>JAESFG010000411.1_pt1 | contig 42803 bp, 49 predicted proteins | sample 9269371 | NCBI WGS metagenome assembly JAESFG01 (sample SAMN14506227, study PRJNA617093) | algae metagenome | isolation source: Aetokthonos hydrillicola CCALA 1050 (B3-Florida) and co-occurring... | place: USA: South Carolina | collected 2013-01-01 | reverse complement strand
ACCGACACGCGCCACTATGCCAAGCGCCAGTTCACCTGGTTCCGCCACCAGGTTGAGGGCTGGACCTGGGCCGCGCCGGAGGAGGCGGAGAGCGTCGTGGTCGGGCTGGCGGGAGCCTGAGGTCCGGGGCGGAACGGGAACAAACGCGTCTTATTCACCTCCTCTTCCGGGCCGCCTACATCTCGCCCGAGAGACTGGGAGGCTTGGCGATGTCCCGTCGCAGATCCGCGCTCGATCATCTGAACAGCGGCCGCGAGCCGCACATCGTTCCCTTCATCCCGCCGGGGGCGCCCGGCTTCGCCGAGGCGCGGGGTGGCTCGATGGTGGTGTCGAGCCCGGCCGAGGTCGACGGCGTCATCCGTCGGCTGGAACCGGGCGAGGTCATGACGCTCGACGATCTGCGCGCCTTCCTCGCGCGGCGGCACGCGGTAGCCGTGGCCTGCCCGGTGTCGACCGCCATCTTCGCAAACATGAGCGCGCGGGCCGCGGAGGAGTGCCGCGCGATGGGCGTCGAACCCGATGCCCTGACGCCGTGGTGGCGGCTCCTGAAGAAAGGCGGCTTCCTGAACCCCAAGCTGCCCGGCGGCGTCGAGCGCCAGGCCGAATTGCTGCGGGCGGAGGGAGTGCGCGTGTCGCCGCTGCGGCGCCAGCTCGCGGTCTACGACTTCCTCGAGCGGCGGCCGGTCTGGGCGCTTCCAGAGGCTCCAAATCCCGCTTGACGGCCGACAGGCGCGAGACTACGGTCCCGCACGTTTCGAAGCCGGGAGCAGCGCACGTGCGCAAGATCCTTATCGTAGCGAGGGCGCCAGCAGCGGGACGGCCATAGGCCGCGATCCTGAGACTGGCGCCGTGTCGAAGGTCCCTCTCCGGGGCCTTTTTTGTTGCCCGCTTTCCGACCCAGACCACCGCAGCCCCCAGGGGCGGACCGAGACGAGGGAGCCACACGATGACCCGAGAGATGACCGGCGCCGAGATGGTCGTCCAGGCGCTTCAGGACCAGGGCGTCGAGCACATCTTCGGCTATCCCGGCGGAGCCGTGCTCCCGATCTACGACGCGCTCTTCCACCAGGAAAAGGTGCAGCATGTGCTCGTGCGCCACGAGCAGGCCGCGGTCCATGCTGCCGAGGGCTATGCGCGCTCGTCCGGCAAGGTCGGCTGCGTGCTCGTGACCTCGGGCCCCGGCGCCACCAACGCCGTGACGGGCCTCACCGACGCGATGATGGACTCCATTCCGCTGGTCTGCATCACCGGGCAGGTGCCGACGCACCTCATTGGCTCGGACGCCTTCCAGGAGTGCGACACGGTCGGCATCACGCGCCACTGCACGAAGCACAATTATCTCGTCCGCTCGGTCGAGGACCTGCCGCGCATCCTGCACGAGGCCTTCTACGTGGCGGCGAACGGCCGGCCTGGCCCGGTCGTGGTCGACATCCCGAAGGACGTGCAGTTCGCCAAGGGGGCCTATGCGCGCCCGACGACGAACGGCCACAAGACCTACCGGCCGAAGGTCAAGGGCGACCTCGACCGCATCAAGGCGGCGGTGGAGCTGATGGGGCAGGCCAAGCGGCCGGTCTTCTACACGGGCGGCGGCGTCATCAATTCCGGGCCCGAGGCCTCGGCCCTGCTGCGGGAACTGGTGCGCCTGACCGGTTATCCCGTGACCTCGACCCTGATGGGGCTCGGCGCCTACCCGGCGGCCGACCCGCAGTGGCTGGGCATGCTGGGCATGCACGGCACCTACGAGGCCAACCTCGCCATGCATGACTGCGACGTCATGATCTGCATCGGCGCGCGCTTCGACGACCGCATCACCGGCCGCCTCGACGCCTTCTCGCCCCGTTCGAAGAAGATCCACGTCGACATCGACCCGTCGTCGATCAACAAGAACGTCAAGGCCGACATCGCCATCGTCGGCGACTGCGCCCACGTGCTGGAGGACATGGTCCGCCTGTGGCGCGCCTCCTCGCCGGCCGTCGACAAGCCGGCCCTGGCGGAGTGGTGGAAGTCGATCGACCGCTGGCGGAGCCGCAACTGCCTCGCCTACCGGGCGTCGGACGACATCATCAAGCCGCAATACGCCGTGCAGCGGCTCTACGAGCTGACCAAGGGCCGCGACGTCTACGTCACCACCGAGGTGGGCCAGCACCAGATGTGGGCGGCGCAGTTCTTCCGCTTCGAGGAGCCCAACCGCTGGATGACCTCCGGCGGGCTGGGGACGATGGGCTACGGCCTGCCCGCCGCAATCGGCGTGCAGATGGCCCATCCCGGTGCGCTCGTCGTCGACATCGCCGGCGAGGCCTCGATCCTGATGAACATGCAGGAGATGTCGACGGCGTTGCAGTACCGCCTGCCCGTGAAGATCTTCATCCTTAACAATGAGTACATGGGCATGGTGCGCCAGTGGCAGGAACTGCTGCATGGCGGGCGCTACTCGGAGAGCTATTCGCACTCGCTGCCCGACTTCGTGAAGCTCGCCGAGGCCTATGGGGGCGTCGGCATCCGCTGCGACAAGCCGGGCGACCTCGATGGCGCCATCCGCGAGATGATCGACACGCCCCGCCCCGTCATCTTCGACTGCGTCGTCTCCAAGGACGAGAACTGCTTCCCGATGATCCCGTCGGGCAAGGCGCACAACGAGATGCTGCTGGGCGACGCGGCGGCGGCCGCCGACATCGGCAGCGTCATCGACGAGAAGGGCAAGATGCTGGTGTGAGAAGGGGCGCGTTGCCCGCTGCGGGCGGCGCGCCTATCTTACCTTCGTCTTACCGGAGGGGCAGGCGGTCGTGGACACGACGAAAGTTTCCAGCAAGGGACAGGTGGTGATCCCGAAGGCCATCCGGGACCGCCTCGCCGTGAAGCCTGGCGCCACGCTGAGCGTCGAGGTCGAGGACGACCACATCGTCCTGCGGCCGATGAAGAAGGAGCGGCGTCTGCCGACTGAGGAAGAACTCGACCGGGTGGCCGGGTCACTCGACTATGGCGGTCCATACCCCACCGATGAGGAGATCGAGGCTGCGATGACGGAGATGTTCCGCAAAAAGTGGCAGCGATGATCTCCCCGGACACGAATGTCCTCGTGACCTATTTGGCGCGGCAGCGCGATCCGGGGTTTCCCGGCGCTGCCGCGTCGATCGCGAAGAACTACGTCCTGATCACGCCGACGGTCCTTCTTGAAACCGAATGGGTTTTGAGGTCGGCATTTCGCCTTGAAAAGGCGGACATCATCGAGAAACTCAGGTGGCTCATCGCATTACCAAATGTCGAGGTCGGCTCCGATGACGCCGTGAACCGCGCGCTCGAGTGGAGCCAGAACGGATTGGACCTCGCCGATGCATTCCATCTGGCGTCCACTCCGTCCGACGCCCGCTTCGTCACCGCCGACCGCTCTCTTGTGCACAAGGCTCGGCGCATCCCCGGCGCGCCCCGTATCGATCTTCTCCAGGATACCGCATCATGAAGCTCGTCATCGGCAACAAGGCCTATTCGTCCTGGTCGCTCAGGCCGTGGCTCCTCATGAAGGTGCTCGACATTCCCTTCACGGAGGATCTCGTGCCCCTCGACACGCCCGAGTTCAGGCCGCGCGTGAACGCGTACCAGGCGGGCAGCACCGTGCCGATCCTCGTCGACGGGGACGTCACGGTGTGGGAGTCCGTGGCCATCATGGACTACCTCGCAGAGCGCTTTCCCGACCGGCCGGTGTGGCCGGCGGAGCGCCGGGCGCGTGCGCTGGCGCGGTCCATCTCCTGCGAGATGCATGCCGGCTTCCGCGCGCTGCGGCAGGCCTGCCCGATGAACGTCCGCAAGCGCTACGCCCACAAGGACCGCGGCGAGGCGGTGGCCAAGGATGTCGCGCGCATCCTCCATCTCTGGCGTCACGCGCGCGACCTCCACGGCGCGCGCCATGGCGGGCCCTTCCTATTCGGCCATTTCAGCGCGGCCGACGCCATGTACGCGCCGGTGGTGACGCGCTTCCAGACCTACTCGATCCCCGTCGATGCCCCGATGCGCGCCTACATGGGTGCGGTGCTCGATCTGCCCGCCTTCCGCGAATGGCAGAAGGCCGGGATGGAGGAGACCTGGATCGTGGACCACGACGAGGCGGACGAGCCGGTCGTCGGACCCTTCCGCTGAAGCCTGCAGTTCCGCATCACCCCACCATCCGGACCGCGACATGAACGCCCCCTTCAAACCCAAGGCGCCCACCATGAAATCGCACTACTCCGATGCGCCCAAGGCGCAGCCCGTCGGCCGCCATACCCTATCCGTGCTCGTCGACAACGAGCCCGGCGTCCTCGCCCGCATCGCGGGGCTGTTCTCCGGACGCGGCTACAACATCGAGAGCCTGACGGTCTCGGAGACGGAGCACGAGGCCCATGTCTCGCGCATCACGGTGGTCACGAGCGGCACGGCGCAGGTGATCGACCAGATCCGCCACCAGCTCGAGCGCCTCGTGCCGGTGCACGAGGTGATCGACCTCACCGAGGTCGGCGAGGCCCTGGAGCGGGAGCTTTGCCTGGTCAAGGTGGTCGGCAAGGGAGACCAGCGCGTCGAGGCACTTCGGCTCGCCGCCGCGTTCGGCGCCCGCACGCTGGATGCGACGCTCACCTCCTTCGTCTTCGAGCTCACGGGCTCCACCGACGAGGTCGACCGCTTCCTGCGCATCATGGGCGATGTCGGCTTGGTGGAGGTGACCCGCACCGGCATCGCCGCCATGGCGCGCGGACCGAAGACGGCGAGCGAAGCGGCCGAGTGACCGGGCCGCAGCACGGGCTTGTCCGCCGCCCCCGCGGCGCATAGAAGCACGCGCGGGGACCGGCGACGCCGGCGGCCGGACGGCCGAGCCACCAATCAGCAAGACCGGGCGGCCCAGGGAGGCGCCCCAGCGAGGATCCTGCCATGCGCGTGTATTACGACCGGGACGCCGACATCAATCTCATCAAGGGCAAGAACGTCGCCATCGTCGGCTACGGCTCCCAAGGTCACGCCCATGCGCTGAACCTGCGCGACAGCGGGGTCAAGAACATCGCCGTGGCGTTGCGCCCGGGCTCCCCGTCCGCCAAGAAGGCCGACGCCGAGGGCCTGAAGGTGATGACGGTCGCCGATGCCGCCAAGTGGGCGGACGTGGTGATGATGCTCACGCCGGACGAGCTGCAGGCCGACATCTACCGCGACGAGCTCGCCCCCAACATGAAGCAGGGCGCCGCGCTCCTCTTCGCGCACGGCCTCAACGTGCACTTCAACCTCATCGAACCCCGCAAGGACCTCGACGTGCTGATGGTGGCGCCCAAGGGCCCCGGCCACACCGTGCGCTCCGAGTATCTGCGCGGCGGCGGCGTGCCGACCCTGATCGCCATCCACCAGGACGCCTCGGGCAACGCCCACGACCTCGGCCTGTCATACGCCTCGGCCAATGGCGGCGGCCGGGCCGGCATCATCGAGACGACGTTCAAGGAGGAATGCGAGACCGACCTTTTCGGCGAGCAGGTCGTGCTCTGCGGCGGCCTCGTGGAGCTCATCCGCGCCGGCTTCGAGACGCTCGTCGAGGCAGGCTACGCCCCCGAGATGGCCTATTTCGAGTGCCTGCACGAGGTGAAGCTGATCGTCGACCTCATCTACGAGGGCGGCATCGCCACCATGAACTACTCGATCTCGAACACGGCCGAGTACGGCGAGTACGTCACCGGCCCGCGGATCATCACGTCCGACACCAAGGCGGAAATGAAGCGGGTGCTGGCCGACATCCAGAGCGGCAAGTTCACGCGCGACTGGATGCTGGAGAACAAGGTCAACCAGACCTCGTTCAAGGCCACCCGCGCCCGCCACAACGCTCACCAGATCGAGGAAGTCGGCGAGAAGCTGCGCGCCATGATGCCCTGGATCAAGGCCAAGGCGCTGGTCGACAAGACCAAGAACTGAGGCGCTTCGCGCTTCGCGCTTCCGTCGTCGTGGCCGGGCTCGTCCCGGCCACAGACGCGAATACCGTCTCTTGTGGGCTTGACCCGTGGGTGCACGGGTCAAGCCCGCGCATGACGGGCGGAGAGGACTGCTGGTTTCCAGACCCGCGTTCCCCGGTACCCGTCATGGCGCGTCGGAAGACGCGCGGTCCTTGATGGATCGCGCCCCTCCGCACACGCACTTTACTCCCGGTCCGCCGCCGGCCTTGAGCGCCTGCCTCCCACGGGCTATGTGCGGCGGGACAGGAGTCCCGTGATGTCCGATACCGCCGACACCCTCGTCACCGCAGCGCTGCTCGTCATCGGCGACGAGATCCTGTCGGGGCGGACGAAGGACAAGAACATCGGCTACATCGCCGAATGGTGCACCGGCATGGGCATCGACCTGCGCGAGGTGCGTGTGGTGCCCGACGTCGAGGAGGAGATCGTCGCGGCGCTGAACGCGATGCGGGTGCGCTACACCTATCTCTTCACCACCGGCGGCATCGGTCCGACTCATGACGACATCACCGCCGACAGCGTCGCCAAGGCTTTCGGCGTCGGCATCTCGGTCGACGACCGGGCGGTCGCGCTGCTGCGCACGCGCTATGCCGACCCGGCCGACCTCAACGAGGCGCGGCTTCGCATGGCGCGAATCCCGCATGGCGCCGACCTCGTCGACAACCCGATCTCCAAGGCGCCGGGCTTCCGGCTGGGCAACGTCATCGTCATGGCCGGCGTGCCCTCCATCATGCAGGCCATGCTGGACGCCGTCGGACCGACGCTGCGCACCGGCGTGACCATGCAGTCGGTCTCGATCGAGTCCGGCGGGCTGCCGGAAGGAGAATACGGCACGCCCCTGGCGGCCGTCGCCAAGGCGCATCCGGGTGCCGTGATCGGCTCCTACCCGTCCTTCGACGGGCAGCGCTTCACCAACCAGATCGTCGTGCGGGCGCGCGACGCGGCTTTGCTCGAGGGCGCGGCCGAGGCCGTGCGCCGGATGGTCGCCGAGATCCACGCCGCCAAGGCGGCACAGCGCAATTCCTGACGGGCAGGCCGGGGGCAGAGGGGCACATGGCACAGCAGCAGCCGAAGGCGTTTCCGGTCTCGTGGGACCAGTTCCACCGCGACGCTCGGGCGCTCGCGTGGCGTCTTGCCGGGGCGGGGCCGTTCGAGGCCATCGTCTGCATCACGCGCGGCGGGCTGGTGCCGGCGGCCATCGTGGCGCGCGAGCTGGGCACCCGCGTGATCGAGACGGTGTGCATCGCGAGCTACCACGACTACACGTCGCAGGGCGAGCTCCAGGTGCTGAAGACCATCGCGCCCAACCTGCTGAACCTAGGCGGGGACGGCGGCAAGGGCGTGCTCGTCGTCGACGACCTCGTCGACACCGGCAAGACAGCGCGCATCGTGCGCGACATGCTGCCAAAGGCGCATTTCGCCACCGTCTACGCCAAGCCGCTGGGCCGCCCGCTCGTTGACACGTTCGTCACCGAAGTGTCTCAGGACACGTGGATCTACTTCCCCTGGGACATGGGGCTCGCCTATCAGGCCCCGATCGCGGAAGGGCACGCGGGCTGAGGCCGGCGCGGGCCGGGGGAGGAGACTTGATTGACCGGCCTTGACCTGTCCGCCACGCGCAAGAGCCTCTTCCGGGCGCTCATCGACGCCTCCGCCCGGTTCGGGCGCGACCGTGCCGCCGTGGAGGACCCCGAGCGCAGCCCGCTCAGCTATGGACGCCTGGTCCTGGGCTCCTACGTGCTGGGCGGGAAGCTCGTCGCCGGGACGAAGCCCGGCGAGGCCGTCGGGCTGATGCTGCCGAATGTGCGCCACGTCGCCGTCGCGGTATTCGGCCTGGCAGCCTACGGCCGCGTCGCGGCCATGCTGAACTTCACGGCAGGGCTCGCCAACCTCACCGCCGCGCTCGAGACCGCGAAGGTGCGTCGCGTGGTGACGTCCCGCAAATTCGTGGAGACGGCGCGCCTCGAGGATATCGTGGCGGGCCTGTCCGCAGCGGGTGCGGACATCCTCTATCTGGAGGACATCGGCAAGTCCGTGTCGTCCTGGGACAAGGGGGTGGGTGTCCTGAAGGGCTTCCTCGCGGGCGCGGTGCACGCGCGCCATGAGCCATCCCCAGACGCGCCCGCCGTCATCCTGTTCACGTCGGGCTCGGAGGGAAGGCCGAAGGGCGTCGCGCTGAGCTCCGCCAACCTGCTCACCAACGTGGCGCAGGTGGCCGAGCGCATCGGCTCGCCTCCGCTGGGCCCGCACCAGGTGTTCTTCAATCCGCTGCCGGTGTTCCACAGCTACGGCCTGACGGGCGGGCTGATCCTGCCGCTCGTCATCGGCATGAAGACGGTCCTCTATCCGAGCCCGCTGCACTACCGGCAGATCCCCAAGCTCATCCGCGACATCAGGGCGACCGTGCTGCTGGGCACCGACACGTTTTTGCAGGGCTGGGCCAAGGCGGCGGAGAAGGGCGATCTCGATGGGTTGCAGGTGGTCGTCACCGGTGCGGAACGGGTGCGGGAGTCCACGCGCGCGCTCTACCCGTCTGCGCAGATCCTGGAGGGGTACGGGGCCACGGAGTGCTCGCCCGTGATCGCCGTGAACACGCCCCACGACAACCGGCCAGGGACCGTGGGGCAGGTGCTGAAGGGCATGGAGTGGCGGCTCGATCCGGTGGAGGGCCTGAACGAGGGCGGCCGCCTCGTCGTGCGCGGGCCGAACGTGATGGCCGGCTACATGCTGCATGACCGTCCCGGCGTGCTTCAGCCGCCCGCCGATGGCTGGCACGACACCGGCGACATCGTCACGATGGACGAGGAGGGTTTCGTCGCGATCAGGGGACGTGCCAAGCGCTTCGCCAAGATCGGTGGGGAGATGGTGTCGCTCGCGACGATCGAGAGCCTCGCCTCCGGCCTGTGGCCCGGGGCCATGCATGTCGCCGTGACGCTGCCGGACCCGCGCAAGGGCGAGCAGATCGTGCTCGTCACGGACAAGCCGGATGCCGACCGGGGCGCGCTCGTCGCGTACGCCCAGGCGCAGGGATACCCCGAACTCTGGGTCCCGCGCGCGGTGCTCGTGACTGCCGCCGTACCGGTGCTGGGCTCCGGCAAGGTCGACTTCGCCGCGACGCAGGAGCTCGCCCGCTCCATGCGGCCGATGCTTTGAGGCAGGAGTGGACGGTCTGGGGCGAGTCGTCGAAGCTGCTGCCGATGCCGGTCTCGTCTTCCGGGGCGCTTTCGCGCCGGTCTCGGAGGACGGTGTGCCCGATGTGCGGCCGGGGGTGCAGGCGGGGACGCTGGTGCTCCTCGGCTTCACGGGCCGGGAGGGCTTTCCGGCCTTCGCGGCCTCGCCGGAGGCGTCCGACGGTGCCTCGCATCCGCTGGACCGGTGGTCGCGCCGGACGGTCGAGGCGGTCGCGGCGGAAGCCGGCGGGCTCGCCCTGTTCCCCTTCGGCGGGCCGCCATGGCTCCCCTTCCAGCGCTGGGCGGTGCGGGCGGAGGACGTCCGGCCCTCTCCGCTTGGACTGCTGATCCATCCCCGGTGGGGCCTCTGGCACAGCTACCGGGGCGCCGTCGCGCTCCCTGAACGCTACGCGGGCGCGGAACCGGCACGGGCCCGCTCCGGCCCCTGCGATACGTGTCCGACGCGACCCTGCCTGTCCGCCTGTCCCGTCGGCGCCTTCACGGGCGAGGGGTACGTCGTGGACCGTTGCGCCGGACATCTGCGCTCGCCGGCGGGCGCGGCGTGCATCGAGCTCGGCTGCCTCGCCCGTCGCGCCTGTCCCGTGGGGGCGGAGAACGCCCATTCGCCCGAGCAGGCCGCCTTCGGGATGCGGGCGTTCCTCGCGGCGAGGGAGTGAGCGATCGCCGAGTCTGGGAGCGGGATCTCCGGCGAGAAGCGCGCATCCCCATCCCAATTCCTCCCCCGTGAGACGGGGCAGGGTTCCAGCGTCGTCCTGCTTTCCGTCGCGTCTGCCTGCCCGCGGCTTGACCCGCCCACCCATGCGGTCATCCTGCCGGGCAACCAGAAGAGAACCGGAGGACACGCCATGATCGAGGACCCGCCGCTGCTCCAGATCCGGCGCAGCTATCCGCGGCCCAACGCCGGCCAGCTTGCCGCCTTTTCAGGCCTGCAGACCGGCTTCGTTGTGGACGCCATGAACGGACGCGGCGGACTCGACGGCAGCATCAAGCCGGTCGCAGGAACGGGGCCGTTCTGCGGCGTGGCGCTGCCCTGCCATGCGGGGCCGGCCGACAACCTCGCCGCCTTCGGTGCGCTGTCCATCGCCGGGCCCGGTGACGTCATCCTGTGCGGGACGGATGCGTTCCGCGATACGGCCGTTACCGGCGACCTGCTGCTGGGCATGATGAAGAACCGGGGCGTCGTCGGCTTCGTGACGGACGGATTCGTGCGCGACGTGCCTGGCATCAGGAGCGTGGGGCTGCCCTGCTACGCCGCGGGCGTGACCCCGAACTCCCCGGCGCGCAACGGGCCGGGGACCGTCGGCCTTCCGGTTGTGATCGGCGGCGTATCGGTCGGACCGGGTGACGTCGTCCTGGGCGACGAAGACGGCGTCGTCGTCGTGCCGTTCGAGCGGATCGACGCCACGATCGCGCGCCTCGCGCAGGTGAAGGCGGCCGAGGCCGACCTCGACGCGAAGGTGAAGGCGGGGCTGGAAGTGCCCGGTTTCATTCAGAAGCTGATCGACGGCGGCCGGTTCACCTACCTGGAATGACGTGCCCGCGGCCGACGTTCCGCGGCACGGCGCGGTTTCGCCGAAGTCGGTGATTGCAACCTTGGCGTGCTATTGCCAAGAGTGAGCTTGCCGGAATCGGGGGACGGGATCCACGCCGACCGGCAGCCCATGGAGCCGGACCCGTGTCGACTGCCCTTCACCCCGCCGCGCCGCACGCGCTCCCTGCCTTCGTCACCGGGCCGGGAGAGACGGACGTGCTGATGGTCGTGATGTCCATCACGCTGATCATCGCCGTGCTGGCAGTCGGCACCATCTTCCTGCGCCTGCACACGCTGCCCGAGCGCATCGCCCACAAGGGCCAGAAACTCCAGTTCGAGATCGTCGCAGTTCTGGGCCTCATCGCGCTCTTCACGCACGAGCACATCTTCTGGGTGGCAGGCCTGCTGCTCGCCCTCGTCGACCTGCCGGACTTTGCGGGGCCGCTCGGCCGCATGGCAGGCTCGCTGGAGAAGATCGCCGGCGTCGATCCCGGACAGGGCGACCGGGACGCGGACGCGGCCGAACAGGCCAAACCCGATCACGTCCACGCAGGGCACTGAGCCATGCTTGAACTGCTGCTGTGTTCGATCCTGACCATCCTGCCGGACTATCTCTATCGCAGGTACGTCCAGGGCAAGCGGATCGGCAAGGAGATCACGCTCTATTCGGTCTGGTTCGAGTTGCGCTGGGGCATCGTGACATGCCTCATGCTCGCCGTCGGCCTGATCACGGTGATCTTCTACAACCACCCCGCCACGTCCAACGTGACGGCCCTGTTCCGCACCGTGCCGATCGTGCCCGAGCGAAACGGGCGCGTGGCCGAGATCTATGTCGGCCTGTCCGACACGGTGAAGCAGGGCCAGCCCATCTTCCGGCTCGACAGCCGCGAACAGGAGAACGCCGTCGAGTCGGCCAAGCGGCGCATCGCCGAGGTCGACGCTTCCATGGTGGTGGCCGCGGCCGACATCGCGGCGGCCGACGGGCAGATCCAGCAGGCACAGGCGTCGCTGCAGCAGGCCCAGGACGAGCTCGCCACCAAGCAGGAGCTGATGAAGCGCAACGCCGACGTGGTCACGCGTCGCGAGATCGAGAAGCTTCAAGTGGCCGTGGACGGGCGGAAGGGATCGCTCGACGCTGCCGTGGCGGCGAAAGCAGCCGCGCAGGCGAAGCTCGACACGCTGCTGCCGGCCCAGAAGGCCAGCGCCGAGGCGGCGCTGGCCCAGGCTCAGGTCGATCTCGACAAGTCGCTGATCCGCGCCGGCGTCACCGGACGCGTCGAGCAGTTCGCGCTGCAGGTGGGCGACATCGTCAACCCGTTCGCCCGGCCCGCCGGCGTGCTGATCCCTGAGAACGCAGGGCGCAGGAGCCTCATTGCGGGCTTCGGCCAGATCGAGGCGCAGGTGATGCGCAAGGGAATGATCGCCGAGGTGACCTGCGTGTCGAAGCCGTGGGTGGTCGTCCCGATGGTGGTCACCAGCGTGCAAGACTACATTGCCACAGGCCAGTTCCGGGGCGGCGAACAGCTCGTCGACCTGCAGCAGTTCAGCAAGCCCGGCACCATCCTCGCCATCCTGGAGCCGCTCTACGAGGGTGGGCTCGACGGGATCACGCCGGGGAGCAGCTGCCTCGCCAATGCCTATTCGAGCAACCACGACGAGATCGCCGATCCGAAGACGAGCCCGATGCGCGCTCTCGCCCTGCACGCCGTCGACGCCGTCGGGATCGTGCACGCCATGCTGCTGCGCATCCAGGCGCTGCTTCTGCCGATCAAGACACTCGTCTTCAGCGGCGGGCACTGAGACCTGGCGGGACCCGGAGGGGGAGATCATGATGAGGTTGGGACCACGATGCGCCGCCCTGCTGGCGCTGGCGTTTGGCGCGTCGCTGATCGCGAGCGCCGCCGACGCGGCCTATGTCTGCCGCAAGGTCAATGGCAAGCGCAAATGCGGGATCGAGCAGACCGTGCCGGTGCCCTCGGCCGTGCCCGCGCCGGGCATCAGCCCCACCGGCCAGCCCGGCGCCAAGGCGAAGCCGGCCAAGCCGTGCACCATCCAGGGCGGGCTGCAGGTCTGCCCCTGACCGCGGGCGTACGACCGGCGAGGGGAGGGCGGCGATGAAGGTGTGGGTGATCCCGGCCGTCTACACGGCCGCCAGCATCGCCGTGGCCTCGGTGGTTCCGCGCCTCGAGCATGCGCTCGTCCCGGGGCTGGCGCATGGGATGTCGGTCGCCTCGGCCACCGCCTTCCTGTCGGCGACGGCGTCCGGGATCCTGGCCTTCACGGCGATCGTGTTCTCCATCGCCTTCGTGATGGTGCAGTTCAACGCGCTCGCCTACTCGCCTCGCCTCGTCCTGTGGTTCGCCGGGCGGCCGGAGCTCTACCATGCCCTCGGAATCTTCATCGCCACCTTCACCTATGCGATGGCGACGCTGCTGTGGACCGACCGCAACGGCAGCGGGGTGGTTCCCTACCTCTCGGTCATGGTGGTGATCGCGCTGCTGTGCGCCAGCATGATGATCTTCGCGCTCCTGGTCAGGAGCCTGACGCGGCTGCAGATCACCGAGGTGCTCAGTTTCGTGGGCGACGAGGGGCGCAAGGTCGTCGCGGCGCAGGAGGGGTTCCTTCCCAGACAGAACGCGCGCACCCATGCGGAGGAGGCGAGGCCGCGCCCGGCGAGCAAGCGGCACGTGCTCTACCAGGGACCGCCGCGCAGTCTCTGCGCAATCGACTACGCTGTGCTCGTCGGGCTCGCCGAACTCCACGGCGCGACGCTTTCCGTGCGCGTCGTGGTGGGCGACACGGTCCTCGACGGCGTGCGACTGGCCAGCCTCGACGCCGAGGCGCCGGCGCTCGCCGACGACGCGGTGCGCAGGGCCTTTCATCTCGGCAATGAGCGGACGTTCGAGCAGGATCCGAAGTACCCGCTGCGCCTGCTCGTCGACATCGCGATCAAGGCGCTTTCGCCGGCGGTGAACGACCCGACGACGGCGGTGCAGGCCATCGACCAGATCGAGGACCTCGTCTGCCGCCTCGCCCGGGCCGACCTCGGCAGCGTGTGGATCGCGGATCTGGCCGGCGTCCCCCGCGTCTTCGCGCCGCTGCCCAGCTGGGAGGACTATCTCAGCCTCGCCTTCGACGAGATCCGCCAGTTCGGCGCCTCGTCGGTGCAGGTGATGCGCAAGCTCGCCGCGGCCCTGCACCATGTCGAGGACATGTGCAGCGACGAGGCCAAGCGGCAGGTCGTCGAGCACTACCAAAAGCGGCTGGCTAACGCCGTGCGGCATTCGGAGCTTCTGGTCGGGCAGGATCGCTCAGCCGCTCTCCAGGCCGACCCTCAGGGCCTCGGTTTTGCGCGGGACGAGGAGGATTACACAAGGCGGGGTTGATCCCCCTCAATGGCTTCCGCATCGCTGCAGTGCACAAGTGACACAACCACGTGTACCCCCGATCCGCAGGAGGCGCAGTCATGAGCGTTCAAGGCGACACATTCGGCTTCTCGACCGAGCCCGCAGGCGCCCTCCCGGCCTATTGGCTGGACAGCTGGCAGCGCTCGGTCATGTTCCTCGACACGCTGCGCCGCCGCGGCAACATCTATCACGAGCAAGCGGCCAAGCAGGCGCCCCACGTGCTCAGCTTCGACGCTGAGGTGGTCCTGGACGGCCGCACGCTGCCCCGTCCCGTCAACTACGCATTGGTCCGCATCCGGCCGCCCGAGGGGGTCACGATCGACCACACCAAGCGCCCCTTCATCGTCTTCGACCCCAGGGCTGGGCACGGGCCGGGCATCGGCGGCATGAAGCAGGACAGCGAGATCGGCGTCGCGATGAAAGCCGGGCATCCCTGCTATTTCGTCGGATTCCTGACCGAACCCGTCGACGGCCAGACCATCGAGGATGTCTGCGTGGCCGAAGGCACCTTCATCCAGAAGGTGATCGAGCTCGAGCCCGAGGCCGACGGCAAGCCCTGCCTCATCGGAAACTGCCAGGCCGGCTGGCAGATCATGCTGACCGCGGCCATGCGGCCGGACCTCCCCGGCCCGATCATCCTGGCGGGCTCGCCGCTCTCCTATTGGGCGGGCGTGCGCGGGAAGAACCCGCTGCGCTATCTCGGCGGTCTGCTGGGCGGCACATGGCTGACCGCGCTGGCGGGGGATCTCGGACACGGCAAGTTCGACGGCGCCAGCCTCGTCTCGAACTTCGAGATGCTGAATCCCGCCAACACCTTCTGGCAGAAGCCCTACAACGTGTATGCGAAGATCGACAGCGAGCCGGAGCGCTTCCTGGACTTCGAGACGTGGTGGGGCTCGCCCGTGCTTCTGGAAGCGGGCGAGATGCAGTGGATCGCCGACAACCTCTTCGTCGGCAACCGCCTGACGCGCGGCGCGATCACCACCTCGACGGGCGGCCGGGTCGACCTGCGCAACGTCGCCTCCCGTGATCGTGTTCTGCTCCTGGGGCGACGACATCACCCCGCCGCAGCAGGCACTGGGCTGGCTCACGGACCTCTATGACGACACGGACGATCTCGTGCGCGCCGGACAGACGGTCGTCTACACGGTGCACCAGTCGATCGGGCATCTCGGCATCTTCGTCTCCGGAAAGGTGGCGACGAAGGAGCACAGCGAGTTCGCGTCCTGCATCGACCTCATCGACATGCTCCCGCCCGGTCTCTACGAGGCCGTCATCTCCGAGGCGGGGCCGAATACTCCGCGTCGCGACCTGATCGAGGGCAGGTACCTCCTCACCCTCGAGCCGCGCTCCCTGGACGCCATCCGGGCCATGGGGGGCAACGGGCCGGAGGACGAGATGAGGTTCGCCACGGTCGCCCGCGTCTCGGAAATCACCAAGGGTCTCTACGACACCTTCGCCGCGCCCGTCGTCAAGGCGATGACGACCGAGACCACCGCGCGCTTCCTGCGCGACACGCATCCGAACCGGCTGCGCTTCGCGGCCATCTCGGACCGCAATCCTCTCTCGGGGGTCCTGGCGCGGGCTGCCGATACCGCGCGGGCGAACCGCCGGCCGGTAGCGCAGGACAATCCCTTCCTCCAGGTGGAGGAGGTCGTCGCCGGGCAGATCGCCTTCAATCTCGAACTCTTCGGCAAGATGCGCGACTTCGCCTGCGAGCAGATGTTCCTCGGGATCTATGGCAACCCGCTCCTGCAGGCTCTCGCCGGGCTGCGCGCGGACGGCGCGCCGGAGCGCCGGCGGGCCGAGCACGACGTGCACCGCGCGGCGGAGGCCCGGGCGCGGGAGGCGGAACTGGAGCGCGGCATGGGGGAGGGGACCCTGCTCGACGCCGTGCTGCGGGCCGCGCTGTACGTGGCGCGTGTCTCCGGGAGGGGAGCGGACGAGCGATCCTTTGCGGCGCTGAGGGCCATCGCCGCGCAGATTCCGAGACGCATGAAAGTCGGGAGGGCCGCCTTCAAGGAGGCGCTGCGGCGCCAGTACCTGACGCTGCGGCTGGACGAGGACCGGGCGATGAGGGCGCTTCCCGCCCTGGTCCCGGCCGACGCTTCGAAGCGCGCCTTTGCGCTCGACGCATTGACCGAGCTGATGGAGAGCCGCGACCGCACGCCCGAGGAGCGCGAGCGTTTCGCCGAGGTCGCCAGGGTCTTCGCGCCTCCCGGGCTGGCCGTCGCCAACCGCAAGCCGGCTGCGTGAGGGCCCTGACATGAGCGGAATCCTTGCCGGAAAGCGCGCGCTCGTCGTCGGCGTCGCCAATGACCGCTCCATCGCGTGGGGCGTCGCCTCGACGATGGCCGCTACCGGCGCGCGCCTTGCCGTCACCTACCTGAATGCCAAGGCGGAACCCTACGTGCGTCCGCTCGCCGAGCAGGCGGGCGCCGAGCTGATCCTTCCCCTCGACGTCGCCGACCCCGCCCAGGAGGCGGCGGTGTTCGACGCGATCAAGCAGACGTGGGGAGGGCTCGACATCCTCGTCCATTCCATCGCCTTCGCGCAAAAGGAGGACCTGCACGGGCGGGTGGTCGACGTCTCCGCCGAGGGTTTCGCCCTTGCCATGGACGTTTCCGTGCACTCCTTCATCCGGCTGTGCAGGCTGGCCGAACCGCTCATGCTCCAGGGCGGTGCCTGCCTCACCATGAGCTTCCACGGCGCGGAACGGGTCGTCTCGACCTACAACGTCATGGGACCGGTCAAGGCGGCGCTGGAGTCGACGGCACGGGAACTCGCCTCCGAGCTCGGTCCGCAGGGCATCACCGTCAATGTACTTTCGCCCGGCGCCATGGCGACGCGCGCGGCCGGGGGGATCGCCGCCTTCGACGCGATGCTGGAGGAGGCGGCGTCACGCTCGCCGATGAAGCGGCTCGCCACCATCGAGGATGTCGGTGCCGCAGCCGTGTTCCTGGCCAGCCACGCCGCCCGCAACATCACCGGCGAGACGCTGCACGTCGACGCGGGTTACCAGATCATGGGATAGGGGGCTTGGTCGCGTCCCCGGCTGCTCAGATGTCGAAGGCGCTCGGCAGCACCACGATATCCCTGATCGTGACGGTACGCGGGCGCGTCAGCATGAAGATGACGGCCTCGGCGACTTCCTTCGGCTCGATCAGCGCACCGTTCTCCTTCGCCTTGCGCAGGTTCTCTTCCGGCCAGTCCTTGAGGAGCGCGCTGATGACCGGTCCGGGAGAGACCGAGCCGACGCGTACGCCATGCTTCAGGAGCTGGCGGCGCATGGTCTGCACGAAACAGGTCATCGCCCATTTGGACGAGGAGTAGACCGGCTCCCACGGCACCGGGAAATGGCCGGCTACCGAGCTCGTCACGATGATGTCGCCGGTCTTGCGCCCGATCATGTGGGCCGCGACGCTGTGCACGTTCTTGATCACGGCGTTGACGTTCAGGTTCAGCATCCTGTCGATCGCCTCGTGGTCGGTCTCCGTCAGGTCGCCGCCAATGTAGCTGCCGGCATTGGCGTGCAGGATGTCGAGCTGGCCCGCGGCCGCCAGGACCCCCTCGAGCAGCGAGGCGCAGCTCTTCGCGTCAAGCAGGTCGATGACGAGCGGGATGGCGCGCTCGCCGAGGCGCGAGCAGGCCTCCCTCAGCGCGGCCTCGTCTCGGTCGACCAGGACCACCGTGGCTCCGGCTTCCAGCATCGCTGCGCTGGACGCCAGGCCGATGCCGGACGCTGCTCCGGTCACCGCTGCGACCTTGCCGTGCAGATGCTGGGACATGGTGCGAACTCCAGTGAAGGGGCCTGGGTCGGCCGGCGGGGAGGCGGTTCAGGCGACTTCGCCGGCTCCGCAGGCGGCATGGTAGGCGGCGAGGCTCCGCATGACGCGCCAGACGAGGATCTCGTCGGGGTCCAGTGGCTTGTCTGCGAAGACGGCGGCTTCCGCCATGTGCTGGGCGAACAGGGTGGCCGGCACGACGCGTCCGGCGAGGGTCGCCGAAAGGCGGTCGACGGCTGCGCGGGCTTCGGGAAGCGCCCAGTAGTAGCGGATCCGGTCGGACAGCGAGTAGTGACGCAGGAGGCGCTGCTCGTTCCCGTCGCCGTCGTAATGCCGGTCCCAGGAGGAGGGATACGCGAGCATCAGGGCTTCCATCGCGGCCATCAGGGGGCGCTCGCCATAGGCCGCATCGAGGTCCGACGCAATCAGGTCGAGCGCGTAGAATGCTTCACGCAGGACAAAGGTCAGTTCTGGCCCGACCTTGAGGATGGGGAAACCGTCCTGCACCAACTCGGCAAGTCGTTGAACGCCCTGGTAGTCGGTGGAATGCGCCTCGAAGACGAACTGCGGCTCGGCGTCGAGGACACGCGAGAGGGCTTTCGCCCTGGTCCGCGCATACGGCACGACATTGCGGTTGCCGAATTCGACGCCGGGCTGGACCACGAGCCCGATGGCACGGGAGAACGCGTCCGCGAGACCTGCTTCCGCGAACACCCGGCGATGCACTTCGATCGTCCGCAGGGCCGCGTCCGGCGCCGTGGGCTCGATCGTCTCGAGCGCGTGATCTGCTCCGCCGGGGGGAGGGACCTCGGTGCCGATCACATAGACGGGCGGGGCTGCTCTCGTCTCCCGCGCGACACGCTCGGTCACCGCGGCCAGGCGCGCGGCGCGCCGCGCCGTCGTCTCGTCGTCGAGCGCGGCAGGCTCGCCGCGGCAGCCCATGGACGCGTCGAGGTGGATCTTGAGGAAGCCGGCGGCCACGTACTCGGCCACCATGGCCTCGGCCTCGACCATGGCTTCCTCGGCAGGGCGATCACGCCAGGGGTTGGGACCGAGATGGTCACCGCCCAGCACGACCTGCGAAACCGGGCAGCGTTCCTCCGCGGCGATGCCGCGCACGAGAGCGGCGAAGTCGGCCGGCCTCATCCCGGTGTATCCGCCCCGGTGATTGACCTGGTTGCAGGTGGCCTCGATCAGCACGGTGCTGCCATGACGGGCGCCGAACCGGAGCGCCGCGCGCAGGACGAGAGGGTGGGCGGAGCAGACCGAGGTGATCCCGCGCGGTGTTCCCGCCCGCCTCAGCCCGGCGAGCCGATCGAGCCCGACCCGTGTCACGGGTACCTCCGCGTGCTGGCGATGAACTCGTCCAGCTCAGCCCGGGTGGCGGCACCCTCCATCGGGCCGCGGACCGTGACGTTGCGCGCGCCGGCGGCACAGCCATAGAGGAGGGCCCGTTCCACTCCCATGCCGAGCCTCCGGCAGGCGACGTAGGCGCCGCCGAAGCAGTCGCCGGCACCGGTCGGATCGACCTCCTCGACCCGGAAGGCCGGCGCGTCCACGCGCGATCCGTCGGGATCAAACCGGGTTGCGCCTTGCGCGCCGCGCTTCAGGACAACCTCCTGCACACCCATCTCGAACAGGCGGGCGATCGCACTCTCCTCGCCGCCGACGCCCGCCGCCCTCTCCAGCTCCTCTCCGGAGGGAAGGAGCAGGTCGGCCATGGAGACGAGCCGGGCGAAGCGGTTCTCCGTCGCGATGTCGAGCTTCAGCTCCTTGCGGATGTTGGGATCGACGGAAAGCGAGCCGCCTCGCGCCTTGACGATCTCGACCGCCCGGTCGATCACTTCGCAGGCGCTCGGCATGGACAGCGCGGAGCCCATGACGTGCAGGTGCCCGGCGCGCCCGATCAAGTCCGAAACCTTGTCGGTGAACCCGAACCGCGCCGCGGCTGACTTGGCGATGTTGAAGACGAAGTCGCGCGAGCCGTCGGCCCTGTAGCGGACGAAGGCGCTGCCCGTCGGATATTCCGGATCAACCGCGATGGCGGAGACGTCCACGCCGTCCCGACGCAGCCGCTCCGTGTTCACCCGCCCGAAATCGTCGTCACCGACCGCGCCGACCATGGCGGCAGACCCGCCCATGCGGGCGCACTGGTCGATGAAGATCGCCGGGGCTCCGCTCGGGAAAGGGCCGACGAGAGGCTGCGCCTCCAGGAAGCCGTTTCCGACGCTCGTGGCGACGATCTCGACCAGGATTTCTCCGACGCAGACTGTGGGTCCCAGCGGGTCGGGGGCGAGCGGGCCTGTGCTCATGATTCACCGCCATGGTCTGCGGCCGCCAGCATGCCCGCGCGGGACGCGCCGTTGGCGAAGCTTGCAGCCTCGAGGGCTGGATTGTCGTTCCCGAGCGACATGAACCGCTGGTGAAGCAGACAGGCCGCCCCGAAGGCGGATCCGAACTCGGCGTCCCCGTCGACCTCGATGTCCGGGCTCGGGAACGGGATCTCGGGATCCTGCATGTGGTGTCTGACACGGGCCGAGACGAGAGAAAAGAGCGGCGCGACAGACCCGGCGAGGACGATCCTGGCGGGGTCGAGAAGGCGGCAGGCCTGCATCAGCGCGAAGGCGAGGTGCCGGGACCAGTCCTCGGCAATGCGCACGGCCTCTGGCACCCGGTCCCTCACGCCGGCGATGAGCGTCCCGACGTCGCCGGAGGCGGCACCGCCCATGGCGCGATACTGCGAAACGAGCGCTTCGCGGCCGATGAGGTGTTCCAGCTTGCGCCCGCCGCTGCCCGGCACGAGCGTATGCCCGATCTCGCCGGCCAGTCCGTGGCCGCCCCTGAAGAGCTTGCCGTCGATCAGGATGCCGCCGCCGACGCCGGTCTCGATGACGAGGACCAGCGTGACACCGGAGCGGCCGTGCTTGTAGGCATCCCCGATCGCCAGCGCGTTTGCGTCGTTCTCGACGATGATCGGCAGGTCGGCGGGGAAGCGCTCCCGCACGATGGCGGCGAGCGGGATGTCTCGCCAGCCGATGATCGGCGCGAGGCTGACGATCCCGAATGGGCGGATGTGCGCGGGGACGGAGACGCCCAGTCCCTGGCATCGGGGTAGCCGCTCCGGCCCGATGCACGCCAGGGCAACGCGGACCGCCCGCTCGACCGCGGTCTCGACGGGCACCGAGGCGGTGTCGAAGGCGAGGAGCTGCTTGTCTCGGACCTGACCCGATAGGTCCACCACAACGCAGGCGAGATGCTCGACACCCATCTCGATCCCGACGAAGAAGGCGGCGTCCGCGACGAGTTCGAGCATGATGCCCGGGCGTCCTGCCCTCGCTGGGCGGGCGGTCCGCCCTGGACACCGCGCATCCAGTTCATGGACGAGGCCGCCCTCCTGCAGTTCGGCGATGATCTGGCCGGAGGAGGAACGGTTCAGGCCGAGCCTGCGCGCGAGTTCGGCCCGGCTGAGATGCCCGGCGTCATACAGGCAGCGGAGAGCCGCGACCACGTTGCTCTGGCGGATCCGGCGCGGCGAGCTTCCGAAGGACACGGTGGTCGCCTGCACGGTATGGCCCCCGGTGGATCTTGTCGTGCGCCTTTAGGGACTCCTGCCGGCCTTCAGGGCCGCGCATTGGTGGCGCGCCGCCGCCTTGCCTCGTCCATCTTCATCTCGATGAACGTCTTCGCGTGGGCGGCCAGCGGATCGTTGTCAGTCCATGTATCCCGCCAGATGGCGCAGGCCAGGGACAGGCTCTCGTCCACCACCGCTGTGGAGAAGCTCTCGAAGACGATGTCGCGATCATAGCCGATGTCCAGCAGCGCATCGAACATGAGGTCGAAATTGATCACGCCGTCACCGAGATAGCCGCGATTGCTCTCACCGATGTGGAAATAGCCGAGCTTGTCGCCGGCGAGCCGGATGGCGGCGGCGGGGTTGGCCTCCTCGATGTTCATGTGGAACGTGTCGAGGTGGAGACGGACATGGTCGGAACCGGTCTGCCCGATGAACCGAAGGCCCTGCGCGGCCGTGTTGAGCAGGTTGGTCTCGAAGCGGTTCACCACCTCCAGTACGAGGTCGATCCCGCACTGCCTTGCGATCTCGGCGGTCCCGGCGATCGCGGCGACGCTGTTGTCCCATCCGCGCCGCGTCGGCTGGCGGTTGTACTTGGTGTGAGCCGAATAGAGGATGCCGCCGAGCTTGTTCCCGCCGATGTCGCGCACGGCCCGCACGGCATCGGCGAGCATGGCCTTGCCCGCGGCCACGACGGCGGCGTCCTCGCTCGACACGTCGCAGGCGACGGGGAGTCCCATCGTGACGCCAATCTCCACGTCGAGCGACCGGGCCAGCCTGGCCAGCCTGTCGAGATCGAACTTCTCCGGGCGGAGATAGGCAAACTCGATCGTTCGATAGCCGTGTTCGGCGGTCTTGCGGAGCGCTCCCTCGAGGCCGTCCTGTGTTTGGCCGCCAGTCCAGACGAACGAGTGGATACCGAGGCGTCCCATGAGCGTCGTCTCCGTCAGAACCGAGCGTTGTCCGATGGAATACGTCAGTTTGTATGGTTGCGCAACAAATATTCGGCACGCAGCATGCCGTTGTTGCCGATGCATCGTGTCATGTAACGGGCAGTCTTGTTTTGCCCGGCTCGACAACTTTTTGGACCAAGAGCGAGGGTCCACGTCGTATATTGTCAGTGAAGGTTTCCTGCTCTTCTCGTATTGCGGGAGATGACAGAAACCTTTTTCCTGATGGCTGTTCTGGCAGGGACAGGCTGCGCAAAATATAGCTGGCGCTGTGAAGAATGATCGCGCAAGCTTGAGTCGATCCGGGGCCTATGGCAGCATCGTCTCCATCGCGCGGTCGCTAGCTGCAGCGGGTCGCCACGAGTCGACGCTGGACGGACGAGGATGGGCACGCCGCGCCGGTTTCTCCCTGTCCGATGCCTCGAATCCGGACGTGCGGCGGACGAACCCCGGCAATGGGTTTGCCGCTCGCATTGTGGCCCAGGCGGGATCTGGCGGCCGACGCGAGAGTTCCTCTCGCCCGGCTTGCTCCCGGGAGCTCGCTCCCGGCCCGTCTGTCAGGTGTAGGAAGAGAAAATCAAGTGGAGGAAACGATGAAAACGAAAGCCTTGCTTGCCACAACGGCCGCCATGCTGATGGCTGCTGCCTTCGGCGCCAACGCCCAGACCAAGTTGACCATTGCGACGGTCAACAACTCCGACATGATCATCATGCAGAAGCTGTCGCCCGAATTCGAGAAGGCGACCGGCATCAAGCTCGACTGGGTCGTGCTGGAAGAAAACGTTCTGCGCCAGCGGGTGACGACCGACATCGCTACGAAAGGCGGCCAGTTCGACATCATCACCATCGGGGCCTACGAGACGCCGATCTGGGGCAAGCAGGGCTGGCTGACGGCCGTCGACGACCTCGGCGCGGATTACGACTACGATGACATCTTCCCGCAGGTGCGGGCCAGCCTGTCTGCGAACAACAAGCTGTTCGCGGTCCCGTTCTATGCCGAGAGCTCGTTCACGTTCTACCGCAAGGACCTGTTCGACAAGGCCGGGCTGAAGCTGTCCAACCCTCCGACCTATGACGAGATCACGGCCGCGGCCGACAAGCTCAACGACCCCAACAACGGCGTCTACGGCATCTGCCTGCGCGGCAAGCCGGGCTGGGGCGAGAACATGGCCTATGTCGGGACGCTCGTGAACACCTTCGGCGGGCGCTGGTTCGACATGGACTGGAAGCCGCAGCTGACGAGCCCCGAGTGGAAGGCGGCGGTGACGTACTATGTCGACCTGATGAAGAAGGACGGCCCTCCCGGCGCGACCTCCAACGGTCACAACGAGAACCGGGCCCTCTTCGCGTCGGGCAAGTGCGCGATGTGGATCGATGCGACCTCGGCCGCCGGGTACATCTACAACCCCAAGGAGTCGAAGGTCGCCGACAAGACGGCGTTCACGGGTGCTCCGGTGGCCAAGTACAACACCGGCACCGGCTGGGCCTGGGCCTGGGCGCTCGCCATTCCCGCCTCATCCCAGAAGGCGGCGGATGCCAAGAAGTTCCTGAAGTGGGCCACGAGCAAGGACTACGTGGTGAAGGTGGGCGAGTCCGAGGGCTGGGTGTCCGCCCCTCCCGGCACGCGCAAGTCGACCTACGCCAACGAGAAGTACCAGAAGGCCGCGCCCTTCGCCGACTTCGTGCTGAACGCGATCCTTGCTGCCGACCCGTCGAAGCCGACGCATGACCCGGTGCCCTACACCGGCGTGCAGTTCGTGGCGATCCCCGAGTTCCAGGGCATCGGCACCACGGTCGGCCAGCAGGTCGCCGCCGCGCTCGCCGGGCAGAAGACCGTCGACCAGGCGCTTTCCGAGGCGCAGGCCTCGACCGAGCGCACGATGAAGCAGGCCGGTTATCCGAAGTAAGGCGAGGTGCGGTCATCCGGATCCCGGATGACCGCCTCCGCCCGGACCGAGCAGGTCGGCAGGCCGGCGGGCGAGCCTCTTGCCCCCGGCACACTTCCCCCGGCGCCTGAAAAGCAAGAAAGGTCGGCGATGGTCTCCACCTCGATCGATCGGCCGCCTGCGGTCAGCGGACCCACGAGCCGGCGCGGGCGAGCGGTCGACACCCGTCCGCTTCTGTGGCCGAGCGTCGGGCTGCTTCTGGTCTGGATGATTGTCCCGCTGGCGCTGACGCTGTGGTTCTCCGTCCAGCGCTACAATCTGCTCAACCCTGCCATCACGGGCTTTGCGGGGCTGGAGAATTACCAGTTCCTGCTGACCGACCCGGCGCTGTGGGACGCCCTCACCAACACGCTGCTCCTCGTGGGAGGCGTCCTCGTCGCGACCGTCGTGTTCGGCACGCTGTTCGCGGTGCTCTTCGACCAGGACTTCTGGGGCCGGGGCATCGCCCGGCTGCTGGTGATCGCGCCCTTCTTCGTGATGCCCACGGTGAGCGCGCTGATCTGGAAGAACCTTCTGATGCACCCGGTCAACGGGTTCATCGCGTGGGTCACGCGCTCGCTCGGGCTCGGCGTGGTTGACTGGTTCGCCACCGTGCCGCTGACGGCGGTCGGGATCATCGTCGCATGGCAGTGGATCCCGTTCGCAACGCTGATCCTGCTCACGGCGATGCAGTCGCTCGACCGGGAGCAGATCGAGGCCGCGCGCATGGACGGCGCCCGCGCGTTCGGTCTCTTCCGCCACATCATCCTGCCTCATCTGGCGCGGCCGATCGCGGTGGTGGTGATGATCGAGACGATCTTCCTGCTCGCCGTCTTCGCCGAGATCCTCGTCACGACGTCGGGCGGCCCGGGCAACGCGACGACAAACCTGCCCTATCTGATCTACCGCACGGCCTTGCTCGACTGGGATGTCGGCGGTGCCTCGGCCGGCGGCGTCATTGCCATCGTGCTCGCCAACATCGTCGCCTTCTTCCTGGTGCGCACGATCGCGCGCAATCTCGACGCGTGAGGCGCGCATGACCCGTGCTCAGCGCAAGATCTCCCTCACCGTGGTCGGATGGCTGGCCGCCGGCCTCGTGTTCTTCCCGATCTTCTGGATGACGCTCACGGCCTTCAAGACGGAGATCGAAGCAGTCTCCACCCCGCCGGCCTTCCTGTTCACGCCGACCCTCGAGAATTTCGCCGCAGTCGACCAGCGTGCCGACTACGTGAAGTTCGCCATGAACAGCGTCATCGTGGCGGTCGGCGCGACGCTCGTCGCGCTGCTTCTCGGCATTCCCGCCGCCTATGCCATGGCGTTCTTTCCGAAACCCAAGGTGAAGGGACGATTTCTTCCCATGAGTACGAAGGACCTGCTGGTCTGGATGCTGTCGACGAAGATGATGCCCGCCGTCGGCGTCCTGGTGCCGATGTACCTGATCTTCCGGGACACGGGCCTGCTCGACACGCGCACGGGCCTGACGATCGTCTACGTCCTGATGAACCTGCCGATCGTCGTGTGGATGCTCTACTCCTTCTTCAAGGACGTGCCCAAGGAGATCCTCGAGGCAGCGCGGATGGACGGTGCCCGGCCGATGCAGCAGCTGTTCTATCTGCTGCTCCCTTTGGCCCTGCCGGGCATCGCCTCGACCGCGCTTCTGTCCATCATCATTTGCTGGAACGAGGCGTTCTGGAGCATCAACCTCACGGCCGCGCAGGCCGCGCCGCTGACCGTGTTCATCGCGTCGTTCTCCAGCCCCGAGGGGCTGTTCTGGGCGAAATTGTCCGCCGCCTCGCTGATGGCCATCGCGCCCATCCTCATCTTCGGCTGGCTGACCCAGCGCCAGCTGGTGCGCGGCCTCACCTTCGGCGCCGTCAAGTAAGGGGCTCCTGAATGTCCACCGTGGAACTCAAGGCCGTTCGCAAGTCGTACGCCACCGTCGAGATCATCAAGGGCGTGGACCTGTCGGTCCGGGACCGCGAGTTCGTGGTGTTTGTCGGCCCTTCCGGCTGCGGCAAGTCCACGCTGCTGCGCATGATTGCCGGGCTGGAGGAGATCACCGCCGGCGACCTTCTGATCGACGGCCAGCGGGTCAACGACGTGCCCCCGGACGAGCGCGGGCTGGCGATGGTGTTTCAGAGCTATGCGCTCTACCCGCACATGACCGTGGCGGACAATATGGGCTTCGCGCTGAGACTGGCGGGCGTCTCGAAGGAGGACCGCGCGCGGAAGGTGCAGGCCGCGGCGCGTATTCTCCAGCTCGAGCCTCTGCTCGAGCGGAAGCCTGGCCAGCTTTCGGGTGGCCAGCGCCAGCGCGTCGCGATCGGCCGCGCCATCGTCCGCCAGCCCAAGGTGTTCCTCTTCGACGAGCCGCTGTCGAACCTCGATGCCGCCTTGCGCGTGCAGATGCGCATCGAGCTCGCCCGTCTCCACCGCGAGCTCAGTGCGACCATGATCTACGTGACGCACGACCAGGTGGAAGCGATGACCATGGCCGACCGTATCGTCGTGCTGCGCTCCGGCGTGATCGAGCAGGTCGGGACACCCCTCGAGCTTTACAATCACCCCGCCAACATCTTCGTCGCCGGTTTCATCGGTTCGCCAAAGATGAACCTCGTGCCGGTGACGGTGGCGGAAGCGTCCGGCGCGGGCACGCGGGTCCGGTTGCCGAGGGGCGCAATGCTCACGCTTCCTGCCGAATCCGGCGTCCTGCCGGCGGGCTCGCCGGGTACGCTGGGCTTGCGTCCGGAAGGCATCGCGTTCCAGGCCGACGGACCCATTGCCGGCGAGGTGTCGGTCGTTGAGCATCTTGGAGGCGAGACTCTCGCCTATGTCGACGTCGGGGACGGCGTGCTGGCGACGGTCAAGGTCGGCGGCGACGATCCGGTGCGCGTCGGCGAGACGGTTCGGCTCGGCGTGAAATCCCGTGAACCGCTGCTCTTCGACGCCGAGGGCAGGGCGGTCGCGGCGGCTCCGCGCGAGCGCGCCGCCTGACGGAGCCGGTGCCGGACAGGATGATCATGCGACCTGGCGAGCTCTATCTCGGGCCGTACGATGCCCTGCTGTTCGACATGGACGGCACGATCCTGACCTCGACTGCCGCGACGGAGCGGGCCTGGTCGGCCTGGGCTCGGCGCGTCGGGGCGCCGGTCGCCGAGGTGCTGGCCAGCATGCACGGGCGGCGCGCCGTCGACGTGGTGGCGCAGTTCCTTCCCGATGGCACCGACATCGCCGCCGAGGTGGGGTGGCTGGACGCGCGGGAGATCGACGACCTCGACGGTATCTCCGAGATCGCGGGCGCCGGGGCGCTCCTGTCGTCCCTTCCGAGAGACCGGTGGGCCGTCGTCACGTCGGCCAACCGCGACCTCGCGGCGGCGCGGATCAGGACGGCCGGCCTTCCCTGGCCTGACGTCCTGATTTCGTCCGACGACGTCCGGTCCGGCAAGCCCGATCCCGAGGGATACCGCAAGGGGGCCGCAGCGCTGGGCGTCGACCCCGCCCGGTGCGTCGTGTTCGAGGATGCTGCCGCCGGCATTCGGGCCGGGCTGGCCGCGGGTGCGGAGGTCGTTCGCGTCGGCTATGCCGGGCACGGCGACAGGCTGCCGGTGCGGGCGATCCTGCCCGGCTATGCGGGGGCGAGGGTGGACGTGTCGGAAGGAGCCGTCGGCATCGCCTTCCAGGCCGTGGCGCTCTGAGGCCGGCGGGCGCCGCGCGGATCAGGCCGCCAGGCTCGGCGCACGCGGCTGGCCTTGCGCGTCGAGGCCGAGGCGAGGCAGCAATGACTCACGGTCCCGGGCGATGTCGGCAACCGTCATCCCGTCGAGCACGGCCATGAAGGCCGCGAGTGCCCGCTGCATGCCGCGGGACAGGTCGCAGGCGCCGCAAAGCGGGCAAGTGTTTGTGGAGGGGTCGAAGCACTCGACGAGGGTGAGCCCGTCCTCGGTCAGGCGCACGACCTCGCCGATGGTAATGGAGTCCGCGGCCCGGGCCAATCGGAACCCGCCGCCCCGGCCGCGAACATTCTCCAGGAACCCCCAGCGCCCGAGCTGGTGCACGCATTTGACGATGTGGGTGCGCGGGATGCCGTGAGCCCGGGCGACCTCGTCCACCTGGCTCAGCGCTTCGCCGCGCAGGGCCGCGAACATGAGGGTGCGCAGGGCATAGTTGGTGAAGGCCGTGAGCCGCATCGGGCTCTCCCAAACAAAGTTCGATACGTGATCTACCTTATAGCATGCTAAAGCTCGACGGCGTATCTAAGTTTCACTACGGACCCGCCCGGGTCCGAGTCAGCCGGAGCCCCCGTCCGGCGGATCTCTCACGGAGACCGCCATGCTTCGCCTCGCCGTCCTCATGTGGGCCCTGATCGGCACCACGCTCGCGGGATCGTTCATCCTCGCGGTCGTGAGCGTCCCCAGCCTTGCCGAGCACGGCATGCGGCTCGTCCCCATCGCCGGGATCGCCGGGTTCGTGGTCGCCATTCCGCTCGGGTTTGTCGTGGCCCGCAGCATTGTCGGCGGTACACGGCCGGCCTGACCGGAACGTCAGACCCGTCCACCCGCCGATCTCCCGATCCCCCGCACGAAGGACGACGCGTCATGGCCGACGGCGACACGATCATCGAGGGCCCACTCTATGCGGCCCGCAAGAAGGTCTACCCGCAGGCGGTGCACGGCGCGTTCCGGCGCATCAAGTGGGGGCTGCTGGTCGCCACGCTCGCCGTCTACTACCTGCTGCCCTTCGTGCGTTGGCACCGGGGCCCGAACCTGCCGGACCAGGCGGTGCTGGTCGACCTGCCGCACCGGCGCTTCTACTTCTTCTGGATCGAGCTCTGGCCGCAGGAGGTCTACTATTTCACCGGCCTGCTCATCATCGCGGCGATGGTGCTGTTCCTGATGAACGCCGTCGCCGGGCGCATCTGGTGCGGCTATCTCTGCCCGCAGACGGTGTGGACGGACCTGTTCTACGCCGTCGAGCGCTGGGTCGAGGGCGACCGGCGCGAGCGGATGATCAAGGACAAGGGCGCCTGGACGGTCGACCTCGTCTCGCAGCGCGTCCTCAAGCACTCGATCTGGCTGATCATCGCCTGGTGGACCGGCGGTGCCTGGGTGCTCTATTTCGCCGACGCGCCGACGCTGGTCCGCGACCTCGCGACCCTCCAGGCGCCCTGGATCGCCTATCTCTGGATCGCGATCCTCACCTTCACCACCTACGCGCTGGCCGGTCACATGCGCGAGCAGGTGTGCATCTACATGTGCCCCTGGCCACGCATCCAGGCGGCGCTGACGGACGAGTGGGCGCTCAACGTCACCTACCGGCGCGACAGGGGCGAGCCGCGCATGTCCGTGAAGAAGGCCGAGCACGCCCGCGAGGCCGGGCTGCCGGCGGGCGATTGCGTCGACTGCAACCAGTGCGTCGCCGTGTGCCCGACCGGCGTCGACATCCGCAACGGCATCCAGCTCGGCTGCGTGCAGTGCGGGCTGTGCATCGACGCCTGCGACACCGTCATGCGGCAGATCGGCCGGCCCGAGAGGCTCATCGCCTACGACACGGACATCAACATCGCCCGCCGCGCGGCGGGCGAGCAGCCCGTCTACCGGATCGTTCGGCCGCGCACGATCCTCTACGCCGCCGTCATCGCCATCGTCGGCGCGGTGATGGTGTGGTCGCTCGCCACGCGCGGCACGATGAGCGTCGCCGTGCTGCACGAGCGCAACCCGCTGTTCACGCGGCTCTCGGACGGAGGCGTGCGCAACGACTACACGATGCGCTTCCTCAACAAGCGCCCGGTCGACCGCACCATCGCGCTGACCGTCGAGGGCGCTCCGGCCGGCGCCGCCGTCAAGGCGGCCGGCGTCGAGGCGGCTGCCGACGGAACCCTGGAGGTCGTCGTTGGTCCCGACCAGACGCGGCAGGTGCGCGTGTCGGTCACTGTTGCGAAGGACGCCTTGCCGCGCGGCTCCGTCGAGATCGGCTTCCGCGGCACGGACGTCGAGAGCGGGGAGACCTCCGTCGCCCGCGAGCACTTCATCCCGAACTGACCGGAGACACCTTCAGGACGTGATTGATCCGGCCGCCACCCGGCTCGATGCCGACGCATAGACGTTCGACATCAGCCTTGCCCTACTTGGCTCCGGGCATCGCGGCGGGTGCACTGGACGCGGCTGTTCCCTGGCCCGCAGGCGCGCGCACATTGCCAGGCAGGCCGCACCGGTCACGACGAGACGTCTGATCATGCTGCTTTCCCTCTCGCCTGGGCGAATGGCCGGCGGGCCGATCCGCGACATCAGGCCGGCCCAAGAATCGGCACCGGTTCTGCAAGCGGAAGCTGCAACGTATGGTTGCCTCTACATCCAGTTCCGTCGAGCACTGCCGGCTTGGTGCCCCCTGCCGGAATCGAACCGGCACGCCTGAGAAGGCCCGGCATTTTAAGTGCCGTGCGTCTACCAGTTTCGCCAAGGGGGCGACGGTCGTGGATAGCACGGCCTGGGCCAGTGGCGAAGGTGCCGCGGCGGTCAGGTCGGGTCGAACACCGTTGCCAGGATCAGGCGCTGGCTCGCGACGAGAGGCTTGGCGCGCTCGCGCAGTCCCGGCATGCGCGGGTTTTTCTCGTGCCGCGCCACGGCGGGCTCGTCGGCATAGAGCTCGTTGATCATCACCCTGTTGGGGACAGGCGTCCCGTCCCGCTCGATGGGCTTGATGATCTCGAAGCGAAGGCAGCCTTCCTCTTCTCGAAGGGTCAGGCGGGCGTGCTCGCGGATGAGCGCCAGATACTCCTCCTCGCGGCCCGGATGGGTCTCGACCTCGACAAGAATGGCGTGGTGCGGCATCGGCGTTCCTCCAGGGGCGGAGGTTAGCCGCATCGCGCTGCGGCGCGCCAGCGCCTCGGCAGCGTGGCAGGCCGCGTCCGCATCCCCTTGCTGGCTGTCCGGCTCCATGGCAGCCGCGGCCCCAAAAATGCGCCCGGCCGGGAAACTTGTGGGATGCAAGGCGTTGGGTGGCTCCTTGACGGTACCACAGGAGACCACCCATGGCTTCGAACGTAATGAAGATGGCAATGATCGCCGGCATGTCCCTGGCCCTCGGCCTTGGCGGCGCGCTCGCACAGAGCGGTGGCGGATCGGGCGGCGCGGGCGGCGGCGCAGGCGGCGCGGGCTCGGCCGGTGGTGCGGCGGGTGGCGCCGGCAACGGCACCGGGATGGGCGGTTCCGGAATCGGGGCAGGCAATGGCCAGAACGGCGGGGCGGGCGAAAACCTCTCGAACGGGGCGACCGGCACCGTCAACAATTCAGCGGGCATGTCGAACCAGAACGGCAGTGCCGGCCAAGGCGGCCGTAGCAACCTGGTGCGCGGGTCAGACCGCTGCCGCACGATCCTCGCCAGCCCGAGCTCGCACCCGGCCGCCGACGTCCGCGCTTGCCAGTAATCCAGCTCGTCCGCTTCGTTCCCGCCCGGTCCCCGACCCGGGCGGCTCCGGCTGGAGCGATCCCGGCCCCGAAAGGGGCGGGGATCGCGCCCGGCCGCCTTACGCATACGATGTCCTGTCCCGGCAACCGGGCGCGAACGGGTCGAGAAGGAGTGGCGAGCCCGGCCCGCAGATGTCAAATTAACACATTAAGTGTTAAGCACATACCGGATTCGGCGCTCCGGAAGGATGCTCCTCAGGCCGATCCCGCCGTTCAGCCCGGCGGCTTCCACCCGTAGAGCCATTCGTAGCGCGCGCGGAGGCCGTCGCCTCCGAGCCGTCTCAGGACGGCGTCCCGCGCCAGCGAGAGGGGCAGGCCGAGATGGTAGGCGCGCGCATTGTCTCGAGCGGCCTGCTGCACCCGCCTTGCACGTGGCGCCCGCGCCGCCCGGTATCTCTCCAGCGCTCCCGGAAGGTCCCGGTCGGGCGCATCCGGCCTGAGTTCGGCCGCGAGAACCGCGGCATCCTCGATGGCGAGAGCGCCTCCTTGCGCCAGAAACGGCAGGACCGGGTGGGCCGCGTCGCCGAGCAGCAGGATCCTGCCCTTCACCCATGGGCGCTTCATGTGATCATGCAGCGACCAGACCTGCCATTCGGACACGGCGCCCAAAAGATGCTGGACATCCCCGGTCCAGCTCTTGAGGCGGTCCTTCAGCTGCAGTGGGTCGCCCGGGCGTGCCCAGTCGGCCGAGGCCGGCCCGTCCTCGGTCACCGCAACGACGTTCAGGTCCCGCCCGGCGCGGATGGGGTAGGTCACCACATGGGCGCCGGGGCCCAGCCACAGCGTCGTCTCGCGGCGGCGCAGGGGAGGGGGCGCGTCGTCGATGGCGATCACGGCGCGCCAGGCGTTGCAGCCCGAGAAGACCGGCGGCTGAGGCTTGCCCGCGACGATCTCGGCCGTACGCGACCAGACGCCGTCGGCCCCGACGAGCAGGCGGCCTCGCCACGACTCCTCTCCGCCGCGGGCCTGCGTGGACACGGTCACCGCCCCGCCGTCGTCCGTGGCCGCAGTGATCTCGCGGCCGAAGACGAGGCGCACGCGCGGGTGCGAGCGCACCTTGTCCAGCAGCATCATCTGAAGGTCGGCGCGATGGACGACGACGTAGGGCGCGCCGTAGCGCTCGCGCATGGCCGCACCGAGCGGCATCTCGGCCAGCACCTCTCCCCGGCGCGCCCGCCGGATCACGAGGCGCTCGGGTTCCGCGCCCGCCCGCATCAGCGCCGGTCCGAGCCCGAGGCCGACGAGAATCCTGGAGGCGTTGGGAGAGAGCTGGATGCCGGCTCCGATCTCGTCCACGCGGGTACGGCGCTCCAGCACCTGTACAGTGTGGCCATCGCGCGCCAGGGCAAGCGCCGCCGTCAGTCCCCCGATGCCGGCCCCGGCAACGAGGATCGGCAACTCCGCTTCGGACATGTCAGGACGCCCCCGAAGGGGCCGCGGTCACGCCGCGGCCTTGTCGCGCCACAGGCAGCCGGGCGGATCCGTCTCGGCGCCATGCAGGTGGGAGTCATAGGCATAGAGCGTGGAGCAATACGGGCAGACGATCTCGCTCTCCGATCCCATGTCGAGGAACACATGGGGATGGTCGAAGGGCGGGCTGGCCCCCACGCACATGAACTCGCGCTCCCCGATGCGGATGCGCGCGACGCCGGCATCGTTCGAGAAATGCGGGACCGCGTGGTCGGCCATGAATCGTGCTCCGGAGGGCTCGTCTTGCGCGGCGCACCATAGAGGGTGGAGTGGGCACATGCCAGACCCTTCCTGGCCTCTCCACCGGGCGTTGCGGCAGGCCGGCCGCGCTTCTATCGTCGCGCCCCAATCCGGAGCTCCGCATGCAGTCCTTCTCCTCCTCGGGCGTGCACATCGCCTTCGTCGACCTGCCGCCGGAGGAGGGAAGCGGAGAGCCTGTCGTGCTCGTGCACGGCTTTGCCTCCACCCATGCCGTGAACTGGGTGAACACGAGCTGGGTTAAGACTTTTCACAGGGCCGGCCGCCGGGTCATCGCGCTGGACAATCGCGGGCATGGGAGAAGCGAGAAGCTCTACGATCCCTCCGCCTACGCGACGCCCGTGATGGCGGGAGACGTGCTGGCGCTGATGGAGCATCTCGGCCTGCGCCGCGCGGACGTGATGGGCTACTCCATGGGCGCCCGCATCACCGCCTTCCTGGCGCTCGAGCATCCCGACCGCGTGCGCTCGGCGATGCTGGGGGGACTCGGCATCCATCTGGTGGACGGCGTCGGGCTGCCGCTCGGAATCGCCGACGCCATGGAGGCGCCCTCGCTCGCCGAGCTGACGGATCCGATGCAGCGGATGTTCCGGGCGTTCGCCGAACAGACGGGCAGCGACCTTCGCGCGCTCGCTGCGTGCATCCGCGGATCGCGCCAGACGCTCACGGCCGAGGAGGCTCGCTCCATCCGCGTGCCCGTGCAGATCGCCGTCGGCACGAAAGACGCAGTGGCCGGCGACCCCCATGCGCTGGGGGCGCTGATCCCGGGAAGCATCGTGGTCGACATTCCCGGCCGCGACCACAACCTGGCGGTCGGCGACCGGGTTCACAAGGAGGCGGTCGTCGGCTTCCTCGAGCGCCGGCCCTGAGGTTGCCGAACTGCCTTAAAGAGTCCGGTAACAGCTGCAACTCAATGACGCTGCTGCCTTTTGAGACGGGTCACCGGCCTTGGAAGGACGGCCGCCGCTTGCCGAGGAAGGCTGCACGGCCTTCCCGGTAGTCGTCGCTGTCGAAGCACGCGGACGCCAGTGCCGCCAGGTCCTCTGCGCCGGGGCTTCCCGGCAGGCCGGCCGCCGCATCGATGGCGCGCTTCGCGGCCGAGATGGTGAGCGGAGCGTTGGCCGCTATCGCATCGGCCAGGGCCGTTGTCTCGGCCTCCAGGGAGTCGTCGGGGACGAGACGGTTGAGAAGGCCGTTTGCGAGAGCCTCCTCCGCATTGATCCTCCGTGCCGTGAACAGCAGGTCCTTGGCCAGGGCGGCGCCGGCCACGGCCACGAGCTGCGCCATGGCGCGCGGTGGATAGCCCAAGCCGAGCCGCGCGGCCGGTATGCCGAAGACCGCGCCGCCAGACGCGACCCGCAGGTCGCAGGCCAGGGCGAGGCCGAGGCCTCCGCCGAGGCAGAAGCCGCGGACCATGGCGATGACCGGCCGTGGGCAAGCGGACACGGCCTCGAACGCAGCCTCGTTCGCTGCCTCGTAGGCGCGCCCCCCATCCGCCGTTGCCCGCACCGTCTCGAACTCGGCAATGTCTGCCCCTGAGGCGAAGGCTCCGCTGCCCGCCCCCCGGATCACGATCACGCGAACGCCCGGTTCTTGGGCCAATGCCCGGAGCAGGCCGGGGATCGCCGTCCACATGGCGAGGTCGAGTGCGTTCCGCTTGGCCGGGTTGTCGATGGCAAGCGTCCCGACCGGCCCGGACACGGTTGCCGACAGGCGCGGCACGGGCGAGGTCAACGGCTTTGCCGCAAGCCCATCTTCATTCGTTTGCATCGCTGCCCTTTCCGGAACGATTTCGTGTGCTAGATCTTGCAGCCAAGCGAAAGACTGCGGAGCGTGCCATGTCCGTCCATTCCTACAAGCCCGATCATCGTCACGGGATCGAGCGCGTCGATCCCGTTTGGTCGCGCATCCGCGACGAGGCGGAGGACGTGGCGCGCAAGGATCTCGTGCTCGGAAGCTTCGTGTTCTCGACGATCCTCAACCAGAACTCGCTCGAGGCCGCCGTCGCCCACCGCATCGCGAGCAGGCTCGGTCACGCGGCCGTACCGGGCGACCTGATCGAGCAGGCATTCGCCGAGGCGGTCGAGGCCGAGCCGTCGATCGGCGACGCGATCCGCGCCGATATCGTCGCCGTGACGGATCGCGACCCGGCGTCGCAGCGCTACATCGAGCCGGTTCTCTATTACAAGGGGTTCCACGCCATCCAGACGCATCGGCTGGCGAACTGGCTCTGGCGCTCCGGGCGGCGCGACTTCGCGCTCTACCTCCAGAGCCGGTCCTCCGAGGTGTTCCAGACGGACATCAACCCGGCCGCCCGCATCGGGCGCGGCATCTTCCTGGACCACGCCACGGGTCTGGTCGTCGGCGCAACGGCGGTCGTGGAGGACAATGTCTCGATCCTGCAGGACGTCACGCTAGGCGGCACCGGCAAGGAGAGCGGCGATCGCCATCCAAAGATCCGCAAGGGCGTCCTGATCGGCGCCGGCGCCAAGATCCTGGGCAACATCGAGGTCGGGCACTGCGCGCGGGTCGCCGCCGGCTCCGTGGTCCTGCGGCCGGTGCCGCCCAACACCACCGTTGCCGGCGTGCCGGCCCGGGTGGTCGGCGAAGCCGGCTGCGCGGAACCGTCACGCAGCATGGACCAGATCCTGGCCGACAATTTCCAGCTCGACGGCCTCGGGATCTGACCGGCCGGGGCGCCCGGCAGCGCTTGCGGCCCGCCGCCCGACGTGGCAAGTCCCTGCCACGTCGCGGCGCGGCCGCATCAGCACCGAGGTGGCCATGGACAAGACCGAACTTCTGAAACTGCAGAACTATCTCCGCCGGCTGTTCAACAACAGCTCCATCAAGGTCGTGGCGAGGCCCAAGAAGACTGATTCCGCCGAGGTCATGATCGGGGACGAGTTCGTCGGAATCATTTCACTCGACGACGAGGACGGCGACAGGTCCTACGCCTTCAACATGTCCATCCTGGATGTCGACCTCGAGGACTGACGCCAAGCTCCTCGTTGCTCAGCGGAGCATGGCCTCGACCCGCGGAAGAACCTGTTCCAGCATCGCCTCCCATGCTCCCGCATTCGACGGCGGGAAGCGGAGTTGCACGTCCACTCCCTTGCGCCGGAACTCCGACAGGCATTGCGGGGGCGCCCCGTCCTGACCCGCGGTCTCGCAGCGGGCCGAGAAGCGGCGGCCGTCGGGCGGGGCGAACAGAACGATTTCCCCCGCGTAGGGAGAGCCCGGCCGGAAGCCCCGGCGCACAAGCCCTGCCGGACCCGGTTCGACCTCGGACGTGAAGAAGCGCGGATAGAGGCCCACGACCCGGCTCTCCGGGTTGGGGCCGTCGCCCGCCGGGGTCAGCGTGACGGCGATCCGGGCCTCCGGCTCGCCGTCGGACGGCCGCAGCGGGATCCTCAGGTCGACACGACCGGCCGCGCCCGGGTTCCGGACAAGAGCGGCAGGCGCGACGACCTGAACCTTGCCCAACATGGCCTGCAACGGCGCATGTTCCTCGCCCCCGGGCCTGAGCGGGTTCGAGAAGCCTCCTGACAAAGCCGCGCAGGCCGATCCTAGCGCGAGGCCCCCCAGGACGAGCGTCGCCACGCGAAGTCGTCCGTTGGACGAGGCCGGCCTGCGGGCCTCCGTGGACTGGACGACGTCGGCGGCGGTCATGGCTGTGCATCCGATCGAAAGCGGCGGCTGACCTTAACCATCCCTAAAGGATGTCCTTTAACGAGTCGTTAAGGCGGTGGATCATGCAGGCCCAATCCCCCGAGCGGGTGGTGCGCCGGAGTTCCTGTCGTGGTGTCGCTTGAACCGGGAACCCTCGAGGCCTTCGAGGCTCTCGTGGTCGGAGTGTGTGCGGCCGGCGCCATCGCGACTGGCTTCGAGGCCTTCACGGCCCGGCGTGCCGGGTTCGAACTCCTCGAGACAGGCGGCCCCTCGGCGGTGGCCTGCGTGCCCCTGGTGGTCTTCACGGCCCCGTTCATCATCCTCCGCAACACCGTCCGGGGCAGGCGCTTCGAGCGCCGGCCCATCGGGTTCGTGGCCACGGCCACGGTGATCGCCTGCCTTTGGGGGCTCGCATCCGGCAGGGTGATCCTCGACCTCGTCGCCATGCTGGGATCATAGTCGGCCCGCCGATCTCCGAGGGTTGACGGCGAACGCCGCTTCCGCATGAACTCCCGATGCCGCGCAGCGCGGCCGCGGAGACCATGCATGCCGCTCTATTCGCTCGAAGGAAGGGCACCGGAGGTGCCGCCGGCCGGACATTATTGGCTTGCCCCCGACGCTCACGTGATCGGATCGGTGCGGCTCGCAGCCGATGTCGGCGTGTGGTTCGGAGCCGTCCTGAGGGGCGACAACGAGCTGATCGCGATCGGGCGCGGCAGCAACATCCAGGAAGGATGCATGCTGCACACCGATCCCGGCTTTCCGCTCACGGTCGGTGCGGACTGCACCATCGGACACCACGCCATTCTGCACGGCTGCAGCATCGGAGACGGTTCGCTGGTCGGCATGGGAGCCACCGTCCTGAACGGAGCGCGGATCGGCAAGGGCTGCCTGGTGGGCGCCAACGCGCTGGTCACCGAGGGGAAGGAGTTCCCGGACGGCTCGCTCATCGTCGGCGCGCCGGCCCGTGCCGTGCGTGAGCTCGACGCCGCCGCCATGGCAGGCCTCGCCGAGGCCGCGAGGCGCTATGTCGAGAACTGGCGGCGCTTCGCGCGCGGCCTCGCGCGGATCGAATCGTAACCCGAACGAATAGGGCCCGCCGGCAAGGCGGGCCCGACGGGGTGCCGGACGCTCAATGGCCGGCGACGGTCATGCCCGGGGCCCCGGGCTCTCCCAGACGGACCCACACGTTGGGGTCCTCCTGCGACTGGCGCTTGATGTAGCCGTAGCCGGTTTCTCCCCAGGGCAGGACCTTGCTGTTCTTGCTGTCCAGAACAAAGTCGCCCTTGTCGGTTGTGACGGTGAGAACGGCGTGGCCCGCTCCCGTCTCGTCGCGGACGACGGTCATCAGCAATGCCTGCCGCGGCAACCCGGCGCGCATCAGCATGCGGCGCTTCAGGAGCGCGAGATCCTCGCAATCGCCCTTGCCATTGTCCGGATAGGTCCAGCGCTCCTGCACGCCGTAAAGGGCGATGTCCTCGACCTGCTCGATCGTGGCGTTGACGACGCGATTGACCTTGACGATCTCGGCCCATGTCGCATCCGTGAGCACGACGTTGCGCGCCGGCAGGCGTCCGACGCGGCAATCCTCGGCATGGCCACTCCGGCAGAAGTCCTGCCAGCCGATCGGACCCTTCACCTCGTCGAGGACATTCATGGGGAGCGAGGCGACGATCGTCCGGCCTGGTGAACCCGACTGTGCTGCACCGCACAACACAAGGGCCAGACTCAACAGGCTGGCCCGGACTCCGAGATAACGCCGCATCGTTCGCCCCGCCCCACTTGGTAAACGAGACGTTAATCGAGGGCGAGGCCGTGCTGCAATGCAATGGTGAAGGAAGGGTTAACGGATCCGGCCCGATTGTGGCGTCGCTGCAGCGCGGGCGTGGCCGCGGTGTCGGCTTTGCGGGCGAAGCGAGTTGCCAAAAAAAGAACGGAGCCGGCCCGCATGGGCCGGCTCCGGCGGACCATGGCCGGGACGTGAAGGGGATGGGAACGTCGGCCTGGGCCGCGGCAGGATTCGAGCCCGAGGGTCGGGCGCGAGGGGGACAGGATGATCGGCGCGGGTTACGGCCGGCTTTCCCGGACCGTTCCGATTGTCGCTGACGCTCGCGAGCCGCGTCCCGGAGCGGCCCGATCCCCGTTCAGAGCACGACCTCCTCGCCGAACTCCTGGTCCGGAAGGGTGCGCAGGAACTCCACGGCGATGCCACCGTCGAAATGGCGCACGACCTTCGCGGACGTCTTTCCGATGGTCACGGGCGACCCGATGGCCGGCTGGATCGGCGAGGAGAGGGCTGCGCCCGAGAGCGAGACGTCGATGACACGCACGCCGAGTTCGGTGCCGTCGGCCAGACGCAGGATCGCCCCCGTGCTGCGCGGCACGATGCGCTCGTGGCGGCGATCCTCGGGCAGTCCGAGTTCGTGGCGGTTGGCCAGCCAGGTGAGTTGCGTGGCCAGCTTGTCCTGCTTGCGCCGGGTTGCCGTGAACGCAACGGCGAAACCATTGTCGAAGGTGCGCACGATGCGACCCTCGACGCGGCCCACATGCTCGAAATAGATGATCACCCGTTCCCCGAGGCGGCCCGTGACGGGGGCGTAGATTGCGACGCCTCCCGGGGAGCAATCCTTGCTTTGACAGGGATATTCGGCGCGGTTCTCCAGCATGAAGCGGCCGAGCAGCACAACGGGCACACGCTGGTGGCGTCGACGCTCCACCGGGCGTTGCTGGGGTTGGGCAGCCTGCATCATCGGACTGAACGGTCTCGCGGAATCTGATCGACCGACCGTAGTATTGCGTCAATCCGTAAACGCGGGCTTTACCGAACCGGGTTTGTCGCCATCTTGTTTCTGGCCGTCGCGACCGCCCGGATAGACCGAGAGGTGGCCGCGGCGCTCGGCCGGCTTCAGCCGCTCGGCCAGCTTGCGGACCAGACCGAATCCCGGACCGTCGGGACGGGGAACCGCGGGCACGAGCATCCGCATGCCCGTAATCGACTGGGTCAGCACCGGGTCGAGGCCAATCCAGGGTGGAGCCTGTTCGGCCGTGATGCAGCCGACGAGACGGGAATGTGTCTTGCCGCCATGGCGCAGCGGGAGCAGCAGGAGCTCGAGTTCGTGCGTGGATCCCCCGGCCGTCCGCGCACTGATGCCGGCGACGGCTCCGGCCATTTCCGACAGGACCGACAGGACGAGGTCGCGGGCGGCCCGCAGGTCGCGTGGCGGCCACAATTCGAGAAAAGAGACGGCCTTCAGGTCGCGCCCGTAGAGGGCACATACGCGCGTCCCCGCGAGGCGGAACGGAAAGGTGCGGTCCGTGTCCACCTCGAGGATGAAGGTGTCGGCCAGGATGTTGCGGATCGCGCCCGGGTCGAGTTCCGAGCGTTCGGGGGCCGTGCGCTCGCCGCGCAGCGTGTCCCAATACGAGAACAGGGCCCGGGATGCCGGATGTTTCATGCTACTCGTCCCGCCATCCCACGCACCGGCTCTGCCGCCGCATTTTCTGCCGCCGCATCGCCACCATCGTCCCGCATCGGCGAGGCCGTGTCACGACCTTCGTCCCGCCGTGGGACCATTTCGGCTTCCATTTGGCCCGCATCGGGACAGCAGGAACCGTTCAAGCCGGACCTTGCAGTGCCCGTGCCATGCGGAAGGCGGGGTTGATCGCAGCGCCCGCCCTTGCGAAGAAGATGACGCGAGGCCGGGGCCTTGTGGGAGGACCGGGTTCTTGCGCCTTCAGAATGAGCCGATGTTCAACGTGCCGGGATCGGTGATCGCCACCGTTCTGGTGCTCGCCGGGATGTATGTGCTGCAGGCCTATGTGCTTGACGAGATCCAGTTGATCCTGGAACTCGCGTATTTTCCAGTCCGCTTCTCACTCCTGCTCGGCTACGACCCGGTACAGCTGCTCGCCGATCGGCTGACGCTCGATCCCGGCAATGTCGAGCTTCAGCAAAGGCTCGCTTTGGCCCGCGAACTCGTCTCCGACGGCGCGGTGAAGCCATGGACGCTCTTCACCTATTCGCTGCTGCACGGCGGCTGGATGCACCTGGTCCTCAACTGCGTCTGGCTTCTCGCCTTCGGCACGGCGATCGCGCGACGCTTCGGCGGCATGCGCTTCGTCCTGTTCCTCGCGGCGACGGCCATCGCCGGGGCGCTGGCGCATACGGTGACCCATCTGCACGATGTCATGCCGGTGATCGGGGCCTCGGCGGCCGTCTCCGGCTGCATGGCGGGGGCCATGCGCTTCGCCTTCCAGCCCGGTGCGCCCCTCGGTGCCGGACGATCGTCGGAGCCCGAAGGCTTCGCCGTGCCGGCGCACACGCTGGCAGGCGTCCTGTCGGACGGCCGCGCGATGCGCTTTCTCATGGTCTGGTTCTTCCTCAACATCGCGACGGGTCTCGGTGCCGGCAGCCTTGGCATCGTCGATGCCACGATCGCCTGGGAGGCCCATATCGGCGGTTTCCTGGCTGGCCTCCTGCTCTTCCCGCTCTTCGACCCGGTCCCTCGGGCCTGAGGCCGAGGCGCGCTGTTGCGGGCAGGCCGGCTTTGTCGCACACTCTGTTTTCGAGTGCCGTGGATCCGGCCTCCCGCGCCGGCGCCTTCCGCGGCCTGGAAACAGGGGGCCCGGCCATGCATCGGGCCTCCCGCGAGAAGCACAAGGAGGCGCCCATGACGATTTCCCGCATCCTCGACGCCAAGGGCAGGGACGTCGCGACCATACAGCCGCACCGCACCCTCGCCGATGCCGTCCAGCAGCTCGCCGAGCGCAGGATCGGTGCGCTCGTCGTTTCGGGCGCGGACGGCAAGGTGGTCGGCATCCTGTCGGAGCGCGACATCGTCCGTGCCCTTGCGCTGGGAGCGCAGGTGCTGAACGACCCCGTTTCGCGCTACATGACGTCGAAGGTGGTCACCTGCACGCGCGAGATGCTTCTCATAGACGCCCTCGAGGAGATGACGGCGGGGCGCTTCCGCCACCTGCCCGTCGTGGAGGACGGCCGGCTCGCCGGCATCATCTCCATCGGCGACGTGGTCAAGTTCCGCCTGCAGGAAATCCAGCACGAGACGCAGGCGCTGCGCGAATACATCACGACGGCCTAGCGGCTGTCGCAGACTGGCGAACCGGGGAACGGCGGTCCCGGTCCTTGATCTGCGACGCCTGACGGCGCCGGGCGGGAATGACGCGTCAGCCCGTCCGCGTCAGCGCCTCCGAGGCCATTTCGAGCTCCTCGAGGGCGTGCGCGACCGCCTCCTCGCCCAGGGCGATCGCCTCCTCGGCGCGGTGAAAGTCGAAGAGGCCGATGCGTCCCAGCTTGGGCTTGATGTGGACGTCGGGCGGGTCGCCGGCGAGGCGCGCTCGTGCGATGCGGTCCTGCGTAATGTTGAACGCGTCGACCATGACGCTGGCCAGTCCCGGATCGCCCGCCGGCCGCCGGCCCATGCGCTTCTGCAGGCTGCGAGCGGCGCCGATCACGGGCGAGAACAGACCTTCCGCTATCGTCTCCGCCATCTCCTCGCGCGGGACGTCTCCGCCATGGTCGGGGATGACCGCGCCGCGGCCCATCATGTCGTGGTTGAGGTTTACGGCCACGACGAGTTCGGCCGAGAGCGCGCGGGTCACCGTGACGGGG
>JAESFG010000410.1_pt1 | contig 43234 bp, 40 predicted proteins | sample 9269371 | NCBI WGS metagenome assembly JAESFG01 (sample SAMN14506227, study PRJNA617093) | algae metagenome | isolation source: Aetokthonos hydrillicola CCALA 1050 (B3-Florida) and co-occurring... | place: USA: South Carolina | collected 2013-01-01 | reverse complement strand
CCGACGCCGTGGCGCGCACCGCGCTGATCATCCCCTCGAGCTTGCCGATCGAGGCGTTGAAGGCCTCCTGCAAGCGCTCGTGCTCGCCGGCGGGCATCCCGCTGATGCGGTGGGTCAGATCACCCTCCGCAAGACGGTTGAGCGCGCCCGAAAGCGTGCCGACCACCTCGGCCTGTTGCACCGCGTGGGCCTTGTCGGCCTTGAGCGCCGCGCGGAAGGTCTCGATTGCGCGGGTCATAGTGCCGATCTCGTCGGCGCGGTGGTTGGTGGTGATCCCGGCATCCACATCGCCCGCCGCCATGTCGCGCATCGTATCGATCGAGACATAGATCGGCCAAAGCACCTTGCGACGGAACGCCAGGTAGGCGGCCGCTATGGCCCCCAGCACGAACAGCACCGCAATGCAGGCACCGGAAATGATCAGCACCTGGACGATGGCATTTTCCTCCATCGCCGACGCCGTGTTCTCCTCGCTGCGGGCAACAAGCTCGTTGATCGATGCCCGGTGCTCGCGATAGATTTGCAGCAGCCTGCGGTGCGAGGCAGCCATCGCCGGTTGATCCCAGCGCTTGGCTGCGGGTTTCAGCGATTGATTGATCTCGTTCCAGAAGGCTTTGCCGGTCTTTTCGGCATTGGCCGCCAATGCAGCCTTCAGATCATCGGATAGGGAGCTCCGGGCCCAGCGGCGCTCAGCATCCCAGTAGGCCTTCTCAAGGTCTGCCAACCGCTTGTCGTTGATGTCGTAAGCATCGCGGTGAATGGTCATGATGCTCGCGTTGGCGAAGCTTTCGACCAGAAACATCGGCGGCGGCAGAATATCCGCGCGGAAATCCGATAGCAGCTGTTCGCCGTTGTCGAGCGCGCCGCCGTTGCGGATGTGGTTGATCCCGATTCCGGTCAACAGCAGGATCACCGCCACCACACAGCACAGCGTCATGCCGGCGATTCGCGAATACTTCTCGATCGTCATCCCATCTCACCTTCCGATGCCCCTCGCGCGCGGTCGACGAGCCGCGGCATGCAGCCTGCCGATTGGGCGCGCTGTCCCTCAGGGCGATAACGCTCCCCCGTCTTCTCTTTAGATGTTGCAGCGATAAGCGCTCTTTTCCGCGCCCCTATGCGCAAGCCCCTAGCGGCGGGCTGCGAAATTCTTCGCCGTTCCCCGACTAATGGCCTTCACCAGACGCGCCCCGCGGCGCGCCGCCGGGTCGCAGCGGTGCCACATCAGGAACAAGCTCGAGAGAGGCTCAACGCAACATGGCCAATGTAAGGGTGCTGGTAGTCGACGATTCCGCCGCGATGCGCGCGCTGTTCTGCGACATTCTCGACAACGCCAAGGGCGTGGCCGTGTGCGGCACGGCCAAGAACGCCGACGATGCGCGCGAACAGCTCGAAAAGCTCAAGCCCGACGTGCTGACGCTCGATGTCGAGATGCCGGGAATGAGCGGCATGGAATTCCTCGAGGAGATCATGGCGACCAGGCCGATGCCGGTGATCATGCTCTCAAGCATCACTCAGGCCGGCACCGGCACCGCGCGCCGCGCGCTCGAGCTGGGGGCGGTGCACTGCTTTCCCAAGCCGCTGCACACCTCGCGCGAGGAGTTCGACGCAACCGTCCGCCAGCTTGGGGACATCGTGCTGAAAGCCGCTGCGGGCGAGCTGAAGCCCGGCGGCGAGGAAGCCGGCAGCGCAGAGGGCGGCGCGCGCTACAAGAGCGACGGCCGGATCGTGGCGCTCGCCTGCGGGGCGGCCGGGATCGAGACCGCGCGCCAGACGCTCGCCGCCTACGATGCCGCCTGCCCGCCGACAGTGGTGCTGTTCGATGCCGAGCCCGCCGCGGTCGAGAACGCAGTGCGCGCAATGCGCCACTCGCTGCCGTGCCAGCTCGGCGATGCGCTCGACGGGGTTTCGCTCGAGATCGGCAAGGTGTGGCTGGCGCATGATCCCACCCGCCACGTGGTGGTCGAAGCCGGCGAACCCCCGCGCCTCAGGCTGGTCGAACGCGATCCGGTCAATGATTGCCGACCCTCGGCCGACCTGCTGTTCGGATCGCTCGCGAGAAGCGGCCTGCCCGCGCTCGGCGGGCTTCTGACCGGTAGCGGCACCGACGGGGTGCGCGGGCTTGCGATCCTCGCCGAAACCGGGGGCAAGGTGTTCGTTCAGCGCCCCGCCGATTATGCGCCGCGCGATCGCTATGATGCCGTGCGTGCGCAGGGAACCGAGATTGCCGACCTGCGGCAGGAAGCGATTCCGGAATGGATTCTCGAAGCGACCAATGCCGCCGGTTGAGAACCGATCACAGGATTCTAACGCGGTTTAGTGAATCATTGCGCCCGAGTAACAATTGATGTCCCCCAAGCCGCTCGCGTAGTGACGATCCGGCGCCGAGGGAGGGGCCGGGCTGCGCCCCCTGCTTGAGGAAGGGCCAAAAGTGACACGTCCGGCCGATGGCCGTCCCCGCGTGCAGCCTGGCGACTCCCTCTCGCCAGGTCGGGAGCGGGCGGAAAGCGATGCTGCCGCAGTCGGATCGGCACCTTACGCGGGGATCGTCGAGCGCAGCTATGTGATGCAGGAGCGGTCCGCAGGGGTGTCGTACCTCGCGGCGTTCATGATGAGTGCGGCAGCGATCGGACTGCGTAGCGCTCTCGACCTGTTCGGGGACGGGTTCCTGCCCTTCGCGTTGTTCTACCCGGTGCTGCTCGCCGCGACCCTGTTCGGGGGCGCAGGCCCTGGCCTTTTGGCACTGGCGATGTGCGCGCTCGCCGGAAACATCATGTGGATGGAGCCCTTCGGCGGGCTCGCGCCTTCCGGCCCCGGCTTGGTCAACACCCTGCTGTTTGCCGTCTCGGGCGGCGTCATCATCGGGGTTGCTAACTGGCTGCGAGCGACCCAGTTCGATCTGCGCCGTAGCGAGGAGCGGCTGCGACTTTCGCAAGCGATCGGGCGCATCGGCATCTGGGAGCTGGACATACCCACCAACGCGCTGTGGTGGTCGCCCTCGATGTACGATGTCACCGGCATCGCACCGGACGTGAATCCCTCGGTCGAAGCCTTCATCGGTCGCATCTCATCGGCCGACCGCCCCCGCGCCGCCGCGGCGTTCGATGCGGCGCGCAGGGGGACGGACCGGCTCGATACCGAAGTCGCGTTCGAGCGCAGCGACGGTACCGTGATCACGCTGGCGTGCCGTGCCGAACTCATCCGCGACAGCGCCGGGCGTCCTTCCCGCCTCCTTGGGATCAATTTCGATGCCACCGCGATACGTCTCACCGAAAGCGAGCGCGACGCGGCGAACACATTGCTGCGCACCTTCTTCGACAGCCTGCCGGGAGCGGCCTATGCCAAGGACACTGCGGGGCGGATCCTGCTCGCAAACCCGCACACGGCCGCGGCTTTCGGTCTTCCGCTCGAGGCCATCCTCGGCAAGACCGCGCTCGAGCTGGCTCCCGATGAGGCCCAGGCGCGAGCGGTGATGGCGCATGATCGCGCGGTGCTCGAAGCCGGCACGTCACAGCAATCGGAGAGCGATTTCGTGCTCCCCGACGGACGGCCGTCGCACTGGCTGACGATCAAGACGCCGTTTCGCAACGCGCGCGGTATCGTGCAGGGCATCGTCGGCATCTCGCTCGACGTGACCCAGCGGTACGAGGCCCAGAAGCGGCTGCGCTTCCTCGCCGACGAAGTCGATCACCGCGCCAAGAACCTCCTCGGGGTGGTGCAGTCGATCGTACGGCTGACGCGCGGCGATGATGCCACCAGCCTGAGGGCCGCGCTGACCGGGCGCATCCAGGCGCTTGCAACAGCGCACAACCTGCTTGCCGCGAGCCGATGGGAGGGGGTCGTCCTGTCTGCCCTCGTCGAACAGGCGCTCGCCCCCTTCAGACGGATCGATCGCGGACGGGTCGCATGGTCCGGCCCCGCTCTCAAGCTCGGCCCCAGCGCCTCGCAGGCGCTCGCGATGGTGCTGCACGAGCTTGCCACCAACGCCGCGAAATATGGCGCGCTGTCGGTCGAGGCGGGCACGCTTGACGTGAACTGGCAGCTGATCCGCGAAGGGGATGCGCCATCGCTTGCGCTGCATTGGAGCGAGGCGGGCGGTCCGCCGGTGACCACTCCGATCGAGCCGGGTTTCGGGACCAGCGCGATCCGGGGATTGGTCGAGCATCAGCTGGGCGGGCAGATCCAGTTCGCCTGGGCACCCGACGGTCTGCAATGCCGCATCGTCCTTCCGCTCGACGCGAGCATGGGCGAGACCGCGCCGCGCTCTGCCGGACGCCTCCCTCGCCAGGACGATGGCGGGGCACCCGGCGCAGGTGCCGTTGCCGATCTGACAGGCAAGCGCGTGCTGGTGGTCGAAGGCGAGACGCTGATCGCGATGACGCTAAAGGACGAGATCGAGGCGGCAGGCGGCACGACGGTCGGGCCCGCCGCCAATGCCGCGGCGGCGCTCGCGTTGATCCGCGAGGGCGCGCCCGACCTTGCGATACTGTGTGTCACGCTGGCGGGGGCCAGCAGCACGCCGGTTGCCCGCGCGCTCGACGCGCTGAATGTCCCCTTCATCTATTGCACCGGCCATGCCGAGGCCGCGGCAGTGATCGAGGGCGAATATCTTGCCGAAATCGTCACCAAGCCGATCGATCCGGATACCCTGACGGCCGCGCTGCGCCGCGCGCTCGCCGCGCGCGCCGAGGGGTGAGCGGGGGTGTTGGAAATGGTCGGGGAGACAGGATTCGAACCTGCGACATCTTGCTCCCAAAGCAAGCGCGCTACCGGACTGCGCCACTCCCCGACGCGATTTCGTCTCGCCCCTGCCACGCTCGCCCCCGTCCCGGTGGGCCCGGCAGGATTCGAACCCGCGACCTAGCCGTTATGAGCGGCCAGCTCTAACCGCTGAGCTACAGGCCCCCTTGGGAACCGGGGAACAGGAGCGCGTGGGCGATGCGACGCCCCTACTCCGCCGCCGGGGGCGAGACAAGCCGCGATGCGAGGAGCCCCGTATCAGCCTCCGGTCGCAGCGATGATCTCGCCGACCGTGACGCTCCACACGCCGCGTGTGCGCAGCGCGCCATAGACGTCGGAAAACCAGGCATAGAGCGCCTCCACATCGGCTTCGCTCGCGGTGTAGGGGGTATGACCGGGGGCAAGGGTCGGGCTGTGGAAGGACAGCACCAGCAGCGGCAGCCCGCGCGCCAGCGCCACATCGATCCCGCGCAGCGCCTCGTCTGCCGAAACGCCCTCGGGGGTGAGCGCGATCCGCTCCAGCAGCCGCAGGCGGGAGAAGCCCGAGAACATGGTCGGCACATGGCGCTGGACCCGGTGAAGCAGCGGCCCCAGCCGCCTGAGCGGGCCCCAATAGGCGCTCGTCACCGGCAGTTCGAGAAGACGGCGCCCGGCATCGGCCCAATAGGGTGCGAGCGGGTGGTACGAATAGTCCGGACCGCCGCCTGCGCTGTAATCGAACAGCGGCCGCACCGATGTGTCGACCCGGATGCCCGCCGCCTTGAGCATGGCGGCGGTCGCGGGCCCGATTCCGTAGCGGCCGGCGCGGTAGATCAGCGGCGCGCTGCCGAAGGCGGCCTCGATCCGGTCGCGCAGCAATGCGAACTTGGCCGCTTCGAGCGCAGGCGGGAGGTTCCCGGCGAAGGAGTTGCGGTCGCTCACTTCCTCCTCGAAAGGCGGATTGACCCAGGGGTGAAGCTGCACGCCGACTTCGGCGGCTCCCCGACGCACCGCATCGGCGATGATCTCGACCGCACGCGGATCGCCCGCCACGGGCCAGTCGACGAGGTAGACCGGATGCGCCCCGATCCGCTCGCAGAAGGACTGGAAGCGGGCGAGCGCGGGAATGTGCGTGAGGCCATATCCTTCGCGTCGGAAGGGCTGGCGCCAGTCGAACTCTTCCTCGGTGTCGACCGTCAGCAGCACCCGCTGGCCGAAGCCCGGGGCGAAGGCGGCGGTGCGGCCGGGGGGCGGCACATCCAGCATCGATCCTTCCGCCGCCATTGCCCCCGATCCCGTGCCGCGCGCCCGGCCTTGCTGCATGGTTCAGCCTGCGGCGGCGCCCGCCTGTGCCACCCCAGCGCTAGGCAGGGCGGGTATCTCGGTCAAGAGCGGGAGGGTCAGCACCAGTGCGGCATCCTCGCGCGCCAGCCGGCCGCCCGCCGCGCGCGCCTCGGCCCGGGCGAGGCGCAGCGCAAAGCCCGCGCCGAACAGCCCGGCATTGATGCTGCTTTCCGGCCCCCGCGCGGTCGCCGCGAACAGATTGTCCTCGTCCGCGAGCCGCGCCGGCAGCGGGCACACCAGCCGCGCGAGCGCCCCGCCCGGGCCGATCAGCGGCTCGAGCGTCACCGCCAGCCGCTCACCCGGCGCGCAGGCCGCCGCGAGGCTCGCCAGCAGGCGCCACAGCAGCGCCTCGGCATCATCCGGGTCGAGCGCGACCAGCAACGCGGTGCTGTCGGAAAAGGCCGGCGCAACCTCTGCCTCGATCGGGGCAAGCGCGGCGGCGAGCTGCGCGGCGGTGCGGCGCACCAGTGCGGCCAGATCGCTCTCGCCCGCGTCGACCGCGATCGCCCCGGTCTCGAGCCGGGCAAGCCGGTCGAGCTCTTCGAACCCCGCGAGGATGCGTGCCGCATCGGCAGCGATGGCGGCGGCGAGCGCGCGATATTCGTGCGGAGCGGGGCCGAACAGCTGCTGCTGGATCACCTCGGCATAGCCCTGCACCGCGGTGATGGGCGTGCGCAGCTCGTGAAGCAGCTGGCGGATCCGGTCGGCCTCGCGCGATTCCGGCCGGGCAAGGGCCTCGTCGGTGTCGGGCGCGCGGCGGAACCGGCCGACATAGCCGGTGAAGTGGCCTTCCTCGGCAAAGCGCGGCTCGGCATCGATGATCCAGTCGCCCGCGATCCCGGGTGCGCCCGAGAGGCAGACCTCGCCGCGGGTGATCGGCTGGCGGCGGGCGAAGGCGCGCGCCAATTCGGGCGCGGCGGCGGAGGCGTGATCGGGGCCGAACAGGCGGGTGCCGATCACCATCGGGGCGACCTCGCTCGCGGCCCAGGCGATGCGCCCGGCGGTGTCGGCGGCAAAGCCGAAGGTGGCGATGTGGTGCTCGCGCCGCTCGGCCAGCTCGCCGAGCGGCAGGCGCGGGGAGCGTTCGAGATCGGGCGGCGAATCGGCGCGGTTGCGGCGGAACTGGGCGATGCGCTCGACCAGCGCGGAGATCTCGGTGCGGCCGCTGTCGTCGCGGTCGCGCGCGGGCGGGCGTGCGGTGGCGGCAGGGCGAAGCGGGATCGGGGCGCTGTAGTCGGGCGGCGGGGGCGCGGGCTCGGCGGCGGCGGCCTCGGGCGAGGCGTCGGGTACGGCGGGCTCGGCCGGAGGCGATGGCGGAGGAAGACCGCGGTCATGCACGCCCAGCCGCTCGAGCAACGCCGCGATGTCGACCGGCAGATCGCGCCGAAGCCGCAGGAAGCCGCGCGCGCGCACCGGCAGGCGCGGGATCAGCGCGGTCCAGTCCTCCTCCGACAGCTGGGCGCGGGTGAGCGCGGCCGACGCCACCTCGGGTTCGTGATCGGCAAGATGTGCGGCCAGATCGGGGCTGAGGAAGCGCCAGCCCGGCTCGCGGATGATGGCAGCACGAACCCCGGCCGGGATCTCCTCGGCGAGCGCATCCATCCGGAGCCATGCCGCCGCCAGCAGGCTGCGGTCGACGCCCGCCTGCGGACGCAGCCCGTCCTTGCCGAGCAGGTCGAGCAACTGGCGGAACTGGGTGCGCAGACCCGCCTCGCCAGTGGCGCGTTGGCGCAGCACGGTGGCAAGGCGATCATCGAAAAACAACGCGTTCTCCCAAAGCACCCGCACACCGGCGAATCGCCGGGCGGGCCGGCAGCACGGGCCTCACGATAGCCCGCACCAGCCAGTTCGTCTTATCAGGATGGGGCAATTGTCACAGTCTGACGCGAAAGGTGCGTTGCAAAGCGGGACAATTGCTGGCAGACCTAATAATATTAGCCAAGCGAGCCATCCGGCGCGCTTCTTGTTTCTTTCGATCATAAAGCTTGCGGCGTTGCCGGAAGGTGAACACCGCGCGACTTCCAGGAGCGTTTGCCACGTGGCCAATCTCGACGACATCGACCGCCGTCTGCTCGCGGAATTGCAGGCGGAAGGGCGGGTGACCAATGTCGAACTCGCACAACGCGTCGGGTTGACCGCACCGCCCTGCCTGCGCCGGGTGCGGGGTCTCGAAGAGGATGGCGTGATCCGCGGCTATCACGCCGATCTCGATCCGTCGAAGCTCGGTTTTGCGATAACCGTCTTCGCGATGGTCAGCCTCAAGAGCCAGGCCGAGGCCAGCTTGCGCGAGTTCGAGGATCACATGCGCGCGCTGCCCGAAGTGCGCGAGTGCCACATGCTCAACGGCGAGATCGACTTCATCCTCAAGATCGTCAGCAAGGACTTGCAGAGCTTTCAGGAGTTCCTGACCGGCAAGCTGACGCCCGCGCCGAACGTGGAAAGCGTCAAGACCTCGCTCACCATCCGCACCGCCAAGCAGGAACCGGGCGTTCCGCTGTAGGGGTGCGGCGCTTGTGGCGCGCGCCTAGTGCAGCTTGAGCCGCGGCCGCACGATGCGGTTCACGCGGCCGATCAGCATCAGGAAGGTCGCCTTGATCCAGCCGTGGATGCCGATCAGGTGCAGCTGATAGAGCGAGGTGTAGATCAGCCGCGCCAGCCGCCCTTCGATCGCCATGCTGCCACCCACCAGATTGCCCATCAGGCTTCCCACGGTCGAGAACCGGCTGAGCGAGACCAGCGAACCCTTGTCGCGGTACACGAAGGTTCTGAGGGGCTTGCCCACCTGCATCCGGCAGATGTTGTCGAACACGGTCGCTGCCATCTGGTGCGCGGCCTGCGCGCGCGGGGGGACGGGACGGTCCTCGCCCGGCGGCGTGTAGCTCGCGCAGTCGCCGAGCGCGTAGATGCAGGGATCGACCGTGGTCTGAAGTGTGTCGGTGACGATGATCTGGTTGCGGCTGTTGGTTTCCAGCCCGAGGCCCGACAGGAACTCGGCGCCCTTGACGCCCGCCGCCCAGACGATGAGGTCGGCCTCGATCAGCTCGCCGGTCTTGGTGACGAGCTGGCGCGGGCGGGCCTCGACCACCTGTACTCCGGGGCGCACCGCGACGCCCAGTTGTCCAAGCTCGTAGGCCGCTGCCTCGGCGAGCTTGTCGGGAAGCGCGGGAAGGATCCGCGGGCCGGCTTCGAGCAGGGTGACCTTGAGGCGGCTCTCGTCGAACACCTCGAGCCCGTAGTGCCTGAGCGCGCCAGCCGCGTTGTAGAGCTCCGCGGCGAGTTCCACGCCGGTCGCTCCGCCGCCGACAATCGTGATCCGCACCTGCTCGTCCGCGCCCGGATCGTTCATCATCGCCCGGCTGACGCGCAGGCAGTGGTTGAGCAGCCGGGTGCGAAACCGGTCGGCCTGTTCGCGGCTGTCGAGGTAGAGGCAGTGCTCCTTCACCCCCGGCACCCCGAAATCGTTGGACACCGAGCCCAGCGCCAGCGCGAGAATGTCGTAGCGGATGGTGTGCCCGGCGATCAGCTCGCTGCCGTCCTCGTCCATCACGGGGGCGAGGCTGATGGTCTTGGCCGCGCGGTCGATGCTCTCGAGGCTGCCCTGGAAGAAGCGGTAGCCCCAGCGGTAGCAATGCCCGCGGTATCCGACCTCGTCGAGATTGGCGTCCAATGATCCGGCGGCGACCTCGTGCAGCAGCGGCTTCCAGATGTGGCTGAGGTTCTTGTCGACGAGGATGATGTCGTGCCGCTTGCGTCCGAATTTGGCGCCGAGCCTGCGGACCAGCTCGAGCCCGCCCGCGCCTCCGCCGACGACGACGATCTGGGTCTTGCGGTTCATCCGGGCACTCCTTGGCGCAGTTGTGCAACGCAATCCCGACGCCACGTTAGCGGGTGCGAGCCACGAATGCGCGACAAATCAACGTAGCGCAGTGCAACTTTTGTTGCAGCGCAGCATGAATGCCACAGCGCATAAAGCGGCAAAGGGTTCCGGCGGCATAGTAGCGGGGGCGCATTGCCAGAAATGCGAGGCCCCTTCGGGTGGCGCTGGCGGCTCAGACCTCGCGCTCCTCCAGCCACTTTTCGAGCCACTTGATCGAATAGTCGCCGTTCAGCACGTCGTCCTGGCGTAGCAGTTCCTGGTGGAGCGGGATGTTGGTCTTGACGCCCTCGACCACCATTTCCTCGAGCGCGCGGCGCAGGCGCATGATGCAGCCCTCGCGGTTGCGCCCGTAGACAATCAGCTTGGCGATCATGCTGTCGTAATAGGGCGGGATGCGGTAACCCGCATAAAGCCCGCTATCGACGCGCACGTGCATGCCGCCGGCCGGATGGTAATAGGTGACGAGGCCCGGCGAGGGCGCGAAATTGAACGGGTCCTCGGCGTTGATGCGGCACTCGATGGCATGGCCGGTGAATTCGAGCTCGTGCTGTTCGACCGAAAGCGGCTTGCCGGCGGCGATGCGGATCTGTTCACGCACCAGATCGACGCCCGTGATCGCCTCGGTCACGGGGTGTTCGACCTGCAGGCGGGTGTTCATCTCGATGAAGTAGAACGCGCCGTTCTCCCACAGGAACTCAATCGTTCCCGCGCCGCGATAGGCCATGTCGCGCATCGCCTGCGCGCAGATCTCGCCCATCCGGTCGCGCTCTTCGGGAGAGATCACGGGGGAGGGGGCCTCTTCGAGCACCTTCTGGTGGCGGCGCTGGAGCGAGCAGTCGCGCTCGCCGAGGTGGATCGCGTTGCCGTTGCCGTCGCCGAACACCTGGAATTCGATGTGGCGCGGGTTGCCGAGATATTTCTCGATATAGACCGTCGCGTCGCCGAAGGCGGCCTTCGCTTCGGAGCCGGCCTGTTGCATCAGGGTCTCGAGCTTGTCTTCGCTCTCGCACACCTTCATGCCGCGCCCGCCGCCGCCGCTCGCGGCCTTGATGATCACCGGGTAGCCGATTTCGCCCGCGATCCGGCGGGCTTCGTCGAAATCGCTGACCGCGCCGTCGCTGCCGGGCACCAGCGGCAGGCCCAGGGCGCCCGCGGTGCGCTTGGCCTCGACCTTGTCGCCCATGGTGCGGATATGTTCGGGCTTGGGGCCGATCCAGATGATGTCATGCGCCTCGACGATGTCGGCGAAGCGGGCGTTTTCGGACAGGAAGCCGTAGCCCGGGTGGATCGCGTCGCATTGCGCGATCTCGGCCGCCGAGATGATGTTGGCGATGTTGAGATAGCTCTCGGACGCGGGCGGCGGGCCGATGCACACCGCGTGGTCGGCGAGGCGCACATGCATCGCGTCGGCATCGGCAGTGGAGTGCACCGCGACCGTCTCGATCCCCATCTCGTGCGCCGCGCGATGGATGCGCAGCGCGATCTCGCCGCGATTGGCGATCAGGATGCGTTTGATCCCCATGAGCTTAAGAAATGACCACGAGCGGCTGGTCGAACTCGACCGGCTGGGCATTCTCGATCAGGATCGCGCTGACCCTGCCCGATGCCGGGGCAGTGATCGGGTTCATCACTTTCATCGCCTCGACGATCAGCAGCGTGTCGCCTTCCTTGACGGCTTGGCCGACCGCGATGAAGGGCGCCGCCCCGGGTTCGGCGGCGAGATAGCAGGTGCCGACCATCGGCGATCGGACCGCGTTCTTGAGATCGGGACCGGCGGGCGCGGCAGGTTCGGCCGGGGCCGGCGCGGCGGCGGGCGCGGCCGGAGCGGGGGCTGCGGCGGAGGGCGCGGCGGCATAGACCGGCGCGGCGGCGGCCACGCTCCCGCGCGACACGCGGATCTTGCGGTCGTCATCCTCGACCTCGATCTCGGTGAGGCCGGTCTCGTTGAGCAGCTCGGCCAGTTCGCGCACCAGCGCGGTGTCGATGTTCATGCCCGACTTGCGTCCCGACGCCTTGGCGTCGTTGTCCTTGCCGTGTGCCTCGTCCTTCGACATGCGTGTCCCTTGCTTGTCTGATGCGCCCGTTTGGCGGGTGGGACTATTGCCAGCGAATGCGGCTGGCAAGTGGCAAGGGTGCAAAATGTGAAAGTCAGGTGACGATTTGCCGGCGCGCGGTCAGACCTCGCCTGCCGCTACGGCTTCGAGCGCGATCAGGTAGGATTGCGCGCCGTGGCCCTCGACCGTCCTGGCCGCGGCCATGCCGACATAGGACAGGTGGCGGAAGGCCTCGCGGGTCTTGGGATTGGAGAGGTGCACCTCGATCACCGGGGTGCGGATCGCCTTGATCGCATCGAGCAGCGCGATCGAGGTGTGGGTATAGGCCGCGGCGTTCAGAAGCACCGCCCGTGCACCTTCAGCCTGCGCCTCGTGCAGCCAGTCGACCAGCATGCCTTCGTGGTTGGTCTGGCGCATCTCGATTTCGAGCCCGAGCTCGCGGGCGCGGTCTTCGAGTATCCCGGCGATATCATCGAGCGTCGTGGTGCCGTAAATCTCCGGCTCGCGGGTGCCGAGGAGATTGAGGTTGGGGCCGTTGAGGACGAAGACGAGGTTGGTCATGGGGGCGGCTTAGCGGGAAGGGGCGGGGCGGGGAAGGGTATGGAGAAAGCTCCTCGCTACGGGTTGGCATGGCTGGAAGGCTGTTCCCTAAGTGTCGCACAGTCTGCTATTGTTATCTCATGCCCAGAAGCGATGGACATTGGGAGGCCTGGTTTAAGCGACGCGATGCCAAGAACTTCGCTCGGAGGCGCGCTAATGGCGAAAGGGTAAGGGAGCCTCGAAAACAATCTGGTAAGTCAATGGTCACCGGGGTTATCGTCCCGCGGCTAGTTTTCGAACCAAGCATTATTTGCGAAAAGCCAAAGGCGAGTCACATCAGGCGTTTTGCGGCCCAGCGAAAACGCAATCCAACGCCTGCCGAGCGCAAACTCGATCAGGTTTTGTCAACGGTCAATAATGGTGCCTTGAAAGGGCGGTTTGTCCGCGAGCATATCGTAAGTGGCAAGTGGATCGTCGATTTTTTCATTCCGGAAGTGCGTTTGGCTATCGAAGTAGATGGTTCGATTCATCAGCAAGACCGCCAACGCAAGCACGATCACATGAAAGATGAAGATTGCGCGCGTTTCGATATAACAGTTCTGCGCGTGACCAATTCCGAAGTTTTCGGTGATCGCGAACTTCTTTTGCGGAAGCTAAGACAAGGCTGGCGCGATGCGAAGCAACGCCCCAACCACATCATCGGCAAGACATCCCCGCTGACAAAGTAAAGAAATGACTCCCCCTACCGATCCACCCCCTTGACTTTTCCCCACTGGCGCGCGGCGGTGTAGCCGAGATAGCCGGTGCCAAACAGCGCATAGAGCGGCTCGGGAAGGCCAGCGAGATAGGCGTTCATGCCTGCCGCGATCTGCTGCGCAGCGGTAGGGTTGAAGGCCGAGAGCACCCCCATCGGCAGCGAGGCGAGCAGCAGGATGTACATCACGTAGAGGAAGCTCGGCCGCGCGCGGCTGGTCCAGGGGTCATTCGAACCGGCCTCGGCGACGATCGCCTTCAGCTGCGTCTCGAGCATCTGCATTTCCTGCGTGCCCTGCAGCGCGATCAGTTCGAGCTTCGCCTTGGCCTGCGCTTCCTTGTCGGGGATGATCTTGTCGATGATCGAGGCAATGGGGCCGATGAGGACGTCGAGTAGGGCCATGCGTGCGCGCTCCTTTTCAGGTGAGTCGCGCTGCAGATTGACCAAATCGGTTACAGTTGGAAAATGATTTAGCCTATTGCCCGCCCGCCTCGGCCAGCAGCCGCTGCGCCAGCGCGAGATGCGGCCGATCCAGCATTGCTCCGTCCAATGCCACCACGCCTGCGCCGGGATGGTCGGCAAAGGCCTGCACCACCGCGCGGGCATGGGCGAGCTCCGCGGCATTGGGTGTGAAGGCGGCGTTGATCGGATCGACCTGCGCGGGGTGGATCGCGAGCATCCCGCGAAAGCCCGCCGCGCGCACGCCGCGCGCGCGCTTTTCCAGCGCTTCGAGGTCGCGGAATTCGGGTTGCACGGTCTCGATCGCCGCCACGCCCGCCGCCGCAGCGCCGATCAGGCACAGGCTGCGCGCCATCTCATAAGTGTGCGCATAGTCCCCGTCCGGCCCCCGCTGCTCGCGCGCGCCGAGGGCCGAGGACAGGTCTTCCGCCCCCCAGCTCATCGCCACCAGCCGTTCCTTGCCGGGGTAGTCCCCGGCATAGTCGCCGGTCTTGAACATCGCTGCCGCGGTCTCGGTGACGAGCGCGGCGATGAGCGTGCGCCCCTGCGGAATGCCGTTCGCCGCTTCGAGGGCGGTGAGGTAGTGGTGAAGCCGGGTGATGTCCGCCGCGCCTTCCGCCTTGGGGAGGAACACGCCGCCGGGACGGGCGGGGACGATCGCTACGAGATCGGCGACGCAATCCGGGGTGGTGATCGGATTGACCCGCACCCACAGCCGTGCGCGCCCAGCGGACGCGCCGATCTGCTCGGCGACCATCGCGCGGGCCGCTGCCTTGTTCTCGGGCGCCACCGAATCCTCGAGGTCGAACAGCGCGATATCGGCCGCGCTCGCCTCCGCCTTGCCCATTTTCTTCGCGCTGTCGCCCGGCGCAAACAGCCAGGAGCGCATCCGGGGGAAGGCAGCGGGGGGGTGGGCCATGACGTGATCCTCTCTGTTGCGCTTCCGCTTAGGCAGCGCGCTGCCCGGCGGCAAGGGCATGGGGCATCCTGCCACCGGTCCGCGAAAGGATTGGCCCCGGCTCGCACAGATTGCTATGCTCGGTTGCGAAAACGAACCAACAGGGGGAGCCGCCAGTGGCAATCGCATTTTCGGTGAACGGCAAGCCGGTAGAGGTGGAGGCCGATGCCGACACGCCGCTGCTGTGGGCCTTGCGCGACGATCTCGGCCTGACCGGCACCAAGTTCGGCTGCGGCATCGCGGCCTGCGGGGCGTGCTCGGTGCATGTCGACGGCAACCTCACCCGCTCGTGCAGCGTGCCGGTGGGCGAGGTCGCGGGCAAATCGGTCACCACCATCGAAGGGCTCAAGGCCGCCGACGGCACGCTCCACAAGGTTCAGCAGGCCTGGATCGACGCGCAGGTGCCGCAGTGCGGATACTGCCAGTCGGGGCAGATCATGGCGGCGGTCGCGCTGATCGAGGCGGTCGGCACGCCGAGCGATCAGCAGATCGACGAGGCCATGACCAATATCTGCCGCTGCGGCACCTATCCGCGCATCCGCAAGGCGATCCTGGCCGCGACTTGAAACGCCGCCACCGGCGCGGGCGCCGCCGCAGAACAGGGAGCCGCGTGATGGCCGACAATCCCAATCCCGATATCGATGTGCCCGAAACCGCAGCACCTGCCGCCAAGCCCAAGCGCAAGGGCGTCAAGCGCCGCATCTTCCTCGCCGGCTCGGCGCTGCTCGTGGGCGGCGGCATCTTCGGCGTGTGGTGGACCGACAGCAGCAACAAGGCGCGGGGCAATGCGCTGATCGGCGGCGAGGGCAAGCACGCGTTCGGCAGCGTCATGACCATCGCCGAAGACGACACGGCCACGGTGTTCTCCCCGCATATCGATTTCGGCCAGGGCTCGCACACCGCGCTGGCGCAGATGCTGGCGGACGAGCTCGATGCGGCGTGGGACAAGGTGACGATCGATCAGGCTCCGGCCGATCTCGCCTTCGCCAATGCCGCGCTCGCCAAGGGCTTCCTGCCCTCGATGGCGGGCGAGACGCTTGCGGGCCTGCTGCCCGATGCGGTCATCGGCATGATGGCGCGCTCGATGCCGCTGATGATTACCGGCGGCTCCTCGGCGATCCGTTTCACCGGCGAGATCGCGATGCGCCGCACCGGCGCCGCGGTGCGCGCTGCGCTGCTGGCGGAAGCGGCTGACCGGCTGGGCGTGCCCGAGAGCGAGCTCACCACCGCCGACAGCAAGGTCACCCATGCCAAATCCGGCCGCTCGCTGCGCTATGGCGAACTGGCGGCGGGCGCGGCAGGACGCTCGCTCAGCAGCGATCCGGCGCTCAAGACCCGTGCGCAGTGGAAGCTGATTGGCCAGCCCATCGCGCGCCGCGACATTCCTGCCAAGGTCGACGGAAGCGCGGTCTACGGGATCGACTTCACCCTGCCCGACATGCGCGTCGCCACCATCGCGGCGGCCCCGGTACGCGGCGGCAAGCTGGAAAGCGTGGACGAGGCGCCGGCGCTCGCGGTGAAGGGCGTCGAGAAGGTCATCAAGCTGCCCGACGCGGTGGTCGTGATCGGCAAGGGCTATTGGCCCGCGACCAAGGGGCTTCAAGCCCTCGCGCCGAAGTTCTCCGATGGCGGCCATGCGGCGGTTTCGACCCCGGCGATCTACGCCGCACAGGGCAAGCTGATCGCGGGCGGCAAGGCGGACAACGAGGGCGGCTCGGGCGATGTCGACGGCGCCTTCAAGGCGGCGGGCGTCAAGCTGGTCGAGGCCGAATACCGCGTCCCCTTCCTCCATCATGCGATGATGGAGCCCTTCGCGCTCACCGGCCACTTCAAGGACGGCAAGCTCACCATCTGGGGCGGCCTGCAGGACCCGCTCAGCACCCGCGCCAAGGCGGCCAAGGCGATCGGGCTCGATATCGAGGACGTCACCTTCGTGCCGATGATCATGGGCGGCGGCTTTGGCCGGCGCTTCCCCGATATCGTCGAGATCATCGATCAGATCGCGCTGGTGGCCAAGCAGGTGCCCTATCCGGTCAAGCTGGTGTGGAGCCGCGAGCAGGAAGTCACCCACGGCTCCTACCGCCCGCAATCCTCGGCGAAGCTGTCCGCTTCGCTCAAGGACGGCGCGATCACCGCGATGCGCATCGATTACGCGCAGAGCGGGAATGCCGAAGGCGAGGTGCCCTTCATCTACAACATCCCCGCGATCTCGCGGCGGCACTTTGCCTACCAGTCGAACCAGATCGACGGGCCGTGGCGCTCGGTGAACGCGACGCAGCTCGGGTTCTACACCGAGAGTTTCATGGACGAGCTGGCGCTGGCGGCAGGGGCGGACCCCTACCAGTTCCGGCGCAAGCATCTGGCCGAGGGCTCGCGCTACCTGAAGGTGCTCGACGAGGTCGCCAAGCGCGCAGGCTGGGGCACGCCGCTGCCCGCAGGCGTGGGCCGGGGCATCGCGATCACCGAATGCTTCGACACGATCGTCGCCGAGGTGGTCGAAGCCACGCTCAAGGAAGACGGCAGCCCCAAGGTGCTGCGCGCCTTCGCGGTGGTCGATTGCGGAACCACGGTGAACCCCCTCAACGCCGAAGCGCAGATCATGGGCGGCCTGATCATGGGGCTGTCCTCGGGGATCGGTGAGGCGGTGACGCTCGACAAGGGCGCGGTGGTGCAGAGCAATTTCGGCGATTACCCGATCCTCAAGCTCGCCGACGCGCCGCCTGCGGTGGATGTGCACTTCATCGAGAGCGGCGCCAAGACCGGCGGGATCGGCGAACCGGGCCTGCCGCCCGCGACCCCGGCGCTGGCCAACGCGCTCGCCTCGCTCACCGGCAAGCGGATCCGCAACCTGCCGATCCTCACGCAAGCCAAGGCTTGACGCTGGAGCACTGGTCGGCGCTGATCCTCGCCGGAGGGGCGGGGCGGCGCTTTGGCGGCGGCAAGCTGCTGGCCGACATGGGCGGAGCGCCGCTGATAAGGCGGGTGGCGGACGCAGTGGGCAGTGTCGGATTTGCCGAGGTCGTGCTGGTCACCGGAGCGGATGACGCAGCGGTGCGCGCCTGCCTCGCCGGGAAGCCACTGCATATCGTCCATGCCGCAGGCTGGGCCGAGGGGATGGCCGCGACCTTGCGCAGCGGCATCGCCGTGCTCGCACCCGAGACGCGCGGCGTCTGCGTGTTCCTTGGAGACATGCCGCTGGTGCCGGTCGGGCTGTGCGCCGATCTTGCAGCGGCGGCCGAGCGCGCAGGCTATGCCGCCCGGCTGCAGTTCGAGGGCAAGCCGGGCCATCCGGTCGCCTTCACCCGCGTCGCCTTTGCCGATCTGATGGCGTTGGAGGGTGACCGGGGGGCGACGGCGCTGCTCGCCGGGCGCGCGGATGTCGCCTACCGCGACACCGCCGAGCGCGGCGCGCTGTTCGATGTCGATACGCCCGCGGACCTCGCCGCCGCCACCGCAGCATGGAAGGCCTGCGCCACCTCGGCCACCAGCGAAAGCGCCACCTCGCGCGGGGCCTTGCCGAAGCCGTAGAGCCCGATCGGCGCGTGGAGCCGCGCCAGCTGCGCCGCGCTCACGCCGTGGGCGCGCAGCCGGGCGATGCGCTGGTCGAGCCGCGCGCGCGCACCGATCGCACCGACATGGAAGGCCGCGCTCCGCAAGGCTGCGGCCAGCCCCCGCTCATCATCCTCGCGGTCGTGCGAGAGCACCGCGATGGCCGTCCAGCGGTCGATCCCGATCGCGGCGAGCGCCTCGGCCGGATCGCCCCGGTGATAGGCGATGCCGGGGAAGGGCGGTGCTTCGGGGCCGCCGGGCGCGATCAGCACCACGTCCCACCCCATTGCGCGTGCGAGGCTGGCAGCGGGGAGCGCCGCGCCGTCCGCCCCGATCAGCACGAGGCGGAGCGGCGGGACAAACAGTCGGGTGTAGCGCGCGCCGTCCCAGTCATTGCCGTGGCGCTCGTCGCTGGCGGCCGCGTGGCGGCGCGCGCCGTCGCTCGACCACAGCACCGGACGGCGCGCGCGCCAGCCGTCGAGCAGCGTCGCGACTGCGGGCTCGTCGGCCGCGACCGGCTCGACCAGCACCGAGATCCCCGATCCGCAGGCGAGCTTGATGTCGATCCACGGGCTGCCCTCACCATAGCGCAGCCGCCGCGATGCACCCTCGGCAAGCACCTCGCGGCCATGGCGCGCGACATCATCCTCGATGCATCCGCCCGACAGAAAGCCCCAGTCGGCATCCTCGGTGATCAGCATCTGCGTGCCCACCTCGCGCGGGGCCGAACCATCGACCGCAACCAGCGTGGCGAGGGCAAAACGCGCGGGGACCGCCGGGACGGCAAGCAGCGCCGCACGGATATCGTCGGTGGCAGTATCAAGACGCCAGCGGGTCATCGAGGGCGGGCTTTCGTGAACGGCACGGCGCGCACCCTAACCGCCGCGCGGAGCGCAGGCAATCGCGCCGCCGGATTGATCGCGAGGAGGAGAAAACCACTGGTCGGGACGAGAGGATTCGAACCTCCGACCCCCACACCCCCAGTGTGATGCGCTACCAGGCTGCGCTACGTCCCGACACCAGTGGAGCGGGGCCTATAGGGGGGCAGGCCAAGGCTGGCAAGAAGGTTTGGGACGCGAATGCGGTGTGGCCGGGATGCATCGCTCGCCCGGGTGCGATTGCCCCTCGCTTGCATTGCTGCTAGGCGCGCCCACTTGGACGGACGGGGCAGGATGCCTCGCACGAATATCACGGGATCTGACAGGCTCTAACGCATGACCATCGACCTTCTTGCCGCCGCCGGAGCGGGTGCTGCCGCAGCGCCGCCCGCCTGGCTCAGCTTCCTGCCGATCATCGGCATGATCGCGATCTTCTGGTTCCTCGTGCTGCGGCCGCAGATGCAGAAGCAGAAGGAGCATCAGGCCAAGATCGAGGCGGTCAAGAAGGGGGACCAGGTGGTCACCGCGGGCGGCCTCGTGGGCAAGGTCGTCAAGGTCGACGAGACCTATGTCGAACTCGATCTCGGCCCCAATGTCCGGGTCAAGGCGATCAAGGCGACGCTCGGCGACATTATCCCGCCGGGCGACATGCTCGCCAAGAACTGATGGGCGCGGCGCTCAAGGCAGCCGGCCTCCTTCCCTTGCGTGTGAGAAACTGACGCAATGCTCGACTTCCCCCTCTGGAAAAAGCTGCTGCTGTGGGCGACGACGCTCGCGGCTTCGGTGCTGGCGCTGCCCTCGCTGGCCAATGTCGCCGGGCTGGATTGGCCCTCGGCGATCCCCGATCCGCAGGTCAATCTCGGGCTCGACCTTGCCGGCGGCTCGCACCTGCTGCTCGAAGCCAAGGCGGGCGACGTGCGCGCCCAGCGGCTCGAGAACATGGAAGAGACCGTCCGCCAGCTGATGCGCAACGCCAAGCCGCGCATCCGCATCGGCGATGTGTCGACGGCGGAGGGCAAGCTGTCCTTCATCCTCGAGAGCCCCGCCGATATCGATCGTGCGCGCGGGCTGATCGAGCCGGTGATGCAGGGCGCGACCACCACCCGCGAATGGGATCTCCAGGTGGTCGACGGGCAGCGCATGGTCCTGTCGCCGACCGATGCCGGGGTCAGCCAGGCGATCGATGACGCGATGGACAGCGCGACCGAAGTGGTGCGCCGCCGCATCGACGAGCTCGGCACGCGCGAACCCACCATCATCCGTCAGGGCAGCACCCGCATCGTGGTGCAGGTGCCCGGGCTGCAGGATCCGCAGGCGCTCAAGAACCTGCTGGGCAAGACCGCGCAGCTCGAATTCAAGCTGGTCGATCTCAATGCGCTGCCTGCCAATGTGCAGGCGGGGATCGCGCCTGCCGGCAGCCAGATCGTGCCGTTCGCTCCCGGTTCGCCGCAGCAGGGCCAGCTGCTCGCGGTGCAGCGGCTCGGCGGGATCCGCGGCGACAACCTTACCGGCGCGCAGGCCGGGGTCGATCAACAGACCGGCCGCAATGTCGTCAACATCGCCTTCGACGCGCAGGGCGGGGCCAAGTTCGCCAAGCTCACCACCGACAATGTCGGCAAGCCCTTCGCGATCATTCTCGACGGGCAGGTGCTCTCCGCGCCCAACATCAACGAGCCGATCATCGGCGGGCGCGCGCAGATCTCGGGGAGCTTCACCGCCGAATCCGCCAATGAGCTCGCGATCGCGCTGCGCTCGGGCGCGCTGCCGGTGCCGCTCGAAGTGGTCGAGGAACGCACCGTCGGGCCGGACCTCGGCGCCGATTCGATCCGCAAGGGCTTGATCGCGATGACGATCGGCAGCCTTGCGGTGATCGCGCTGATGATCGCGACCTATGGCCGCTTCGGCATCTACGCCACCGTGGCGCTGATCTTTAACGTGCTGATGCTGCTCGGGCTGATGGCGCTCGGCGGCTTTACGCTGACCCTGCCGGGGATTGCCGGCTTCGTCATCACCATTGGCGCGGCGGTCGATGCCAACGTGCTGATCAACGAGCGCATCCGCGAGGAGCGCGCGCGCGGCCGCAAGGTCGTGGCAGCGGTCGAGACCGGGTACAAGGAGGCGGGTCGCGCGATCTACGACGCCAACGCCACCAACTTCATCTCGGGGGTGGCGCTGTTCGCCTTCGGTTCGGGGCCGGTCAAGGGCTTCGCGGTGGTGCTGGTGATCGGCCTGTTCACCTCGGTCTTCACCGGGGTGACGCTGACCCGCATGTTCGTCGCCGGGTGGCTGCGCAAGACGCGCCCCAACGACATCACCATCTGAGGAGCGCGCGACATGAAACTCCTGAAGCTCGTCCCCGACAACACCAACATCAAGTTCCTGAAGCTCAGGATCCCGTTCTTCGTGCTCAGCCTCGTGCTGATCTTCGGCAGCTGGACGGCGGTAGCGATCAACGGCCTCAACTTCGGCGTCGATTTCGCCGGGGGACAGGAAGTGCGCATGACCTTCACCCAGCGCGAGACGGCGCCGGTGCCCTCGCTGCGCGAACTGGTCGCAGGGCTTGGCTATGGCGAGCCGGTGGTGCAGGAATTCGGCGCCCCCAACCAGGTCTCGATCCGCGTTGCCTTGCCCGAAGGCACCGAGGACACCCCGGGCGCCGCGACCAAGATCGGCGACACCGTGATCGCCGCGATCGTCAAGGCCTATCCCGATGCCCGCAAGGACGGGAACGACACCGTCTCGGGCAAGGTCGCGGGCGAGTTCCGCGATTCGGCCTTCCTCGCGCTGCTGGCCGCGATGGCGGCGGTCTCGCTCTACATCTGGGTGCGGTTCGAATGGCAATTCGGCGTGGGCGCGATGTTCGCGCTGGTGCACGACGTTTCGGTCACGGTCGGGCTGTTCGCGATTACCCAGATGGAGTTCAGTCTCCAGATCGTTGCGGCGGTCCTCGCGATCATCGGCTATTCGCTCAACGACACGGTCGTGGTGTATGATCGCATCCGCGAGAACCTGAAGAAATACCGCAAGATGCCGATGGCGGAGCTGCTCGACCTGTCGGTCAACGAGACCCTGTCGCGCACGGTGATGACCTCGCTCGCGCTGTTCCTCGCGCTCATCCCGCTGCTGATCTTCGGGCCGCAGAGCCTGTTCGGCATGGTCGCGGCGATCACCGTGGGCCTGTTCATCGGCTGCTATTCGTCGATCTACATGGCCGGGCCGCTGCTGCTGTGGATGGGGGTGACCCCGAACAGCTTCGTTCCGACCGAGAACGCCGCCGACAAGCAGGAAAAGCTGGCGCGCGGCGAAGCCTGAGTCGCCGCGGGCCTCAGGCGGGGCCCGTAAGCCGGTCGTAATGCGCTTCGAGCGCGGCGGCGTTGGCGTCCCAGCTGAACGGCTCGGTGAGCGCGGCGACCGCTTCGCGCGGGGGCGGGTTGTTGAGGATCGCGTTGATGCCGGCGGCCACGGCCGACGGCTCGCGTGCCACCAGCCGCCCTGCGACATCGTTGACGATCAGCTCGCGCGCACCCCCGACATCGCTCGTCACCACCGGGGTCCCGCAGGCGAGGGCTTCGACCCAGGCATTGGCAAGCCCCTCGCTGACCGTCGGCAGCACCATCACGTCGGCGGCGGAGAGGATCAGCGGCATCATGTCGTGATCGACCGATCCGGCGAAGAACACCCGGTCGGACGCGCCCTCGCTGGCGGCGAGCGCGCGCAGCCGCGCCTCGTCCTCGCCTTTGCCGACGAGCACCAGCCGCGCGCCCGGGATGTCGCGCAGCGCCGCGATCGCGATACCCTGCCCCTTGCGCTCGATCAGCGCGCCGACGCAGGCGAGGAGGGGGGCATTGTCGGGCATCGCGAAGCCGAATTCGCGGGTGAGCTGGCTGCGCAGCTGGGTGTGATCGAGCGGACGGAAGCGGTCGCGGTCGAGCCCGGTGTAGTGGACGGTGATCTTGCCGGGATCCATCCCGAGTGCCGCCATCTGCGCCGCAAGGTCCTGGCTCACCGCGAGCAGACCGCGCGCCTGATCGGCAGCGGCGAGCATCTGGCGGCGGGCGAAATCCTGTTCGCCCCAGAAGTTGATGTCGCTTCCGCGCGCCTTGATCGACAGCGGCAGAGCCATCGCGGCCGCGATCTCGGCAGCGGCGGGACCATCGGGGAAGAAGAACTGCGCGTCGATCAGGTCGATCGGGGTTTCGGCATGGATGCGGCGGGCGAGCGGCAGCACCGCGCGGGCGATCGCGGCGGCGTTGCGCCGCGCGCCGACCCGGGGGATCAGCGTGAAGCGCGGATGGTGGATGGTGATCCCGCCTGCCTCGCTCGAAGCCGGCAGCCCGGCGAGCGGGCGGTAGCGGCCCAGCGCCAGGGGCGGAAGCCCGACCGGGCTCACCACCGTCACCCGCCATCCGCCACGTTTTGTCAGCGCTTCGAGCGAGCGCGCCACGAACGTCCCGAAGCGCGGATTCACCGCGTTGGGATAGAGCGTCGACAAGGCGAGGACGTGTTTCACGCGGTAGGAAGTCCTAGGCTGCGCAGGTTAAAGGGGTCTGACCAGCATCACCGCGCGCGCGATCCACGGCGGATTATCGACCACCACCTGCTTTTGCCCGGCGCCCGGCGGCAGCAGGCCGACCAGCGTGCCGCGCCTATCGATCAGCCGCCCGAAGGCGAAGCGCCCGCCCGGACGCGGAACGAGGCAATCGCGGTTGACCGCGTGCGCGGCGTCGTCGGGCGCGATCGGGCGCAGCCAGACGAGGTCGCCGGGTCGGTATTCGCCGACGCTCTCGGTGACGGCGAGCACCAGCGGCGCGGGGGCATCCTCGCCCGCAAGCTCGGTCGGCAGCAGCGCCTCGCGCGGGGCGGTGAGCGCCTGCGCGCCGGTGGCGGCGAGTTCGGCGACGATCTGCACGGGGGCGGCCGCCTCGGCGCGCATCAGGCTCGCCGGATCGACGCCCAATGCGGCCGCGATGCGGTTCATCCAGCCGAGCGAGAGCTGGCGCGTGCCCGTTTCCAATCGCCCGATGGTCTGTGCGGTGGTGGGCGGATCGCAGGCGGCGGCAACGTCGGCGAGGGTGAGCCCCTTGGCCTTGCGGATGGCGCGAATGCGGTTGCTCATGGACAGGCCTCAGGTGGCGAAGCGGCAGGCGGAACGCGTCCCGGCATTAACCGGAATGGTTTGCTCTTTCCTACAGACACTCCGTCTTGGCAAGTCTGCCTGTGCAACCAGCGGAGGAAAGCCGATGAAGCGCCAATTGGTCGAACGCGAACTCACTCCCGAAGGCCCGCGCCGCGGCGATGCGCCCGCCGGCGCGCGGCGACCGCGCCGCAGTGTCACGGTCAACCTCGCCGAAAGCCCGCTGGCCTGGCTGCACGCGCGCGGGCACCTGTCCGACCGGCTGTTCGATGCCGGCGAGGCGCTGCGCGCCGATTATGAACGCGCGCAGCTTTCGCAAAGCATCACCATGCGCTGGGATCCGGTGCGGGTGAAGACCACCGGCGAGCGCGGGCTTGCGGCGGGCGAGCGGCAGGTGCTCGCCCGCCAGCGCTTCGACGGGGCGGTGCGCGCGGCAGGTCGCGGGCTCGAGGACATCCTGTGGCGCGTGGTGTGCGCCGGCGAGGCGCTGCCCGAGGCCGAAAGGGCGCTCGGCTGGCCCGCGCGGAGCGGCAAGCTGGTGCTGCGAATCGCGCTCGAACGGGTGGCGGAGTTCTACCGGATCACCTGAGCCGGGCGGGGCAGGTATTTGCGTTCTGGACAGTGTCTCATGTGTCTCCAACCGGACCGGTCAGCGCGGCGACCCGGGCACGCAGGGCGGGAAGAATGTCGGCTTCGAACCATGGGTGCCTGGCCATGAACAGCCGCGAACGCCAAGCGGGGTGGGGGAGGGCGACGAAGGGCAGATCCGCGCCGAAGCGCCGCACCCGGTCGTCGAGAGTGAGCGTCTTCCGGTGCGGCAGGTAGCGGGCCTGGGCATGGATGCCGACCAGCAGGGTCAAGCGCTCGGGCGGCAGCAGCGCGAGCACGGCGTCGTGCCACTGCGGCGCGCACTCCTTGCGCGGGGGCGCGTCCCCTCCGCTCGCCTTGCCGGGGTAGCAGAAGCCCATCGGCACCAGCGCGACCTGCGCGGGATCGTAGAACACCGGCTTGGCGAGCCCCAGCCAGTCGCGCAGCCGGTCACCGCTGTCATCGTCCCAGGGGATGCCGCTGGCGTGGACCTTGCTGCCGGGCGCCTGCCCGATGATGAGGATGCGCGCGGTTGGCGAGAAGCGCGCGATCGGGCGCGGGCCGAGCGGCAGGTGCGCGGCGCACAGCGTGCAGGCGGCGATCCGTTGGCGCAGCGTCTCCGCCTCGGCCGCGCGCGGGTGTTCGCTCACCCCTCGACCTGCTCGGCGAGCGCCAGCCAGCGCTCCTCGGCGGCGTCCTTCTCGGCGCGGGCATTGGCGATGCCCTGCGAGAGGGTGGCGAAGCGGGCCGGGTCCCTGGCGTAGAGTTCGGGATCACCAAGCAGCGCCTCCCCCTTGGCGATGGCCGCTTCCAGCTCCGCGATCCGCGCCGGCAGGATCTCGTAATCGCGCTGATCCTTGTAGGAGAGTTTGGGCGCGGCCTTGCTCGGGGGCGGCGGCGGGGCGGCGGCCGCCTCGTCCCGGCGCGGGGCAGCGGCAGCCCGCACTGCAACCGGCTGGCGGCGCTTCGCCTCCCAGTCGGCATAGCCGCCGGCGACGATGTCGACCTTGCCCGATCCGTCGAGCCCGAGCGTCACTGTCACCGTCCGGTCGAGGAAGTCGCGGTCGTGGCTGACGATCAGCACGGTGCCCTCGAAGTCGGCGATCACCTCCTGCAGCAGGTCGAGCGTCTCGAGATCGAGGTCGTTGGTCGGCTCGTCGAGCACGAGAAGGTTGGCGGTGCGCGCGAACTCGCGGGCGAGCAGAAGGCGCGAGCGCTCGCCGCCCGAAAGGATGCCGACCTTGGTGTCGACCAGCCTGGGATCGAACAGGAAGTCCTTGAGATAAGCCATGACGTGCTTCCTCACCCCGCGCACGTCGATCCAGTCGCCGCCCTGCGCGAGGATCTGGCGCACCGTCGCTTGCGGTTCGAGGATCTTGCGCTGCTGGTCGATCATCACGCCCGACAGCGTGCGCGCGTGGGTGACGCTGCCGCTGTCGGGTTCGAGCTCCTTGGTGAGCAGCTTCAGCAGCGTGGTCTTGCCCGCCCCGTTCGCGCCGACGATGCCGATCCGGTCGCCGTTCTGGATCCGCAGGCTGAAGGGCTTGATGATCGGACGCCAAGAATCTCCGGCGCCGTAGGACTTGGAGATGTTCTCGGCGACGATCACCGACTTGGACTTGAAGTCATCATCGCTCGCAAGCTTCAGCTTGGCGGTCCCGGCGCCCGAGATCATCGCGGCGCGGACCGCGCGCATCTGGTGGAGCTTCTCGAGCCGGCCCTGGTTGCGCTTGCGCCGCGCGGTGACGCCGCGTTCGAGCCAGTGCGCCTCGATCTTGAGCTTGGCATCGAGCCGTTCGGCGGCGCGCGCCTCCTCGGCATAGACGCTCTCCTCCCACGCCTCGTAGCCGCCGAAGCCGACCTCCTTGCGCCGCAGCGTCCCGCGGTCGAGCCACAGCGTCGCGCGGGTCAGGCGGGTCAGGAAGGTGCGGTCGTGGCTGATGGTGATGAAGGCGCCGCGATAGCGCGAGAGCCAGTCTTCGAGCCAGTCGATCGCGCCGAGATCCAAGTGGTTGGTGGGCTCGTCGAGCAGGATCAGGTCGGGCTCCTGCGCCAGCGCGCGGGCGATCGCGGCGCGGCGCTTCTCGCCGCCGCTCGCGGTGGCGGCAGGCCGGCTCATGTCGATGCCGAGCTGGCCGGCGATCGCCTCGACCTCGTGGGCGGCAGGCGCATCCTCGCCGCCCAAGGCAAAGTCCATCAGCGAAGCATAGGGCGAAAAGTCGGGATCCTGCTCGAGGAACACGATCCGCGTCCCTGGCTTGACCCGGCGCTGGCCGCGGTCTGCCTCGATCCGCGCCGTGATCAGCCGCAGCAGCGTGGTCTTGCCCGCACCGTTGCGGCCGATCAGCGCGAGCCGGTCGCCCGGCAGCACGTGGAGATCGATCGGCGCCGCGCCGCTGGTCGGGGTCGGCCCTCCGAACAGCCAGCGCCCGCCCTGCTGCAAGGCGAGGCCTTCGAAGGAGAAGATCGGGGGCTGTGCCATGGGAGGTGCCACCTAGGGGCTCTGCTGCGCCGCCACAAGAGCGCGAAGGCCCCGGGCGGCGGTTCAGTCGCGCGAAAGCCGGGTGCGTGCAAGCGCTGCGCCATCACAGGAGGAACCCTCACCATGCGCACTGCCCTTGTCGTTATCGCCGCCACTGCCGCCGCCGCGCTCCCCCCGCAGGCGCTGGGCGCCGCCAATGTCGATATCGCCGCAACTGGACCGGTGATCGAGCTCAACATCTTCGAAAGCGTCGAGACTGCCCCCGACATCGCCACCATCGGCGCCGGCGTCACCACCGATGCGCCGACCGCGACCGAGGCGCTGCGGCAGAACTCGGCCGAAATGGCCAAGGTGGTGGCGCGCATCAAGGCGTTGGGGATCGCCGACAAGGACATCCAGACCACCGGCATCAACCTCAATGCGCGCTATGACTACGACCAGACCAGCCAGCGTCAGGTGTTCCGCGGCTATCAGGCCTCCAACCGGGTGAGCGTGGTGCTGCGCAAGATCGACGATACCGGCCGGGTGCTCGATGCGCTGGTCGAGGCGGGCGCGACCGATCTCAGCGGGCCGAACTTCGCCCTCGACGATGATGCCGCGGCGAATGCGCTCGCCCGCAAGCGCGCGGTCGCGCGCGCCGAGGCGCAGGCCAAGGCCTATGCCGCGATGCTCGGCTATGATGGCGCCCGCGTCCTCTCGATCAGCGAGACCATGAGCGGCAGCGGGCCGATGGCGGAAATGAAGGCGTACCGCGCGCCCGTGGGTATCGTGGCGGCCGCTCCGCCGGTGCAGCCCGGCATCGTCTCGGCCGGGATCAGCATTGCCATCACCTATGAACTCGTGAAGACCCCGGCGGGCTGAACCCTATTCACGGCTTGTTCAATGGCCTGCTGCTAGGCATGATCGTGTCATGAAGCACGCAACCATCTTGCTGATCTCTGTTTCTGCCCTGCTCGGCGTCGGGGGTTTGCCCGTCGCCGCGCAGGAGCAGGAGCGCAGCGAGCAGGGTGAAGCCCGGCGCGAGGCGATGGCCGGAACCCAGCTCTCGCTGCGCGAGATCGAACGGCGCATCCTGCCGCAGATGGCGGGCAGCGAATATCTCGGCCCCGCATATGATTCGACCGCGCGCGCCTACCGGCTCAAGTTCATCCGCGAAGGCCGCGTGACCTATGTCGATGTCGATGCCCGCACCGGGCGGATCATCGGCCGATCGCGCTGAACGGCAGGCGCAACTTGCACGTTTCCCGGGGGACATCACCGGCATCGCGGGGCGCGGCTTGCTTGACGCATCGACCGCGAAAGCGCACGACCCCGGCCACGCTAGACTTGGAAATGGTGGACCATGCGCATTCTGATCGTCGAAGACGAACCGACCCTCGGCGCCCAGCTCAAGAGCACGCTTGAAGGGCAGGGCTATGCCGTCGACCTCTCGGTCGATGGCGAGGACGGGCACTTCATGGGCTCGACCGAGGATTACGACGCGGTGGTGCTCGACCTTGGCCTGCCCGAGATCGACGGCCTCACCGTGCTCGGCATGTGGCGGCGCGAAGGGCGCGCCTTCCCCGTGCTGGTGCTGACCGCGCGCGACAGCTGGTCGGACAAGGTCGCGGGGCTCGATGCCGGGGCGGACGATTACCTCGCCAAGCCGTTCCAGACCGAAGAGCTGATCGCTCGCCTGCGCGCGCTGATCCGCCGCGCATCGGGCAACACCTCGTCCGAACTGACCGCCGGCGACGTGCGGCTGGACACCCGTTCGGGCCGGGTGACGCTGGCCGGAGAGCCGGTCAAGCTGACCGCGCAGGAATACAAGCTGCTCTCCTACCTGATGCACCACAAGGGCAAGGTGGTGAGCCGCACCGAGCTGATCGAACACATCTACGATCAGGACTTCGACCGGGATTCGAACACCATCGAAGTCTTCGTCACCCGCATCCGCAAGAAGCTTGGCGCAGACGTGATAACGACCATCCGTGGCCTCGGTTACAGCCTCGACGACCCCGCCGAACCGCGCCGCGCCTGAGGCGGCGGGTGCTGGCGGCGACGCGCATCCGGCCTTGCCTGCGGGCGGGGGCGGCAGCGTGACGGAGCCCACCGCCGCGCCGCCGGGGCCGGCACCGCGCGCCAGCCTCGCGCGGCGCATGGGGCTGATTGCCGCCGGGTGGATCTTCGTCCTGCTGCTCGGCGGCGGTATCGCACTCGAACGCACGCTGACGAGCCAGGTCGAGGCCAATTTCGACGAGCAGCTCGACTACATCCTCACCGCGATGATTGCCTCGGCCGAGATCGATGCGAGCGGCGAGGTCTACTTCTACCGCACGCTCGGCGATCAGCGCTTCCTCGAGCCGGGCAGCGGGCTTTACTGGCAGATCAGCGGCGGCGCCTTCGAGCCCTGGCCCTCGCGCAGCCTGTGGGACCGCACGCTCAAGCTCCACGGGGTCACCGAGACCAACGGCCGGTTCGACAGCGAGGTTCGCTTCTACAATTCCGACCAGTTCCCGGGCGAACCGCTGCGCATCGCCGAGCGCACGGTGATCCTGCCGGGCAGCGAGACCCGCTGGACCTTCGCGGTCGCGAGTGCCACCGAGCAGATGGACACGCAGATCGGGCGGGTGCGGCTGATCCTGATCTGGAGCTTCCTGGTGCTCGGGCTCGGGCTGCTGATGATGGCGCTGCTGCAGATCCGCTACGGCCTCTCGCCGCTGCGCCGGGTGCGCGCGGCGATCCAGAACCTGCGCACCACCGGCGCGAACCGCATCACCGAACCGCTGCCGCTCGAAGTGCAGCCACTGGTCGAGGAACTGAACGCACTGCTCGAACATTCCGAGCGCCAGGCCGAGGAAGCGCGGCGGCACGCGGGCAACCTTGCCCATGCGCTCAAGACGCCGCTCACCGTGCTCACCAACGCCGCCACCGCGCGGGCGCCCGATCTGGGCGATGCGGTGATGCGCGAGACCCGCACGATGCAGCGCCATGTCGACCACCACCTTGCGCGCGCGCGCGCCGTGGGGCGCCGCGCGGTCGGCCATGCGCGCACCAATGTGATGGCGAGCGCCGAAGCAGTGCGGCGCGCGGTCGAACGGCTCTACCCCCAAGGGCGGCTCGACATCGCCGGGAGTCGCAGCGCCGATGTCGCGATCGAACGGCAGGATCTCGACGAGCTGCTCGGCAATCTCATCGAGAACGCGGCCAAATACGGCGGGGGTTCCGTCTTCGTCACCATCGATCCCGACGAGGCCGAGGTGCCGCGCGACCCGAAGCAGTGCCTGATCTGGGTCGAGGACGACGGCGCCGGCATCCCCCCCGCCGAGCGCGAGCGCATTTTCGACCGCGGGGTCAGGCTCGATACCGACAAGCCCGGCACCGGGCTGGGCCTGGCGATCGTGCGCGATGTGGCGGAAATCTACGGCGGCAGTGTCGCGCTCGGTGAAAGCGAGGATCTGGGCGGCCTGCTGGTGGAGCTGCGCCTGCCGCGCGCCGAATGACCGGCAGCAAGGGGCGAAGGGTTTTCGCAAGCGGTTCGTTGTAACCCCGTCGATCGAACCGAAGACACAGGCAAACACACGGGGCCTTGCGCGCCACAATGAACGCCAGCGGCGAGCCTTCCACCACCGCTCCCTCCACCGCCGCATCCGGCGGCGATGCGGCGTTGGCGGCGCGGCTGGCAGCCCGCGATCCGGCGAGCTTGCGCGAGGTGATCGCAAGGCACGCCGGGCCGCTGAACCGCATTGCCTTCCGCATGACGGGAGATGCCCACGAGGCGGAGGATATCGTGCAGGAAGCGCTTTTGCGGTTGTGGGATCAGGCGCCCAAGATTGCGGCGCGCCATCCGCTGGGGAGCGCGGCAGCGGCGCAGCTGCGGCTCGGCGGGTGGTTGCAGCGGGTGGTGACCAACCTCGCGATCGACCGCCTGCGGCGCGCGCGGCGCGTTTCGGGCGAGGAGGTGCCCGAGCGCGAGGACGAAGCGCCGCTCGCCGATGCGGTCCTGGATGCGGCGCAGACCCGCGCCAGCACCCGCGCCCTGGTGCTGGCGCTGCCCGAACGCCAGCGCGCCGCGATCGTGCTGACCTATTACGAGGAATTGCCCAATGCCGAAGCGGCTGCGGCGATGGAAATGAACATCAAGGCCTTCGAAAGCCTGCTGCACCGCGCCCGCGCGGCGCTGCGCCAGGCCGTCGGGGGGGAAGGAGACGCGCGATGAGCGCACAGGACAACACTGCGCCAATCATCCCCGGCACCCCGCTGGCGCAGGCGCTCGACCGCTTTGCCGTGCCCGAGCTTCCTCCCGGGTTTGCCGATCGCGTGCTCGCCGCTGCCGAGAGCCGCGCGGCGGCGCTGCCCGAATTGCGCCGCGCGCCCGCGCGCGGGCGCGGCTGGCGCATGGGACGCAGGATCGCCATCGGCGTCGTCAGCTTCGGCGCGCTCGCGACTGCGGCTGCGGCGACCGGACTGCTCGAGCGGTTCGATATCCCGGTGCCCTCGCCGCACAAGGTCTGGGCCAGCATTACCGGCGATGCGCCCCCCGCTGCCGCGGCCGGAGCCCCGGTGGCGGCGCAGCAGGCGGCCGCACCCGCCGCCGCCCTTGGTTCCGTCGCGATCGTCGGCCCGGTCGATACGCCCGAGGAGCTGGGCGAGGCCTTCCGCCGCATCGACGAAGTTCGTCAGGGTCGCACCGCGACCCGCCGCGAGGTGATCGACCGGCGCATCACCGACGAGATCGCACGCCGCCGCGCTGCCGGACTCCCGGTGCCGAGCGCAGAGGAGGAGGCCCGGTTCCGGGCCCGCGTCGAAGCCGCGCAGCAGCGCCGCGAGCAGCTTGCCGAGGAACGCATCGCCGCGCGCCGCGCGGAGATGGAGCGCAAGGTCGAAAACGGCGAAGCGCTCACCCGCGAGGACATCCTGCGCCCGTTGCGCGAGGACGCGCAAGCGCTGCAACGGCGCGAACGGTTCCAACGGCTGCGGCAATTGCCGCCCGGACAGCGCCGCGAGGCGCTGCGGCGGCTCCCTCCCGCCGAACGCCGCGCACTGTTCGAGGAATATCGCGCGCGGCGCGCAGGCGCTGGCGACAGCGCCGCTCCACTGCCCGCGCCCGGCACGCCCGAGACCCCGGCACCCGCCCCAACCCCGGCCGATTGACGCGAAAAAGCATCGGCCCGCGAAGGGTGCGCGGCTTCCCGACGTTTCCTCCATGACCCAGGCAGCTCCGCCCCCGCCTGCTGCCCGGGCCCTGCAACCGATTGATTGCCTGGAGGATTACGCCATGTTGCTCAAGACCCCCCTGATGCTCACCACCCTGACCGCGCTCGCGCTCGCCATGCCGGCTGCCGCGCAGGATCAGTCGCGCACCCGGAGCTATGAAGGCCCCAAGGTCAGCGCCACCCAGACCACCACCGCCAACCGCGAGACCGGCACCATCACCCGCGAAGGCACCGCCACCAATCTCGAAACCGGCGCCACCGCCACCAGCAGCGCGGTGCGGCAACGGACCGAAACCGGCGCGACGATCAGCGCGGTGCAGACCGGCCCCAATGGCAATTCGCGCAGCCTCGAAGGCGAGCGCACCCGCACCGAGAACGGTTCGACCTTCGCGGGCACCGCGACCGGAGCGAATGGCGAGACCTATGGCCTTGCCGGCAGCCGCTCGCGTGACGGGATGGGCAATTCGGCCGCCAGCCAGACGATCACCAACAGCGCGGGCGAGACCCTCGCGGCGCGCAGCCGCACCACCACCCGCGGCGACGGGCAGGCGAGCACGCAGATCAGCCGCAGCAAGGCGCCCGGCTTCACGCCGCGGCCGCCCCGGCCCGGCGGCCGCCGCCCGCGCGGCTGACACCGGCTTTGCGCCGCTTCGGCAGGCGGGGCGGCCCCGCCCGGTCCTGCCAACCCGATGGAGCGCGCAAGATGGCAAGGGCGTGCGGTCTGGTGGAGGCCGCCAGCTCTTGCACTGGGGGCACGCAGCATGTCACCCCGCTGCGTGCCCCCTTTTTGTTGCTGGCTGGTTCACGCCCGGTTCAGGGCTATCAAGTCATTGACAAGGTGCAATAACTGGGGGTGACGCCGATGATTGCAGCGCGCCGCAGCATCGTGATCGCGTGCCTTCTGACGCTCGGCGGCTGCGCGAGCGGCGACTTGCTCGAAGGCCAGCGGACCGTGTTCAACAATCCCTTCGTGGCGCCAGTGATCGACCAGCGCGGGATCGGTCCGCAATGCGATCGGGGCCGCGGCAATGACACGACCTGTCTCGGCGTTCCACTTGCGCGCGATGGTCGAGCCTTTGTTCACCCTCGCAGCTATACCGACGCGCAGGAACGCGTGCTTCGCGAACGTGCTGCGCTCCTGCAGGAACGGATCGAGCAGCTGCGCACGCCGCCGCCACCTGCTCCGCCTACGCCATCGGCCCCTCCGATTGCCGAGGCACCCGCCGAGCCCGCGACCGAGTGACCGATCAGCCCGCCTGCGCGCGCTCGTGGTGGCGGATCACTTCCTCGATGATGAAGCGCAGGAACTTCTCCGAGAACTCGGGGTCGAGATCGGCCTCCTCGGACAGCTTCCTCAGCCGCGCGATCTGACGCGCCTCGCGCTCGGGATCGGCGGGGGGAAGGGTGGCCTTGGCCTTGTATTCGCCCACCGCCTGGGTGATCCGGAACCGTTCGGCGAGGATGTGGATCAGCGCGGCATCGATATTGTCGATGCTCTTGCGGAACGCTGCGAGCACCGGATCGGGCGGGCTGGAAGATTGCGGGTCATGCGCCATGCGCTGCGAAACTAGCACCAATTCTGCGCTTGCCAAGCACGCGCGCGGAGCCCTAATGCCGGGGCATGAGTGCCGACATCGTCCCTCTGCCGCGCCAGCGGCCGACACTCGATCCCATGCTGGCGCTGACCGCGGCGGGCATGAATTCGGTCAACGCGGTGATCCTCGATCGGATGCAGAGCGAGATTCCGCTGATCCCGCGCTTGGCCGGGCACCTGATTTCGGGCGGGGGCAAGCGGTTGCGGCCGATGCTGACGCTCGCGGGGGCCGAGCTCGTGGGATACAAGGGCACCCGCCACCACAAGCTCGCCGCGGCGGTCGAATTCATTCACACCGCCACGCTGCTCCACGACGACGTGGTCGACGGCAGCGAACTCAGGCGCGGCAAGGCTGCGGCCAACATCATCTTCGGCAATCCCGCGACCGTGCTGGTCGGTGATTTCCTGTTCAGCCGCGCCTTCGAACTGATGACCGAGGACGGCAGTTTGCGCGTCCTTTCGATCCTCAGCCGGGCGAGCGCGATCATTGCGGAAGGCGAGGTCTCGCAGCTTTCCGCGCAGCGCCAGATCACCACCAGCGAGGAGCAATACCTCCACATCATCGGCGCCAAGACCGCCGCGCTGTTCGCCGCAGCAAGCCAGATCGCCGCAGTGGTGGCGGAGTGCTCCGAGGAGCAGGAGCACGCGCTTGAAGCCTATGGCCGCAACCTCGGGGTCGCGTTCCAGCTGGTCGATGACGCGATCGATTACGATTCCGATGCGGCCGAGATGGGCAAACAGCAGGGCGACGATTTCCGCGAGGGCAAGATGACCCTGCCGGTGATCCTTGCCTATGCCCGCGGCAGCGAGGAGGAACGCAGGTTCTGGCGCGATGCGATCCTTGGCCACCGCACCTCGGATGCCGACCTCGCGAAGGCGATTGCGCTGATCGGCAAGCACAATGCGCTCGAGGACACCCGCGAGCGTGCGCGACACTTCGCCCATGTCGCGATCGACGCGATCTCGATCTTTCCCGACAGCAAGGCGCGCGCGGCGATGGCCGAAGCGGCGCAATTCGCGGTCGCGCGGGGGCATTGAGCGGGCTATCGGCCGGGGCGATGGCCCCCGACCTTCCTATCAATGCCGTTCTTCCCGACATCCGCGCGGCGCTCGCGGTTAGGGGCGCTGCCGTGCTGATCGCGCCGCCGGGGGCGGGCAAGACCACTGCGGTCGCGCCCGATCTGCTTCGGCAGCCGTGGTGCACCGGCCAGATCATCCTCACCTCGCCCCGCCGGGTCGCCGCACGCGCTGCGGCCGAGCGCATGGCCGAGGTGCTGGGTGAGGCGCCGGGTGAGACCGTCGGCTACATGACCCGGCTCGACAGCAAGGTCTCGGCCCGGACGCGCATTCTCGTCGTGACCGAGGCGATTCTGGTGAACCGGCTGGTCGAGGATCCCGAGCTTCCCGGTGTGTCCGCGCTGTTGTTCGACGAGGCGCATGAGCGCGCGCTCGACAGCGATCTGGGGCTCGCGCTCGCGCTCGAGACCCGTGGCGTTCTGCGCGAGGATCTGCGGGTGCTGGTGATGTCGGCCACGATTGACGGCGCGCGCTTTGCCCGGCTGCTGGGCGAGGGCGCGCCGGTGGTGGAGAGCGAGGGGCGCAGTTTTCCGCTGACGGTCAAATGGCTTGGTGGGGATGCCTCGCAAGCGATTGAAGAACGGGTCGCCGCCGCCGTGCTCACCGCCTGGCGCGACGAGGCGGGTGACATCCTCGTCTTCCTGCCCGGCGTGCGCGAGATCGAGCGGGTGCGCGAGCGGCTGACGGCGCGGCTCGCCGATGTGCCGATCCACCCGCTCCACGGCCAGGTCGAACCCCCCGCGCAGCGCGCCGCGATCCGGCGCGACCCGGAGGGCCGACGCCGGATCGTGCTCGCCACCGCCATCGCCGAGACGTCGCTCACTCTCGACGGGGTGAGTGTGGTGGTGGACAGCGGCCTCGCGCGGCTCGCGGAATTCGACCGTGCGGCGGGGACCACGCATCTCGTTACCCGCCGCGCCTCGCAAGCATCGGCGGCGCAGCGCGCGGGCCGTGCGGCGCGGCAGGGCCCGGGGGTTGCCTACCGGCTGTGGGAGGAGGCTGGGCACGCCGGTCGCCCCGAATTCGCGCCGCCCGAGATCGCCAGCGCCAATCTCGCGCCGCTGCTGCTGCGGCTGGCGAAGTGGGGCACGGCCAACCCGGCCGCGCTGGCGTGGCTCGATCCCCCGCCCGAGGCCTCCGTGGCCGCGGCGCGGGGCGCGCTGGAGGCGCTCGGAGCGCTCGATGCTGCCGGGCGGATCACGCCGCTGGGCGAGGCGATCGCGAGCCTGCCGATGGCGCCCGATCAGGCGGCGGCGGTTCTTTACGGCGCGCAGGCAGGCTGCGGCGAGGACGCGGCGCGGCTGGTGATGCTGTTGCAGGAGCGCGGGCTGGGCGGGCGGGGCGAGGATCTGCTCCAGCGCCTCGCCCGCTGGCGCGGTGATCGTGCCTCGCGCGGCACGGCGGCGGCACGGATCGCGCAGGGCTGGGCGAGGCAGGCGGCGGGCCTGTCCCGGATGGCCGGGCGAAACCTGGCCACCGACGCCGCCGAAGCCTTGGCGCTCGCCCGCCCCGATTTTGTCGCGCGCCGCCGCGATTCTTCCGGCGAGCACTGGCTGAGCGTGGGCGGGCGCGGCTACCAGCTCGATCCCGCCTCGCCGCTCGCCCGCGCCGAGTGGATCGTGATCGGCGATGCGCAAGGACAAGCCAAGGGCGCGCGCATCACCGCCGCCTGCGAGCTCGCGCCCGAGCGGATCGCCACGCTGTTTGGCGCGCACCTTCAGGAACGCGTCACAACCCGTTGGAACAACGAGACCGACCGGGTGGAGGCCCGACGCGAGCGGCGGCTGGGGGCGATCGTGCTGGCCAACGTGCCGGAGCCCGCGCCCGATCCTGCGCTGCTTGTGGATATCCTTGTGGAGAAAGCTCTGGAGCGCTTGGGGACGATCCTCCCCGCAGGCTTCCTCGCACGCGCCCGCTTTGCCGGGGTCGCGGCGCTCGCGCCTGAGGCGCTGCGCGCGCGCGCAGGCGAATGGCTCGCGCCTCTGCTCGCCGGGCGGCGCGATCTCGACCTGCCTGCGCACCGGTTTGCCGACGCCGCGCTCGGCCTCCTCGACTGGAGCGCGAGGGCGGCCCTGGACCGCGCTGCGCCCACGCATTTCACCTCGCCCGCCGACACCCGCCACGCGATCGATTACGCCGGCGACGATGCTCCGAGCGTCGAGGTGCGGGTGCAGGCGCTGTTCGGGCTCGATGCGCAGCCGATGATCGGCGCCACGCCGCTGCTGCTCAAGCTTACCAGCCCTAGCGGTCGGCCGGTGCAATCCACCCGCGACCTGCCCGGCTTCTGGCGCGGCAGCTGGCGCGATGTGGTGAAGGACATGAAGGGCCGCTACCCCAAGCACCGCTGGCCCGATCAGCCATGGCTCGAAAAGCCGAGCATGAAGACCAAAAATGCCTTCAATCGGACTGAGTCGTGATTTAAGGGGCACGCCATGAGCGCACGCATTTACCAGAAGCCCAAGCACGCAATGCAATCGGGCAAGGCGCACACCGATGAGTGGGTGCTCGAATTCGAACAGTCCGAGGCGCGCTTCGCCGATCCGCTGATGGGCTGGACGGGGAGCGGCGACACGCAGTCGCAGGTTAGGCTCACCTTCCCCGACAAGGACGCGGCGCGCGCCTATGCCGCAAGATACGGCATTCCCGCGCGCGTGATCGCGACGCCGCCCAAGCGGCTCAAGCTGCAGGCCTACGCCGATAATTTTCGCTGAGTTGATTTTTCCGGAGCCCGGCGCCATATGCGCAGCCGGGAGTCGGGTGGACGTTTGCGTCCGCTCACCGGGTCAGGGCCGGAAGGCAGCAGCCCAGGTGGATTGCGGCGGGTCGCCCGGCTCCTTCCTCAAATATCCTCGCTCGCACCACCGGCACTGACGCGCATCCGCTCGCGCGCGGCGTTGCGCGATCCGGTTGCGGGGACCATCCCGGCAAATCGTCCGAGGCCGAAAGGCGGCATGTTGGCATAGACACTCTCGTGCGCGCCGGCCGCGACCGCATAGGTTTCGTGATAGATCCCGACTGTCCCGTCCTTGCCGATCGCCTTGTTGAAGGCGGTCCACGCCGGCCAGTGCTTCGCGTCGCGGTTGCGGGCATAATCCTCAAGCGCGTCGAAATCGCGCCAGTATTGCAGCAGCAGCAACTGGCGCAGGCTCACCAGCGCAAACTCGTTGCCGATGAAGCCGCTTTCGGGATTGGCGGACAGTTCTTCGATCATCGGCCCCATCGACTGGAACACCGGCCACCATTTGCCGAGCTTGTGGAAATGGTTGATCCGCATTCCGATCACGAACACCACAAGGGGGCCGGAGTGATTGTCGGTCATGCGGCCCGGAATGATGGTCATTGGTGGTCTCCTGCGACATGTATATAGATTGCAAAATGAAACTATCTGTCAAGCGCCTTGTGGTGATGATCGCCCGCAAGGCTTCGACATTGGCGGAACGCGGGCTTAAGGTTGCGCGGTGATGAGCGATTCCGATCCCGACCTTCCCGAGGACGACACCGGGCCGAGCGCCGCCGAGCTCGAGGCGGCGGGGCAAAGCGCGCTGTTCGGCGATCCGGCGCCCGCGCCGCGGGCGCCTTCGTCAGCGGCCACGTCGGAACCTGCGCCAGCAGGGCTCCCGCAGCCCCCTCGGCCTACGGCGACGTCGGCGGGGGGCGGGCAGGCTTACCGCGTGCTGGCGCGCAAATACCGCCCTCAGACCTTCTCCGAGCTGATCGGGCAGGAGGCGATGGTGCGCACCCTTGCCAATGCGATCGCCAGGGACCGGCTGGCGCATGCCTTCCTGATGACCGGCGTGCGCGGGGTCGGCAAAACCTCGACCGCGCGGCTGATCGCCAAGGCGTTGAACTGCGTCGGGCCGGACGGCGAGGGCGGTCCGACCATCGATCCTTGCGGGGTGTGCGAACCCTGCACCGCGATCGCCGAAGGACGCCATATCGACGTGATCGAGATGGACGCCGCCTCGAACACCGGGGTCGACGACGTTCGCGAGATCATCGAACAGGTCCGCTATGCAGCGGTTTCGGCGCGCTACAAGATCTACATCATCGACGAAGTTCACATGCTGTCGCGCAATGCTTTCAATGCCTTGCTCAAGACACTTGAGGAGCCGCCGCCGCATGTGAAGTTCCTGTTCGCCACCACCGAGGTCGACAAGCTGCCGGTCACGGTGCTGAGCCGCACCCAGCGCTTCGACCTGCGCCGCATTCCCGCGCAACTCCTCGCCGATCACTTCGCCAAGGTGTGCGCACTGGAGGGTGTCGAGGCCGAAGGTGAGGCGCTGGCCATCATCGCCAACGCCGCCGAAGGATCGGTGCGCGACGGGCTGTCGATCCTCGACCAGGCGATCGCCCATGCCGATCTCGACGGCGAGGGCAAGGTCGCCGCCGCCCGTGTGCGCGACATGCTGGGGCTTGCCGACAAGAGTGCGCAGCGGCGTCTGCTCGGGCATCTCTTGTCGGGCGATGCCAAGGCTTTGCTTGCGGCGGTTGACGAGCAATATGAACTCGGGGTTGAACCGCTCGCCCTGCTGCGCGCGCTGATGGACCTGACCCACCGGGTCACCCTTGCGCAGGTCTCTGGCAGCGAGCCCGATGCTCCGGTCGAGGAAGAACGCGCCGCGCTCGCCGATTTCGCCGCGCGCCTTGCGCCGTCCGAACTCCACCAGCTGTGGCAATTGCTGCTCAAGGGGCATGACGAGGTGCGCACCGGGCCCGATCCGCTGGCGTCGCTTCAGATGGCGCTCCTGCGGATCCTCCACGCTGCGCAAATGCCCGATCCGGGCAAGTTGGCGCGCCGGATCGAGGAACTGGCCGCCAACGGCGCGGCGATCACCCCGGCACTGCCCGGCCATGCCCCCGCCACGACCGCGCCCGCCGCGCTCGCTCCCGCGCAAGACTGGGCTGCGCTGGTCGATGCGGTCGATGCCTCGGGCCAATTGCGGGTTGCCCAGATGATGCGCGACCGGGTGCGGGTGATCGAGCTCGGCCCCGAGCGGCTGGTGTTCGAACAGGCCGACAGCTTTCCCGATGATCCCGCGCCCGATATCCGCGAAGCGCTGTTCAAGGTGACGGGCCAGCGCTGGCAGATCGAGCGCGGGACGGGCGCGGTTCAGCCGAGCTTGCGCGAAGCCGCCGAGGCCGAAGCCGCCGCGGCCGATGCGCGGCTGCGCTCCGACCCGCTGGTCAAGGCGGCGTTCGAAGCCTTTCCCGACGCCGAGTTGATGGGCACGGAACCGCGCGCGGCGTCCGGCGGTAGCCCCCCCTGGAATTGATGGAGACCCCCCGATGAAATCGATGGAAGAGATGATGAAGGCAGCCCAGCAGGCGGCCGAGACCATCCAGAAGCAGATGAACGAGATGCAGGTGAAGCTCGACGCGATCGAGGTCGAAGGCAGCGCCGGCGGCGGGCTGGTCAAGGTCCGCGCCAGCGCCAAGGGCCGGATCCTCGGCGTGTCGATCGACGACAGCCTGATGGTGCCCGAGGACAAGCAGATCCTCGAAGACCTCGTCGCCGCCGCCTTCAACGATGCGCGCGACCGTGCCGACCGGGTGTCCGAGCAGGAAATGCGCGCGATGCAGGGTTCGATGGGCCTGCCGCCGGGGTTCAATCTGCCGGGATTGGGCTGAGCCTGTCGGACCCGCATCGCCATGGCCGCGCTCGCGGCGGGATTTCGTCGCAGACGCGCGGGGGCTCAACCTTCCGGGAGGGGGTGAAGAGCGGCTAGATCACCTTGCGCCCGAAGCCGCCTTGCGGTCGCGGCGCGGGCGTCGGGGCGCGGGGGGCGCGCGGGGCCGGACGGGCCGCTGGCTGCGGCGCGGACTGCGCGTCGGCGGTGCGGCGCTCCATATAGCGGGCGAAGGCAGCATCGGCGTCGAAATCGGACGTCGGCGCAGGATCGTCCGGCCCGGCAAAGCCGCCGCCGCCGCGGCCCGGTCCATCGGACTTGGCCTTGCGGCCGCCCCACAGGCCCGACCAGGCGTCGCCAATGGCACTGCGCAGCGCGCGGTAGAAGCACATCTGGCCCACCGCGCCGATCACCAGCGGCACGTAGAAGGGCAGCGCCTGCACCTGCGCCACGCCGGCCTCGCCCGCCATGTGCAACAGGCCGGCGACGCCCGACAGCGCGAGCCATGCGGCGATCCACTTCGCTGTTCTCATCGCTCGTCTCCGGGCTGCACCGCGCCGCACGATATCGGGCAACGGTTAACGCCGCGCTTCACGTTCCACAGCTTCTCCCCCGGGCCCCATTGCGGGGGACGGAGCGCCTACCCATATTCGCCTGAAGAGGCTGCCCGTACCCATGTCCCCTTCAAGGGCCGCCGCGGACACAGAACACCATGACCCAGACCTTTCCGCTCCTCCCCCTTCGCGACATCGTCGTCTTCCCCGGCATGGTCGTCCCGCTGTTCGTGGGGCGCGACAAGTCGGTGGCAGCGCTCGAGGCGGCGATGGAGGCGTCCAAGGATATCGTGCTGCTCGCCCAGCTCGATCCTGCCTGCGACGATCCGGAGGGCGATGATCTCTACGATGTCGGCGTGATTGCGCAGGTGCTCCAGCTCCTCAAGCTGCCCGATGGCACGGTGCGCGTGCTGGTCGAGGGCAAGACCCGCGCGCGGCTGGCAGCGCTCGAGGATCTCGGCAGCCACCTCCTCGCCGAGGTCGAGACCCTTGCGCCCGAGACGGTCGCGGGCAGCGAGGTCACTGCGTTGATGCGCCAGGTGACCCAGCAGTTCGGCGAATATGTGAAGCTCAACAAGAAGCTCGGCGAGGATGCCGGGGTCGACCTGACCGATGTCGACGATGCCGGTCAGCTCGCCGACACCATCGCCGCCGCGATCAGCGCGAAGGTGTCCGACAAGCAATCGCTGCTGACCGAGACCAATCCGCTGAAGCGGCTCGAACTGGTGATGGCCTTCATGGAAGGCGAGCTTTCGGTGCTGCAGGTCGAGCGCCGCATCCGCGGTCGGGTGAAGCGCCAGATGGAAAAGACCCAGCGCGAATACTACCTCAACGAGCAGCTGAAGGCGATCCAGTCGGAGCTGGGCGGCGGCGATGACGGCGATGGCAACGAGATCGCCGAACTGACCGAGAAGATCGAGAAGACCAAGCTCTCCAAGGAGGCCAAGGCCAAGGCGCTTGCCGAATTGAAGAAGCTGCGCACGATGCAGCCGATGAGCGCCGAGGCGACGGTGATCCGCAACTATCTCGACGTGCTGCTCGGCCTGCCCTGGGGCAAGAAGTCGAAGCTCAAGAAGGATATTGCCGCCGCGCAGGGCGTGCTCGATGCCGATCACTACGCGCTCGAGAAGGTCAAGGACCGGATCGTCGAATATCTCGCGGTGCAGGCGCGCTCCAACAAGCTGAAGGGGCCGATCCTGTGCCTCGTCGGCCCGCCGGGCGTGGGCAAGACCTCGCTGGGCAAGTCGATCGCCAAGGCCACGGGGCGCGAATTTGTCCGCCAGTCGCTGGGCGGGGTGCGCGACGAGGCGGAGATCCGCGGCCACCGGCGCACCTATATCGGCTCGATGCCGGGCAAGATCGTCGCCAACCTCAAGAAGGCCGGGACCAGCAACCCGCTGTTCCTGCTGGACGAGATCGACAAGCTCGGGCAGGACTTCCGCGGCGATCCGGCCTCGGCGCTGCTCGAGGTGCTCGATCCCGAACAGAACGCCAAGTTCCAAGACCATTATCTGGAGCTCGACCTCGATCTCAGCGACATCATGTTCGTGTGCACCGCGAACAGCCTCAACCTGCCGCAGCCGCTGCTCGACCGCATGGAGATCATCCGGCTCGAAGGCTACACCGAGGACGAGAAGGTCGAGATCGCGCAGCGCCACCTGGTCGAGAAGCAGGTCAAGGCGCACGGGCTCAAGAAGGGCGAGTTCACGCTGACCGAAGCGGCCCTGCGCGACCTGATCCGTTACTACACCCGCGAGGCCGGCGTGCGCACGCTCGAACGCGAGATCGCCAAGCTGGCGCGCAAGTCGCTTCGCCAGATCCTCGAGAAGAAGGTGGACGCCGTCACCGTGA
>JAESFG010000409.1_pt1 | contig 43651 bp, 46 predicted proteins | sample 9269371 | NCBI WGS metagenome assembly JAESFG01 (sample SAMN14506227, study PRJNA617093) | algae metagenome | isolation source: Aetokthonos hydrillicola CCALA 1050 (B3-Florida) and co-occurring... | place: USA: South Carolina | collected 2013-01-01 | reverse complement strand
CAAAGATGTAGCCGTTTGGTACGTAAAACTTTGTCTTTTTCCAAGAAATTAGAAAACCATATCGGGGCTATTAAATATTTCATCTGTCATTACAATAAGAATTTAGCATTACTTATCTAACACTACCCATAATATAAACTTAATACCAATTTTAAAGATTAGTTGCGTATTTCCATGTAGGGAAATTTAGTGAGTTTAATTACACTTTCTAAGTTTTGCCTTACTTTCGTTAATGCTCGGCAAACTTGGTCTTCTGCTTGTTGAATAGAAGTAAAAACCTTGTTTGCCAGTTCCTTTCTCATTTCCTGAAAGAATCTTTCGACAGGATTGAGTTCTGGACAAGCGGTTGGCAAATGTTGTAAAACTACTAAGGTATCTTTGGTTACTTTGGCTTGGTGAGTCGTGGCTCTGTCGGCAATCAATAAAGTAGTTCGATTGAGTGATTGACTGAACTCTTTTACAAAAATATCAAAGCATTCGGTATTCATATAGGGTAGAATCATAGCAAAAATCTCACCTGTATAAGGTTTGAGGGCTAAATAAAGATATGAAAACTCGTATCCTATTTTCATCGGTGCATGGGGTCGGTGGGCCTGTGGTGTCCATTTTCTCTTGTTCTCAGTACGAGTACCAAATGAATCAGAAATGATTCATTCATTTCATCCTGAAAGAAAACAGCTTGTTGATAGGCAACGGTTAATTGATAGAAGTTTTTTTAAAAGACTCCAATCCGTCTTTGTCTTGACGAATATTGATGGGACGACCCGTTTTGAGTTTAATCTTAAGCCTTTTACAGAGCAAACAGATACCACCAATGGTATAACTTACCTGAAAATTGGTTTGCAACCACGCTTGAATGTGAGCCAAACTATCAGCTTGGTCTGTTTTCAAATAAGCCCGTAATTGACTTATTTGAGTACTACTAAGTTTACCAAAATAAGTCTGACGAGTTAAATCCAAAAGAAGAGAAATGCCTCCTTTTTTGTATAAATACCATAAATGTTGGCTTTGACGCTCTTTTAAATCAATTAAAGCTCCAGATCCCTTTTGAGATTTGACGGCTTGGGTCTTTAAAGAATAAAGATACTGCAAACGGTCTCGAAGAATTGTCAGTTTTTGTTTCCCCATTAACTCTTTCAGGAATTCCGGACTTTCTTTTATTGCTTTTGAATAGTTCATTCAGCTAAGATAAAAATACGCAGCCAAATTTTAAAATTGGTATAAGTTCTGTTAAAATCAGTTTTTGTAAGGTAGTTCTAAAATTTCCTGCCGGATTTTAAAGCAGCCCTTACTTCATTTGCTCGATTTAGTTGTTTTCATTTGTTTGACAAGAAGTCCAAATGATGCATCTTATCTCGTTTGTGTACAAGCAATTTTCAGCAAAAGCTATAGATAATGAAAAAAAATCCTTGTTTTTTCAAATATTTTAGTGTTTTTGTAATAAGTTTGGCTGCCTAAATTTTTCTGATTGTCATACAATGTCCACACTTAATACTGAGAAAAAAACAATCTGGGGCGTTATTACAGCCTCCTCCGTCGGAACACTAATTGAATGGTATGATTTTTACATATTTGGCAGTCTGGCGGCTGCCGGCATCATCGGCAAACAGTTTTTTCCGTCTGATAATCCTACCGCAGCATTTCTTAACTCATTGGCAACATTTGCTGCTGGTTTTATAGTTCGTCCGTTTGGTGCTTTGTTTTTTGGCAGGCTTGGCGATTTAATCGGCAGAAAATATACATTTCTCGTAACCCTTATCCTGATGGGAGGCTCTACATTCTTTATAGGATGTATTCCAAATTATGAAACCATAGGAGCATGGGCTCCGGCATTGGTGCTACTACTAAGACTCTTGCAGGGGCTGGCATTAGGCGGGGAATATGGTGGAGCTGCTACGTATGTTGCCGAACATGCCCCTACTGAAAAAAGAGGGTACTTTACCAGTTTTATACAGACTACAGCCACATTGGGTTTATTGATGTCAATCGGCGTAATCATGCTGGTAAGATTATCGATAGGCAACGAAGTATTTGATGAATGGGGCTGGCGTATTCCATTTTTAGTATCTTTCTTTTTGATTATTGTTTCGGTTTTTATCAGGATGAGAATGCACGAATCTCCGATATTTTCTAAACTAAAATCATCAGGGAATGTCTCTAAAAATCCATTAAAAGAAAGTTTTACTAAAAAAGCTAATCTTAAAATGGTGCTTCTGGCACTATTTGGAGCTGCCGCCGGACAAGGAGTCGTGTGGTACACAGGTCAATATTATGCTCTTACATTTATGAGCAAAACCTGTAATCTTGACGGAACTCAGTCTAATTTGCTATTAATGGTGGCAATTGTACTTGTCACACCATTTTTTGTAATATTTGGAAGCCTGTCTGACAAATTTGGCAGAAAATATATCATTCTCAGTGGTATGCTGTTGGCTGTGTTGCTTTACAGACCAGTTTATCAAAAAATGTATGATTTAACCAATCTAAAGCCCAAGCAGGAACTTGTTAATCAGGCTCAAATTGAAAACCAAACTGACTTGAAAAATGGTAATGAAATTAAAACCGAAAAGAAAACGCATTTCTATGAGGATGGCACTCAATATATAGAGGTTAAATCTACTACCACCTTTGCTGATAAAACAAAAAAAGTAAAGGAAAACATAAGCAAATCAGTAATATTAAATACTGGTGCTTTCTGGCAAATGACCTTCCTGATTTTTGTACAAATTTTACTTGTAACTATGGCTTATGGTCCGATAGCTGCTTTTCTGGTAGAAATTTTCCCGACACAGATTCGTTATACTTCCATGTCATTGCCTTACCATGTCGGAAACGGTATTTTCGGGGGGCTTACACCTTACATAGCTTCCCGGATAGCCGAAGCCAGCAAAGAAGAAGGTTCTCAAAGTTATTACCTTGATGGGCTATGGTATCCGATTGGGGTAGCTGCCGTGTCATTTATAATCGGACTTATTTATTTGTCTAATAAAGTTGATAAAGATGTAATGGATTAAAAATATGAATTTACTAAAAAAATACCTTGGCATAGTTTGGGCACTACTGGGTCCGGCAGTTATTATTACTATGATTTACAGAGCTTTTGCCGAGCTCTCAGGCGTTAAGCCTGAAAAAGTACAGGAAACCACTATTTTCTGGGTCATTGTCATTCTAATATTTGTACCTATTGCCTTCGGGCTTACACTTTTTGGCATTTATGCTTTGAAAGGTGAATACAATAAAGCTGTAACTTCTAATAAAGATTTATAATTATTTAATACACTAAAAAAACAATGATACCTAAGATTACCACCCTGAGCGGGTATTTATATGAATATCAGAAAAGTCTTGCCAATCCCGAAGACTTTTGGGCAAACATTGCTGAAAACTTTTACTGGCGAAAAAAATGGAGTAAAGTACTGGACTGGAACTTTGAAGACCTTGATGTAAAGTGGTTTGTAAATGGCAAACTCAATATTACTGAAAATATTTTTGAGAAAAACCTGTTTTTGTTAGGTGATAAACCTGCTATTATCTGGGAACCTAACAATCCTGATGAACCTAACCGAATACTAACTTACAGAGAGTTATACGAAAAAGTTTGTCAGTTTTCGAATGTACTGATTCAGAATGGTGTAAAAAAAGGAGACCGTGTTTGTATTTATTTGCCTATGGTGCCGGAGGCTGCTATTGCTATGCTTGCCTGTGCCAGAATTGGGGCAATTCATTCGGTGGTTTTTGCCGGATTTTCGGCAAGTTCACTTTCTGACCGTATCAATGATGCTCAAGCAAAAATTGTACTCACTTCAGATGGCAACTTCCGTGGAGCAAAATCTATTCCGGTAAAAGCGGTAGTAGATGAAGCTCTGGAAAAATGCTCATGTGTAGATAGGGTAATTGTATTGAAACGAACCAGCACTGCCGTAGAAATGAAAGTAGGAAGAGACATCTGGTGGCATGATGCAGTAAATGGTGTATCTTCTCATCACAAAGCCGAAGAGATAGATTCAGAAGATATGCTGTTTATTCTTTATACGTCTGGCTCAACTGGCAAGCCCAAAGGAGTAGTGCATACTACGGGTGGTTATATGGTTTATACGGCTTATACTTTTGCCAATGTATTTCAATACAACCAGGAAGATATTTATTTCTGTACGGCAGACGTGGGCTGGATTACGGGGCATTCCTACATTGTATATGGTCCGTTGCTCAATGGGGCTACTACTGTCATGTTTGAAGGAGTTCCTAATTTCCCGGATGTAGACCGTTTCTGGCAAATCATAGAAAAATATAAAGTTACACACTTTTATACAGCTCCTACAGCTATTCGCTCTTTGATGGGTTTTGGAACAGATCCTATTCATAAGCATAATTTAAGTTCTCTGAAAGTATTGGGTTCTGTAGGAGAACCTATTAATGAAGAAGCTTGGCATTGGTATTACACCCATATTGGTAAAGGTAATTGCCCGATTGTAGATACCTGGTGGCAGACCGAAACAGGTGGTATCATGATTTCGCCCATGGCGGGTATTACCCCTACCAAACCGGCTTATGCTACACTACCTCTGCCTGGCATTCAGCCGATTATTGTAGATAATGAAGGCAAAGAGCTAACCGGAAACAATGTAGAAGGCAACTTATGTATTAAATTTCCGTGGCCCTCTATGATTCGGACAACCTACGGCGACCATGAACGCTGCAAACAAACTTATTTCTCTACCTATAAAAACTTGTATTTTACAGGTGATGGCGTAAAACGGGATGCTGATGGATATTACCGGATTTTAGGACGTGTGGATGATGTAATTAATGTATCAGGACACCGTCTGGGAACGGCTGAAGTAGAAAATGCCATTAACTCTCACCCACTTGTCATTGAGTCGGCTGTAGTAGGGTATCCACATGATATTAAAGGACAAGGTATTTATGCATATGTAGTGCTGGATGCTGCCAGTATAAACCATGACCCTGAGAAAATTAAAGCCAGTTTGCTGGCTGCCGTTACCAAAGTAATCGGACCTATAGCCAAGCCAGACCAGATTCAGTTGGTTACAGGATTGCCTAAAACACGTTCAGGTAAAATTATGCGTCGTATTTTACGAAAAATAGCGGAAGGGGATGTTTCTAATCTGGGCGACACTTCTACCCTGCTTGACCCCGGCATAGTAGATGAAATTAAAAACGGAGCCTTAGTTCCTCTGAAAGCCTGATTTTGAATGAAAATTATATACCTCCATCAGTATTTCAAGACACCGGAAGAAGGTGGAGGTATCAGGTCTTATTATCTGGCAAAAGCATTGACAGAGACAGGTTTTGAGGTTAAAATGATTACAACCTGGAATGAAAAACAATATCAAATCAAAAATATTGAAGGTATTTCGGTTCATTATATTCCCATTTATTACGAAAATAATCTTGGTTTCTGGCAACGCATCAGGGCTTTTGTAGTTTTTATCAGGAAAGCTTTTGTTTTAGCATGCAAACTCGCCACAAAAAATGAAAAAGCTTTGTGCTATGCCACTTCTACCCCACTTACCGTAGGCATCATCGCTCTTTTCTTAAAACTATTTCGCAGAATTCCTTACTATTTTGAAGTCAGAGACTTGTGGCCACTCATTCCTATTAAGATGGGCTACATACGAAACGCTTTTCTTCAAAAATTTTTGTATTTTCTGGAAAAAACAATCTATAAACATGCAGAAAAAATAATAACTCTCTCGCCAGCCATGATGAAGTGGGTAGAGCACTATGAAGTTTCATCACCAATATATTGTATTCCAAATATGGCAGATTGTGAATGGTTTGAAAATAAAAACTCCGGCGAGATTACCAGTTCTTCGGAAAATTTTACTGTTACTTATGCAGGTACACTGGGTGAAGCTAATAGCCTCGAAAGCCTGCTCGAAATCGCCTTGTATTGTCAGCAAAAACAAATCTCTGGTATTAAGTTTATGATTGTAGGCAAAGGCAAACAGGAAGCCTTTCTCAAACAAAAAGCATCAGCTTATCAATTACAAAATCTTACTTTTTTATCACATACCAATAAAGAAGAAATCCGGAAAATTCTTTCTGCTTCACAGGCTGTTTACATTTCTTTTGCCCCTTTTTCGGTGCTGGAAACAACCTCTCCTAATAAATTTTTTGATGGGCTGGCAGCAGGGAAACTTATCATTACCAACACAGGTGGCTGGATAAAAGAGCTGATAGAAACCTATGAGTGTGGCTTTTATGCAAATACTCCTCAAGAATTTTTAGAAAAGATTCTGCCTTTTATCAACAACAGAGCCTTGCTTTGGGAATGGGAAAAAAATGCCCGAAAACTTGCAAAACAACAATTTGACCGAAAACTGCTCACTAAAAAATTTATTGCATTATTTCCTGAAGTGTTAGAGAAAAGCCGGGAAAAATAACAAATCTTTGATTTAACCTTCACAACGTTCATACATTTTCATTTTCTTTGCAGTTATGAAACAACCGTACATCGTGGGTATTACCGGGGGTAGTGGGTCTGGTAAAACCTTTTTCCTGAATGCATTGATGAGTAGATTTAATCAAGACGAAATCTGCCTTATATCACAAGATAACTATTACCGTCCTCTGCATGAACAGCAACTTGATGAAAATGGTGTTCATAATTTTGACATTCCTGAGTCAATAGACTCACATTTATACGCCCGGCACATACTGGCGTTGCGTGAAGGCAAATCAATTCAGTTATTAGAATATACCTTTAATAATCCTGATATTATACCCAAATTGCTTACTTTCAATCCGGCTCCGATTATTGTAGTAGAGGGTATCTTTGTGTTTTATGTGGAAGAAATTGCTCGCCTGCTGGATTTAAAAATTTTTATAGATACCAAAGAGCATCTTAAGATAAAACGACGGATTCTTCGGGATAATGTGGAAAGAGGCTATGACCTTAATGATGTAATATACCGATATGAATACCATGCTGCCCCTTCGTATGAAAAATACATTGAACCATTTAAAAGCATCTCAGACTTAGTAATTCCTAATAACCATAAGTCTGATACTGCTCTTGATGTGCTTACCACCTTTCTCAAAACCAAGCTTTGAAAAGATAACTATTCGTTTTTATAATACCCATCTACTGCCTGCCTTACACTGCCATATTTTTTTAGCAGGACTTCCGCCTTTTCTTCATCTATATTGAGGGCTTCCATTACCATTCTCACACCCCTATCTACAAGTTTGTGGTTGGTAAGCTGCATATCTACCATTTTATTACCTTTTACCCTGCCTAATTGTATCATCACACTGGTAGAAATCATATTAAGAACCAGTTTTTGGGCTGTTCCAGCTTTCATACGGGTGCTACCGGTTACAAATTCTGGTCCGGTTATTACTTCTACCGGAAACTCCGCCGCTGCTGCCACCTGACTTCCACCATTACAAACAATACAACCTGTAAGCAGACCTGTCTGGCGGGCTTTTTGTAAACCTCCTATTACATAAGGCGTTCTGCCAGAAGCTGCTATGCCAATCAGACAGTCCTTTTCATTGATATTATAAACCAATAAATCTTTCCAGGCTTGTTCAGTATCATCTTCTGCATATTCTACTGCCTTTCTGATAGCGGTGTCCCCACCAGCAATAATGCCAACAACCAGATCAAAAGGTACTCCATAAGTAGGAGGACATTCCGAAGCATCTACTACGCCTAGCCTGCCACTGGTACCAGCACCGATGTAAAATAATCTTCCCCCATGTTTCATCCGAATTACTATTTGTTCTGTCAGCTTTTCAATTTGTAGGATGGCTTTCTCAACAGCAAGTGGTACAGTTTGATCTTCTTTATTAATGTTTTCAAGCAAGTCCCGAAGAGACATCTCTTCAAGGTTGTTATAGTAGGAAGTGGTTTCAGTTGTCAGATTCATGGGTGATACTCTTTTTAAACAAATTACTGTTTTTTTCTCCATACCTCCGAAAAGAATTTACAAGCCGGGCAAAAGTTTCCTCATTTTTCGACAGCATTGTTTAAAATAACTTTTCAATATAATCAATAAGTGCCTGATTATCAGAAAATTATTGAAAGTGGCGATTATTAATCTTTCAGGCACAATTATTTTTTCAACTCATAGCAACCAAACAAACTAAAAACTAAAATTATTATTCTCTAACTATTCGTACTTATGGAAAATTCAAATCAAAAATTAGTAGATGTATTAAATGATCTTATTCGTATCAACAATGACCGTATCGAAGGCTATGATAAAGCCTCAAAAGAAGCTGAAATTGAAGATGTCGATTTAAAAGCATTATTTGCCCAAATGGCAAGCGAAAGCAAAACCTATCGTAGCGAGCTAAATGCCGAAGTAGTAAAACTAGGTGGAGAGCCAGCCACGGGTACTACCAATTCAGGCAAATTTTACAGAGTATGGATGGATGTAAAGGCAGCTTTTACAGGTCGTGACCGCAAAGCCATATTGGAGAATTGTGAATTTGGTGAAGATGCAGCCCAGGATGCTTATCAATCAGCCTTAGAATCAGATGCTGCTATGACAACAGATGTTCGTCAGCTTATCAGCACCCAAAAATCTTCATTAAAAAAATCACATGATACAATTAAGAAGTATCGTGATATGCACGAAACAGTTGCTTAACCATTAAACGTGAATTTTGTAATTAACACAAAACCAGCAATTTGAATAGAAAACCATTTAATTATTTAATAAAAGCAGGCGTGTTCCCGTAAGAACTTGCCTGCTTCTTACACAACTTTTACCTGACAACTTAAATCTATGAAAACTATGTCAAAAAAAACTTTAATGATGAGTGTAATAATGATTACGCTTGCCATGTTTACCACAATTTTTATTGATTCCTGTACTACTGAAGGCAGAAAAGAAATTAGCGAAGATGTAAAAAAAGAATCTGACCGTGTAGGTGATAAAATGGAACAAGCGGGCAATGACGCCAAACAAAATCTTAATGAAATGTCGGAAGACATGAAGAAAGAACGTGATGAATTGGCGGTGAAAGTAAATAATAAGATAGAAGACCTGAATAAGGAAACTGAACGTGTAAACAAAAAAATTGAAAAAGCTACTGCTGAAGAAAAAGTACGCTGGGAACAACGCAAAATGAAGCTACAGGCAGAAAGACAAAAACTGGATATGAAAGCAGAACAGCTTAAACAAAATACCCAGCAAAACTGGAAAGAGTTTAAGCTGGAATTGAGTGATGCCTTGGAAGAAGTACAAAAAGAACTCGAAGACAGAGATTAGAAAGTAATTCGATGAGTTATTTTCAAAACTTTTTAACCACTATATGAAAAAACGTCTGGAGCTTTTCTCCGGACGTTTTTTCATGATACTAATAATTATTTGATTTTTAGATATTCCGGAACACCTAAATTTTTTCTTGCATTATAAAAAGTTTTCTTATTTAAAGGTCCATATATTTTGTCTTTGCGTTTATCAATTATCCAGTATTGTTCTACATCACCTTTTTGTTCTTCATATTCTTTTATACCTTGAAAGTAACGATTTGTTTCTATGGAATCTCTTCTGAAAACGATAATAAAACTATCGTTGCTACGATAATCAATAATTTTTCCATAAATTATAATTTCACTAGTCTCATCTTCTTTTGATCTTTTTGAGATTACTGAGTTATCTTCTTGATAATTTTCAATAAAATAGCCGTCTCCAAGATCGTAATTTGGGGAATCCTTTAAGGCACTCAAAACACTTAAATCACATGAAGCAAGGGTAAGTAAAAGAAGGAGAAAATAAATCTTGGTATTTTTTAACATAGCAGTTTCAAAATTTTTAAATGTTTCTTCTCTTAAAACTTAACCTGTAACACAATTACTTCATTTCCCCGCAATACTTTTATCGGGGTGGTCTCTCCTTTATTAAAATGCCCCAGAGCTGTCATATATGTTTGAATATCGGTAATTTCAAAATCGCCGATTTTCTGGATAATATCACCAGCAAGCAGTCCGGCTTTCTGGGCAGGTTTTCCTTCGCTTACCGCATCAATTTTTAGCCCTTTGCCATCCGAAGCATAGCTCGGCATCACACCCATTGTTACTTTCATTCGGGTAGAAGCACTCATCGACTGATTGCTTTTGGTAGGTGTAAAAGTGAGTTTTGGAAGATTGTCTATTTCGTTGATAAACTTCGTAACCAATGTCAATACTTGCACTTCTCCGGCAAAATTTATTTTTTCGGTATCGTCAGTAGTTTTATGATAATCGGTATGTGCTCCGGTAAAGAAAAACAACACGGGCAAATTTTTTAAGTAAAAAGAAGTATGGTCAGAAGAGCCAATACCTGATGAATCAATAGAAATTTTTAAGCCATCGTTGCTATATTTTTTGGTAATTTCTCCAAAAGCAGGACTTGTACCGATTCCACCTACCAATAAAGCTTTGTTTTCGGGCAACCTGCCAATCATATCCATATTGACCATACAATCTACTTTGCCAAGGTCTGTGGTAGGGTGTTCTGTAAAATATTTAGAACCCAGCAAACCCAATTCTTCGCCTGAAAAACACATGAAAATGAAATTATACTTTTCCTGAACTTTGTTTTTAGAATAATATTTTGCCAAAGCCAGCACACCTGCCACACCACTGGCATTATCATCTGCTCCATTATGAATTTTACCTTGTGGTTCTGGTTCCAGAGAGTTGCCGTCCATGCCTCTGCCCAGATGGTCGTAATGGGCTCCGATGATAATAGTATTTTCAGCTTTGTTGTCCAGAAAAGCTATTACATTTTTAGTTTTACGGATGGTTGTATCCACATTACTGCTGTGTACGCTGCTGTTTTTAACTGTAAAACTCTGAAAATAAGTCCCATTATCTCCTTTGGGTTTTAATTTCAGAGATTTAAAATAGCCCTGAATATAATCAGCAGCCATTTCTGAACCTTTATATCCGGGTCCTCTGCCTTCAAAGCTATCGCTGGCAAGCATCCCAATATGCTGGCGAATCTCTTTTTCTGTTATTTCCTGTGCCTGTAATGGGCAAAAAAGAAATAAACAAAAACCGGAAAGCATTAATTTTAGGGAATATTTCATTTTTATATAATTTGGTGTTTGACTGAGAAATAACAAATTTATCAAGTCTTCGCTTAATTTATAACTCTTTATGGAACAAAATAATACGAATCAGGAATCAAGAAACAAAACCTGGCTTGAAGAAATGAGCCAGCAGAGCTGGAATCCTGAACTCATTATTTCCGGAATAGCAATATATGCTACGTTTAGCATGCCTGACGTATTTAAAAAAGTTTATAATAGTTATTTTATTGACTATCAACTCGACGAAAGTGTAGGCAATGCTGTAATGCCTATGTTGATATATGGGGTTTTGGTTTCACTCAGTCAGGTTTTGTCTGTAGCCTTTATTGTTCATTTTGTGTTGAGAGCTTTTTGGGTAGGTTATATTGGTGTGTTGTCTGTATTTCCAAAAGGAATTGATTTTGAAAAAATTACATTGTATGGTGATTATGGAAAGCAGCAGTTGCAAAAGAAAATGAAAAATCTTGATGAGCTTGCCTTACAACTCGACAAAGCCAGCAGTGTTATTTTTGCATTGGCAATTTTGGTGGTTTTGCAGTTTTGTGGGATAGGTCTTGTTTATTTCATTTTTGCCCTTTTACATAATCTGCTTCAGCATCTGTTTACCAAAAGCATTTACGAAAAATATGAAGATACTATTCAGTTTGTATTGCTGGCACTGATATTTGTGCCAGTTGCAATGATTTTAATTTTAAATCAGAAACGATTTCGTAATCATCCAGTGTATGGCAAATGGCATTATCATGTATCAAGAGGATTTCAAAAGGTATTGATGCCGTTTTTTAATATACACATTCAGTCGCTGTTGCTTACTTTTAATTCAACCATTCCCCGTTCCCGGCTTGTATGGATAAGTTCTTCGCTGGGGCTCATCTTTGGGGCTATGATTTCCCTTAATTTGTTAAATCTGCGAGCTACAAATTTACTAGAGGGTCGTCATTTCTACACTTCTTATGTTTCTGAAACCTATATTGCCAAAGCCTTTTATGAAGACAAACGTAACAAGGACGACCTGCGTATTGCTACCATTCAGTCAGATGTTATCAAAGACCCCTATGTAAAATTGTTTATAGCCTATCCCAAACGAGTTGATGCGTATTTAGACAGCCTCTATCAGCAACCAGTTTACAACAAAAAATATAGTAAGTACGAAAATCGCTTACAGAGTGATAAGCAAAAACTAAAAAATCTGGAAGATTTCTATAAGATTCAACTCAATGATAGCCTGCTCGAAAAGAAAGAATTTATGTTTTACGAATTTCCGGAAGGAGATAAAGGTGTAATGACATATATTCCGGCAGAAGCCTGCAAATTGTAAACGGCAAATTAAAATCTTTACTGGAAAGTAAATTAAAAAATTGAATGCCAATATAAAAAAGTACAATAAAACCAAGTCTCTTACTTTTCTTTATTTTTTGTACTTTTCCAAGAATTATCAATTTTTAATTTTACAGGAAAATGATAGGATAAAAAGTATTTTCCCATCAAGCAAGTGCCTTTTTTAAGAGCATTTTTAACAGTTGGTAATTTACCGTTTATCTCCTTACTGACTTCCTCAATGTTTTTGAAAAGTTTTATATACTCTCCTTTATTCGTTAATAGATAAACTGGTCTTAAAGTTTTTAAAGGGGCGGTTACTGACACAAAATATTTTCCCATCAAACAAGTTTTTCTCCTAAGTGAGGCACTTACAGTGTGAAAACTTAAATTTAATGACTCACTCAGTTCCTTTAAACCGTTATAAATCCCTAAGCAGTCTCCATTTAAGCCAATTAAATAAATAGGTTTTATTTTACTTTTTTGCATTTTGGTTATATTTGTATTCTATGAGAGATAATACTTTAATACAGAAACGAAACAAAAATATTATAGAGGACTATAATAAATTTTATGCCTCTGGTTTACGTTTGGAAGTTTGCCTCGAAAGACTTTCTGAAAAATATTATCTCTCTAAAAGCCGTATTTACAATATCATTTGGAGTATCAATAAAATAGAGGCTCACTAAAACCGTTTGTTTTCAAATATTTATATTGCTATCTGATTCGCTCCATTTACTACCCTGAGTAACATTTCTGTCATCATTTTTTCAATGTTGGCTACACCTTCAGTCAGATTGGTTGTAGAGATAGTGATACCTCCCTCATTTAAAGTATCGAATTTGATACTAATATTGACCGGACGGCTACCACCTCCTGTTACTGATTCAGTTTTTGACTTTTCATCCTGTGTAAGCTGATTGAGTTGTTTATCCAAAAACGGGTTAAAAGGCTTTTTACCTTTTCCGGCTGGTTGTCTTATATCTACATTTCTATCTCCGGTTTCGATGGCTTTACTTTGTACCTCTTTTTTAGCTTCACCTTCTTTTTTACCAGCCGAAAACAATTGATTAATACCTTTAATAAAACCAAAGCCCGAAGTAATTTCAATTGCTTTTCCAGCTCCTTCTACAATGCCCTTAAAAAATGGGTTGTTGTTATATGCATCCCTGATACCTCTGATGGTATTGAGGGTAAATTTCAAGACTTCATTGATTGTAGGTAAAATAGCTATACCAAGCTCAGTCATTATGGCATTAAACTCATTCTGAATTTTCAGCATTTCATTAGCAGGAGTCTGAGCATCATTAAAAGCCTTGCTCAAACTTCCATTAGCATTGTCTTTGATTTGAAGGAAAAAATCATTAAGTGTGCCTAAATCCTGAGCAGCAGACGAAAAAGCCTGTCCGGCATCTTTATCAAAATTAAGTACGCCACCAATTAAAGCACTTTGCTTTTCGGTTGCTCCCTGGTATTTTTTAGCAAGGTCTCCTACGATATTGGTAAAGCCTCTCATTTTACCGTTGCTATCAAACACACTAATACCCAATTTGGCAAGGTTTTCACGTTTCTTCGGGTCACCCAGTGTATTAATGGCATTTTCAAGCAAGGTACTGGTACGCTCTGCTGAATTACCTTTAGACGTGAAGAAAGCAAAAGCTGCGGCTGTCTCTTCAAAACTCACCCCCAAATTTTTTGCACCTGGAACAATTCTTGGCAGGTAAGCTGCAAAGTCTGTAAACTCACCTTTCCCAAGATTTACAGCTTTGGCAAGTATATCAGTTGCCCGTGAAGCAGATATGTTTTCTCTACCTACTGCATTTACTGTATTTACAATGGCATCACTTACTCCTTTTATGTCGGTTTGGTATGCTTCTGCTGCTTTGAGTGAAGTCCTAAATATTTCTTTTGAAGCACCAAGCTCCCCAACCCCTGATACTATCTGATTAAAAGCATCTAAAGCCTCTGCCTGAGTAGTAGTAGATGTTCGCTGGAAACCCAGTAATTCTTTTCCCAAATCATTAAGTTCAGGACGGGATAAACCAAGTGTAGTATTTACCTTTGCCAGCCCTTTATCAAAGTCCATTGCTTTTTGGGTAGCACTAACGAGTGTGCCTCCTATTGCTGCAACGGCTGCGATGGCTGCGGTTTGTGGAGTAGCCAGAGCAGTAAGGGCAGAGCCTCCAGGCAGTTCATTGACAAAGTTTTTTAAACCTTCAAATCTTCCTCCTTTGCCAGCATTTTGTAGTTTGTTTACCTGTTTTTCAAGTCCCGCTATTTGTCTGTTTGCAGCAGCCAGTTCTTTCATGTCGGTTGTCAGCTCCTGAATTACTTTCAGGTCATCTATCCGTTTCTTGATTGAACCCAGCGAACCATCCAGCGAAGCTACAGATTTGTTAAAGTCGTAGGCTGCTGTCTGGGTATTTTTAAAACTCTTAAATGCCTTATCAAGCCCTCCACTTACAGAGTCTCTCAGACTTATGAAAAATTCATATTTATCCATTTCTATTCCGGGGATTACTTTGTATGTCTTATGCCGATTCGTGATTACAATCGTAATAGTATGTTCATCACTATCTTTTTATCCTATTTCTGATTACCTGCTTTCTTCTTTATAATAGGGTTATTCAGATTATTTACCTTTTTTATTACAGGATTTCTTGATTTTTTTTAGTAAGCAGTCTAATCGGGAACACTCATCTGTTTACTCTTAATTTCAATCAAATTCGCAATCAGATAACCCGACTGTAAGAAGTTTTAATAAACTTTTTTTAGACTTACATTTTTTGATGGCAATAACTCGGTTAGTTGTCTGGAAAGTCCAAAAAAGTAGTCATCATCCTCAATAAAGCAGCTATCACCTGCTATCATGCAGTTTTTGATAATAATTTCGTTCCAAAGAATTGTATCATTACCTGACCCAGCGTTGGCTGCTCTCATTATCTCCCTGCTTGGCTTTCTAAGCCAGACTTGTTTTCCATCTTCACTTTGAAAGTAAAGCACTTTCACACCCGGATTTTTTTCCTCAAAATCTTTCACAGATTGAGGTTTTTTTGATTCAGATTGTTCTTTCATTTATAAATCTTGTTTAAATTTTAATAGTTTAACTGTTATTTAATCAGCCTTTAAATGGCTTTTAAATGCTTTCTAAATTTATGCAGCAATTCTTGATAAGCCTCTGGATTATTGGCTCTCATTTCACCTAAACCTTTCGGGTCTTTTTTTTGCCAGTCTGTCAAAGTCCACGAGTCTCTACTATCTTCCATTTTAGGTGTTTTTAAAAATTTTGACTCCAAAGCCTTTTTTACTGCTTCTGGTTTTGTAGAAGCCAGTAATTTATAATAATTGGCTTCGGCATTGTCTATTAATTTGTTTTCCAAACAGGCTTCTATTACCAATCTGGCTAATTGCTCTTCAGGTTTCATATCTCTATTTTGATTTTCATTATTTAAAGTGCCTGTTATAAGTTCTTCTATATCCCAACCAGGAACAATTGTATTATTACCCAGACTTGCACTTTTACCAAAGCTCTCTTTTGCTTGCCTTACCTTATCCTCTAATATCTCAATGTCAAAGCCTGCCTGTATCCATTTGTTTCTCAGCTCAGAAACAGTTTTTTTATAGGATAAATCTACCTGATACTCATAAGCATCCTCATTACTTATAAGTCCTTTTTCCTGGCATAAACCAATAATTACAAAGGCTTCATTCACAATGTTGAACTTCTTAGAGCTTATAGCTACTACATGGCAGTGGCTATCTTTTAAACTGCTCATATAATCAATGAATTTAAAGTGTTTTCATCAGTTTTGCAGCTTTACTGCCAGCCTCAAATGTTCCATATCTCTGCTGTAATACTGAGTCTTCATGAAATCTAAAATAGTTATTGTAAGGGAAAAGTTGCCCCAAAGCATTGAGAGCTATTAAAGCATCCTGAACTTTTTGCCATGCGTTTTTCTGAGCATCGGTGGTAGCATATATTTTATAGTAAGTTTCTACATTGTTATCAAATACAGTTTGGTCAATAATAATATTTCCGCTATTGTCTTTTAAAAATTCGACAGAAACTCTCCCTGGTGAAGATATTTGAGTAGAAAAAAGCCATTGATTTATACTGGCAGCTTTTTCAATAAAATTATCACTACCAGAAGGCAGTTTCATCATTTGATAAAGATAATTAGTGTCTATTGGGACACCTCCCACATTGGTATTATTCGCAGAATCTATTATTTTTTTTCTTAAAAATGGCTCTGGAGTATGAATCGCTTTATAAAACTCATTTTTGAGTAAACCTCCAGTAAAAGGGCTACCCATTCCTTTATAAATAGTATTCAACTCCTGCATGTAGCCTAACAATACATTAGTTTGACTTGTAAGGTCATCTATCCCACCTTGATTTATGTACATCAATACATCTGCCATAATTTTTTTTATTTAAAGTGTTATTTGTTGCGTTCTTTCAAACTATTCTTTCTGCTTAATAGCAGCATTTTTCTTTTCTATTTTAACTTTAGATAAAATATTAAGAATTGTTTTTTTACTTAAAAAAAACTCATCTCCAAGTTTCTTAATCACATCATCAATCCTGATTCTTTTTACATCAAAAAGCTCATTGTAGCGAGATACCAGCTTCTGGTTTCGCTTTTTTGTCATTTCATTCGCCATAAAAAATTATTTATACAATTTGCAAGGGCAATTTTTGATTTATCTTTTTAATTTCAAAAAACACTTTTTTCTATGCAATCTCCATTTTGTGTTTACGGGAATATCTTTCTCTTAAAAAAAACTGCTATTTGAGGTTTGCCATAAAGTCTTTTATGTTTGGTATTATTTCTCAACGCCTGAGAGATTTTTATATACAATTGTGCAACTTCCATATTTGAAAAAAACTCGGGTATTTTATCTGAGTTTTTTTGTTTTACTGACTTATAAATAACAATTTCATTATTCATTAATATCATTATAAAGCAAACCCTGTTTAAACCCTGTTCAAAATCTTTTATTTTCAATTATCAGTCCTTTGTACCATACTTTAGTCGTTTATCAAATCGCTGTCCTATAATCCATTTAAAATGGGTTTTAGACATAAATAAAAAACCTCCCTTATAGAGAGGCTTTTTATAGTTTTCAGCTTGCTTTACTGTTCGGCTTTTTTATCTCCAGCTCTCGTTCTTTGCCTTCGTCTTTCAGTCCATTTATCTGTATTTCATTTTCTAAAAGCATTTCTCTATCTGGTAGTATTTCATCCAGAATATGAAGCAATCCATTTATAAAAGGTCGGGCTGTATTCCATTCATCTGCTTCTGTTTGAGTAGCAATTCTTAATATGCCCACAATAGACTTCATAAAATATTCATGGTCTTCTGCATGGCTTGTTGTGGGTATTTCTATCACTATGTTTTCAGGAGTGTAGCGTATCATGGTAGTAAAGTTTTTAAAGTGTTACGGTTTATTTTGTATGTTTTATCAGTTAAGAGAGAGAGATTTGTTTTTTTACTCTCTGTTTTAGCTTCTTTTCCGTATTCAAACCCAGTTCAGATAAGAGTTCTTCAACAGCTTTCCCTGCTTTGCTTTCCTGAGTATGTTTGGCAATCATTTCAAACTGGCTCACTGTCTTTGCCAGCTCTGCTTTATTCTGTTCATTCAAAGCCTTTTTTACAGTGCCATGCTTTTTAATAAACTTGTCAATAGCAGCCTGATTTATTTTCTTGTCTGTTTCATCACCTGCTATTATCCAGCCTATGCTGTGAGCAATAGCAAATACTTTCTTTTTCATTTTCTCCAGTGGGTCATACTTTTCCAGAAATCTAATCAGTTCATTGGCTTCCCTGAGTGTCATTTCCCGGCTTGATTCCGTTCTTTCGTCCGTAAACTGCCAGATTAAAGCCTTCTTTTCTTCCATCAGTCCGGTCATGCTCAGTAACTGGTGAAGCCTCCGGTTTTGTGATTGTGAAATAGTCATTGTAGTTTTGTTTTACACTTGTGAATTGAGTAGCCGGATTTTCCGGTTACTGGCAGCCGGATACTGATAATATCCGGCTTTGCTTTTTTATAAAGTACTTTCTTTATCTTTTCTGTGTGCCTTCATGTGAGCATTGAGCTGTTTTACATTTCCAAAATTCCGGCTGCATTTCCTGCATTGAAAATTTGCTTTTGCTACGGTTGCATTTGCTGAATTTGCTTTGTTTGTATTTGCAATAGCAGTATCAGTATTTGCAAACTCAGTTTGCTGATTTGCTTTTTTGCTATTTGCATTTGCTACGTTTGCAAAACCTGCTTTTGCTGAATTTGCTTTTGCATCAGCCTCACTTGCTTTTGCATTTTGCTTTTTAAAATCTGCCAGAAAATCAAAAGCAGAAACAAAAAGCCTGTCAGCCGTAATAGTCATTTTTCTCATAATCTGGTTTTGCAATGTGGGGTTGTTATCAGCCTCTGCTTTCAAAAATGCTTCTGCATAAGCCTTTAAAGTTTCTTTCTTTTCCTGAAAAAGGTTTGTGTTTATCATGTGTGCTTTCAGAATTTTATTTTGCTTTCAAAGGCTGTTTTGCTGCTTTTCTTTCCGGCTCTGCTCTTGCTCCTGTTTCCACCATTACCCCTTTGCCACCTTTATTTAGCTTCTTACAAAATATTGTTTGGTAGTTTCAATCTGTCAGCTTTTTTATTCCGGCTCTTATGGTCTGCATTTTCTCTATACATTCGTCCAGTTCCTGCATTTGCTCATAAAGCCCTACTTTCTGCTTTTTGTCCAGACATAAATTTTGTATTTCAGATTCACCAAGTATCATTTCACCATTACCTGTTAGAAGCCAGTAAATATTTAACTCAGGACATTTTTGAACAATCTTTACCAGAACATCTACTCCAAAATTTATGTCCTTAGTGGTTATTTTAGAAATCATAGCACTGGAAGTATTTATCTTCCTTGCAAAACTATTTTTAGAAAGTCCTAAATGATTTATATAATATATCAGTCTGCTATTGATAGTTTCCATCTTACATTTCAGCGTTATAGGTTAGTTTTTTTATTTCATTGATTACCATTCTAAACTCTCTGCAATGGCTCTGAATGTTTTTGATTTGCTGAGGGTCATTTATCCCGTTTGCCTTACATATTGCCATTACCTCAGCTTTAGCAAAAGATGACATAGGTTGCCAGTCCTGCACACGGCTATAAAATTCCTCCATCCCTATTTTTTGTTTTTTCAAAGCCTTCTCCAGATTGGTTTTCAAGTAAGGCAATCCGGCAAGCACTATCCCGGCAATGTTTTCTGTCTGGTTTCTCAGGTCGTGTATATGAAGCAATAAATCCTGTCTGAGTTTTCCGGCTTCATCCAGTAATATTACTGAGCCTGCCTGTTTACTCAATTCCAGAGCTATTTTCTCTTTCATTTCCGATACAGTACCCACAAAATCATTACCCATTTCCCTGAGCAGCTTTCTGAAAAACTCTTTCGGCTTCATCCCGTTTTCACAAATCAGGTAAAAAGCATTTTTAGTTTTTCTGTGATACTCTTTTAGCACCGTTGTTTTACCGTATCCGGCTTCACCTATCAGGCAAAGCATCAGGTTTCTTTTATGAGCATCCAGACACGCTTTAAATCCGGTTTCAAAATTGGCTGTCTTTACCAGTTGCACTTCATTCGGTTTTACATAGTTCCAAATCCGGTTTAGCATATCTCCCGATATTGTTTCAAACTTTCCGGTTTGCAGGTTTGAGAGGGTAGCCGTTGAAATGCCTATCTTTACCGATAACTCTGAGAGTGAGAGGCTTTTCATCTGCAAAAAATCCTGCAAAGCCTTTTGGGTTTCAACTTGTTTTGTTATTTTTGTCATGTGAAAAATGATTTATGGTTATAGATTATTTTTTCTCAGCCTGTCCAAAATATTAGCCCGTTGATTCAGCCCCAACGGGCTTTTTTATGCTTTATAGGGTATTTTTGCCGTTTTTTAGCTTAAATCCCCTTGTATGTAGCTCATTTTCAGTTAATTATATCTTGCTTTTTAGTCTTAAAAACTGTCATTTTCCCGATTTCAAGCCGTTTTTTTTGCACATTTTCAGCCGTTTCAAGCCTTGTTTTTTGTGTATTTGCCCTGCTTTTATGCCACTTTTATAGTATTCAAAGCCTGTTTTTACAGCCTGTTATTTCTTTTCAGTCCCATTCCTCCACATTTTTAGGCACAAGAGCAAACAAATCACTTAAATCAGTAGTAGGCTCTGCTTTACTGGCATACGTTCCACTATTCCCCTTGCCATATACCTCAGCATCTATTTCAAAGGCTGTTTCACTGACTGTTTGCTTAGATACCAAATGATTTGCACCAATCAGAGCAAGGGTTTTCTCACGGGCTTGTTTTTTGCTCTTTCCATTTCTGGCATAGCTCTCAGCCAGATTGTCCCTATCCATTGGCGTATATAATCCCAGATAAAAAGGAGTATAATTTTTTATCTCTACCAATATTTCTGATAAGTCTGAGGGGTCATAATAGACAGTGCAAGGCTTATTATTATGGATTTCACTATCTAACTGGTAGTAATAAGTTTGCTTTTCAATCTCAAAACTTATCATGCACTGCCTTACCGTTACTTCTGTTTTCAGGTTAAATAATAGCTGTGTCTGATAGGTTTCTATTTTTACCAGCTTGGCATATTTTTCACCTTCAAACAATTCATTAGCCGTAGGCTTTTCGTCAAAAGATGTATTATTATACTTCTCTATCCAGACTTCACAGCAAGCCTTTATTTCATTTAAAGAAGGATTACCGTATTTTTTAATATGTTCATTGTAGGCTTCGGGGTTGCGTCTGCCATCCAGTCTTTTTGCAGTTATTGCCATACCTGTAAAGGCTTTATGCTCTCTGCAAAACCTGTCCTGAAAAGTCCTGAAAAATCTTTCTATTACTGGTTTGTCCTGAGCGTGGTTAGGTCTGGCGTATTCAATCAGGCATCCATACTCCAGCACACTACTTTGTAAATCCTTTATTTCTATTGTCTTTTTTGCAGAATGGTTATCTAACTTTATCTTGGCAGGCAAAAAAGATGCTTTCAGGCACTGGCTTTCCAGAGCTTTTACAATGCTCCATCGGTTTTCCTGCATGGTTACAGACCATCCGGTTATTTTGCCAGAGCAAACATCTATAATAGCATACAGGCAAGGTCTGTAACCTTGTTTATTTTCATCAAAGCAAAAGAAAGGAAGTGGTAGCCCGTCAGCTTCTGCATATTGCCCTATGTATTGCGGTTTGGCAAAAACTTCCTGTTTGCGTTTGTCATTATACCAGGCTTTGCGTCCATGCCTTTCCTGATAGCTCTGGTTTTGTACTTCTTTATCCTGTATATGCTTTTTTACAGCACTGTAACTAATCTCCAGCACAATCCCATCCTGTTTTAATTCATCATTCAGTTTCTTAGTGATAACCTTAACACTTAGTTTCCGGCTATCCTTATAATATTGCTCTATCCTCTCTTTTACATAGTCATCCAGTTTCAGAGCATTTGAGTTGCCTATATTGCCATGCAAAAAGCCTTTTTCAGTATCAAATTCTTTCAGTTTTTTGCTGAAATACACATAGTTATTATATTTCGGGATACCTATTTTAATAAAGCAGCTATGTATTTGCTTTTTCTCAATACCGGTTTCAATTAGCTTTAAAACCTCATTAAAAAGAGCGTGAAGCCTTGCATATTCGGTCTTCTTTTCCCGGCTTATATTCAGTTCCCGATAAACAGGCAAAAAATTTGCAAATTCTTTCTCAAAAGCCGTTTTTAACCTGCTTTCTATATCGTTTTTGATAGTTTCAAAATAATATAGACGCATCTTGGAAACGCTTCTATCAGGAATAATCAAACTATTGCCGTCTTCTGTTTTCTGCCATTTCTCAGGTGTTTTATAATGAAATACTTTTTCAGCCTCACGTTTGGTACAAACCCAAAGCCCATTTGCCTGCCTGTCCATTCTTTAATATTTATTGGTTCACTATCTCAGTAAACTTCAATTTTACTTGATTGAAATTCTCAACATAATCAATTACAGCCTTCATTACATTTAGATTTTCCGATTCTCCATTAAGCACATTTCTAACAGTTTTTTCGCTAACACCTGTTTTTTCAGCAACAGTTTTGATGGTTCCATGTGGCAAAGTCTTTTCTTTTCCTATATTTGTATTGTTAGTTTCCATTTTTTTACCTTTTTTTTTCACAAATATAACGGCAATATTAAAAATAACAAATACTTTTGGCGAAAATTATTTATAGCAATGGAGAAATTTGATATAGAAATGAATAAGAGATTAAAGTTTTTAAGAGAAAAACTTAAACTCAATCAAGGTGAAATGGCTGAAAAATTAGGCTTTGGACAATCTTATTTGTCGGAAGTAGAACGAGAAAAGAAAGAAGTTACTACTCGTATTATAAAATCACTAATTGAAATATTTCAAGTTTCGGCAGAATGGATAATTAACGGCAAAGGAGAAATTTTCTCAAAAAAATCTAATAACAATGGAGTAGTTAATAAAGAAAATGATTTGCCTTTTGCGGGAGTAGAAGACAAAACAAAACCTTTATCAACTACGGAAGCCGGAAATCTTGAAAAAGTACAAAATTTGGAGATTTGGAAGATTTTTAAAAGACACCAAAATACAGATATAACAGAATTAAAATTGCTTATTTCTGCATATACCGGTTATGCCGTGAAAGATTTGAAACCTTTAGAAGAATATCCCTTAGAATACTTAATTTATCTTAACCTTGATAAAAAAGAGATAGAATGGAAAATACGCTATCTTTTACAAAGGATTGATTTTTTATTAAGTATCAGTAATTCAATCATTAAAACAATCAAAAATGAACGTTTATTAGATTTGAACAATGATTTTACAAACGCTGAAGAATATCATTATAAAACATGGATAAAAAGATTCTCTTTAGGTGAATGGGATTCGGATAATGACTTTGAAGAGCCACTTTATAAGAAAACAGGCAATAAAAGGGTAGATAAAGTACTATTTTATATGCTACTTATTGATGAGTATGAGAGAATCTCTAATGCAGTAATAGATGATTGCTATAAATTTAACTTTGTTGTTAGTAATACGTTAATAGATAGACGATTATCAACAAATTAAAAGATAATTGGTTATTACTTTGGCAAACTTTTTATTATTTAAAAGCCGTTTTTACGACATTTTAAGGCTATTTTTTACAATCTTCCTGCCTTCTCAGCCGTTTTTTTGCTACACTTTACAAGTCAAATTTTTGTATATACAAAAAGTACAAAAAAATGTACTTTTTATTTTGGCTTACACCTCCTTGCATAACTTCCTTTAAATCAATAGATTGCAATTAATTTTTGCAATTTTTGCCTTTTTTATTTTAATTAATATTTTAATATACCCCTAACAAAATCAGGAAAAAATCTGCTTAAAATTACAGCCAGAAAGCAGTATGAACCAGACCGCCGTCCTTATGAATTTTTGATAAATTTTTGGTATTGATGCTTAATCATAATCTCCCTGATACCACAAGAAACTGTTTGATTTTATACACCATTGTTTCTCTTAATTGTATATTCCAGATAGTAAGGAAAAATTAATAGATATAAAAAATGAGTCCTGCAAGAGTCAAGATTATGACAATCAATATTCAAATAACAGACCTTTACAGGAATTTAGAGATTATTAGTTGTGAGAGCTACTGCTTATAAAAATAAAAGTGTTAAATGCTCAATACACAACTTATAAAGAATAACATCATAGTTATAAACACTTAGTAAAATATAGCTAAATGACTGAAAATTAGCTTTTTTACAAAAATCACATAACTTTACAATTGTATAGAAGGCAATAAAGATGTGATATGAAAAATGAATTATTTTCCCGTTCCCGTAGTGTGGAAGAAAAAATAATTGAGGGAATAATAAGTATTTTTGTTTTCGGTAATCTCATTTATTGTGTCCACGATGTAATCTTCAGTGATTATACGTGGCTCTCTCTTGCAAGCCTGATTATGGTAATCGGAGGCTTAATTGCTTTGTATTTTCTTGTGTTCAGAAATCGTTACAAGCAACTTATCAAACCAATTATTATCATTCTGTTAATTATTCATATAGCCGAATTTTTTCAGCTAAATGGTTTTAACAGTACTCTTTCTCTTGATTTTGTTAATATAGGTTTTGCGATAGTATTTGTTTTTCAGGGCAAAGACCGTATATTTTTCTTGAGTGCTTTTTTTATCATTGTGGTTTCTTTACTATTAGCACAATTATTTATACCTGATATCCCTGATGTTTATAATGATAATGTCGTATTAGACACATCCATCCACGTAGTTCTTAGTTTATATCTTGGTTATGTAATCAAGAGAGAATATGATAAGTCTCAGGATATGATATTGGAAAAAAATAAAGAACTGGAAGAAAAAAATAATGAAATTTTGACACAAAATGAGGAAATTATAGCTATCAATGATTCGCTGGCAGAGACTGTGAATCGACGAACTCAACAACTGGAAGAAAAAATTCAAAAAATGACAGCTTATTCCTATCAAAACTCCCACGAGGTACGGGCTCCGTTAGCCCGTATTTTGGGTTTGATTGAGGTAATTCGTATAGAGCAATCGGCGGATATGAATCAAATTAATTATTATCTGGAAAACATTCGGAAAAGTGCCAATGAGCTGGATAACGTTATCAAATCTATGAACGAAACATTAGGTGATAAATCGAAATAAACTAAAAACTTGTCTGTAATAGGTTTTTTTCGCTAATTGCAGTATTAGCTTCTTATCTGATGTTTGTCCGGTTTCCCCAACTTTGTCTGTCTTGTTTTGTTATAGTTCTGACTATTACAATCGGTTTTTCCCAGCAGCCTAAGCATGAACGGCAAGACCGAAAATTGCAAAAAAAGCTGGAAGAGCTTTGTAAAGATTTTCAGGGAATAGCTGGTATATATGTACATCACCTTCGCACAGGCAAAACAGCCCAAGTCAATGCTGATAGCCTTTTCCCGACAGCCAGTCTCATTAAAGTACCCATCCTGATGGCAATGATGAACCGGATTGAAAAAAACGAAATCCGAATAGATAGTGAATTGATTTACAGAGATTCACTTCTTTATACAGACCATGATATAGTTGGCAAGTTTCGGGACAGTTCTAAAATATCAGTCGGACAGGTGATGATGCTGATGATAACCACCAGTGACAATACGGCTTCATTGTGGTGTCAGAAAATTGCAGGAACTGGCATAGCTATCAATCAACTGCTTGAAGCAAATGGTTTTCAATATACACGGGTCAATTCAAGAACACCAGGCAGAGAAAAAATATGGAGACAGTACGGCTGGGGGCAGACTACTCCCCGTGAAATGACCTTGTTTTTACAAAAAATGTACAAAGGCGAACTTATCAGTGCTGAAGCAAGCGAACAAATGTATCGATACCTTGGGCGAATCTACTGGGATGGTGAAGCATTATCACAGATTCCACCATCTGTAAATGCTGCCTCCAAACAGGGAGCTGTTAATCAGTCAAGGTCGGAGGTAGTCATGGTAAATGCTCCTCATGGTGATTATGTATTTTGTGTAATTACCAAGAATCAGAAAGATACTTCTTGGAAAATAGAGAATGAAGGTTATGTACTTATCCGGAATGTATCACGTTTGCTCTGGCAATATTTTGAGCCAAAATCCAAATGGCGACCTTCGGGAAATACAACAAAGTGGTATAAATAAAAACTGAAGCTACTTTCTTACAGGGTTTGCTAACAGATGAATTTGCACTTTCCCTGCCAGCTTTGCACTTTTGTAGTTATGAATTTACAAACACTAAAAAATATATACTTTATCGGTATTGGTGGCATCGGAATGAGTGCCTTGGCAAGATGGTTTAAGTCAAATGGCTATCAGATTGCCGGTTATGACCTTACCTCTTCATATCTTACCCAGCAACTTGAAAAAGAAGATATTGCTATTCACTATCAGGATGATATAAAGCTAATACCTGAAAAATTTTTGCAGGAAAAAGAACATACACTTATAGTTTTTACGCCAGCTGTGCCTAAAAATCATTCGGAACTGGTATTTTTTCAGGAAAATGGCTTTGAGGTAAAAAAGCGTTCACAAGTATTAGGTTTTTTAACCGAAAATCTCTTTACAGTAGCAGTGGCAGGCACTCACGGAAAAACTACCACATCTTCTATGGTAGCTCACATTCTGACTACTGCCCAGAAAAATGTAACGGCTTTTCTGGGTGGTATTACTCAGAATTATGGGTCTAATATGCTTATGGGAAAAGGTGGCTTAGAGGATGCTATTGTAGTAGCGGAGGCAGATGAGTATGACAGGTCTTTCCTGACGCTATACCCTGATATTGCTATCATTACTTCTGCTGATGCTGATCATCTGGATATTTATGGAAGTCATGATGAAGTTAAAAAATCATTTGAAGATTTTATAAAACAGATAAAACCTGGCGGGATACTCATTATCCGGCAAAATTTAGCTCTTTCTAATCAAAATTCTACCATCAAACTGCTAAGTTATAGTAATGGATTAGGTGGAGATGTAAAAGCTGAAAACGTAAGAACTGCAAATGGGCAGTTTGTTTTTGACATTTTATCGGAGAATCAAAATATCAGCGATATTATATTGGGCGTACCTGGCTTTCATAATGTAGAAAATGCTACCGCAGCTGCCGGTGTGGCTTTGCAATTGGGCATAGCACCAGATCTCATTAAAAGTGCTCTTTCGAGTTTCAGGGGTGTAAAACGTCGGTTTGATTACATCGTCAAAAATGAGAAACATATTTATATTGACGACTATGCTCATCATCCTGCCGAAATAGAAGCTTTTCTGACTTCTGTAAAAGCCCTTTATCCTGATAAAAAAGTGACAGCTATTTTTCAACCACATCTTTTTACACGTACCCGTGATTTTGCTCATGAATTTGCCAAGAGCTTGAGTTTGGCTGATGAACTCATCTTACTGGAAATTTATCCTGCCCGTGAGTTACCAATTGAAGGAGTTACCTCCGAAATAATTTTTAAAGATGTAACTACACCAACTAAAAAACTGATAGAGAAAAAAGATTTGCTGAATACGCTGCAATCGTCTCAGATAGAAGTGCTGGCTACTATTGGAGCCGGTGACATCGACCGTTTTATAGAACCTATCAGTCAATTACTTATTCAATAAACTGTTAATAATATCCGGGTTTGAAAATGTTCAAAAAACTATATATATGTGTCTATATATATGTACTTTGGGTGGGTTCTGTTTCAGCACAAAAAGACAGTACTTACAAGAGTCCGTATAAAGTAAATCTGAAGTGGGAAATACCTGCATCTGCTTCATTTATTAGTGTTTCTTATTTTGGTTTTAGAGAACTAGACAGAATTTCTTCTTTTTCAGAAAAAGATGTAGCAGCACTTAATCCTCAAAGTGTAAATGCTTTTGATCGCCCCGTCATTTTTAATAATGCAGGATTTTTTGAGCAGGCACAAAAAAAATCTGATTTATTTCTTAATATCTCTATCGCAAGCCCCATTGTATTGGCTTTAAGTCCTGAAGTTCGCAGAGACTGGCTGTCATTGATTACCCTGTTTGCAGTGACTCATACAGTAGATAATGCTATCTATTTTGCGACAGCTTATTCTGTGAGACGAGCCAGACCACTTACTTATAGTCCTGACTTAGATATGAGCCAAAAAACAGGTCAGGCAAAAAGTAACTCTTTTTTTAGTGGTCATGTTTCTTTTAGTTCTACATCTACTTTTTTTCTGGTAAAGGTATTTACAGATTATTATGATATAAAGGGCATAAAAAGAGTATTGCTTTATACAGGTGCCTCTATACCTCCTGCATTGGTAGGATACTATCGTATGCAAGCTGGTAAGCATTTTAAGACTGATGTAATGGTAGGATTGCTGGTAGGTGGAGCCTGTGGTATAATCATTCCTGAATTACATAAATACAAAATTAAAAATCTTTCTTTACTCCCTTTTTCAGATAGATATGGCAAAGGACTAACTTTGTCTTATCAATTCAGATAACATTTTTCAGATGAAACTCAAACCCCATATCCGTCAGGCTTTTATTTTTATCGGGGCAGGCATAATTTTTATGCTACTGGTTTCTTTCATAAGCAACAGACAGCGTAACCGGATTTGTGAGCATATAGAGGTGCAGATTGCTGACCAGTATGGTAATTATTTCATTGACCAGACAGATGTAATTAATCTGCTTTCACAAAATGGGGCATTTCCTATAATCGGGAAACCCCAAAAGAAAATATCTCTTAAAGACCTTGAAAAACGGCTGAAAACCAACAAATTCGTTAAAAGTTGTCAGATAAGTAAGAATTTGAATGGAGATTTGGTGATTTTTGTAGAACAATGCCGCCCCATAGCTCGTATTGTAAGTCAGTCTGGAGCAGATGTATATGTGAGTGAGACAGGTACAATATTACCTATGTCTGATAATTTTACAGCGAGAGTATTACCTGTTGAAATTAAAAATCGTCGATTGTTAGAGAGACCCGATTCACTGGCAAGAACACAGATTGAAGGAGTTTCTTATCTCGACGTTTTGAAATATATAGATAGTCATAAGTTTTGGAAAGCTCAGATTGCAGAAATGTTGATTGAGGAAGACGGTGAAATATTACTTTTCCCACAAATTGGCAAGCAAACCATTGAATTTGGAACTCAGGAAAATCTTGAAAAGAAATTTGAGAAGTTAGACATTTTTTATAGAAAGATAATTCCTGAAAAAGGATGGAATAAATATGAAAGAGTAAATGTAGCGTATGAAAATCAGATAGTCTGTCAATAAAATAAAAACCCCGATTATAATCGGGGTTTTTATTTTGGTAAAGTTTACTTCTTAACTGCTATTATAAGATTATCTTGTCTGCGATGCCAGTGATATCCTATTCCAAATGGCAGAGGTTTTGGTGGGTTTTCTTTGCTGGCATAGGCTTTTTGTAAATCTGCCTGATAAGCCCAGCTTCCAAAATCAGAAACAGGCTTCACATAAACTCCATATAAGGTTATATCCCATTTGTCTTTTGGATAATAACGATAGGCAATTCCGGTGTCGTCCTGCAAAATAGCACTACACCGAGCCATCATTGCTTTTCTCACTTTTGAAAAATTTTCGCCACCCAGCAAATAACTGGCAGATTTCAGGAAACCGTTGCAGCCCTCTGGCATTCCGTTCAGGTACTTGTCAATACTTCCACCATCTTTAATAGCGGTATTTTGTAAGTCTCCGGAGTAATAATAAACCGTCTTAGGCTCTTGTGTTTTTCCATCCAGAAAAGAGATTTTTACAGCCGAGTATTTTTTATCTGTGGCGGGGTCGGTAGCTACCATTTTACCGTCTGCCGAAATTTTCATGGGTTCGATGCTCGTTACTATATTACCATCTCTAACCATAAAAACACAAATAATGGGGGTCATTCCATTTACAGTATACAACCCGGCAGCCATACGACTGGTAATAAAATAGCTTTTATTCATTACATCCTGCAGATATTTTTGTACAGATATATAATAATTAGCCATATCTTTTTCAGATTTTTTACTTATTTCAGGCAAACTGCCTACACCTTCCAAACCAAACATATACATGTTTTGGGCTTTTGGGAAAAAATTATAGGCATGCACAAAGTCCGGACCTGAAAAAGGATAAAACAAATCACGACTGTCTTTATTAAAAGCTGCAAGCTCTGTATCACGCCAGTCTCTCATTTTAGTAAGTCTTTCCCGCTCAAGTTTTGCCCAGTTACTATCCATATTTACAGCATAGTTTTTCCAGGCAACGGTTTGGGTTATTTTATAGAACTGAGAGCTGCTATCGACTGCCATTCCGGCAATGATGCGTGAAACCTCATTAAATGTTTTATCATATTCTGGTATTGCTGGTTTATCAGCAATTGGTGTTTTGACAGAATCTGCATGGGCTGTGGTATCAGCAGCATCATGCTTGGCAGAAGAATTGTTGCACGAAACCAGTCCTGCAAAACCGATTAATAAAACAAGGGCAGAAAATCGGATAACTTTCATGTGATTTTTTTTCAATTGGTGAAGAGTCAGAGGGTATAAATATTGGTTAAATACAGTTGGTTTTATTTTTTTTCTTCAATAAAATTACCTTTGGTAAGGTAAAAAATAATGAGTCCGGTCAAAACTGTTGCCAAACCCAGCAATGAAGGTCTGGTCTTGTCCAGCAATGTGTAACTCATCGAATAAACCTCCAGAGCAATAAAGATGATAGCAGGTATTGGAAACCAGGGGGTTTTATATACACCTGGCTCAGGAGCTTTTCGGAAACGGGCTATTACCAATCCGGAAACAGTAAGTGTTGTAAATAAACTTAAAGTAAATCCTATATAAGTTAGTACTTCATCAAACCGGGCGGTAACAATCAACAAAGCAATAGCAGTTTGAGTGAGGGTGGCAATAAGTGGAGACCCTCCTGCAGTTCGTTTGGTAAAAAAACTAAAGAATTTTATATCTTCTCCAATGGTATGTGTTACACGGGGACCTGAGAGCATCATAGAGTTGGCAGAAGCCAGCAACAACAGACAAATTATCCCGGCTATCCATTTGCCCCCTTCACTGCCCAAAATAGCTTCTCCTGCAAGAAAACCCACTTCTTTCTGTCCTGCCAGTTGCCCAATAGGTACTGTATATAAAAATACAAAGTTTAACATTACATACATCAACATCACCACAGAAGTTGCTGTTACCAAAGAAACAGGAATACTTTTTCTCGGGTCTTTCATTTCTCCGGCAATATAGGTTACCGAATTCCAGCCAGAATAGGCAAATGAAACATATACCAGCGAAACAGCAAAGTTACGAGTAAGAATATATTTCCAGTCAGTAGCTCCAAATGTGAGAGAGAATTGTGGGTGATGCCCTGAAAAAATGCCTAAAATGATAAGAACAATGATAAGGAAAATATTTAATCCGGTAATAAAACGTTGAAAGACAGTAGTGGTTTGTACACCAAGCAGGTTGATACCAGCTACTAATAATATTACACCACAAGATACCCAAACCTGATACTCTGCCAGACCCGGGAAAACCTTTGAAATATATCCACCAAAAGCCATAGCCGATAAACCTATCGGGGCAGCAAATCCTACGGTAGCTGAAACCCAACCAGAGAGAAACCCTAATGCAGGGTGATATATTTTTGAAAGATAGTTATACTCGCCACCTGAACGGGGATAACGCATGGCAAGCTCAGCATAACAGAATGCTCCAAACAGAGCCACTACTCCTCCTACTATCCAGATCATTAATACAGCAAATACTGAATTTATGCCAAGAACCTGATAACCCAAAGTAGTAAAAACCCCCGAGCCAACCATATTGGCAATGATGAGAGCGATAGCTGTAGTAGTTCCTATTTGTCTGACAATAGTAGATTTTTCCAAGATATTAGAAAGGTTTTATAGGTGATTTACTTTTAATTTTTCGATTTTTTCAAAAAAACTGCTAAGTTTGAATTTTCGGCAGTTTCATACTGATGTATGAAATAATTGCTTTTATACCCATTTATGTGTCAATATTTGATAATTTTGCCGACTCATATAAAAAAAATACAAAATTATTTTACTTGTTTTGGGTATTAAGTCATTTAAACCAAAGTAAAGAACCAGCATTTCCGGTAAAATTTTAACTACAAATATATCTGCCCGATAGCAAACTCTTTACCAATCAATGAAAAATTTTTTAGTGATATTTAGTTTTCTCTGTATTTATACTGTCTGTTTTTCTCAGGTTCGCCATACCACACCCTCTGTTTGTCCTCCAAAAGAATTTCCTTTTGCTTTTAACTTATCAGGTTTACAATTTAAGCCAGAAGTAGTGCAGGTACAAGTTACCCAATCAGAGCAAGCCACATCTGAGAATAGTGTACAAACCGGTTATTTTGATGAGCTTATTTCTTTTGCTAAAAAATTTATGGGAGTCCCTTACCGATATGCAGGTTATTCTCCCTATGGCTTTGATTGTTCTGGTTTCACATCGTATGTATATGCCCGTTTTGGCAAAACACTTTCCAGAAGTGCTATAGTACAGGCTCTGGAAGGCAAAACTATTCCAATCGCTGAAGCTCGAAAGGGAGATTTGATATTTTTTAAAGGAAGAAACTGGCGTAGCTCTGCGGTTGGTCACGTAGGTCTTGTGATATCTAATCCTGGAGAAAAACTTACTTTCATCCATGCCTCGTGCAATCTGGGTATTTCTATCGAAACAATCTATTCACCTTATTATCAGCCCAGATTCATTAAAATCTGTCGGATTGTAGAGTAAATCTTGCCCTTGTAAAAGAAAATTATCATAAGGTATTAAATCACTAATGCTTTATTACAGACATCCCAAAGTATGCCAGATTTAAAATATGCTGAGTATTATCCACAAAAAAATTAAACATTATGCAAGAGATAATGTTTATATCTTCAAATGACACATTATCTCAACTAGCAAACAGGTATTGTTATTTCCTGAATCAATTTTATATTTTCTTTATTCAGTTCAGCTGAGAGAATTATTACTTGTTATATGAATAATTATTCCATCAGAGATTTAGAGCATCTATCTGGCATAAAAGCTCATACTCTTCGTATCTGGGAACAACGTTATCAAATTATCACTCCTAAGCGTACAGAAACCAATATTCGTTATTACGACGACAAGGATTTAAAACTGATTCTGAATATTTCACTTTTGAAAGAGTATGGATTTAAAATCTCAGATATATCTGAGATGAGCCGGGATGATATACACAAAGAAGTAATTGCTCTCACCGAAAAAAATCTGAGTTTCCCTGACCAGATACAGGCACTTACCATCGCAATGATTGATCTGGATGAAGATCGTTTTGACAAAACTATTTCCAGAAATATTATCCAGCTTGGTTTTGAACAAACAATGATTCATATCATTTATCCTTTTTTGGAAAGGATAGGAATATTGTGGCAGACGGGGGCTATCAATCCTGCACAAGAGCATTTTATTGTAAATCTGATACGTCAGAAACTGATAGTAGCTATAGACGGACAACCTAACTCATGGAATGAAAATACACGTAAGTTTGTGCTTTACTTGCCAGAAGGTGAGCTACACGAAGTGAGTCTTTTATTCGCCAGTTATCTGCTGAAAGCACGCTATCAGAAAGTAATATATCTGGGACAAAACTTACCTTTTGCAGATTTAATAGCAGCCTGCAAGATTCACAAGCCTGATTATATATTCTCTATCTGGACTATTCTTCCTGAAGAAGATGTTGTGCAGGAAACTATTTATGAAATAGCTGACAGGTTTCCTGCAAGTCATATTCTTCTGACTGGTTATCGTGTGGTTGACCGGGACTTAGACCTTCCTAAAAATGTTGGCATCATTTCCAGAATAAATCAACTTGTAGATTTGGTGAACACACAAATTGCAAACAATACAAAATCAACATCTTCAGGTAAAACAATTTCTTTTTGAGTATTCACCACAAATAGTAGAAGACAACTTAAATACCTGTATAGTTAAAAGGTGATATTTGCATGAGTTCTGCTTTTATCAATTCACTCACATTCAGGTTGTTGATAAAAATTTTCAGACTTTCCTCTGTGATTTTTTCATTTTTTCTTGTGAGTTCCTTTAAAGCTTCATACGGTTTGGGATAACCTTCCCTTCTTAAAATCGTCTGAATGGCTTCTGCAGTTACAGCCCAGTTTTCTGATAAATCCTTTTCAATTGCTGTTGTATTCACTTCTAACTTTTCAAGCCCTCTTCGCAGAGAAAGATATGCTGTAAGACTATGGGCAAAAGGAACCCCCAGATTTCGAAGAACTGTAGAATCTGTTAAGTCTCGCTGTAGTCTTGAAACCGGTAATTTAGTTGCTAAATGCTCAAAAACAGCATTGGCAATACCCAGATTTCCTTCCGAGTTTTCAAAATCAATAGGATTTACCTTGTGAGGCATTGCTGAAGAACCAACCTCTCCTTCTTTTATCTTCAGTTTAAAATAATCCATTGCAATATATTGCCAAATATCCCTGTCCAAATCCAGCAGAATAGTATTTATTCTTTTAAAATTATCACACAATGCTGCCAGAAAATCATAGTGTTCAATCTGAGTCGTATACTGGCTTCGTTGTAATTTCAGGATATTATTGACAAAAGAATCTGCAAAATATTTCCAGTCAAGGTTGGGATAAGCAATATGGTGAGCATTAAAGTTACCAGTAGCTCCACCAAATTTAGCTGCAAAAGGAAGTATTTTTAATAAATCTGTCTGTTTTTGCAAACGTTCTGCAAAAACCATTATTTCTTTACCAAGACGGGTAGGAGAGGCGGGCTGTCCATGTGTACGGGCTAAAAGAGGAATAGATTCCCATTTTTCTGACAACTTCAGTAATATTTCAGTTATTTTTTGTAATTCTGGGAGTATTACTTCTGACAAAGCATCTCTTAAAGACATCGGAATGGCTGTATTATTGATATCTTGTGATGTGAGCCCGAAATGAATAAATTCCTGATATTGACTAAGATTGTTTTTTTCAAAATATTCCTTGATAAAATATTCAACCGCTTTTACATCATGATTTGTTATTTTCTCAGTTTCTTTAATTTTTAGAGCGTCTGCTTCTGAAAAATTAATGTACAAATTTCTTAGACCTTCAAATTTTTCTCTGGGAAACCCTGCAAGTTGAGGCAAATCGAAATAACATAGGGCAATAAAATACTCTACTTCTACCCAAACCCTATAACGAATTAAGCCAAATTCAGAAAAAAAAGGAGCCAAACTGTTAGTCTGTCTCCGGTATCTGCCATCAATAGGTGAAATAGCCGTCAGTTCCGATAAAATCATAAATATCAATTAGTAATAGGGTGTCTTTCAAAAGGTTTGCTTTCATCAAAAAGCTTACGATAAGTAGCATGGGTTTTAACTACCTCTCCGCCTATCAGTTGGCACATCTTTATCATAGTTGTATTAAAGTCTCCAATCCAGTTCATTTCAAAGTCGTCATATTGTCTGTAGCTTTTCTGCACAATATCTCTCATTTTTATAATAATAGCCCCTTCAATGCCTTTTCCCTGAAATTCAGGGATTACTCCAAATGCCACACCAAACATTTTTCGGCAGGTTTTTCGCCACTTATGCCACAAGAAAGTAATGACACCTGTCAGGTTAAGTTTGCCGTTTATGTACTTAAAAGTCTGATTTAGCTCAGGCAAACAAACAAAAAATGCAATAGGCTGATTTTTGTAATACATATACCAAATTATTTGCTCATCCATAATGCTTTTCAGACCATTGCCCAGTTGCTTTGCTTGTGATGGTGTCATCTCTGCTACTCCCAAATGTTTTACCCAGGCTTTATTGTATATAATCCTAAAATCTTCGATATATTTTTCCAGATTTTTTTTATCTATATGTTGAAATGAATAATCTGGATTATTATAGAGACGCTGAGCACGAGCTTCTATCAGGTCATGCATTTTTGCCATTACATCCCGTCGGTAAGTAAACTGCTTGAAATATTCTTTGAAGCCATATGTTTCAAATAACTGCTTATAGTATGGAAAGTGGTAAAACATACCATAATTAGGTTCATAAAAGCCATCTACAAGCAAACCCCAGAATTTATCACGATCACCAAAGTTTATCGGACCATCCATTGCCTCCATTCCTCGCTCGGCAAGCCATTTTTTACTGGTGTCAAATAATAAATTGGCTGCTTGCTGATTATCAATACACTCAAAAAAGCCTGTCCCACCAGTAGGTTGATTTTCTTTATAAGCAATTGATTTATCAATAAAAGCTGCTATTCTTCCTATTGTCTTGCCAGCATCGTCTTTTAAAATCCAGCGTATACATTCCCCATTCTTAAATCTGTTGTTTTTATCTTTATCAAAAACAGCTTCAATATCCCGGTCAAGAGGCGAAATCCAATTTTTTTCGTTTTTATAAAGCCTGCGTGGTAATTCTAAAAATTCACGAATATCAGCAGAGGTATGTACTTCTGAAATATGCATTTTTATTTACTATTTCAATTTGATTAAAAGGTATTAAAACTCTGTAAAATTATTCCTCTTTTTTGGCGACAAAAGTGGCCTCTTTCCATTTTTTTTCTTCTCTTCTTTTGCGTACAAAACTAATAATCCAATCAACAAGCTGAAGATAAATAGCAATTAAAAGGATAGTAAGATGAATATTAAAGATGAAATAAGAAATTACAGACATGATTATCATGATAACAACATAGCCGGCAAACTCTTCAAGCAATTTTTTAATTTCTTCATGTACCGGCAGCCATCCCAGCATTATTTTTTCAAAGAAATTGTGTTGTGAAAAGCACCGGTAAGAAAGTATTGTATATCCGAAAAACAGAAAAACTAAAAACCCGAAATGTAAACGATTGTCGCCTTCTTCAAGAGCTAAAAATGCATTTAGAAGAATGACAGAGCCAGGCATATTGCCATAAATGGTTTCATGAATATCAAGGTCTTCAAAATCTCCCAAAATAATAATCTTATCTTTAGTTATTTCATGAATAAGTTCAGGAGGCATGTTTACTAATTCTCCTAAATATGAATAATGACAAAGAGAAGTATCCCTCATAGTTTGGGAGGTCAAATACAACCTGTAATCCAAAATGAAATTGTTAAGCATAGGTTTCCCTTCTAAAAAATCAAGTAAAAAACCCTGTTTATATTTCTTTTTATGTATTTGCTCATACATTAGCAGAGGGGTAGTTTTCGCTGTATCTGCTTGAATTATTCCAAATTTCACTATAGTTCCATCATCAAAAGTCTCATAATCAGCTAACCCGGCTTTGGCAGGTAAAATAGGTAAAACCAGACTGTCTTTTCCTGTACTAGTGGTAGTTTTATGATAGGAAACTAAGTAGTTTCTAGTTCTTTTAAATTCAACAACTAATGCAGAATCATCCGGCGATTTATCCTCAAAACGCATATCCAACAACAGAAACTTGTGGTTGTCAGGTTTTTGATTTAGAATATTAAGAAATTTAGCTACTTTTTCTCTATCAGTAATAACCTGATTGCCTATTGGAAAACCTGTACTATCATCTTTCTTCTCTATTAATATTTTATCCCATGAAAGACATACGAATAAAAATCGGTTGGGATCAGGTCTTTCGTTACGTCTCAGGAAATGATATCTTATAGATGAACTTAATTTAAGCATTATCATTTCTTCATCTGTAGTGAAGGATTGTCTTAAATCTACAAATGTCCAAAAAATAAGCCAAACGGCATGTAAAGCACTGTATATTAGAAGCTTTACCTGCCGTTTGGTTAACCCTTTACGGTACTTGGTAATAAGACGAGAAATTAGAGTTTTATCATTTTTTCCTTCAGCCATAAGCTTAGCATTTGTTTATCTGTTTTGGCATTTTCGCCACCATATACTATTGCTACATGCTCTGCCAGTTGATCTAAGATTTCTTTTTCACTTAATTTCTGGTTTTTAAGCATCTTTACCAGTACTTCACATTCATTCTGAAGAGTAGCTTCGTCGGTTACAAAAACTGGTTTAAAAGATGCTATTTTTCTGGTAGATTTATCTTTCTTATTATAGTAGTAAATAGAAGCTTCATTAATACTTTCTACAGTTACCGGCTGACCTTCAGCTACATAGAGAGCTTTTTTATCAAAAATTAATGTGTCTTTTGAAAAACCAATGGTTTTATTTACAGTTTTGCCATTGTTACTAAAACTGTAAACCATAACAGTACTATTATTCATTGGGTATACTGATGGGCTGAGAATTAGTCTGGAATAAGTAGCCGGAAATACAAATACTTGCGAAGAAAACACATTTTTTAAATCAGTAACCACTTCATTTTCTCCTCCACGTGTACTGAGTTGTCCATTACTTTTAGCTGGAATCATGGTGTTTTTTACCAAAGCCACGAAATCCCCAATAGCTGTTGATTTTTCACCCTGAGGTTTCCCAATCACAAACCTCCCTCTTTGTGAACTCATTACTACTGCCGAAGCAGTTTCTGGATTGTATTTGATTTTGTCAGTAGCATTAAGTTTGTCACCTACTTTCAGATTTTTTCCGGTGGTTTGATTCAAAATAATACCTTTCAGATGAATTACATAAAAAGTCTCTGTTTGAGCCAGCAAACTGTGAGACAACACAAACAGAAAACCAATTAAAAAAATACGTTTCATTGTTAAAATAGCAGAGATTGAGAAGTTTAAATTTTTAAATCGTCAGGTTTAAGGCTGTTACTTTGCTTCTTAATCGCTTTTGGGAAAGCAAAGTAACCCCTTTTCAGTAAAAAATCAAAATGCGGATTTTAATAAATAATACGTTTGAAATCGCTTTTTAGCCTATTTCGATTACTACATCTTCGGTAAGTGGATGTCCTACACAGGTCAGCACATAACCCATTTCTCTTTCTTTGGGAGTAAGTCCCTCCTCCTCTTCAAGCTTTACTTTGCCTGACAGACATTTGCCACGACAAGCAGTACATAACCCACTTTGGCATGAATAAGGTAAATCGATATTGGCTTTGAGACCTGCTTCCAGTATGGTCTGTTTCGGTGAGACTTGTATTTTATATTCGGTGCCTTCATACAATAAAGTTACCTCCCGTGATTGTAAATCAGTTTTTGTACCTTCCTGTACTTCCCCTTTGGCTTTTTCTGTTTCAGATGTTACAAAACTCTCTTTATAAATTTTATCTGGTTGGATATTCAGAATTTTCAGAGCATGTTGTACCTCTTCCATCATACCTGCTGGTCCGCAAATAAAAAATTCTGCCGTAGTATTCAAGGTGTGTTTTTCCAGAAGTTGCAGGGTAAGATGCTGATTAAGCCTGCCTGCCTGCCCTTGCCACCCATCATGTGGTTGGCTGAGAATGTATTCTATTTGAAAACGATTGAGATGCTGTTTTTGCAGGTTGGTCAATTGCTGATAAAAAATGATACTATTTTCTGTCCGATTGCCATATAAAAGTAGAATGGTGCTCTCAGGTTCAGATTTCAGAATACTTTTGGCAATACCCATCAGAGGCGTAATACCACTGCCTGCTCCTATGAGTACAATTTGGCGTTGCTTTTGTGACTGTGGCTCTACAAAAAAACTTCCTGCAGGATACATCACTTCTATGTTCTGTCCTACTTTGGCGGTATCATTAAGAAAATTAGAAACTTTGCCATTAGGAACTCTTTTTATGCAAACATCTAATGCATCATCTGTTTCAGGTGAACTGGACAGAGAATAAGACCGTCTAAGCTTCTCGCCATTGATTTCAGTAATGAGTGTGAGAAACTGACCTGCTTTATAAGAAATTTTTTCTTTATCAGGCTGCTGAAACTGGATTACTATAGAATCTGAGGTTTCACGAATAACATTGGCTATAGTAAGCGTTTTATAATGAGATTTATTTTTTTCTTTACTCCCGAATAAAAACTTAAACATTTTTTCTGTATATTTTATTAAACATGGACAACAAGAGATGCTCTCTAAGAGTTGCAACTACTAAAAATCTTACAAAGATAAAGCCGGAAACCAGGATAATCTGGGCTGACAAATTTTTTTTTCATAAAATCCTTCCCTAAAAAGTTGCTTCTCCTAAAACTTCGTTTTATCTTTAATTGTTAGAATTATAAAGTACATTTTTTTATTGTGTTTTTTATATTTCGTTAGGCTTTTTTCAGAATGTTATGATTACTCAGATTACAGATGGCATAAAAATCAGTGTGGTTACTGAATACCAGTCCGAATATTCGAACCCCATGCAGGCACATTTTGTGTTTGCCTACAAGATTACTATCGAGAACTGTAGCGAACATACTATTAAATTGCTTCGCAGACACTGGTTTATCTATGACGGTGATGGTACTGTAAGAGAAGTTGAAGGAGAGGGGGTAATAGGCAAGCAACCAGTGCTGGAACCTAGTGAGTGGCATGAGTATGTATCGGGTTGTAATCTTAAAACGAGTCTGGGTAAAATGAAAGGTACTTACCTGATGGAACGGCTTGTAGATGGCAAACAGTTTAAAGTGCATATTCCTGAATTTGTGATGATTACTCCATATCGCCTTAATTAGATATTCTTGTTTTACAATACTTTTATGAATCTCTCCTTGCCAAAAAGAGAGATTTTTTATTTTTGTAACCGATATTAAAAGTTTTTAGCCTATCAATCCTCTTACCTATCTCCAATACTGGTTTTCGTCAGGCAATGCCCATGGCTTACACTCGCCATTTGTGTACGATTTATATACAAGAGTCATTTGTTTTACAGAAAATTATTACGCTTTTCAGAAAATAGAGCACTTGCGTGATGCCTTACTTTTTTCAGACAAAACCATAAATGTGATAGACTTGGGAGCTGGCTCCCGAAAAGTAAACGGAAACCAACGACTGATTAAAGAAATAGCGGAAACTTCGTTAGCAACTCCTAAAACTGGTCAGCTACTTTTTAGATTAATTAATGAGTTTCAGCCGAAAATAACTTTTGAGTTGGGTACTTCTCTGGGAATTACTACTTTGTATCTGGCAACGCCTTGTTCTGCCAATCAGGTTTTTACGTTTGAAGGTAGCCCTGAGATAATGGCAGTAGCAGAAGCCAATCTTACATTTATGGGTGTAGGAAATGTACAAACTATAGCTGGAGATTTAAGCCAGACACTGTATGAACAGGTAAAAAAAGTGCCAACACTGGATTTTGTGCTTTTTGATGCCAATCATCGCTACGAACCTACTGTAAATTACTTTGAAACCTGCCTGCCAAAAGCCCACGAACACTCAGTTTTTGTATTTGATGATATTTACTGGTCTGCCGAAATGCAAAAAGCCTGGCAATACATCAAAAATCACCCACAGGTTACCCTAACTATTGATTTATTTCAGACAGGATTGGTTTTTTTTAGGAAAGAAAATTTTGAAAAACAGCATTTTAAACTCAGATTCTAAGATTTTACAAAAACTTAATACCTCAAACACAAGTGTATCTTCTATCTTTAGGGCAACTAAAATCTGTCTTTTGTTATGACATCTTTTTTCTCATCTGGTCGCAGAAACTTTCTTCTGAAACTTTCAGCTCTCTTTTCAGCATTTTCTTTATCAGGTTTTAGCCTGTCTGGCAAACCACGAAAACTTCGCTTTGCTATTGCGTCAGACGGACATTACGGACAGCCCAATACTTCTTATGATGCTGACCATCAAAATCTGATTCAGTTTCTGAATGATGAGAAAAAAAACAAGGGACTGGATTTTTGTGTGTTTAATGGAGATTTAATCCATGATAAAATAGAGTTTTTGCCACAGGTAAAGCAGATTTATGACAAACTTGCCTGCAAATATTATGTAACCCGTGGCAACCACGACCATGCCAGTCTTGAACAGTGGAAACAAACCTGGGGCTATGATACCAATCATGCTTTTGAGAGTCATGGACATGGTTTTTTGTTGCTGGATAATTCTGATGAACAAGGGAAATATATTTGTGCTGCTCAGGATTATACCCAAAACCAGCTTAAAAAATTTGCCAATCTTAGAAATGTGTTTGTTTTTATGCACATTTCTCCCCGTAAATGGACTGAAGCTGGCATAGATTGTCCGGAAATTAATGCCATTATGGATAAAACCAGCAATGTAAAAGCTATTTTTCATGGACATGACCATAAAGAGGATACCAAAAAAGTATCTGAAGCCGGTAAAAATCACTTCTGGGATGCTCATTTTGGCGGAAATTGGGGAACCAGCTACAAAGGTTACCGGATTGTAGAAGTAGAAACGGACGGCTCCGTTTATACGTATCAGTTTGATATGGCAGAGAAGAAAAAGATAAATGAAGACAGATTTTAGCCATAGTTTGACTTTTAAAAATAACTATCAGAAATGAATTGGTCTTTAGAGGAGTTACATTTGCCATTGCGTTTTTCATGGACAATTTCGAGAAATTCGTCTGATGAAAAAATCAATTTTTATGTGAAACTGATTTCTCAAAAGAATAATATAAATATAGCAGGAATTGGTGAAGTAGCTCCGAATGTACGCTACGGCGAAAGTCCTGAACTAATCAAAGAACAGTTTAACAAGCTTGATTTCAATATTCTTATACAACAAGTCTCTGGAAATCAAATTGCATCACTAAATTTTTTTAACGAATGGCTGGCATCACAGCAGGTTTGTAATTCGCTTAGATTTGGCATTGAGTCAGCATTCATACACTTTTATTGTCAGTGGCAAGAGATTTCAGTCTATGAGCTGCTAAAAATACAACCACCTGTTCCAGAAGCAATTACAGCTTTTTCATTGCCGATTATGGACATTCAGGCAATGAAAAAGTTTTATAATGATTTTGGCTTAAGCCGGTTTAAAATTATCAAAGTAAAAATCGGTCAGGAAAATGCTTTGGAAACCATTGCTACAGTGGCTTCACTGACAGACAAACCTTTATTAATAGATGCCAACGAAGCCTGGACTAACCCCGATGCCTTGTTACAATTTTTTGAAGCCTTACAAAAATACAATATTGCCTTTATTGAACAGCCCATGCCGGCAGCTATGGAGACGGAATATGCATATCTGAAAGGAAAAACTCCTTTCCTGATTTTTGCAGATGAATCGGTAACAGACCATGCCGACTTTGAAAAACTAAGCAAGCAATTTGACGGGGTAAACATGAAACTGATGAAAGCAGGAGGATACCAGAATGGGTTGAGAATTTTGCAGGAAACCCGTAAATATGGCTTAAAAACGATGATTGGCTGTATGGTAGAAACCAGTCTCGGTATTTCATCTGCTCTGAAACTTAGTCACGGTGTGGATTTTCTGGACTTGGATAGTTTTTTATATCTGCAAAAAGACCCTTCACACCTTATTCATGAAGAAAACGGGTTATTAAGCCTTATTTGACTTTATCTATCAGGGCTTGGTCATCTTTGGTAAAATCTACAATCGCATAGCGTTTCATGCCCGTAATAGCCATTTCATCCAGAATATCTACCATGTTTTTGTACGCAGCTTTTTCAGAAAGCTTGATGATAATTACAATATCAGGATTTGATTTTTTCTTCAAGAGCTCTTTTCTAATACCATTGTCAGGGTCAAAATTTGTAACTTTTACGTCAGGTTCTTTGATACCTGAATAGTAATATAACGTGAACTATGGATTAGCTTATGCAGCCATTCGGTATTCATACTTTGAGTTTTTGATAAAAATACAAGGTTTTGGGTCAATAAAATGATAAGCAACAATAGCCCCTGCAATGTTAGCAAAAGC
>JAESFG010000408.1_pt1 | contig 43960 bp, 42 predicted proteins | sample 9269371 | NCBI WGS metagenome assembly JAESFG01 (sample SAMN14506227, study PRJNA617093) | algae metagenome | isolation source: Aetokthonos hydrillicola CCALA 1050 (B3-Florida) and co-occurring... | place: USA: South Carolina | collected 2013-01-01 | reverse complement strand
AACAGGATCAGGCCCGCCGCCTGGTTCGAGTTCAGGAATTTGAGATATTCGAGGCCGCGCTGGGCGTCGTTCTGGGTATGCCCGATCAGGATGCCATAGCCATGCGCCCGGGCCTCGTTCTCGAGGCCGACCAGGATATTCGAGAAATTGGGGTCGCCGATATCCGGGGCCACGACGAGGATCATGTTCGACCGGCCGAGCCGCAGGCTGCGGGCCATGGCGTTCGTTGTGTAGCCGGTGATGGCGATAGCCTGATTGACCTTGAGCCGCGTCGAGTTTGCCACCTTCTCGGGATTGTGGATGGCGCGCGACACCGTCGCGATCGACACTTCGGCGATGCGGGCGACGTCTTCGATCGTGGCGGGCGTGGATTGCGACACTCGGCTCTGCCTGATCCCCTGATGAGGCGACACTACGGGACGTTCTTTCCGGCGTCAAAGGTTCATCCGATAAAAAACAATGACATCGGGAGATGTAAACCTTTACATCAGGAGTGTAAAGGTTTACACGACAGGTTAACCGGCCTTGGGCCGTGGGGAGGAACGGCATGGAATCGGGATCGGCCGGCGACGGCGACATCGTCTTGTCCGCGCGTCGGATCAGCAAGTCGTTCAACGGCGTGCAGGTCCTGTTCAGCGTCAATTTCGACCTCCGGAAAAGCGAGATCCATGCCCTGATGGGTGAGAACGGCGCCGGCAAGTCCACCCTCGTGAAAATCCTCTCGGGCTTCGAACAGCCGACCTCAGGCGAGATTCTGCTCGATGGCGAGCCGGTCAGGCTGCCGGCCAACGGTGCCGCCGAAGCGCTCGGTATCGTCATCATTCACCAGGAATTCAATCTCGCCGAGCATCTGACCGTCACGGAGAGCCTGTTCCTCGGACGCGAGGTGACCCGTTTCGGCATACTCGACCGGAGATTCATGCGCGCCGAGACCCGGCGGGTCCTCGACATGCTCGGCTCCGGCGTAGACGAGAATGCGTTGATCAGTTCGCTGGCGGTCGCCGACAAGCAGATGGTGGAGATCGCCAAGGCGATCAGCCGCGAGGCGCGGGTGGTCTTCATGGACGAGCCGACGGCGGTGCTCTCGCGCGAGGAGACCCGCATCCTGTTCGAACAGGTCCGCAAGCTGCGCGACCGCGGTACCAGCTTCGTCTTCGTCTCGCACAAGCTCGACGAGGTGATGGAGCTCACGGATCGGGTCACGGTGCTGCGCGATGGCCAGTGGGTGAAGACCGCGCCGACCAGGATCCTCGACGGCGAGGCGATCGCCCAGCTGATGGTCGGTCGCGAGCTTTCGAGCCTCTATCCCGCAAAGACCGAGCCCGATGTCGACGAGGCCGTGGTGCTCTCGGTGCGCAACGTCACGACCGGCTTCGTCAAAAATGCCAGTTTCGAGGTCCGCAAGGGCGAGATCCTCGGCTTTTCCGGGCTGATCGGCTCGGGCCGGACGGAGCTGATGGAGGCGGTGGTCGGGCTCCGGGCGCGGCAGGGCGAGGTCGTTGTACGCGGCGAAACGCTCACGCCCCACGATCTCCACGCCGCCAATGCCTCGGGTCTCGGCTACATGACCAAGGATCGCAAGGCAAAGGGCCTGCTGCTCAATTCCGGCCTGATGGCGAACCTGACCCTGCAGTCGCTCGGCCTGCATTCGCGTTACGGCTACCTCGATCCGAAGAGCGAAGCCGATGCGCTCGCCCGGGCGAAGCGCCGCTTCGACATCCGCGTGCGCGACGCGGGCGTCGTGGCCGGCCGGATGTCGGGCGGCAACCAGCAAAAGCTTCTGCTCGCCAAGGTCATGGAGACCGAGCCCGACATCATCATCATCGACGAGCCGACCCGCGGCATCGATGTCGGCACCAAGCAGCAGATCTACCATTTCATTTCGGCGCTTGCCCGCGAGGGGCGGTCGATCATCGTGGTTTCGTCCGAACTGCCGGAAGTGATCGGGTTATGCACACGCATCGCGGTCATGCGCGAGGGCCGGATCGTCGGAACTCTCGAAGGCGACGAGATCTCCGAACAGGAGATCATGCGCTATGCGGCCGGATTGAAGAGGCAGGATGCCGCCTGACCGGCGGCGCAAGGGCCGAGAACACGCGCCTTATGGCGTAGGGGACTGGGATAGGCGTCCAATGGCGCCGGGGACGGAGGCAGGTTGTGTCGATGAGCATCAATGACGAGGGCAAGGCGGCGGAGCGGCCGCGGCGAAGCTGGCGCGACGTCGATCTGCGCGCCGTAGCGCCGTTTGCGGCGCTGATCCTTCTCCTGATCGTCGGTGCGCTGGTCAATCCGAACTTCATCGGGATTACCAATCTCGCCAATGTCGCGACCCGCAGCGCCTTCATCGCGATCATCGCCGTCGGGGCGACCTTCGTGATCTCGTCGGGCGATCTCGACCTGTCGGTCGGCTCCATGGTGGCCTTCGTCGCCTCCCTGATGATCCTGTTCATGAATTCCGGCGTGATATCCGATCCGCTAACCATGCTTCTCGCGGCGATGGCGCTGACGGTGGTCATCGGCGCAGCCTGCGGCCTTGCCAACGGGCTGATCACGACGCTCGGCAAGATCGAGCCCTTCATCGCCACGCTCGGCACGATGGGCATCTATCGGGGCCTGACCACCTGGCTCTCGCAGGGCGGTGCGATCACCTTGCGCGAACCGGCGATCCAGGCGCTCTACCGCCCGGCCTATTTCGGCTACATCCTCGGCGTACCCGTTCCGATCGTCATCATTCTGGCGGTGACGCTGGTGGCGGCCTTCGTTCTCTACCGCACGCGCTATGGACGGCATGTCGTGGCGGTCGGCTCCAACCGCGACGTCGCCCGCTACTCCGGCATCCATGTCGATCGCGTCCGCACCATCGCCTTCGTCATTCAGGGGCTGTGCGTCGCCATCGCCGTTCTGCTCTACGTGCCCCGCCTCGGCTCGACCTCGGCCACGACGGGCATCCTCTGGGAGCTGCAGGCCATCACCGCCGTCGTCGTCGGCGGCACGGCACTGAAGGGCGGCGCGGGCCGCGTCTGGGGCACGATCTGCGGCGCCTTCATCCTCGAACTGGTGGGCAATATCATGCTGCTCTCCAACTTCATCAGCGAATATCTGATCGGCACCATCCAGGGCTCGATCATCATCATTGCGATGCTCGTCCAGCGCTCGCTGACACGACGATCGTAAGGCGGGGCCGGGCCTTCGGGTCGCCCGGTTCCCTCGCACCAGGACCCGCATTCACAGGGAGTGAGAAATGTTCAAGAAGATGTTGGCGGTGGCGCTGATGGCCACCGCTCTGGGCGGCGCTGCGCTGGCTCAGGAGAAGAAGACGATCGGCGTTTCGATCCCGGCGGCCGACCACGGCTGGACCGCCGGCGTCGTCTATCACGCGGAGCGCGTTGCCGAACTGATCCGCAAGGAGCATCCCGAGGCCAACGTGATCGTCAAGACCTCGCCCGATCCGGCCAGCCAGGCGAACGCCATCCAGGACCTCGCCGTTCAGGGCCTCGACGCCCTCGTCATCCTGCCGACCGATCCCGACCCGCTCGTCAACGCGATCAAGGAAGTCAAGGCCAAGGGCACCTTCGTGACGATCGTCGACCGGGCGCCGAGCGTCAACGACGCGACCGTGCGCGACCTCTATGTCGCCGGCAACAATCCGGCGCTCGGCCAGACGGCGGGCGAGTATATCAAGGCCAACACGCCCGACGCCCAGGTCGTTGTAATCCGCGGCCTGCCGATCCCGATCGACCAGCAGCGCCAGGACGGGTTCGACAAGGGCATCGCAGGCTCCAACGTCAAGGTTCTCGACCGCCAGTTCGGCAACTGGAACCGTGACGACGCCTTCAAGGTGATGCAGGACTACCTGACCAAATATCCGAAGATCGACGTGGTCTGGTGCCAGGACGACGACATGGCCGTCGGCGTGCTGCAGGCGATCGAGCAGGCCGGCCGCAAGGACATCCAGTATGTCGTGGCCGGCGCCGGTTCCAAGGACATGATCAAGAAGGTCATGGACGGCGACACAATGATCCCGGTCGACGTGCTCTACCCGCCGGCGATGGTCGGCACCGCGATGGAGCTGACCGCAGCGGCGATCTTCAACCAGGTCCCGGTCCACGGCACCTACACGCTGGATGCCACCCTGATCACCAAGGAGAACGCGTCCAACTATTACTTCCCGGACTCGCCGTTCTGATCCCGGACAGGCCGTTCATCGGAAATGCGACTCTTCTGCCCGGCCAGCCGGGCAGATTTCCCGTTTCGCCACGCGGGCCGGTTGTCTGAGGCCCGGATTTTTGATTAAACCGTCTTCGGCAACGTTGCAGAAGCGTCTCAGGGAGGAAAGAGATGAAGACGATCAAGGGGCCAGCCCTGTTCCTGGCGCAGTTCGCGGGTGACGCGGCGCCGTTCAATTCCTGGAAATCGATCACCAAGTGGGCCGGCGACATCGGCTACAAGGGCGTGCAGGTCCCGTCCTGGGACGGTCGGCTCATCGACCTCAAGAAGGCAGCGACATCGAAGGACTATTGCGACGAGCTCGCCGGTGTGGCGCGCGAAAACGGTGTCGAGATCACCGAGCTCTCGACCCACCTGCAGGGCCAGCTCGTCGCCGTGCATCCGGCCTATGACGAGCCGTTCGACGGGTTCGCGGCGCCCGAGGTGCGGGGCAATCCCAAGGCGCGGCAGGAATGGGCCGTCGAGCAGGTCAAGCTCTGCCTCACCGCGTCGAAGAATCTCGGCCTCAACGCGATGGCGACCTTCTCCGGGGCGCTCGCCTGGCCCTTTCTCTATCCATGGCCGCAGCGTCCGGCCGGCCTCGTCGAGACAGCCTTCGACGAACTCGCGCGCCGCTGGAAGCCGATCCTCGACCATGCCGACAGCCAGGGCATCGACGTCTGCTACGAGATCCATCCCGGTGAGGACCTGCATGACGGCATCACCTACGAGATGTTCCTCGAGCGCACCGGCAACCATGCCCGCGCCAACCTGCTCTACGATCCCTCGCACTATGTCCTGCAGTGCCTGGATTACCTCGACCACATCGACATCTACAAGGACCGGATCCGGATGTTTCACGTCAAGGACGCGGAATTCAATCCGACCGGGCGCCAGGGCGTCTATGGCGGGTTCCAGTCCTGGGTCAACCGCGCCGGCCGCTTCCGCTCGCTCGGCGACGGCCAGGTCGATTTCGGCGCGATCTTCTCGAAGATGGCCGCAAACGATTTCTCTGGCTGGGCCGTGGTCGAATGGGAATGCGCGCTCAAGCATCCGGAGGACGGCGCCCGGGAAGGCGCGGAATTCGTGAAGCACCACATCATCCGCGTCACCGAGAAGGCCTTCGACGACTTTGCCGGCGGCGGCACGGACGAGGCGGCGAATAGACGGCTGCTGGGACTATAAAGGCAAGGCGCGTTGCCCCTCATCCCCCTGCCGGCCCCTTCTCCCCGCGCGCGGGGAGAAGGGGCCGTGGCACCGTGGGCGCTCCATATCACTTCTCCCCGTCATGACGGGGAGAAGGTGCCGGCAGGCGGATGAGGGGCAATTACCGACAACAGATTTTTTTCCGGGAGACACCCAATGGCAATCGAAGGAACAACATCCTCGTTCGAACCCCGCATCAGGCTCGGCATGGTGGGCGGCGGGTCGGGCGCGTTCATCGGCGCGGTGCATCGCATCGCGTCCCGCATCGACGACAGATATGAACTGGTCGCAGGCGCGCTCTCGTCGACACCGGAGAAGTCGCGCCAGTCGGGCGCGGAACTCGGCCTCGATCCCTCGCGCATCTACGACGACTTCAAGTCCATGGCGATCCGCGAGGCCAAGCTCAAGAACGGCATCGAGGCCGTGGCGATCGTCACGCCGAACCACATGCACTATCCGGCCGCCAAGGAATTCCTGCGCCGCGGCATCCATGTCATCTGTGACAAGCCGCTGACCTCCAACCTCGCGGATGCCAAGAAGCTCCTCAAGGTCGCCCAGGAGTCGGACGCGCTCTTCGTGCTCACGCACAATTACACCGGCTATCCCATGGTCCGGCAGGCGCGCGAGATGGTCGCGGCAGGCGAACTCGGTGAGATCCGGCTGGTGCAGATGGAATATCCGCAGGACTGGCTCTCCGAGCCCATTGAGCAGACCGGCCAGAAGCAGGCGGCCTGGCGCACCGATCCCAAGCAGTCCGGTGCCGGCGGCTCGACCGGCGACATCGGCACGCATGCCTACAATCTCGGCTGCTTCGTCTCGGGCCTCGAACTCGACGAGCTGGCCGCCGATGTTCACACCTTCGTCAAGGGCCGGCAGCTCGACGACAATGCGCATGTGATGATGCGCTTCAAGGGCGGCGCCAAGGGCATGTTGTGGTGCAGCCAGGTGGCACCGGGCAACGAGAACGGGCTGAAGCTGCGTGTGTACGGTACGAAGGGCGGCCTGGAATGGGTGCAAGCGGACCCGAACTATCTCTGGTATACGCCGCTCGGCAAACCGCGCCAGCTGATCACGCGCGGTGGCGCCGGCGCCGGTGCTGCCGCCGGTCGCGTGAGCCGCATCCCCTCCGGCCATCCGGAAGGCTATCTTGAAGGCTTCGCGACAATCTATGCCGAAGCTGCCAAGGCGATCGTCGCCAAGCGCAGTGGCCAGAAGGTGGACAAGGACGTGATCTACCCAACGGTTGAAGACGGCGTGAAGGGCGTGGCGTTCGTCGAGGCCTGCATCGCCTCGTCCAAGCGCAATGGCGCGTGGGTGAAGCCACAGGGCTGAGGCCCGGTCGTTTCGCAACCCCGCCACTTTCATCCTGTTTCTCGTCTCCCGCTGTCATGCTCGGCCCTTGCCGAGGATGACGGCGGCGGTTGAGGGCAGGCCGCTGCACCGTGCCGCTGTCACACCGGGCCCTCGGTTGGGGCCAGGCCACGGCGGCGGTGCGTGGCAACCTGGTCGGATGCACCGAAGACGCGTCTTGCACCGAAGCCACAGTTGCCGAGACTTAATCTGTAACGTTTCAGATTTGAAAATTTCAGTCTGTACATGATCCGCCGGCTTGTTTATCGCAGGCTCACGCCTTCCGATGTCACCACCGAACGAGACATTTCCATGGATCCGAAAACGCTCGCTGCACGCTTCCCCGGAGATTTCGTCTTCGGCGTCGCCACCGCCGCCTTCCAGATCGAAGGCGCTTCCAAGGCGGATGGCCGGAAGCCCTCGATCTGGGACGCCTTCTCCAACATGCCGGGCCGTGTCCACAACCGCGACAACGGCGACGTCGCCTGCGATCACTACAACCGGCTCGACGACGACCTCGACCTGATCAAGGAACTGGGCGTCGAGGCCTATCGCTTCTCGATCGCCTGGCCGCGCATCTATCCCGACGGCACGGGCCCGCTCAACGAGAAGGGGCTGGATTTCTACGACCGGCTCGTCGACGGCTGCAAGAGCCGCGGCATCAAGACCTTCGCCACGCTCTATCACTGGGACCTGCCGCTCACATTGATGGGCGATGGCGGATGGACGGCGCGCTCGACGGCCTATGCGTTCCAGCGCTATGCGCAGACGGTGGTCCGCCGGCTCGGCGATCGTCTTGACGCGGTGGCAACCTTCAACGAGCCGTGGTGCTCGGTAATCCTCTCGCATCTCCTCGGCATCCATGCGCCGGGGGAACGCAACATGCAGGCGACCCTGCATGCCGCGCACTATACCAATCTCGCCCATGGTCTCGGCGTCGAGGCGATCCGGGCCGAAGCGCCGAAGCTCCCCGTCGGCATCGTCTACAACGCCATGTCGATCATTCCGGCCACCCAGTCGGAGGCGGATCTGGCTGCTGCCAAGCGCGCCGAGGATTTCCACAACGACATGTTCTTCGGCCCGGTCTTCAAGGGCGCCTATCCGCAGGATCTGCTGGATGCCTATGCGCCGATCATGCCTGTCATCGCAGAGGGCGACCTCAAGCTGATCAACCAGAAGATCGACTGGTGGGGCCTCAACTATTACACCCCGATGCGCGTGTCAGCCGACCCGAACCCCGACGCGCCCTATCCGGCCCATGTCCAGGCGCCGGCGGTGCATCCCGAGAAGACCGATATCGGCTGGGAGATCGACTCGACAGGCCTGACCCATATCGTGCGCGATCTCTATGCGAAATACGACCTGCCGGACTGCTACATCACCGAGAACGGTGCGGCCTACAATATGGGCGTCGGCGCCGATGGCGAGGTCGACGACCAGCCACGGCTCGACTACTACGCCGATCACCTCTCGGTCACCGCCGACCTGATCAAGGAAGGCTTCCCGATGCGGGGCTACTTCGCCTGGTCGCTGATGGACAATTTCGAATGGGCGGAGGGCTACAAGATGCGCTTCGGCCTCGTCCATGTCGACTACGAGACCCAGGTCCGTACGGTGAAGAAGAGCGGCAAGTGGTACAGCGCACTGGCCAGCGAATTCCCCAAGGGGAATTTTGCCACGGCGCGCACAGGCCAGGCTGCGGAATAGCATGCGTCTCCTGGGCCTGTCGGGCAGCCTGCGCCGGATGTCGACGAACACGACGCTGCTCCGGGCACTGGCGGCGAATGCGCCCGCGGGCGTGACGCTCGAGGTTTCCGACCTGATCGGGACGCTGCCGATCTTCAATCCCGACGACGAGGGCGATCGCACCCCCGGCGCCGTCGAGGCCTTCGGCCGGTCGATCCGTGCGGCGGACGGGCTGGTCATCGCATGCCCGGAATATGCGCATGGCATTCCCGGCGGCCTCAAGAACGCGCTCGACTGGATGGTCTCCCGCGACGAAATTCCTGGAAAGCCGGCCCTGCTGGTGCGGGCATCGACCCGCAGCGACTATGCGCTCGAGGCGCTCAGAGAAGTGCTTCGGACCATGTCGCTCGACCTGATGCCCGAGACCGGCTTTGCGGTGCATCTCGTCGGCAAGGCCGGAGAGGGGGCCGAGGCCACTCTCGACGAGCCTGACGCGCGGCGCGCGATGCGTCGCGCGCTCGAGGACTTTTCGGATTTCATCGCGCGAGCGCGGCTCGCCTGAGCCGCGCTCGCGCGAGACGGATCAGAGCACCGAGACCACGGCCTTGGCCAGTTCCTCGAGACGGTCCTCCTTCAGACCCGCGACGTTGAAGCGGCTGTCTCCAACCATGTAGATGCCGTGCTCCTCGCGCAGACGGTCGACCTGCGCTTCGGTCAGGCCGAGGCGCGAGAACATGCCGCGATGTTCGGCGATGAAGTCGAAGCGGTCGGAATTGGAGTGACGCCGGAGCGCATCGGCGAAGCCCTTGCGCAGGTTGAGCATCCTGAGGCGCATGTCCTCAAGTTCCGCCTTCCAGTTCGCCGTCAGGGCCTCGTCCTCGAGGATGATACGGACGGCGGCGGCGGCATGGTCCGGCGGCATGGAATACATCACGCGGGTCGCCATCAGCGCCTGGCTCGCGGCGATCTTGGTGCTGTCGGCATCCTTGCAGAGCAGCATCATGGCGCCGACGCGATCGCGATAGACCGAGAAATTCTTGGAGCAGGATGTCGCGACCGCCATTTCAGGCACTTTCCCGGCAAGCAGGCGCACGGGCGCCGCATCCGCATCGAGCCCGTCGCCGAAGCCCTGGTAGGCGAGATCGACGAAGGGGAAGAGACCGCCGTCGACGAGGAGATCGGCAATCACTGCCCATTGGTCGAGGGTCAGGTTGGCGCCGGTCGGGTTGTGGCAGCAGCCATGCAGCAGCACGACGTCGCCGGCCGGGATCGTCTTTAGCGCCGTGACCATCTCGTCGAACTTCACCGCGCCGGTGGCGGCATCGAAATAGGGGTAGGTCGCCGTCTTGAGCCCTGCCGCCTTGAGGATCGGCATATGGTTGGCCCAGGTCGGGTCCGAGAGCCAGACGGTGACGCCCGGCCGCGCCTTGTTCAGGAGCTCGGCAAGCGTGCGCAGTGCGCCTGTGCCGCCCGCTGTCTGGCCCGCGAAGAGGCGCGAAAGGTCGGCGCCGTCGCCGAAGACCAGCTTCAGCATCGCCTTGTTGAAGCCGTCGTCGCCGCCCATGCCGAGATAGGTCTTGGTGCTCTGGCTGTCGTAGAGACGCTTCTCCGCCTCGCGCACCGCCTTCATGATGACGGTCGCGCCGGAGGCGTCCTTGTAGACGCCGACGCCCAGGTCCATTTTCTCCGGCCTGTTGTCGGCGCGGAAGGCAACCGAGAGGCTCAGGATCTTGTCGGGTGGGGCGGCAGTGAGGGTTTCGAACATCTCATTTTCCTCGGTCGTGATTTCAGGAGCCCATATGCCGCTGACCGCGCTCGCGGGCGAGCCGCGCCTGCTTCTCGCGTTCGCGGAAGCGGTTGCGGTCGTCCTCGCTGCGGACCTCGTGGCAGGCCGGACAGGAGACGCCGGGCTCGTAGAGCGGCGAGGCCATGGCATCAGGCGTCAACGGATTGCGGCAGGCGCGGCAGAGCTTGTGGTCGCCTTCGGCCAGCCCGTGCACGACGGAGACGCGTTCGTCGAACACGAAGCAGGCGCCGTCCCACAGGCTTTCCTCGGGTGGGACTTGCTCGAGATATTTCAGGATGCCGCCTTTGAGGTGATAGACCTCCTCGAAGCCTTCCTGCCTCATGAAGGCGGTGGCCTTCTCGCAGCGGATGCCGCCGGTGCAGAACATGGCGATCTTGGGCTTGTCGCGCAGGCCGGGCTGGTTGCGGACCCAGTCGGGAAACTCGCGGAACGTCCTGATGTCGGGATCGACTGCACCGCGGAAGGTACCGATGGCCGTCTCGTAGTCGTTGCGGGTGTCGATTACGATCGTGTGGGGATCGGAAATCAGGGCGTTCCAATCCTGAGGTTCGACATAGGTGCCGACGACGTCGAGCGGATCGACGGTCTCGACACCCATGGTGACGATCTCTTTCTTCAGCTTCACCTTCATGCGGATGAAGGGCTTCTTGGAGGCGCGGCTTTCCTTGTGCTCGAGGCGCGCGAATTCCGGCTGGGCGCGGAGGAAGGAAAGCACGGCATCGATGCCCGTGTCGGGCCCGGCGATCGTGCCGTTGATGCCTTCATGCGCGAGAAGCAGCGTGCCGCAGACGCCCTGCTCTTCGCAGAGCGCCTGGAGCGGTTCGCGCAGTCGCGCATGGTCCGCCACCCGGGTGAAGTGGTAGAGGGCGGCCACGCGCCAGGAAGAAGGGTTCGCCGTCTCGCTCGTCATGCGCGCGACATAGCGCCATCGACAGCAAAGCGCAACGGAAGAAGGGTCGCATGTGGCGGTATCAGACAGGGGTAATGCCCATGCCGCCTCAGCCCCTCCATCCCTGCCGTGACCGTCTCCCCGAAAAGCGGGAACGAGGCCGATGCGGCGCCGAGGGTGCCTCAGGTGTCCATTTTCCCGACGAGCGGCGAGAGCGCAGGGGAGAGAGGCGTCTGCGCCCTGTCGAAAACTCCCATCGCCCCGAGGATCACGTCCCGGTCGGTGTCGGAGACCTTCACCACGCCAAACCGGAAGACCGAGCCCCAGTTCCGCCTGCCGCGGGTGAATTCGAGGCGGTCGAGCAAGGGCTGGATCGGCGCGGGCATGGCCGCAAACCAGTCCACGTCACGCCGCAGCGGCACGAAGCCGCCGCCCATGTCGAACCGGTAGGGTTCCCGCTCGATCACCCGCCCGGCTGCCGTGAAGCTCTGCACCTTCGCCCCGCCGCGCATTTCGGTCGAGGGCGAATAGTAGAGCACGGTGTCGCCGGGCCGGATGCGGATCAGCGGGCCCGACTTGCCGTGGCAGACCTGCATGAAGCAGCCGCTCCTTCCGCGCATGACATGATCGGCTGAAGCGACGCCGATCCAGCTGGCCATCAGGCTTCTCCCGGGCAGAAGACGCGGACGCGATGGCCGTCCGGGTCCTCGGCGGTGAAGGTGCGGCCAAAATCCATCTCGACGGGTGCCTGCAGGATCGTGACGTCGTGACCCGCCCAGTCGGCGGCCGTGGCGTCGACCGCGGCCTTCGAGCCGACGGGAATGCCGAGCTCGAAGCCCCCCGCTGCCGTCGCGGCCGGCTCGACACCGTCCTTCCGCCAGAGTCCGAGCTTGAGGGCGGGGCCGGCTTCAAACAGCACGAATGTGGGCGAAGTGTCGATCGGGCTCCTTTGAAGGATCGTCTCGTAGAAGCGGCTGCTCGCCGCCGTGTCGGCAACATGGAGCAGAACGAAATTGGCATTCATGGCACTCTCCTGATTAGAGCCGCGTCGTCCGTCGGCTGAGGAGAACCTATCGTCAAATACTGTCAAATTTTGTCAGTATCTTTCAGAACATCGATGCCCTCCGCGATCCGCCAGGCCTTCAGCAGTTCCGCCTTGCGCCGCGGATAGCGCTTGCCCTGGGGCTCCATGCGCAGGATGCGGTCGGTGCGGAAATTGCGGAAATCGCCGCGCATCTCGCACCAGGCGGCGACAACCCGAACCCGGTCGTAGAAGCCGAGCGCGAAGGGCCAGATCCGGCGTTCCGTCTCGCTGCCTGCCGCGTCGACATAGCCGATCTCCACCATATGCTCGTTGCGGATGGCCTTGCGGATCAGCGAGAGATCGATCGTGTCCTTGATGTCGCTGTAGGACGGCGGCACCAGCAGGTTGGAGCCTTCGAGCTTCGGCTTCAGATCATCGGGCAGCACGGCCGCGATCTTGGCCAGCACATTGGCGGCGGCGCGGGAGAGATCGCTGTCGGTGCGGCTCGCAACCCAGCGCGAACCCAGCACCAGCGCCTCGATCTCGTCTTCGGAAAACATCAGTGGCGGCAACAGGAACCCCGGCTTGAGGATATAGCCCATGCCCGGCTCCCCCTCGATATCGGCCCCCTGCGCCTGCAGGGTGGCGATGTCGCGGTAGAGCGTTCGCAGGCTGACGCCCGTCTCTTCGGCGAGCCGCTGCCCGCTGACGGGCCGGCGGTAGCGGCGCAGGGTCTGGATCAGTTCGAGCAGACGTTCGGAGCGTGACATGGATTCCCACCTGGTTGTGGCAGCAGTCTAGTCCGACATGCTGCCACAGGATGTCAGGATCGGCCAGCCATCACCCGGAGAGTTTACCCTCGACAGGACAGGCGCATCGCAGTATCTAGAGCCCGTTTCAATCGTTTGAAGGGACATTCTGATGAATGCAAAGACCGAGACGCTGCTAGCGACCCTCACGCTGCAGCCGGTTGTGCCCGTCATCATCATTGAGGATGCGAAGTCGGCGGTTCCGCTCGCCCGGGCGCTCGTCAAGGGTGGGCTGAAGGCGATCGAAATCACCTTGCGGACTCCCGCCGCGCTCGACGCGATCAAGGCGGTCGCGGACGAGGTAGAGGGCGCCGTTGCCGGCGCCGGAACCGTGCTCGACGGCCGGCAGTGGGACCAGGCGGTCAAGGCCGGCTCGAAGTTCATCGTCTCGCCGGGCGCCGGTACCGCCGTGCTCGATGCCGCCGATGCCTCGGACGTCCCGCTGCTTCCCGGCACGGCGACCGCCACCGAGGTGATGCAGGTGCGAGATCGCGGCTATACGGTGATGAAGTTCTTCCCCGCCGAACAGGCGGGCGGCGCCTCCTATCTCGGCGCGCTCGCCTCGCCGCTCGCCGGCATCCGCTTCTGCCCGACCGGTGGCATCTCGCTCAAGAATGCAATGGACTATCTCTCGTTGCCCAATGTCATCTGCGTCGGGGGCTCGTGGGTCGCGCCCAAGGCGATGGTCGCCGCGGGCGACTGGGACGGCATCACCCGGCTCGCCGCAGAGGCGGCGGCGCTGAAGGGGTAACTGTCGGGAAAGAGTCCGCAGCCTGCGCCTTGGAAATTCGTCGTCAAGGCGCAATCGCCGCCCTTTGTAATCAAACCGCCGTCATCCTATGTTCTCTTCCGGCGCGCGATGCCGCACAGGAGGATATGATGTTCGACGCAAAGAAGTTGCTGGATCAGTTTCTCGGCAGTCAGGTGCCCGGCGCGGGCGGCACGGTGCGGGATCGCGCCGATCAGCTCGGTCAGATGGCGAAGGACAATCCGCTGGCGACGGGCGCCATCGCGGCCGTGCTCCTCGGCACCAGCACCGGCCGGCAGCTGGGCGGCTCGGCCCTGAAGCTCGGCGGGCTCGCCGCAATCGCCGGCCTCGGCTACCAGGCCTACAAGAACTGGCAGGCCGGCAACCAGCCGCAGCCGGTCGACCCGTCGACGACCGCGGGCGCCCAGCCTGAACTTCTGCCGCCACCCGAGGGCACGGGCTTCCATGTCGACGATCCCGCCAATAGCACCGATTTCGCCGTCATTCTGGTGCGAGCGATGATCTCGGCCGCGCGTGCCGACGGCCATATCGACGATGCCGAGCGCGAAGCGATCCTCGGCAAGGTGCGGCTTGCAGGGCTCGGCGCCGATGCCGAAGCCTTTCTCCAGCAGGAACTCAGCCAGCCGGTCGATCTCGACGCCATCGTTTCCGCGGCCGCGACCGAGAGTCAGAAGGTCGAACTCTATACGGCCTCGCGGATCGCGATCGAACCCGACAGCCGGGCCGAGCGCGGCTATCTCGATCTGCTCGCCGGACGCCTCGGCCTCGCCGATGCGCTGGTCAATCACATCGAGGCAACGGTCGCCAGCGCCAAAGTCGCCTGAGCCCGGTCTCTCCCATCCATTTACGGACCGTGCCGTCGCTTCACGAGATTTCATTTGCCTTGAGGTCGATGCGGCGCTGATATCGCCGCATCGAAACGCCTGACTTTGCGAGAGCCCATGGAAGACCTCAGCACCTGGAAGCCGCGGCCCGCGCCCGCGCCCGTCACGCTCAAGGGACGGTTCGTGACCGTCGAGCCCTACGAGCGGGCACGGGACGCCGAGGCGCTCTGGGCGGCTCTCGGCGGCCTGGGCACCAACGAACGGCTTCGCTATTTCGCGGCGCCAGACTTTGCCGATGCCAACGCATTCGCCGACTGGCTGGCGCGCGTCCAGCAGGGCGGCTGGCTGACCGAGATCTTCCGTGACAATGAAACTGGCAAGGTCGTCGGCATGGCGCATTACATGCGCGCCGATCCCGCCAATGGCGTGGTCGAGGTCGGCGGCGTGGGACATGGGCTCGCCATGGCGCGCTCGCCGCTTTCGACCGAAGTCCACTACCTGATGGCCCGCCACGTCTTCGATGATCTCGGCTACCGCCGCTACGAGTGGAAATGCGACAATGCCAACGAGGCGAGCAAGGTCACCGCTCGCCGCCTCGGCTTCACCTTCGAGGGCGTGTTCCGCAAGCACATGTTGTCACGCGGCAAGAATCGTGACACGGCGTGGTTCGCGATCATCAACGACGACTGGCCGCGCCTGCGGGCAGCGTTCGAGGCCTGGCTCGACCCGGCCAATTTCAATGCCGACGGCAGCCAGAAACGCCGGCTCGAGAACATCAGGAACGCGATCCCGCAATGACGGACGAGAAGCAGCAGACCCGCAACAACGCCATCGCCGCGGCCGTGATTCTTCTCGTGGCCGGCGCCGCGCTCTATTTCATGCCGACGATCGTGCTGGGCATCGGCGCGATCTCGCCGGTCCTTGGCTTTGCGGCGGGTGTCGCGATCATCCTGGCTTTCTTCCTCGTCTTCTGGATCCGCAGCCGCTACACGAAGCGGTAATCCGACCGGCAATGAAGTTTTTCACGCTGTCGTGACCGGGCGGCTGAAACAACTGTGGGCAAACTGGCGTATAGCTTTCAGACGGAAAGCTGCCAGGAGCCTCTCATGCCCGCCTTCAAGACGCCTCATATCCCCGCATCCGAGATCACGCCGCGCGGCGTCTTTCTCGACCGCCGGCGCTTTATGGCCGGAGCCGGCGCCATCGGTCTCGCCGGAATCGGCGGTTCCTCAGCGCTCGCCGCATTGCAGGCGAAGAAATCGGCCTACACGGTGGCCGATACGGTCACGCCCAAGGAAGACGCGACCACCTACAACAATTTCTACGAATTCGGCACCGGCAAGGGCGACCCCGCCGCCTATTCCGGCGATTTCAAGCCGTTCCCGTGGAAGATCAAGATCGACGGCATGGTCGCCAAGCCGATGGAGTTCGACGTCGAGGACCTGATGGCGACGATGCCGCTCGAAGAGCGGGTCTACCGGTTCCGCTGCGTCGAGGCCTGGTCGATGGTGCTGCCCTGGACCGGTTTCATGCTGTCAGACCTGCTCAAGAAGGTCGAGCCGCTCGGAAGCGCGAAATACATCGCCATGCGCAGTGCCTCGCGGCCCGAGGAGATGCCCGGCGTCAACTACCCGATCCTCGAATGGCCCTATCGCGAGGGCCTCAGGCTCGACGAGGCCATGCACCCGCTGACGCTGATGGCCGTCGGCATCTATGGCGACAAGCTGCCCAACCAGAACGGAGCGCCGATCCGTCTCGTGGTGCCGTGGAAATACGGCTTCAAGAGCATCAAGTCGATCGAGACCATCACCTTCACCGACACCCAGCCGGAGACGTCCTGGAACATGGCGGCGGCCAACGAGTATGGCTTCTATTCCAACGTCAATCCCGAGCGCGATCATCCTCGCTGGAGCCAGGCGAGCGAGCGGGTCCTCGGCACCGGCGGCGGCTTCTTCGGCGGCGGCGCTCGGCGCGACACCGAGAAGTTCAACGGCTATGGCAACGAGGTCGCCTCGCTCTATGCCGGCATGGACCTGATCGAGAACTATTGAGGACGGACCCGATGGCCGATGCAGCCTCCGCCGCGCAGCGGCCGGTCGACTTGCCGCGACGGATCAACAAGCTTGCGGCCAAGGTCTCCCCCTGGTGGATCTATGGTCTCGGCCTGGTCCCCGCCGCCTGGTATTTCTATCTGGGCGCCGTCAACAATCTCGGCGCCAACCCCATCCAGGCCTTCGAGCACGTGCTGGGCGAATGGGCGCTCAGGTTTCTGATCGCCACGCTCTGCGTCACGCCCCTGCGCGATCTCACCCGCGTCAATCTGTTCCGCTTTCGCCGGGCGCTCGGGCTCCTGACCTTCTGGTATGTGCTCTTCCATTTCCTCACCTATTTCATCCTCGATCGCGGGATGAACCTTCAGGTCATCTTCGTGGACATCTTCAAGCGGCCCTATATCATCGTCGGCATGGTGGCCTTTCTCTGCCTGATTGCGCTCGCGGCGACGTCGAGCAACCGGGCGATCCGGGCAATGGGGCGCGCCTGGACGCGGCTCCACTGGCTCGTCTATCTCGTGGCGATCCTCGGGCCGATCCACTTTTTCATGTCGGTGAAAAGCTGGCCGCCAAGGCCCTTCGTCTACGCCTCGCTGCTGGCTCTGTTGCTGGCCTACAGGCTTTACAGAAGCATCCGGGATCAGCGGCGTGCCGCGGCATAGGCCCGGACGGCTTCGCCGAAGGCCTTGAAGAGCTTGGCGGAGACGACGTCGCTCTCGACCCAGTATTCCGGATGCCACTGGACGCCGACAGCGAAGTTCTTGGCGCCGATTACCGACACCGCCTCGACCGTGCCGTCGTCGGCCACCGCTTCGACGGTGAGATTCGGCGCCTTCTCGCCGATCGCCTGGCGGTGGAGCGAATTGACTTGCACCTCGCCGGCGCCAAGCACGTCGGCGATGCAGGTGCCTTCCTTGATCCTGACCGGCTGGCGGATGACATACATTTCGTCGCGCGTCGGCGCGTCCGGCCGGCGGTGATCCCAGATGCCGGGCTGCTCGTGGATCTCGGTCGCGAGCGTACCGCCGAGCGCGACATTGAGTTCCTGGATGCCGCGGCAGATGGCGAGCAGCGGGATACCGCGGTCGATGGTCTTGCGGATCAGCTCCATCGTCGTGGCATCGCGGGCCGGGTCGTAGGGTCCGTCGGCCTCGGTCGCTTCCTTGCCATAGAGCGAGGGATGGACATTGGTGCGCGAGCCCGACAGCATCACGCCATCGACCCGGTCGAGGATTGCATCGATGTCATTGCCCTGCTCGAGCGCCGGGATGACGATCGCCGTGGCGCCGGTTCCCTTGACGACGGCGTTGACATACTGGTTCGGCGTGGCGTGCCAGTAGTAGCCTTCGATCTCGCGGGTATCGGCGGGAATGGCGATCAGCGGCGTGGACATCCTGTGCTCCGGCGAAGTTGCATGCCTTTTCTTTGTGCACAGCATCGAGCCTGTCAACCCATTCGACCAAAAGACTAATCTGCGTCGCGACAAAATGGTGGCCTGCGCTTGAAAGCCACGGTGCGAAATGGTTAGCTCACCCCGTGCTCGGGGGAGGCGACGCATCCAAGAAACGGCCTCCTCGATGTCCACTCAACGGGAGGTTATTATGGATCGTCGTTCATTCTTCAAGAAGGCTGGCACCGGCGTCGTCGGCGCTGCTGCCGCGACCACGCTCGCCGCTCCGGCCATCGCGCAGGAGAATCCCAAGATTTCCTGGCGTCTTGCCTCGTCCTTCCCGAAGGGACTCGATACGATCTATGGCGGTGGCGTCGACATCGCCGACCAGGTCCGGGCGATGACCGACGGCGCCTTCGACATCCAGGTCTTCGCGGCGGGCGAGCTCGTACCGGGCCTCGAAGCCGCCAATGCCACCGGCGCCGGCACCGTGGAAATGTCCCACACCGTGTCCTACTACTATTACGGCAAGAACGCCGCCTATGCGCTGGCGGCGGCCATTCCCTTCGGCCTCAATGCCCGCATGCAGAACGCCTGGTACAATGCCGGCAACGGCATGGCGCTGGTCAACGAATTCATGGCCACCCAGAACCTGATCGCCTTCCCCTCGGGCAATACCGGCGTGCAGATGGGCGGCTGGTTCCGCAAGGAGATCAAGACCGTCGCCGACATGCAGGGCCTGAAGATGCGCATCGGCGGCCTGGCCGGCAAGGTGATGGAGAAGCTCGGCGTCGTGCCGCAGCAGATCGCCGGCGGCGACATCTATCCGGCGCTGGAAAAGGGCACGATCGACGCGGCCGAATGGGTCGGTCCCTATGACGACAACAAGCTCGGCTTCGCCAAGGTCGCCAAGTATTATTACTATCCCGGCTTCTGGGAAGGCGGTCCCGTCGTCCACGCGATGATCAATCTCGAGAAGTGGAACAGCCTTCCGAAACACTACCAGGCGATCATCAAGGCGGCCTGCGCCTCTGCCAATTCCAACATGCTGGCCAAATACGACGCGCGCAACGCCTCGGCCCTCAAGGAAGTCGTCGCCGCCGGCGCCGTCCTCAAGCCCTATAGCCAGGAGATCCTCCAGGCGGCCTACGAGGCCTCGCTTGCCACCTATGCCGAGATCTCGGCGACCAATCCGGCCTGGAAGAAGATCTACGACGACCAACTCGCCTTCAAGAAGGACTCCTACCTCTGGGCGCAGATCGGCGAATATACGTTCGACACGTTCATGATGATCCAGCAGCGCCAGGGCAAGCTCTGACCGTCGCAGGCCGCGCATCGGGGCCCGGGTGTCGCACCCGGGCTCTTCTCTGTCGTTTAAAATCGATTTGACCGTACCGCTGCGGCCTTGCGCTGCATTGCACTCCGTTTTTTCATTGTGTAAGGCCTAAAACAGGGGCCGGCTTCGCCTGCCTTGTTGACCGAAGACATATCTGCCGCGGCGGCGTGCCAGCTGTCGTGACTGGGGAGAATTCAATGGCTGAACATCATTCCGGACCGGTGGAAGTGGGCGCTTCCATGGACTATGCCGAGCACGACAAGACCTATAACGGGTTCCTGTTCGCTGCCAAATATGGCACCATGATCCTGGTCATCCTGCTGATCGCGATGGCGGTGGGCTTCTTCTCGTCGGCGGGCTTCGTCTTTTCGACGCTTCTGTTCATTGTTCTGACGGCTCTCGGCTTCTACCTGATCTGACCGGGTCCGGGGGGAGTATAAGGTAAGCCCGACGCCTCTGGTGGCGGGCAACGGATTCGGCTGATCTACGGGGGAGGGCCTGGTGACGGCGACTGTCTTTATTGCACGTGAGACGGTGGAAGGGGAGCCGCGTGTCGCCGGTTCGCCCGAGACGGTCAAGAAGATGAAAGCGCTCGGCCTCGACGTGATCGTCGAAGCGGGGGCGGGAGAGCAGTCGCGCATCCCCGACGGGGAGTACGAAAAGGTCGGCGGCCGGATCGGCTCGGCCGTGGACGCATCGGCGGCCGATGTGATCCTCAAGGTCCGCAGGCCGACATCCGATGAGCTCAAGCGCTACAAGACTGGTGCCGCCGTCATCGCCACCATGGATCCCTATGGCAACGACGCCGCCATTGCAGAGATGGCTGGCGCGTCGGTGACGAGCTTCGCGATGGAGCTGATGCCGCGCATCACCCGCGCGCAGTCGATGGATATCCTCTCCTCCCAGGCCAATCTTGCCGGCTATCAGGCTGTCATCGATGCCGCCTCGGTCTATGACCGCGCCATGCCGATGATGATGACCGCGGCCGGCACAGTGCCTGCCGCCAAGGTCTTCGTCATGGGCGCCGGCGTCGCTGGCCTGCAGGCCATCGCCACGGCGCGCCGTCTCGGCGCCGTGGTCTCGGCCACCGACGTCCGTCCTGCGGCCAAGGAACAGGTCGCCTCGCTCGGCGCCAAGTTCATTGCCGTCGAGGACGAGGAGTTCAAGGCGGCGGAAACCGCGGCCGGCTATGCCAAGCCGATGTCGGCAGAGTATCAGGCGAAGCAGGCGGCCCTCGTCGCCGAGCACATCGCCAAGCAGGACATCGTCATCACGACAGCGCTCATCCCCGGCCGTCCGGCGCCGCGGCTCGTCAGCCGCGACATGCTGAAGGCCATGAAGCCCGGCTCGGTCGCCGTCGATCTTGCGATCGAGCGCGGCGGCAATGTCGAGGGCGCGGTCGCCAACCAGGTCACCGATGTCGAGGGCGTCAAGGTCATCGCCTGGTCGAATGTTGCGGGCCGGGTGGCCGCCTCGGCCTCGCTGCTTTACGCGAAGAATCTGGTGACGTTCCTCGAAACGCTGATTTCCAAGGACACCAAGGCTCTCTCCATCAATCCCGATGACGAGCTCGTCAAGGCGACGATGCTGACCCATGGCGGTCAGGTCGTTCATCCGAATTTCGTGAAGAAGGAGGGCTGAGAATGGCTTCTGATACCGTCACCAAGGCCCTCGAGAATCTCGACAAGGCGGTCGCCGCCGTCCATGACGCAGTGGCCACCCAGCCGTCCGTCGCCGATGCCGCGCATGCGCTGTCCGGCGGCATGATCGATCCCTTCGTCTTCCGGCTGGCCATCTTCGTGCTGGCGATTTTCGTGGGCTATTACGTCGTCTGGTCGGTCACGCCGGCACTGCACACGCCGCTGATGGCGGTCACCAACGCGATCTCCTCGGTCATCGTCGTCGGGGCGCTGCTCGCCGTCGGCCTGTCCGCCTCGGGCATCGCCACCGGCATGGGCTTCGTCGCGCTGATCCTGGCCTCGATCAACATCTTCGGCGGCTTCCTGGTCACCCAGCGCATGCTCGCCATGTACAAGAAAAAAGAGAAGTGAGGGCGGCGTCGATGTCAGTCAACATTGCAGCCTTCCTCTATCTCGTCTCGGGCGTGCTGTTCATCATGGCACTCCGGGGTCTCAGCCATCCCTCCACCAGCCGCCAGGGCAACCGCTACGGCATGGTCGGCATGGGCATCGCCATCGCCACCACGCTGGCGCTGACCACGCCCGACCTGACCGGCTGGGGCCTGATCATTGCCGGTCTCGCCATCGGCGGCGGTATCGGTGCCGTCATCGCACGGCGGATCGCCATGACCTCGATGCCGCAGCTGGTCGCGGGCTTCCACTCGCTCGTCGGCCTGGCGGCCGTCCTGGTCGCGGCCGCGGCGCTCTATGCGCCCTCGTCCTTCGGCATCGGCGAAGTCGGGTCGATCCACGGCCAGGCGCTCGTCGAAATGTCGCTCGGCGTCGCCATCGGCGCGATCACCTTCACCGGCTCGATCATCGCCTTCCTCAAGCTCGACGGGCGGATGAGCGGCAAGCCGATCCTGCTGCCGATGCGGCATGCGATCAATCTCGCGCTCGCCATCGCCATCGTCGTGCTGGTCGGTGTCCTGACCGTCACGGAGAGCCATGTCGTCTTCTGGCTGATCGTCATCCTGTCGCTGGTCTTCGGCGTGCTCTTGATCGTGCCGATCGGCGGCGCCGACATGCCGGTCGTCGTGTCGATGCTCAACTCCTATTCCGGCTGGGCCGCCGCCGGCATCGGCTTCACGCTCGGCAACCTCGCGCTGATCATCACCGGCGCGCTGGTGGGCTCGTCGGGCGCCATCCTCTCCTACATCATGTGCAAGGGCATGAACCGGTCCTTCGTCTCGGTCATTCTCGGCGGCTTCGGCGGCGAGACCGGCGGGGCGGCTCAGGACAATTCCGACAAGACCGTCAAGCTCGGCTCCGCCGACGACGCGGCTTATCTGATGGCCAATGCGTCCAAGGTCATCATCGTGCCCGGTTACGGCATGGCGGTCGCCCAGGCCCAGCACGCGCTGCGCGAAATGGGCGACAAGCTCAAGGAGGCCGGCGTCGAGGTCAAATATGCGATCCATCCGGTCGCCGGCCGCATGCCGGGCCATATGAACGTGCTGCTCGCCGAGGCCAACGTGCCCTATGACGACGTCTTCGAACTGGAGGACATCAATTCCGAGTTCGCCCAGGCCGACGTCGCCTATGTCATCGGTGCGAATGACGTCACCAATCCGGCAGCGCGCGACGACAAGTCGTCGCCGATCTACGGCATGCCGATCCTTAATGTCGACCAGGCCAAGACCTGCCTCTTCGTCAAGCGCTCGCTCGGCTCCGGCTATGCCGGCATCGACAACACGCTGTTCTACAAGGACGGCACGATGATGCTCCTCGGCGACGCCAAGAAGGTGACGGAAGACATCGTCAAGGCCATAGCGCACTGAACCATCGACATGGCTGCCTATCGAAACCCGCCGCGACCCGGCGGGTTTTGTTTTTTTACGCTCGTCCGTGACGAAGAGGTGGTTTTGTCGGGCTATAGGGCGCTGAGGCTTACGCGGCGCCGTCGAAGCGCGCGAGCCGATAGGGCGCGAGGAGCGGCTCCGATACGCCGTCCAGCAGCTCCCGGGCGGCGAATTCGCCGATCGCAGGCGCAAGCGTGATGCCGGAATGGGTGACGGCGAGATAGAGCCCGTCGACGTCTTTCGCGCGCCCGACAATCGAGAATCCGTCTTTCGGCATGGGACGATAGCCGATCCGGTAGCCTTCGAGCGCGAGTTGGTCTCCACCGACGAGGCGCGACCGCAGGTCATCGAAAACCGCCTGCGCCGTCCGGTCGGGATTGTCGCCGGGGTCCGTGCCGTTGAAGGAGGTGGCGGCGATCACGCGCCCGTCCGGTGCCTGCCGCACCTCCATGTCGGGGGCGACGACGATGTGGTTGAGCATCGGCGATCCGGGCCGCGTGTCGATGATCAATCCCGGCGAGGCGCTCATCGGCACCGTGACACCAGCAGTGGCTGCAAGCGCTGCCGTGCCGGCACCGGATGCGACGACCACCGCGTCTGCGGCGACCGCGCCATCGGCGGTGACGATTCCGTCGACCTTTCCTTTGCGGGTGGAAAGCGCGGAGACATCGACTCCGGAAACGATTCGCGCGCCCCGCCGTTCGGCGTCGGCCAGCAGCGCGAGCGCCGCAGGGCGCGGTTCGATCATTCCCTCTTCATCGATCTTCAGCGCCCATGCGGGCGGTTCGGCAATCGCGGGTTCGAGACGACGGATGGCGTCGCGGTCGATCCTTTCGATCCCGTAACCCCAGGCCGTGTGTTCGGCTGCGAAACGTTCGAGCCCTTCGGGCGGGAGGTCGTAGCAGATCGATCCGCACCATTGCGGCGTGAGGTCCGGCACTAGCGTGGCAAGCCGGCGCCAGCCCGCCATCGCCGCCATGCGCAGGCGGAAATAGGGTTCGGGATTGCCCCAGTTGGCATTGATCCAGGAAAAGGAGTTCGGCGTTGCCAGTCCGCCGGGCTCGGAACCGTAGACGGTGACCCGCGCCCCGGACCGTGCGAGATGCCAGGCGATGGAAGCGCCGATGATGCCACTACCGACGACGATGATGCTGGGATTGCCGGCCATGGGGACCTCCCGGAAATGCAGGCATAGGAAGGAAGGGCCGGGCGGGCTGCGGGCCGCCGCGTATCAGCCCGCGTTGGCGCCGCGGGTGCGCGCCACGCCGTCCTTGGCCGGCTGGTAGCGCGGATCGAGCTGCAGCGCGTGGTAATAGGACTTGTACGCCCGCTTCATGTCGCCCTTGCGCTCGTAGATCAGCGCCTGGTTCGCCCAGGCTTCGGCGGACTTGCCGTCGAGCTCGATGGCATGGTTGAAGTCGGCAAAGGCGTTGTCGTCGTCGTTCAGCGCGACATAGGAAATGCCGCGGCCGTTATAGGGCTCGGCGGAATTCGGCGAGAGCGAGATCGCGGTCGAGAAGTCGTCGATCGCCTTGGCGTGGTTGCCGCGCAGCTGGTAGATCAGGCCGCGATTGTGATAGGCGCGGGGATCGGTCGTGTCGAGGCCGATCGCCTGGTTGTAGTCGTTCATCGCCGCGTCGAGCTGGCCGGCCTGGCGGTAGATGTTGCCGCGGCCGATGAAGGCGACGTCGTAGCGCGGGCTGAGCTTGAGGGCCGTGTTGTAGTCGGCGAGCGCGAGCTCCGGCTTGCCCTGGTTGCGGTATATCAGGGCGCGGTTGGCATAGGCCTGATAGAATTTCGGATTGAGTTCCAGCGCGCGATTGAAGTCGTCCAGCGCGTCGCCGAACTGGCCGGCGCGGCCATAGGCGGATCCGCGGGTGTTGTAGCCTTCGGGGTCGGACGGGTTCGAATTGATGACCGCCGTCAGCGAGGCGATGTTTTCCTCGGTGCCCTGTTCCTTGTTGATGCGGATCGTGTCGGTCGTATCCGTGGTGCCGCAGGCCGAGAGGCCCGCCGCCAGAACCGCCGACACGAACAGGGTTCCGACCAGCCGCGATGCAGGCCGGCCATGCGGCGCGGTGGAACGGTCGCGGGCGATCAGGTCGGTCATGGCGTCATCAACTCTCGGGGAGCCCCAGGCTCCGGGTCAAGCAACAAAAAGGCGGTGGCGAACAGATTCGCCCCCGCCGACACATGCATCATATTTCGTCGAAACGACGGCAGATCACCGAGCAGGACGGCTCGAGGGAAGCAGGCCCTCGCGCTGCATGCGCTTGCGAGCGAGCTTGCGGACGCGACGGACGGCTTCGGCCTTCTCGCGGGCGCGCTTCTGGGAGGGCTTCTCGTAGTAGTCGCGCATCTTCATTTCGCGGAAAATGCCCTCGCGCTGCATCTTTTTCTTGAGCGCGCGAAGAGCCTGATCAACATTGTTGTCGCGAACCAATACCTGCACGTGAACCCGTCCTTATCTCGAGTTGCGCCTCGAGGTTCCGGCCCCGGAGGCAGTCAAAAACAACTGCGCCGGGCACGTGACCCAGCGATTGGCCGATGCGAATAGCAGATGCGCCGGGCCAAGTCCAGTGCCCCGCCCGGGGGCGCATGAAAAATCTGTCTCTTCGCGACATCGGGCTGGCGGACCCGCGCTCTCGGGCGTCGCAAAAGAAACGTCGTTCCGCCGTCTTTTTTGCGATTTCGTGGCCCACAACATCTGCCCGTCACGACATGGAGTTTTCCCCAGATGCGCAAATACTCGGTCTTTGCCGTCGCCCGCGAGGCGATGAGAGGTCACAGCGGGTGGGAAAAGCAGTGGACCTCGCCCGAGCCGAAGTCGGAATACGACGTCGTGATCATCGGCGCCGGCGGCCATGGGCTCGGTACGGCCTACTATCTCGCCAAGGAGCACGGCATCACCAATATCGCTGTGATCGAGAAGGGCTGGCTCGGCGGCGGCAATACCGGCCGCAACACCACCATCATCCGCTCCAACTATCTCTACGACGAAAGCGCGGCACTCTATAACCACGCGCTGAAGCTGTGGGACAACCTCTCTCAGGACATGAACTACAACGTCATGTATTCGCCGCGCGGCGTCATGATGCTGGCGCACAATGTCCATGACGTGCAGGTGCTCAAGCGCCATGTCCATTCGAACCGCCTTAATGGCGTCGAGAACGAATGGCTGACGCCCGAGGAAGCCAAGGAATATTGCCCGCCGCTCAACATTTCCAAGACCGCGCGCTATCCTGTCGTCGGCGCGACGCTGCAGCGCAAGGGCGGCACCGCCCGGCACGACGCGGTCGCCTGGGGCTATGCCCGCGGCGCCTCGGACCGCGGCGTCCACGTCATCCAGAACTGCGAAGTTACCGGCATCCGCCGCGGCCCCGATGGCGCCGTCCAGGGCGTCGAGACCTCGAAGGGCTATATCGGCGCGAAGAAGGTCGGCGTCGTCGCTGCCGGCCATACGTCTGTTGTCATGGAAATGGCCGGCCTCAAGCTGCCGCTCGTCTCCTATCCGCTGCAGGCACTGGTGTCGGAGCCGATCAAGCCGATCTTTCCCTGCGTGGTCATGTCCAACACGGTGCATGCCTATATCTCGCAATCGGACAAGGGCGAGCTCGTCATCGGCGCCGGCACCGACCAGTATGCGTCCTATTCGCAGACCGGCGGGCTGCACATCATCAACCACACGCTCGATGCGATCTGCGAGATGTTCCCGATCTTCACGCGCATGAAGATGATGCGCTCCTGGGGCGGCATCGTCGACGTGACGCCGGACCGCTCGCCGATTCTCTCGAAGACCCCGGTCAAGGGCCTCTACGTCAACTGCGGCTGGGGCACCGGCGGCTTCAAGGCGACGCCGGGTTCGGCCCATGTCTTCGCCCATACGATCGCCCGCGACGAACCGCATCCGATCAACGCGCCCTTCACGCTCGAACGCTTCCGCACCGGTCGCCTGATCGACGAAGCCGCCGCCGCCGCCGTGGCGCACTAACCCAGAACTGGCAGGGATCCCGATGCTCCTCATACACTGCCCCTATTGTCAGGAAGACCGGCCGGAACTCGAATTCCGCAACGGTGACGAGGCGCATATCCTGCGCCCGGAAAACATCGCCGAGATCTCGGATGCCGAGTTCGAGAACTATTTCTTCCTGCGCGACAACCCCAAGGGTCTCGTCTTCGAGCGCTGGCGGCACATTTCCGGCTGCGGCAAATTCTTCCGCGCCGTGCGCCACACCGTCACCGACAAGTTCGTCATGACCTACCGCCAGGACGAGCCGAAGCCCGACCAGGCGACGATCGAAGCCCGCATGGCAGGAGGCGCGAAATGAGCGGAGCCAACCGTATCGCCGGCAAGGGCCGGCTGACGCCCGCCAAGACCGCGCGCCTGAATTTCGACGGCCGCCAGCTGACGGCGCTCGAGGGCGATAGCGTCGCCTCGGCGATGCTCGCCAACGGTATCCATCTCGCCGGTCGTTCCTTCAAGTATCACCGCCCGCGCGGGATCCTGACGGCGGGCCCGGAGGAGCCGAGCGCGCTCTTCGACGTCTCCCGCGACGCCGGCCGCACGACGCCGAATGTCCGCGCGCCGATGCAGGAAGTCTATGACGGCCTGACCGTCAAGTCGCTCAACCGCTGGCCGTCGCTCGCCTTCGACATCGGCGGCATCAACAACCTGCTGGCGCCCTTCTTCGCCGCCGGCTTCTACTACAAGACCTTCATGTGGCCGAAGGCGGCCTGGAAGGCGCTCTACGAACCCTTCATCCGCCAGGCGGCCGGCCTCGGCGTCGCGCCGAAGGAGGCCGATCCGGACCACTATTCCAACCGCTTCGCCCACTGCGACGTTCTCGTCGCCGGCGGCGGCGCCGCGGGAATCGCCGCCGCGCTCGCTGCGGCGGAAACCGGTGCCTCCGTGATCCTCGCCGACGAACGGCCGGCACTCGGCGGTTCGCTGCATTTCGATACCGGCGTCACCATCGACGGCCAGGAGGGCTTTGCCTGGGCCCAGGCGATGACGGCGAAACTCGCCGCCATGCCGAATGTCACCGTGCTGACCCGCACCACCGTCTTCGGCTACTATGCCCAGAACTTTATGGGCCTTGTCGAGCGCGTCACCGACCATCTGGCGAGCCCGGACAAGTCGCTGCCGCGCGAGCGTCTCTGGCAGGTCCGCGCCAAGCGCGTGATCCTGGCGACCGGCGCGATCGAACGGCACATGGTGTTCGACGGCAACGACCGGCCCGGTATCATGCTCGCCTCGGCCGCCCGCACCTATCTCAACCACTACGGCGTCGCCGTCGGCGCCAAGGTCGGCGTCTACACTTCGCACGATTCCGCCTATGAAGCCGCATTCGACCTCAAGGCGGCAGGCATCCAGATCCCGATGATCGTGGACGCCCGCGACAAGCCCGGCGAGGCGGTGCTCAAGAAGGCGCGCGAGCTCGGCATTCCCGTTCAGGTCGGCTCTTCCGTGCTGAAGACGTCCGGCAAGCTCCGCGTCTCGTCGATGACGGTGGCGCGCCGCGGCACACGCGGTGGCGAGAAGGTGGCGATCGACGCCCTGATCATGTCGGCCGGCTGGACGCCCTCTGTCCACCTCTTCTCGCAGTCGCGGGGCAAGCTCGCCTTCGATGCCGAGAACCAGCGCTTCCTGCCGGGGACCTATGCGCAGGATTGCCTCTCCGTCGGCGCCTGCAACGGCACCCACTCGATCGCGGCGTCGATCGAGGAGGCGCTCGGCGCCGGACAACTGATGGCCCAGGCTGCTGGCGCGGCCGGTACGTCCTCCGCCTCCATCTCCGCCAGCCAGGCCTTCGACTGGACCGGCGGCATGGCCGGCGCTGCCGACGGCGCGGGTCCGGAAAACTCGATGGCCAAGGCCTTTGTCGATTTCCAGCACGACGTCTGCGCCAAGGACATCCGGCTCGCCGTGCGCGAAGGCATGCATTCGATCGAGCACATCAAGCGCTTCACCACCAACGGCATGGCGACGGACCAGGGGAAACTCTCCAACATCCACGGCCTGGCGATCGCCGCCGAAGCGCTCGGCAAGCCGATCCCGGAAGTCGGCCTCACCACCTTCCGCGCGCCCTATACGCCCGTCACGTTCGGCGCGATCGTCAACCATGCCCGCGGGCCGCTGTTCGATCCCGCGCGCAAGACCCCCATCCATGCCTGGGAAGAAGCCCATGGCGCGGTCTTCGAGGATGTCGGCATCTGGAAGCGCGCCTGGTTCTACCCGCGGGCGGGCGAGGACATGCATCAGGCGGTCAACCGCGAATGCAAGACGGTCCGCAGCGTCGCCGGCCTGTTCGACGCTTCGACGCTCGGCAAGATCGAGGTCGTCGGCCCCGACGCCGCCAAGTTCATGAACCTCCTATACACCAACAGCTGGGATACGCTGAAGCCTGGCCGCTGCCGCTACGGCATCATGCTGCGCGAGGACGGCTACGTCTATGACGACGGCGTCGTCGGCCGCCTCGCCGAAGACCGCTTCCACGTCACCACCACGACCGGCGGCGCGCCGCGCGTGATGAACATGATGGAAGACTACCTCCAGACCGAGTTTCCGCATCTCGATGTCTTCCTCACCTCGACCACCGAGCAGTGGGCGGTCATCGCGGTCCAGGGCCCCAAGGCGCGCGAGATCGTCGAGCCGCTGGTCGAAGGCATCGACCTTTCGAACGAGGCCTTCCCGCATATGAGCGTTGCCGAGGGCAAGATTGCGGGCGTCCCGACACGGCTCTTCCGGATGACCTTCGCGGGCGAACTCGGCTATGAAGTGAACGTCCCTGCCGATTACGGCCAGGCGGTGTGGGAAGCGCTTTGGGCGCGCGCCGAGCCGATGGGCGCCTGCGCCTACGGAACCGAGGCAATGCACGTGCTGCGCGCCGAGAAGGGCTATATCATCGTCGGCCAGGATACCGACGGCACCGTGACCCCCGACGATGCCGGCCTCGGCTGGGCCGTCGGCAAGAAGAAGACGGATTTCGTCGGCATCCGCGGCCTCAAGCGCCCGGACCTCGTCGCCGAGGGCCGCAAGCAGCTTGTCGGCGTCAGGACCAAGGATCCCAAGGAAGTGCTGGAGGAGGGCGCCCAGATCGTCGCCGACCCCAACCAGCCGCTGCCGATGAAGATGCTCGGCCACGTCACGTCGTCCTACTGGTCGGAGAATTGTGGCCATTCGATCGCCATGGCGCTCGTGTCAGGCGGCCGGTCGAAAATGGGCCACACGCTCTACGTGCCGATGGCGGACCGGGTGATCCCGGTCGAAGTCTGCGATGCCGTGTTCTACGACAAGGAAGGAGGCCGCATCAATGGCTGAGCTCGCAACCCTGCGCCGTCAGGCGCTGCCCGTCGCACCCGGCGGTTCCGCCGCGGCCCGGCTCACCGCCGCCGCTTCCGCCGCCCGCGCATCGCTCCGTGCCCGGCCGGATGCGGTCGCGGCGCTCTCGGGCGCGCTCGGCCTGACGCTGCCGACCCGACCCAAGGCGTCGGCCAGTGCAAGCGGCGTCACCGCGCTCTGGCTCGGCCCCGACGAATGGCTGCTGATCGGACCCGACGGCACCGATTTCGTCGGCATGGCGGCCAAATCCGGCGTCCTGCATTCTGCCGTCGATGTCTCGCACCGCAATGTCGGCATCCTCGTCGAGGGGCCGGGCGCGCGGCTGGCGATCAGCTCGGCCTGCCCGCATGACCTCACCGATGCCTCCTTCCCGGTCGGCGCCTGCACCCGCACGGTGTTCGGCAAGATGGAGATTGTGCTCTATCGCGCCGGCACCGACAGCTGGCGTGTCGAATGCTGGCGCTCCTTCGCCGATTACTGCTACGGTATGCTCACCGAAGGCGCCCACGACGCCGCGCTCTGAGGGCGGTGGTTTTGAAACGAGAAGGTCCCGTGCCACACCCGAACGGTGCAGCGCGGGACTTTTGACATGACAGCCAGCGCTCTTTTGGCGGGCTTTTGACGTTTTACGACCAACCCCGCCACTCCACCCAGCGACCGTGAAAGTCGGCGCGGGCGATCTCCTGCTTTTCGCCTGATGGCCAGACCTGAAGCGTCAGCGACGCGCCATCAGTGCGGCCGTCGGCTTCGAGCGACAGCCGGGCGAGCGGCGCGTCGGCCGTCGCCCGCGCACCGGCCTCGGCGATCACGGCATCGCCTTTTGCGCGCAGGGCTTCCGGAAGATATTGCCAGGCGATCGTGTGATAGACGACGTGGACCTCGTTGGGCCTTGCGGTTGCGAGACGTTCCGTCAGCCAGTCAACCGCATCGGCTTTGTCGACCCGGAGACCCTCGCGCGAAGCGATGTCGAAGGCATGCGCAGTACGCTCGAAACGGTCGGGCTGGTCGGCCCAGACATAGGACAGCATGCGCAGGCGATCGGCGGGATCACCGGCATCGACCGGGTGGATATCGCATCCCCTCCGTTCCGCAACCCTGACATCGCCACGCGGTGGCGCGGCGCCTCGCCAGTCGGGCGCGATCAGGACCTTCGACGTCGAAGGCCCGAAGATGCGGGCGCCGAGTTCGTAGCGGTAGCGGTCCCATTGCAGGTTGAGCCCGGCGCTGGCGCCGACTTCCGACAGGACCAGCGGCATCTCGAACATCGCGCCGAGGGCCAGAAAGCCCGGCAGCAGGGCCCCGGACCGGCGCACCTCGTTGGTCTGCGGCGCAGAGCCGAGACGTTCGAGCAGGAACGCGGTGTGTGAGGCTTCGGCGGCGGCGACGGCACGCCAGAGCGCATCGTCCTCGGCCTCACGGGGCGGATAGACGGACGCGAGTTCAGGATCCCGTTCCTCCAGCACCAGCGCATGCAGGCTGCCCGCGAGACGAAGCGGCACAGAGTCGGCCGCGGGCGAGGGATCGCCGGTCCAGCCGAGGATACGGTCGGCGAGCGCAGAACCACTCTCCAGGCGTTCGGCGTGCAGGCGGCAGAGCCGCGCCGTGAAGGGCGAGCCGAGTGCCTGGCAGGCATCGGCCTGACGACGGAAGGCGTCGCGGATCGTATCGGCAGTCATTCCATTCTCCCGAGTCGGAAACCGCCCGATCCTGTCCTGTCGCGGCATCGGCCGTCTATGCGTCCCGCGCTCGATCTTGGCGCCGGACCGCTCACGCCTCGTCCGCGGCGCAGAAGATCGCCACCGACCGCCCGTCCACGGTCAGCCCGCTCCCGAGCAGCGTCTTCCAGGCCTTCGCTCCGCCCGGCAGCGCAAAGCGGCGCTGTTCATCGGTGCGGTTGACGGCGACGGCGAGGCGGGCAGGTGCACCGGTTTCGTGGTCGAGGGTCTTGAGCACCATCGCGAGAACGCCGTTCGACGTGTCCTCCCAGTCCTGCACCTGCATCGGCTCGCCATGGCAGTTCAGCCATTCGACGGCGCCGTCGTCGTTGAAGAAGGTGGTCTCCGAGAAGGCCCGGAACCGCTGACGGACCGCCGAGAGCGCAGCGACATGCCCGATGAGCTCGTCATCGGCATGGGCCCAGTCGACAAAGGTCATGGCATTGTCCTGGGCATAGGCGTTGTTGTTGCCCTTTTGCGTGCGTCCGAGCTCGTCTCCCGCCGTCAGCATGATCGTACCGCGGGTCGCAAAGAGGGTCGCGAGCAGCGCCTTGATGTCGGCAATGCGGCGCTTCTGCGTGACGATATCCGATGTTTCGCCCTCGACGCCGTTGTTCCAGGAATAGTTCTCGTTGTGGCCGTCGCGATTGTGTTCCCCGTTCTTCTCGTTGTGCTTGGTTTCGTACGAGACGAGATCGCGGAGCGTGAAGCCGTCATGCGCCGCGACGAAATTGACCGTCCGGGTCCGGCCCGAGCCGTTCCTCTGGAACACGTTCGAGGAACCGGCGAGCACGGTGGCGAGATCGCCGAGCTTGCGGCCGTCGCCGCGCCAGAACTGCCGCATCGTGTCGCGCGCCCAGTCGTTCCATTCCAGGAAGCGCTCCGGAAAATTGCCGAGCTGGTATCCGCCGGGGCCGATGTCCCAGGGCTCGGCGATGAGGATGCGGTCGGCCAGCAGCGGATCGCTCAGCATCTCCGTGAGCAAGGCAGCATCGGGCCGGAAGCCGGCAGCGTCCCGCCCCATGATCGGCGCGAGGTCGAAGCGGAAGCCGTCGACACCGGCATGGCGAACGAAATGCCTGACCGTGTCGAGCACCAGCTGCCGGACGGCCGGATGGTCGCAGGCGAGGGTATTGCCGCAGCCGGTGTCGTTGACCAGCAGGCCAGGATGCCCCTCCGGCGTGCGATAGTAGGCGAGGCTGTCGAGGCCGCGCATCGAGAGTGTCGGGCCGAGCTGGTCGCTCTCGCCGGTATGGTTGAAGACGAGGTCCAAGATCACGCCGATACCCGCGGCATGCAGCGCAGCCACGGTGCCGGCAAGCTCCGCAATCCCGCCAGGGCAGAGCCGGGGCTCGAGCGCCATCAGCGCAACGGGGTTGTAGCCCCAGCTGTTGCGAAGGCCAAGCGGCGGCAGGTGCCGTTCGTCGACCCAGGCGGTGATCGGCATGAGTTCGAGGGCGCTGACGCCAATACGCGTCAGATGGGCTATCACGGCCGGATGCGCCAGTGCCCCGATCGTTCCCCTGATCTCGGGCGCCACGTCCGGGTGCAGGGCCGTGAAGGCGCGGACATTGACCTCGTAGACGAGGCCACCGTCCTTGAATCGCGGCGCGGCCGGTGGGACCGGGTCTGGAAATGCCACGACGGTGCGGGGCACCAGAGGTTCCGTGTCGACGCCGAAAGTTGCAAGATCGTGCGAGTAGGTGAAGGGCCGGTCGAGCACCAAGGCATAAGGATCCACCAGCAGCTTGGCCGGATCGAACCACAGGCCGTTTTCAGGCTGGTAACGACCATGGGCGCGGTAGCCGTAGCGCATGCCTTCCACGGCACCCTCCACGTCCACGTGCCAGAGGTCCCCGTCGCCGCGGTCCAGCCGCCGCCGATCGGCAGGGCGCCCGTTTTCGTCGAACAGGCAGAGTTCGATACGCTCGGCCTGGCTGGAATAGACGGAAAATCCGACGCCGTTCGGCAATGGCGCTGCGCCAGGCTGGGGCATGAGCTCTCACTTTCGGCAGGTCGTATGCATCGGTGCCGGAGCTTAATGAAATCCGGCTTTGATGAAAGCAGATATTTGCTGCTACATTGGACCGGATGGTTGTGTCCTAGACAAATTCGCGATTTTGTTGTATTTTCCTATTGCGATCAATTGCTCAGCATTTGCTAATATTGCTCAGCAGGAGTTGAAGAGGCTCGGCAAGATAACGCTATTGTTGAATGAACAACTGGTGTATTATTACTGACATAATGTCCGAATCGCGCAGGACCTCATGCCTGATACACAGAGCCTCGAGACGCCGGAAAAACTGAGACTGGATTTCAGGGGACGTGCCATACGGCCCGACACACATGTGGGGCTGCAGTTCCGCGGCCTCGGGTTGGAATATGCCCGAGTCACCTCTGCCGCTGAATACGATTTCGACTGGCGAGGGAGCCAGCACTACCTGGCCCTGCACGACATCGTCATGGAAGCCGGCGAACTGAATGTCGAGGGTCTCTCGACGATACCGGGCGGCGATATCCGAAACAAGATGACCTATGCACCGCCGGACCGCAGCCTGGCGGGGTGGTCGCGGACGACCGGACGCCAGAACAGCTTCACGGTGCTCCGGTTCGACCGCGAACTCATTACCGAGGAGACCGAGCGCACGGTGCTGGACATGGACCCGGTGCCGCTCATCTATTTCGACGATCCGGGACTGCTTGCGACGATGCGCAAGTTGGAGGCCATCGTCGCCGACGGCCACGAGCATCCGGACATCTATGTCGAGACGCTGGCCCTGCTCGCGGCCCTCGAACTCGCGCGGCTGCAGACGCAGCGGCCCCAGACGGACAACCGCGTCGGTCGCTTGTCCGGCGCGCAGGAAACCCTGCTTCGCGACTATATCGAGGCACATTTGGCTTCAGACATCAGCCTGGACGATCTGGCGCAGATCGCCCGCCTCAGCCGCTTCCATCTCGCGCGCCGTTTCAAGACCACCTTCGGCACGTCTCCCCACCGCTACCTCACCGAGGTGCGGATCGGTCGCGCCAAGGAGATGCTGAAAGGCACGACGCTCCAGGTCGGCGAGATCGCCAAGGCGACCGGCTTTTCCTCGGCCGGGCTTCTGATCCGGGCGTTCCGTTCGGTCGAGGGCACGACGCCGCTCGCCTACCGCCGCCGCTGACTTCACGCCACGTAGATCGTCGGCCGGCCCTCTTTCCGCGCCTGGACGACGGCAGCCTCCGCCTGTTCCATCAGCAGTTCCGCCGAGGCGGCCGGGCCGGAGGCCGCGGCGATGCCGATCGTCACCGACAGCATGTCGGCGACCGGGCCGCTCGCGGCAGTCTTGCGCGTCTGGATGGCGTCGTGGATGCGCAGCGCGATGCTGACCGTCTTTTCCGGCAGGATGTCCTCGAAGATCACGGCGAACTGGTGATGGCCTGTGCGGGCTATGTAGTCGCTGCGTTTGAGCGTCCGGCGGAGGAGTACGGCGAAGCGCTTGACGATCCGGCTCGCGGCGCCCTGGCCGATCTCGTGGGCGAGGAGCTGCAGCGATCCCAGCTCGATCAGCACCATGGAGAGCGTGCGTGCCGGTGTCAGCGCTGCCACGTCGCGTGCAAGTCGCGCCGCAAACGCCGCACGGTTCGGCAGGCCCGTCAGACCGTCGACTGCCGCCACGACGTCGCCACCCGAGGCCTTGCGGTGCAGGCCGACTAGGATCTCGCGGCTCTGCTGCAGGCTTTCATAGGCTTCGCGGGCCGAGCGGGCCAGCACGACGAGCTGGCGGTGGAGCGCTTCCGGGTCGAGGCCCGGGCCGGCCTCCAGCGCGATCTGGCGCAAAGTGTCGAGATCCTGGATCCGCCCGGCGATCAGCCTGTCCAGCGTGCGGGCGACGAAGGCGGTGTCGTAGACCCGGCCGTCCGCCGGTGGTTGCGGATTTCGCTCGACGGTGCGGCTGGCCGGTCTCGGCAATGGTTTCGACATGAAAAGATCCTGCAACGATACGCCATCCATAAGCGGCTTGCGCTAAGATTTGCTAAATTTCGACTGGTGGCGCTCGCTCTTCCGCAACCATGCCTGTCGCCCGCGCCGGGTGCCGCAGCGATGGGGCAGGTTACGCTATCTCCGGCTCGGCTGGCGGCGTCGAATAGCGGTTGCGCACCACGGTGACGGTGCATGGCGCGTTGGCCGCGACTTCCCCGGCGACGCTGCCGATCAGCGACCGCATCGTCGAGGATTGCCGCGCCCCCATCACGATATGATCGACCTTGTTGGATCGTGCGAATTCTAGGATGGCGCGAGCGGGGTCGACCGCCTCGACGACATGGAAGGTCACCGCCCCCTCCGCTCCGCCCATCGGCTGAGCCCATCCCTTCAATTGTACGAGGCGTGCGACATGCTTGTTCTGCCCGTCCTCGTCGAGTGACGTGTCGAGCGAGATCCGGTTGATTTTCTGGACGTTGAGGCAGGCCACGCGCGCGCGCTCGGACTTTTCGACGATGCGGGTGGTGGTGAGCCGGAGCGCGGCCGCGAGCTCGGGCGCGGTGTTGTCGAGGTCGATCGTGACCAGAACGATCGGCGCATCGGAATATTGGCCGGCGACGACAGCCGCGCGGTGGATACCGAGCGGCTCCGGGTTGAATCGCCGGCGGATCACGTCTGTGATCGGATCGCGTTTCAACCGTTCCGCCCGCGCCGTCAGCGTGACCCGCGGCAGGTCACGCAGATCGTTGGTGAGTTGGGCGGCAGTCTGATAACGCCAGTCCGGCTTGACCTCCAGGCAGCGCAGGATGACCTCCTGCAGCGCGGGCGACAGGTCGGGCCGGAGCGCACGCGGCGGCCAGGGATCGCGCCACAGCCGCTTGCGCAGGCCAGACAGCCGCTGCGGGTCGCCGAACGGCCGCGTGCCGGTCGCGAAGAAATACAGGAGCACGCCAAGCGCAAAGAGGTCGCTGCGGAAATCGGTGCGCCGGCCGATCACCTGCTCGGGCGCCATATAGGGCGCCGTGCCGTAGGGCAGGCGGAACTCCTCGGCCATCAGGTCGGGCATGTGGATATGGCAGGCGAGGCCATAGTCGATCAGGACGGCCTCGCCCGTCCGGCGAAACATGATGTTGGACGGCTTGAGGTCGAGATGAACGACGCTCTGGCGGTGAAGCGCGTCCAGCGCATCGGCGATCTTGGCGCCGAGCGTCGCCACCTCCACCTCGGCCCGCGGCAGCGTTTCCAGCCAGGGATAGAGCGAGGCCCCCTCGATCCGCTCCATGACGATATAGGGTTGGGTCGAGAAATCGCCATTGGCGACGAAATGCGGCACATGCGGACCGGACAGCTTGGGCAGGATCATCTGCTCCATTTCGAAAGAGACGATGGCGGCCGGGTCGTCGCCTTCGCCGATCCGAGGTACCTTCATCAGGAGCGGCATGTCGATATCGGCGCGGCTGACGCTCAGCAGGCGCGCCATGCCGCCATTGTGCAGCACCTCGCCGATCGCGAAGCCGTCGACGACGTTGCCGGGCGCGAGCGATGTCTTGACCATCAGCGTCCCTCCACCAGCCGCAGGGCAAGCGCCTCGGGCAGCCCGGCCGCGACGATCTTCCTCGCCGCGGCATCGATGTCATAGGCGACGCGGCAGAAGCGGAGTTCGCGGCTCTCGGTCTGGTAGAGACCAAAGGCGGCCGCCGGATTGCCGTCGCGCGGCTGCCCCACCGCCCCCATCACAGCCAGCCACTGCCGCTGCGCGGAGAGCGGGATCGGCGCCTCGACGCTCGGCGTGAAGGACGTGACCTTTCCCATCGCCGCACGGCAATGCAGCGCCGCCCGGTGGGTATGACCGCAGAAGCTGACCTGCGCGACGCAGGCGGCGAGATGCCGTTTGGCATCCTCGCCGTCGAGGACATAGCGCCAGGCCGCGGGCGCGCTCGCGTCGGCATGGACATAGAGCCGGTCGTCCTCCTCGACCCGCATCGGAAGGGCTCCGAGGAAGGCCCGCGCCTCCGCATCGAGCCGGTTGCGTGTCCAGTCGATCGCGATCCGCGCATTCGACGTCATCGATTGGGTGCCCTGGCTCGCAGCCTCGTCATGGTTGCCGCGTATCGCGACGGCACCGTCCTCGACCAGTTGCCGCGCGCGGTCCACGCACCATTCCGGATCGGCGCCGTATCCGACGATGTCGCCGAGCAGCACGATGCGATCGGCGCCGGCTTCGGCGACCGCGGCGAGACAGGCTCCGAAGGCCTCGCGATTGGCGTGAATGTCGGACATGACCGCGATCAGCAAGGTGTTTCCTCCAGGCCGCACCCTAGCAAGATGCATCCGGCGGCGCCATTGGCCGGAGGTATGAGGCGCTTGCGGATGCTTGACGCCCGTCAAATCCGTGATCCCGACCGTACGGTTCCGCACGCAGGGATTGCGTCGGGAGACTTGTGCAAGATTCTGCTGGAGGGCTTAACCCGAAAGAAAGGCCCCGGCCGCGTAATACAATCATAAATGGTCGGCGTCAGGGGGCACCATGTGCGCGCACGCTCTGTTCAAAAGTCTGGATCCTCCCGCCTGTCTCCTCGACGAGATCGCCCTGCGCATGTCGATGGCCCGCGGCGTCGAGGAGATCATGGCCGTCGTGCGCCATGGCGTGCGTCCGCTGGTCGGCGCAGACGGCGTCACCTTCGTCCTGCGCGATGGCGACACCTGCTTCTATGCCGATGAAGATGCCATCTCGCCGCTCTGGAAGGGACAGCGTTTTCCGATGGCGCGCTGCATTTCCGGCTGGGCGATGCTGCATCGCGAGGTAGTCCTCATCGAGGACATCTATGCCGATGACCGGATTCCGCACGCTGCCTATCGGCCGACCTTCGTTAAGAGCCTCGCCATGGTGCCGGTGCGCGACGACGACCCGGTTGGCGCGATCGGGGCCTACTGGTCCGAGCGGAAGATGCCGAGCCCTGACGAGGTTCGGGTGCTGCGCCGGATCGCCCACAGCGCGGCGGTGGCGATGACCAATATCTCGCTCACCAGCGCCCTTCGCGCGGCGCGGGACGAAGCCGTGCGTGCCAAGGATGCCATCGTCCTCGCGATGGCCGATCTGGCCGAGACCCGCGACAACGACACCGGCAACCATATCCGGCGCACACAGCACTATGTCCGTGCCCTGGCCGAGGGCTGCGTCGAACACGGCCTCCACGCCGAGGCGCTCGATGCCGAGACCGTTGCGCTGCTCTTCAAGAGCGCGCCGCTGCACGACATCGGCAAGATCGCCATCCCCGACTGCATCCTGCGCAAGCCGGGGCGGCTGACCGCCGAGGAGTTCGAGGTGATGAAGACCCATGCCATGCTCGGCAGCCGGGCCATCGCCCATGCCCAGGCCAATCTCGGTGCCGACAGTTGCTTCCTGCGCGTCGCTGCGGAGATTGCCGAGACCCATCACGAACGCTGGGACGGTTCCGGCTACCCGCATGCGCTGAAGGGCGAGGCCATCCCGCTCAGTGGCCGGCTCATGGCCGTCGCCGACGTCTATGACGCGCTGGTCTCAGAACGCGTCTACAAGTCGGCGATCTCGCATGAAGACGCCGTGGCCATGATCGCCGAGGAACGCGGCCGGCATTTCGATCCGGAACTGGTCGACGTGTTCCTCAGGATCCATCCCCGCTTCGACGAGATCCACCGCGATTTCAGCGATCACGCGGCGTAGTCGGTCAAGCGGCGCAATCGGTCAGGCGGCCTGTGTCGATGTCACGGTGAATCGCAACCCGAGCGCCTTCATCACACCCATCAAGGTGGAGAGCTTGGGATCGCCCTTCTCGCTCAGCGACTTGTAGAGCGCCTCGCGCGTGATCCCGGCGTCCCTGGCGACGGATGCCATGCCCTTCGCCCTGGCGATGTTGCCCAAGGCAATCGCGATGACCCTCGGGTCACCCTCCTCGAAGGCCGCTTCGAGATAGGCCTCGATGGCTTCGTCCGTGCCGAGAAACTCGGTCGGATCCCAAGGCGTGGTTTCAATCGTCATTCCAAGCCTCCCTTGCCATCTGCCTCGCGCGGTCCATATCGCTGCGCTGCGAGCTCTTGTCTCCGCCGCAAAGCAGTATCACCACCTCGTTGCCGCGACGAACGAAGTAGACCCGGTAACCGGGGCCGTAGTCGATACGCAGTTCGCCGATTCCGTCGAAGTATTTGGCGTCACCGAAAAGTCCATATTCCAGTCGGTCGATGCGTGTCCGTATACGGGCCTGGGCTCTGAGATCGCGGAGCGATCTCAGCCAGTCGGCAAAGACGCGGGTCTGACGAACATCGATCAACTGTAATCTCTAGTTCACATTGTCCGGATGTTCAAGCGACCCGGATTTCAGTTTGCATCACGTAATCACGCTCGGCGCGTCCCGCCCGGTCCTGGCCTTGATGCCCGCAATCTCGTCCGCGACAGCGATCAGGTCGGCCAGTGCCGCCTGGGTGTCGAGGTCGTGCCTGGAGGCGTCGGGTTCGTAGCGCTCGATATAGACGCGGAGCGTCGCGCCCGACGTGCCGGTGCCGGACAGGCGGAAGACGACGCGGGAGCCGCCCTCGAACAGGATGCGGATGCCCTGGTTCTTCGAGACCGAGCCGTCGACCGGGTCGTGATAGGCGAAGTCGTCGGCCTCGCGGACCTTGAGGGCGCCGAAGCTCCGGCCGGGCAGGGTGGCGAGCTGGGCGCGGAGATTGTCCATCAGGCCGTTCGCCGCCTCGGTCGCCACTTCCTCGTAGTCGTGGCGCGAATAATAGTTGCGGCCGAAGGCGGCCCAGTGCTTGGTGACGATGTCCTTGACGCTCTCGTTGCGCACGGCGAGGATATTGAGCCAGAGCAGCACCGCCCAGAGCCCGTCCTTCTCGCGGACATGGTTGGAGCCGGTGCCGGCGCTTTCCTCGCCGCAGATCGTCGCCATGCCCTCGTCGAGCAGGTTGCCGAAGAACTTCCAGCCGGTCGGCGTCTCGTAGATGCCGATGCCGAGCTTTTCCGCCACGCGGTCGGCGGCGCCCGAGGTCGGCATGGAACGGGCGATGCCGGCGAGGCCCTTGGCGTAACCGGGCGCGAGATGGGCGTTCGCGGCCAGCATCGCGACGCTGTCGGACGGGGTCACGAAGATGCCCTTGCCGATGATCAGGTTGCGGTCGCCGTCGCCGTCGGAGGCGGCGCCGAAATCCGGCGCGCCGTCGCCGGACATCATCAGGTCGTAGAGGTCCTTGGCATGGACGAGGTTGGGATCGGGATGGTGGCCGCCGAAGTCCGGCAGCGGCACGAAGTTGAGCACCGAACCCTTGGCGGCGCCGAGCCGGTTTTCCAGGATCTCCTTGGCATAGGGACCCGTCACTGCGCTCATCGCGTCGAAGACGACGCGGAAGCCGCCCTCGATCTTGGCGCGGATTGCCGGGAAGTCGAAGAGCGTCTCCATGAGCGCCGCATAATCGTCGACGGGATCGACCACGTCGACTTCCATTCCCTCGACCTGTTTGACGCCGGGCTTGTCGAGATCGAAGTCGTCAGCATCCGAGATCAGGTATTTGTCGATGACCTTGGAGCGGGCGAAGATCGCGTCGGTGATCTTCTCGGGCGCGGGGCCGCCATTCGAGGCATTGTATTTGATGCCGAAATCCTCGGTCGGGCCGCCGGGATTGTGCGAGGCCGAGAGGATGATGCCGCCGAAGGCCTTGTATTTCCGGATCAGGTTCGACGCTGCAGGCGTCGAGAGGATGCCGCCGCGGCCGACCATCACCTTGCCGAAGCCGTTCGCCGCCGCCATCTTGATCGCGATCTGGATGACTTCGCGGTTGAAGTAGCGGCCATCCCCGCCGATCACCAGCATCTGGCCGACGAAGCCTTCGAGCGAATCGAAGATAGACTGGATGAAGTTCTCCGCATAGTTCGGCTGCTGGAAATGCGGGACCTTCTTGCGGAGCCCCGACGTGCCCGGCTTCTGGTCGGGATAGGGGGTTGTCGCGACGGTCTTGATCATGGAACGGCTACCCTGTTGATGAGTGTCTTGTAGAGCGAGGCATACTGCCCGGCGCCCGTCTGCCAGGAGACGTCGGCGCTCATGGCGGTCTTCTGGATCCGCCGCCAGGCCGCCTTGTCCTCGAACAGCCGGAAGGCGCGGCGCAGCGCCTGGCCGAAGCCGTGCCGGTCGATCGGAGAAAATTGGATGCCCGTGGCGGCGCCCGCGGCGAGGGCCGCGCCGTTGGCGTCGATGATCGTATCGGCGAGGCCGCCGGTGCGGCCGACGACCGGCACGCAGCCGTAGCGCAGGCCGTAGAGCTGCGTGAGCCCGCAAGGTTCGAAACGCGACGGAATGAGGATGGCGTCGGCGCCGGCCTGCATCAGATGCGACAGCGGCTCGTCATAACCGAAGACGATGGCGACGCGGCCGGGATGCCGCTCGGCGGCGGCGCGCATGCCAGCCTCGAGGACAGGATCGCCCGAACCGAGCACGGCGAGCTTGCCGCCGTGACGGACGATTTCGTCGGCGGCGTCGATGACGAGGTCGATGCCCTTCTGCCAGGTCAGTCGCGAGACGACGCAGAAGATCGGTCCGTCGGTCGCGGCCAGGCCGAAGCGCTTTTCGAGCGCCTCGCGGTTGGCGGCGCGTGCGGCGAGCCGCTTCGCGTCGTAGGTCGCGGCAATCTGGCTGTCGGTGGCGGGGTTCCAGACCGCGTCGTCGATGCCGTTGACGATGCCGATCAGGTCGTGGACGCGCTCGCCGATCAGGCCTTCGAGCCCCATGCCGAATTGCGGCTCGAGGATCTCCTCGGCATAGGTCGGGCTGACCGTGGTGATCGCCCAGGCCGTGCGCAGCCCGCCCTTGAGGTAGCCGACATCGCCGTAATACTCGACGCCGTCGACGGCGAAGGCCGCGGGCGGAAGGCCCAGCGCCGGGAAGATCTGCGCCGAGAACTGTCCCTGAAAGGCGATGTTGTGGATCGTCAGAACCGAGGGTGTGTGGGGGCCGACCTCGGAATATTTGAGATAGAGCGGCACCAGCCCCGCCTGCCAGTCATGGCCATGCAGAAGGTCCGGTGCCCAGTCCGGATCGAGACCGTTGGCGAGGTCGACGGCCGCGCGCGCGAGCGCGGCGAAGCGCTGCCAGTTGTCGATATAGTCCTTGCCTTCCGTGTCGACATAGGGACCGCCCTCGCGGTCGTAGAGTTCGGCGCAGTCGATCACATAGAGCTCGAGCCCTGCATGCTCGGCGAAGAGCAGCCGCGCTGGCCGGCCGAGCAGGTCGGGCAGTTCCGCCACCTGCCGGGTCGTGCCGATCTTGGCGAGAACCACGGGGTAGCCCGGAACGATCGTCCGCATCGAGATGCCCGATGGCGCGAGAGCCAGCGGCAGCGCACCCGCAACATCGGCAAGCCCCCCGGTCTTGACCAGGGGAAAGACTTCCGATGCGACCGATAGAACCTTCATCGCCGTCGCCTCCGCCTACATGCCGAGCTTGTCGATCATCGCCTGGGTGACCAGGCAGATGCCGCTTTCGGTCCGGCGGAAGCGCTTGGCGTCGAGTTCCGGATCCTCGCCGACGACCAGCCCCTCCGGAATGATGACGCCGCGGTCGACGACGACATTCTTGAGCCGCGCATGCCTGTTGACGATGACCTCCGGCAGCACCACGGCGTGGTCGAGATGCGAATAGGAATTGACCCGGCAGCCGGTAAAAAGGAGCGTGCGGTTGAGCGACGCGCCCGACACGATGCAGTTGCCCGACACCAGCGACGACACGGCCGAGCCACGGCGGTTGGCCTCGTCATGGACGAACTTCGCCGGCGGCGTGATCTCCGAATAGGTCCAGATCGGCCATTCGGAATCGTAGAGGTCGAGTTCGGGCACCACGTCGGTGAGGTCGATATTGGCCTGCCAGTAGGCGTCGACAGTGCCGACGTCGCGCCAGTAGGCCTGCTGCTCGAGCTCGGCGCGGACGCAGCTCTCGTTGAAGCGGTGCGCCACCGCCTTGCCGTTCTTGACGATGTGCGGGATCAGGTCCTTGCCGAAGTCGCGCGAGGAGTTCGGGTCGGCGGCATCGGCCTTCAGGAGGTCGATCAGGAACTTGGTGTGGAAGACATAGATGCCCATCGAG
>JAESFG010000407.1_pt1 | contig 44005 bp, 41 predicted proteins | sample 9269371 | NCBI WGS metagenome assembly JAESFG01 (sample SAMN14506227, study PRJNA617093) | algae metagenome | isolation source: Aetokthonos hydrillicola CCALA 1050 (B3-Florida) and co-occurring... | place: USA: South Carolina | collected 2013-01-01 | reverse complement strand
CAATCGCCTGGGTGTAATCAGCAATTGCTGATTGATACTCTTTTATTTCATAGTAAGCATTACCACAATTGTGGTAAAAAGTTGCATTTTTAGAATTGATAGCGATCGCCTGGGTGTAATCAGCAATTTCTGATTGACACTCTTTTATTTCATGGTAAGCAACACCACGATTGTTGTAAGCCGTTGCATATTTAGGATTGATAGCAATCGCTTGGGTAAAATCAGCAATTGCTGATTGATAGTCTTCTATTTTAGAGTAAGCAAAACCCCGATCACAGTAAGCCGTTGCATATTTAGGATTGATAGCAATCGCCTGGGTGTAATCAGTAATTGCTGATTGATAGTCTTCTATTTTAGAGTAAGCATTACCACGATTATGGTAAGCCGTTGCACTTTTAGGATTGATAGCAATTGCCTGGGTGTAATCAGCAATTGCTGATTCATAGTCTTCTATTTGCCTGTAAGCAACACCACGATTATGGTAAGCCGTTATATATTTAGGATTGATAGCAATTGCCTGGGTGTAATCAGCAATTGCTGATTCATAGTCTTCTATTTGCCTGTAAACATTACCACGATTATAGTAAGCTTTTGCATCTTTAGGATTGAGATCAATTGCCTGGGTGTAATCAACAAGCGATTGTAGTGAGTCCCGCTCGGCTTCTTCTATTTGTTCTTGAATGAGAGACAACTGAGACTGAGATTTTACCCATAACTGTTTTGCCCAAGCCAATTTAGCTTTTTCTTTTTCCAAAAAGGCATCAGGTATTTGTCCTGCTAGTGTCATAGGATATGGTGTTAAATCCCACCCACAAGTAGTACAAAAGTTTACCTGTTCTTCAGTGTATTCTGTTCCACATACTGGACACTGTGCCATAAAGTCTGCCTCTAGTTGAACTCTAAATATTTTTTAAAGAACTTCTAATTTTCTAACTCTTTGCTCTCATTGGTATAATAAATCTTCAGCTTGAATCAAATGTTTATAAGAAAAGTGTAATAAATTTGCCTTATTGTTATATTTGATGTTTTCTGTGTTTTAATTTATCGTCTAAAAAATCCAGATAAAATAAGCCTAATCGCCACATAAAGTAGAAAAAAAGTTAGGATTAAACCTAAAATTCCACTATTAGCAATAAATTTGAAAATGCTATTGATAATACTGTAGAAAATACTCTCAATATCCTTGCCAGCACCCAAACGATAAAGTGCAGTACTGACAGTAAGCAAAAATACAATTATTGAGAATAACTTAAATTGTAATCCTTCTTTCTCACTTGCACTAAATACCACTACTACAACACCAAGAAATACAAGAACGAAATCCCATTCCAAAGCTTTCAAATCGATACCTTGTCCCTTGATAAATGCAATAGCATAGCCCATTGCTGACAAAAATAGACCAACAATAAATGCTGTTGGGAAAATATCGGCTGGATTTAAGCCCATACCGGCTACCTGAAACATAATGCTGTACGCGTTGAGCATTAGACCAGCAATATTAGTAGCGTCATCAAAAGCTTTTTTTAAATCAAATTGAATATCCATTATCCATTTTACTTAAAAGTTAAGTGTGAACGCCTCAATTTCAACTGGGAATATCTTCTATAGTAAATGTAACCATTGCCTCTCCTTGTAAGTTATCACGTAACATACGGCTTTTTTGAGATTTCACCATTCTTTCATAGAAGTTACGTACATCTCGACCATTACCAAAATTGCGCTCGCGCTGTTGATAAGCAATATTAAAAACTTGCTGTAGAGGTTCTTTGACATTATCAGGGCAAATACGCCTTGCTTTCTGACACAGACTCAAGAAAATCTGGAGCATTTCCTCACCTGTATAATCAGGAAACTCAATTTGGTAAGCAATGCGAGAAGCAATACCAGAGTTGGTATTCATGAAGTCTGCCATTTCTCTAGAGTAACCAGCGAGGATGACCACAAGGCGATCGCGCTCATTTTCCATTATGGGGACAAGGGTATCAATCGCTTCTCTGCCAAAATCATTTGCTGACTCTCCCCGTGAGAGTGCATAAGCTTCATCAACAAATAACACACCATCAAATGCTGATTCAATTGCTTCTTTAGTCTTTATTGCAGTTTGACCAACATAACCAGCAACTAACTTGCTGCGCTCAACTTCTACAAATTGCCCTTTTTTCAACAACCCTAATGCTTTAAATATCTTACCTACCAATCTTGCTACAGTAGTCTTCCCTGTACCAGGATTGCCAGTAAACAGCATATGTCTTGTTTCCACTTCGTTAGTAGTATATAATAAACCTGCAGCGCGTAAGCGTTGATTCGCCAGTTCGCTATTTACAATTTCCTGAATGGCTGCTTTGACTGAATGCAGACCAATCATGCTATTGAGTTCTTGCAGAAGTAACTGAAGATTATCTTCATCTTTGCTACCCTGTTTACTCAGTTCTTGATACTGTGGTGGTAAATCAGCAAATTGAAATGGTTCGTTGAGTCTGTCTAAATTTTGCTCCACGACCCGTTGGGAGCGCCGCTCATCCATTTGGTTAAAAAGATTTTCTACCAGACCAGCATTTCCAAAGTTCTGATCGCGGTTCTCATACAACTGCGTGAATAGATTCATTATGGCAGTTTCTAATTCTGGAGCGATCGTACATCCCACTCGCGATACCCTTTGACGCAAGATAGTCATTAACTCATCGGGAGCATAGTCCTCAAAAATAATCTCAGTAGCAAAACGACGCTTTAATCCAGGATTGGAATTAAGGAAGTTTTCCATATTGGTAGGATAGCCTGCTACAATAACCGCCAGACGATGGCGTTCATCTTCCATGCGTTTCAATAATGTATCAATTGCTTCTTGTCCAAAACCGTTATCTTCCCCTTGACTCAGTGTATAAGCTTCGTCAATAAACAAAACACCATCAAGAGCGCGATCAATTACTCCATCAGTCTGAATCGCCGTTTGTCCTACATAAGCTGCTACTAAGTCTTTTCTACCCACTTCTACTATATGACCACGCTGTAACAAACCCAAATCACGATAAATTTCTCCAATTAGCCTTGCTACTGTAGTTTTTCCCGTACCAGGATTACCTTTGAATACCATGTGTAAACGAGGAGGTTCTGTAGTTAGCCCTTGTTGTCGGCGCTCTCGTTCCACCTCTAATTTTCGCATTTTTAACTTGATAGTTTCTTTAACTGAACGTAACCCAATCATTTGTTCTAGACGTTCCACAGCAGGTTGAGTTGATACATTTCCTGATAGCCAGTTTTGTTTTCTTGCTTCTGCAAGGGAGATTTCTCTTGCAGCTTGAAAACGGTCATACCAAAAGTTTAGAGTTTGATTTTCTGCTGCTAACCAGATTGGTAACTGTTCACTGGTTGTCCAATCAATAGTTTTATGAGCAGTGAGACGAAAATAATGACTCAAAGCAGAGATTTCTGTTGCATTGGGTGAACCAAGACGAGCGATATTAAATACATAATTATCTGTTTGATCGCGATTTAGCAGTAGATTTGCTAGATAAGTGAAGCCTATTTGTTGACAAAACTGTTGTAGTTCATTACGATTTTCATGGTGAAAAATCAGAATACAAAGGTTACGATTAGTAGGTGGCATACGCGACCAAATCAGCATACGCCCAAATAGCTCGCGAGGATTATCAAATTGTCTTAAATCCTCAGCATTCGAGAAAACAATAGCGGATTTTTGTGTAGGGTCTTCCATCACTGTTTGTAGTGTTGTGATGACTGTGCTATCCTGCAACACGACTCTTGGCTGTGTGGAGTTTTGTACTGGTGGAGGGGTTGTTACTGTTGGGGGTGAAGTTGCATTTCTACCTAGTAATCCTTTCTTTTTTTTAAAAGGACCATTCGTAAGTTGCATTTCTCTCTGTGTAGTTGGCGAAGTCGAACTAGATGATTGGGGTTGTAGTAAGCAGCGATCGCGTGATTCTGCATCCCAAAAGTACAGCTTATGCACCCCCGAATAGAATAAAATACGTTGATAACCATGCTGTTTGAGATAGCGATGTAAAACTTGCTCGATATTTTGTAATAGTAAATCTGGTGTACAAAAGGTATCGCTGGTATTAGCTCCATAGATAACTAAGAAGCGATCGCCTGACTGTAAGTTGAATCCTGATGTTACTCTTTCAACAGCCATACTAAGTCGGTTTATTTTCAATTTTTTCAAAATTATTTGTCTAATTTATTAGAATATCTAATTTTTATTCATGATAAAATCTCCTTAAAAGCTGATTGTTGTAGCCAAATTTTCCTAATGTTTGTGCCACATATAATGTTATCGATAAAATTATTGTTCCACCGGTAAATAATAATATTATTATTAGAGCTATATAACGTAATAATATTATTATGCAATATTCATTAGATAATGAGAAAAACATTAGCACGCTAGCCATTGGTGTACCAATTAAGCAAATAAATAATATTATTTGAATTCCAAATTTAAATTCTATAAAATTATTCGATAATGTCATTAAATTAAATATATTCTCTTCATATTTTAAATTTTTTATTTGTAATTCTTTTATTCTTTGATTCGCTCTATCTAAAGAATAAGTTACTTGTGAAACTTCCTTTTTTCGTTCTTCTTCTAATAATCGAATTTGTTGCTGAAATTTATCGTTGACTTCTTTTAGACTAGGTTGCTCTGCTAATTCAACTTCAAGTTCCTTTTTCTTTTGCTGTAAATGTTGTAGCTGATTTTGTATCTGCTTTTGTCCTTTAGTCAATTGTTCCACTTCCTCCTCAAATAGATATTTTTCCTGTTGAGTCAGATCTAATTCAGATAGTAATAATGATATTTCTTGATTAGCTCTATCTAGTTCTTCTTTCGACTGGGATTTAAGCCAACTCTGTTTTGCCCAAGCTAGTTTTTTTCGTTCCTTTTCCAAAAAAGCATCATGTATCTGACCTGCAAATACTATTGGGTAAGGACTCAAATCCCATCCACAAATAGAGCAATTTCCAACATCACCTTCGGTATACTCAGTATTACAGACTGGACAGTTAGCCATATTTCCTCTTAAGCTGAATATTCTGTTCGCGATATCCACAGAAAGAGCAACAAATCAAAGTTTTTCATGCGTCTACGTGCCTTGTTTGCCCCGGCGTTGCCTCACTTGCTGCATATTTTGATACTCCTGTTTTGGTCGTGTAAGACATTCTAAAGGTCTTGTTCCCTTCACTCCCTCCACCTCTAAAACATCAAAAATTGCCTTAGCATTTTGTTGAGTCGCTTTTTCATCCAGCAACTTCTGGCTAAATGTATTAATGGAGACAGAGTTTGTGCCAAACTCTTTTTCAGGACTAATGATCGTCACCACTTCATCCCCAGCAATGTTCTTCACTTTTACTACATAGGCATTGCGCTGATCCATCCCTTCATAAATGGCATTTGTATCTGAGTCAACAAGGCTATATCCCATAGACTCCAGTACTTCCACCGCCTTATCTGCGATTTCTACCCTTAACTGTGAACCCAATATTTCTAGTTTTGCCTGCTCAACAATCTGTCCCAATCGAGGATGTAAGTTATTAATCTGTTCACCAATTTGTTTGACTTGCTCAGTGGTTAATGTGGATTCACCCGTCTTAAGTTGTGCTTCTAAATGATTGAGTTCTTGCTCGTACTCGCTGAGACGACCACTTACCCAATAGTCTACCTCTAGCCGAAACTTATCCGCCTCATCGCCTTGACCAACTTCCACCTCACATTCACGGTTAGCTTGAACCTCTGCAATCAAACTGCGTAAATCTTCCAAAGCTGCATTGTAAAGCAGTAGCCACTCTTGCTCTTTTTGCTCCAATTCCAGTCGTAGATCGCTAAGGGCTAGATAGGTTTGTTGTGCAGTAGCGATCGCAGCTTCACTCACACCTACCTGAATATTGTTGCGTGCTAGCTCCAAACCCCGCCGCAGGTCAGCTAGTCTACCAGGTGCGAATCGCTCATGCTGGTAATTCCGATCAATTTGCTGCCAAATCACCTCCACGTCAGCTAGCAAATCTTGTGCCAGCTTAGCTTTGTATTGCTTTTCCTGTTCAATGCTGTCAAAAATCCGGTCAATCTGCTGTTGCAAAACCCGCTGACCTTTCTCTCGTGCTTGCCGTTCTTCTACAATTAATTGAGTGAACTTTTGAGCGAGTTGCTGATTTAACCGCAAATATTCCTGCCGTTGCTCAGATGTAATCCGCAAATACTCACAGCGCTGTTGAGCAAATCCCTGATTCATAGCAGATTCCAAGCGACTAGTTTCTCTGATTAAGGCTTGTTGCTGGCGGTACTCCGATTCACGCAGCGCGTTGTTAAATTCCTGCCGTTGTTGCTGCAATCGTCTCTGGGTACTTCTTTCTAGATCGCTCAGCCCACTCCGCAATTGTTGCATATCTTGTTCCTGTTGCCTAGCACGTTGCTCTAAGGGAGCTAATCGTTGCTGAAATTCGCGTCTTGTTTCTTCTCTAACTTTATTTAAGCGCTCAGGTAAATCTTGTTGCACCGATCTCAATCGGCTATCTTGCTCTCTTAATCGTCTTAGCTCTTGGTCGTCAACGCTAACATAGCGCCTTTTTTCCCCACTCATAACAGTTGCTCCTGTAGTTTTGGCAACACTGACTAAATTAGAGTTTAGCTGTCTTACAATTCGTTCACTCAATTGCTAAATGTGTTTGACAAGGTGCGCGACCTCCTACATCAACCCGTTCCTGATTTATCTCCTAATGAATTACTAGTAATAAATTATATGGTTAAAGGTGCATTTTCTTTCATTTTAGAGGAGATTTTTACAATTGCTACAGATATATTTTGGATAAATCTGTGCCATTCGCGCATGGCTCACGTTACTTTAGATTTTACATATCAATTGCGCACAATGGTGTCCAGTGGAAGGGGTCTTGAAACAGCTTACTGTTAGCTGGGATTCTTCTAAAAAGCATCTTCTGGGTTGGGCTTAGGGGTAACTGCGTTTCTTGAATCCATTGCCAAAGTTGAGTCATAGTGATATTTCTAACCCAGAATTGCGCCTGGTTGGGCGCAAGGGCTACAGAAATTTCCGTTTGCAAATTTTGATAAAACTTAATCATTAAAAAGGCAGTAGACAAATCACTAATCGTCCAAAGTGAACTAACGACAATCGTGAACGGATCGCCCAGATTGCTGTCATCCCACCGAAACCAGGTCAGGAAGCAGCTTGGGCAAAGCTTCAGGCACGAAAAGTCAAACGTGCTGAGTCAGATATATGATTATTGATACCAGTATTTTATAGGATTACTATTTGATTTTTGAAAGGGTTTGGTGCGTCACGACGTTACGTCTAAGCGCGATCACGTATTCTTTAAAGCAAGCGATCGGCTTTATTGCACACAACAAAGAAACGTTACTTACCAATCGCACAAAATGCAGCCCAGTGAAATGGATTTTGAAAGGGTTGGTCGTCATCTTGCAGCTTGTGTAGAAGTCTCTGTAACGGTGTTCGCATAGTCGGATTTAGAGGGAATGGATTTTCTGTCATCCATGCAACTAATTGAGCTTTAGTAACGCCTTTCAACCAGCATTGCGCTTGGTTGAGAGCAACAGCTACTGATGTTTGCCCTTGCAGATTTTCGTAGAATTTTGCCATTAAAAATGCTGTCGATAGGTCTTTCACAGTCCAAAGCGAACTGACGACATACTGTGTGCCTGCATACAAAAAGGCACTAGGTAAGCCAATGTATTCATCACTAGTATTATTAAAGTCAATCAATCCGGTTTCACAAGCAGACATTGTGACGAGGCGACATTGTTCTAAGTTGAGGGTAAAGATTGTATCTAAAGTGAGGTACTTTTCTAGGTCAAGCACTTCGTCATCTTGCAAACTTGAAGAGTTTTCTGAATCAGGTTCCGTGAATGTGGATTTGGCGGAGGGATCTGCCAGCATAAGGGCAGAATTCCGAGGATTGGTAAGATTAAAGTAGCCGTGACAGCTAAAGTGGGCGCAGTGGAAAGTATTGAGATCTGTACCCTCAATGGCTGACTTGGTAGCGTTTGCTTTTTTAAGAATATTGGTTTGTCTAAAGTAGCTTTTAATAATTTCGACTTCAGTATCTGTGTAGCCGAGGTCTTCTGTTGGGTTCTGGATAGCAAAGATAGATTCAAAATTTGGGCGTTGTCGCTTTTGCAACTGTTGCAACATCTGGCAACTTGGAGCATAGCTCACCCCACCAAGAAAGCGCTCGAATAAACTTGTGCCATCGTTTAGGGGTAAGGCGTGAAGTGGAAGTAGGTGTAGAAAGCGATGGGGAATCAAGATGATGCGATCGCAAGTAGTAGGCACACAAGTGAGAATATCTTCGATATGGAGAAGTTGGCTAAGCTGCTGAAGACGTTCGGTCAATTGTGATCGCCAGTGGTTTTTATCATTTTGATAGTCTTCAAAATACTCATAAAACCAATTATTCAAGTCTTGAATAATTTTATTGTCGATAGCAGCAGATGACAAAACTTGAGGTTGGTGACAATCAGAAGTTATAATAAAAGTGTAACAACTGTTAGAAGTTAAATACCACTCAACAATGGCGGTTCCCGCATCTATTGCAGAGACAATCTGGTTAAATGGGATGGCTTTAACCTGTTGAGTTTCTCGAAAGGTAGGGTCAATTTGATCGATAGTTTTCATCAAATCATCGAGTTGTTCTTCCAACTGATTAAGATACTGACGCTCCGAAGGTCTAGTTTCCAAATTATCTATTCGCTCGCCATCTCCAATGTTAAGAAACCCCAAGCGCTCCTCAACAATTTCAAGGCGACGCCGCTGTGTCACCATTTCCTGGCGTAATTGTTTGAATCTTTCACTCACGCTTTCGGGGACTCCTTTAGGGGAGAGATCGCGGGTTGCTAAAAGTTCAACTAAATTCCGAGCTTTGCTTCGTTCAACATACTCAATGGCTCTGTCTGGTTGATTATCTTGAACGTAAGCTTCTACAATGCCAAAATAAACATTAATTGCATCTGACAATAGCTCTTGTTTACGTAGGTCTAATGTTGTCCAAGCCCGGCTTTGTTCTACAGCTTCAATAGCGGTACTCAATCCTGCAATGGCTTCCTGTAATTGTCCAAGTTGTAAAGCTGCTCTACCAAGATTGTGCCCGTGCTTAAAACAATCAACAGGGTTAGTTTTAGGTGTGTGAATTTCTAAAGCCAACTGATAAGATTTAATTGCTGCTTCAATTTCGCCTAGCTCTAGGTGGATCGTTCCAAGGTTGTTCTGGGTCATTGCCCAAAGTGAAGGGAATGTTTCGGGTGTATAGATTTCTAACGCTGCATGACAAGCGGCAATCGCCAGTTGAAGATTTTTGGTTTTGTTCCCTTGAATACGATCTTGGTACGCGATCGCCAAGCATAGCTGAATCAGTGCCCAACTATGAGGCAAAGTTTCACGGGTACTGACTTCCAAGGCTTTTTTATAAGTTGCGATCGCTTGTTCAATATTTTCTGTCTTATCCCCCTGAATTCGACGACTGTAAGCATTTGCAAGGGTTGTGCAAATCATTGCCCACTTTTCAGGAAATGCTTCGCGGGTATAAACTTGTAGAGCCGCTTCGCCAGCTTCAATTGCTGATTCTAAATTGGTTTCACTGTTTTTTGTAAATCGGTCTGCCGAATAAAAATAGACAACAGCTAAATTGCTTTGGATCATTGCCCACTGTTCAGGGAAGGCTTCAGGGGTGTAGACTTCAAGAGCTGCCCTGTATGCTGTAATTGCTAACCTCAAATTTTCTGCTCGGTCGCCCTGAATACGCTCAAGATAAATAGTGCCCAAAGTCGTTTGAACTGTTGCCCAAGTTGGTGGATTCTTTTTACGACTTTGGACAGATATAGCTTTTTTACAAGCTTCAATTGCTTGTTCGAGATTTTCATCTCGGTTTCCTTGACTACGCTTTCGATAAGCATAAGCAAGATTGTTGTGAATTCCTGCCCATCCTTCAGGATTACTTTCCTGTGTGTACACCTCCAAAGCTTCCTCGTAAGCAGCAATTGCTAGTTCAACATTTTCCGCACGATTGCCTTCGATGCGATCGCTATAAGCATTTGCTAGAGTTTCCTTTCCCTTTGCCCACACTTGAGGAAATTCTCCTCGATTTATCTGTTTTAACGCAGCTTCAGCAGCAGTAACTGCCACTTCTATATTTGTTACTTTATTTCCTTGGATACGAACCCTATAAGCATTACTTAAGTGTATTTGAGTAGAGACCCACTCTTTACGAGAGTTGGCAAGCGAGAAGCTTTGTAGGGCAGCTTGATGAGCTGTTATTGCTTTTTCTATATTTTCTGCTTTATCTTCTCGAATCCGATCCAAATAAGCATTTCCTAAAGAGCCTTGAACAGATGCCCATAATTCTGGATCATCTTCACGGATGAAAAATTTTAAGGCAACTTCATAACAGGAGATTGCAATTTCAATATTAGTAGCAACACTACCTAAAGGAAATTTAGCAATTGATTCTCCCATTAAAAAGATTACGGCAGCAAACTGTTTAGCTTGCTCTGGCGTTCCTTTGGGTAATGTCCTTGCCCAAGCTTCGAGCAGATGAGGAAGATCATCATTTAATTTATCGATATTTCCTTCCAATAATGGAGAAACCTCTGAGTAAATCTGCTCGTAACTTTTCCCTTGTTCTTTAGTTTGAACAATTTTTAGGAAAATTATCTGTATAAGTGTATTTTGTGATTCAACGACTTGTGACTCAACAACGTTGTTTGATAATGATACTCCCCATAATTTAGCTAATTCTTGAAGCGGGTATTTTAATGCTTCAGCACCTTGAGCATTTCCTCTCTTTTCAGCTAATTGAAGCATTTCTTCGATAGTCAAAACCAAATTTTTCTGTAGAGAATTGGCTTTACCTCGCTGCGAGACATTATTCATTAAAGTCTGGATTATTTCAGTCGAAGCAGAATCCATCTGCCCTAGAAATCCAGATTGTAATAATAGATTGATAAATTGTTGAGAATTACCACCACTCCCTAAAACAGAACTCAGTAATTGCTGGGCTGATGCTGGATCCAATTGTCCTAAAGACGACTGAAATATTAACTGCATTGTTTTCTCAAGATCACCATCTCCCTGCAAAATTAATGGCAATATTTCTTGAATAAAAACAGTTTCATCGGTCTCTGGAATTGAGGAGGGGGTTGCCGTATCAGTAGATGTTGAAGTTGCGGTATAATTTCTAGATACAACAGTGTCTGAGCTAGTTAAGGGAGTTTCAGTCATCGTTGTTATTTCAAGTCTCTCAGACACAAGCTGGAGCAGCCTATTCAAAGCATCCACTGTATCTTGATCACGCATCTCACCATAGGTTTGCTTCATTTGCTGGATCATAGAGACTAAGCCATCATCTATTAGATCTGAAGTAGCATCTAAGATGGATTTCTCCATACCACTAGGACACCGCAGGAGTTCTTGAATCAAAAACAAGTAGGGCTTTGGACTTTGCTCGCTCATATATAGCAGTTCCGTATAATCCAGTTAAATCAGCTTACAGATTGCTGAAAGTGTTCTAAGTCTGGTAATTTAGATAGTAACCCTAAAAATTCTTAAGTTAACGCATACTTTCGTTAAGAATTACAGCAGTTTGATGGATATTGTCATACTTATTCAAAAAGATTTACACTTACACAAATTTTCAGGTAGGGGTGTATGGGCTTTGCTAATGCTGCTTAGTCACTCCACGCATCTGTAGCAGCGCGTGATCTGATTTGTGGCTCTGGAACAGTCTGTGGCGGAGTTCCAGACTTCGCATTTTGCTGATCTAACTCTTGCTTGTTCGTAGTGACAGGGTGAATACTGTCTGCTGTTTTCACATCACGAACATTTGTAGGTAAGCTAGTTACACTTGGATGCTGCTTAACATTTTTGTAGGTGGGGGAGCGAGGGACAACACGTGGTTGGGTATAGAGTAGTTCTAGAGGTAAAACAAAACGTCGTTTATAATGCTCTTTAATACCTTGACACCACTGAGTAATAATATACTCTAAAATATCAGTGCTAATTTCGGGTCGATGAAGCTTTTCTTGTAAGTTCCTGCGTAAGGTTTCTCTATTAACTGATCCTTCTACTTTAGATTCAAAAAAGTCTTTTGGATACTGCTCATATATTCCTGACAACAGTATGGAATGTACTTCTACTTCTTTGTTCCCAGACATTATATCTCGGATGATCAAGGTGTATTCAGTCATTTTTGTATTTTTTGTTAATAAAATTATATTTATTATACCTTGAAAGTGTTATTGAATGTACCGTAAACTGAAACATATTATATGAGTTAAGAGTAATACCGTGTTTAATATTCAAAAACCTTATTTTTACTATTTCGTGATTACAGTAAGCGCTTTTGTATTAGCTAGTTGTAATCAAGCCGAGAGTACTAAGGATCAGTGCCAAAGATTCACTCAAGTTATGCAAACTGTTGTTGACGAAACTCAGGCATTTAAGCAGAATTCAAAATTTGATAGAGATGCACTCTCACAATTTATAAATATTACAGAAAAGTCTGGTCGAGAAATAACAAGTCAAACAGCATTCAACGACAAGTCACTTATCACCTTCCAAGAAAAGTTTTCTAGCTTATACGACAATTATACCTCTGCAGGATCAGATATTCTCAAACTAAATAAGATAGTGAGTAATCCTCAAATTGGTTATAATAGTTTGAAGAAAATAAGACAATCTGTTCTAGAAGAAAAAGAACTTTTAACATCTTTTAATAAGTACTGTGAGCCTCAAGGTTTTAAGATAAATAATGTAGCTCCTTAACTAATCACAGATCTGTAGGTTGGGTTGAACGGAGTGAAACCCAACAAAATATCGGTTTTTTGCGTTGGGTTTCGTTTCTCAACCCAACCTACATGTGTAGCGATCATTTCTTAAATTGGTATAAGCATTAGATGCAGTTATTTGAGACAAGCATACCCTTTACTTAATTATTAATAACTCTTTCAGATTCCGATCTCAGTTGACTACTCCACCGCCAGAAGATAAAAAACCATATAATAGCAAAGCCAAAAGTACTTAGTAATACAATCAGATAATTCTGCCAAGAAAGTTCGGCTTGGAATCCAATGTTATTTAGTCGAATCAGCTTTTCTGGAGAAGAAAACTCAAAATTTCTTTCTTGGGAAACAACTGTGACGATAGTTCTGTACTGTGTCGCTTGCTTGGCATCTTTTTGTCGATATATTACTTCATACTCTCGAAGGGTTTTAAAAAAATTAATTAAACTATTTGCAACATCCTGAGAATTCGTAGAAAACTTATATAATCCTCCTGTTGCTTCAGCAATATCTTTGAGTCTTTGCTCGTCAACAATAAAGGTATCGATATCAGTAGAAGGAGGAGCGTACTGATTATCTGTTCCCTTAATTAATTGCATTGCTTCAAAAATAAATTCTTGAGGTGTCAGCTTGGGTAATTTGCAAGTGGTGCTAACTTGATTCACTGTTAATTGAGAAGTATCTGTGAAGGGACATTTGGTGCGATCGCGCAATTCCTGCAAAGTCTCTCCATAACCTAGGGTGTGAACTGTAACTTTCGTACTATATTTTTGCAAAACCTTCCTTAAACTCTCAAACTGCTGGTGTTCACTAGGGCGGTCAACCACATGATAGCCATCAGATAATAGAATGACTGCTAGTCGAGGCTCTGTGTTTTCTTTTGTGTGTAGGGTGTTTCCTTGAGTCCCTAAAAACTTTACAGCTTCTCCAACTGGTTGATAGAGATTTGTTGCTGCACATACATTCTGGCTAGCTAGTTCGTTAATTTGGCTATCTAGATCAGTATTTGTGATCTCGCGAAAGCTGTTTCTAATTTTGTTTTCGTTAACATCATATACAATAGAACACGCTTGTCTAGAATCGGAAAAACCAAAAGGCACAATGGCAACTTGATAAGGTAAGTTCTCCTTTCTGAGTTGTTGTAAGATCTCTTGTATGGCTTTGGTAGCTCCATTAAGTTTCCTGACCTTACTAGCATCTCTTTGCTGCATACTGCCACTCATATCTAGCAAAATAATAATATTGGCAGGATCTGGTTTAGAAAGTTCTGGTGAAATGACTTTATCTACACGAAAGTTGGCTTGCGCGTTTTGCTCATCAACTGTCTTAATTTGAAAATTTTCGCGACTAAGACTAGAAACAGGCTGGTTTTCGGAGTCTAGTACTCTGACTTTCAAAATCACGCGATCCCCATCGGTTTTGTAATTGAGGATTTCTACAGAACCACTAGCAGCTAGTGTAGGAACTGGTATCCAGGTTAAGAAAAAGACTAAGAAACTAAGCTTGTTATTGCGGATCGAGGAAGCGATCGTAGAAAACAAACCGATAAAATTCTTTACCATCTGGGTTTTTAAAAGTAATGATTTGATTATGCCAAAGAGTGTATTCCCCATCCTGAGATTCATTCCTTAGGGTTGGGAAAAGTTCAACGGCGCTTGTTTCATGGCAAATAATTTTCGCATAGGGAAATTTGACCCTAATTTCTGCACATTTAGAAGGTATTTCCGGAAGATATATGTCATCGTCATCACCACCACCAATTGTGATTGGCTGACCATTTGGTAACTGAATGGATAACCCTTCTTCAATTACATCAGGTTCTTTTGCATTGGCTCCTTCGTTTGGTGGTTCAACAACAAATTGAAAAGCACCTCTTGGTTTTAATTTAGGGAGATCTCGTATCATTCCGCTTCTAATTTCTTCGTCTATGATCTTTTGATTAATTGATGCTATCCCTTCACCTGCTCGCAACGCTACTTGGTAAGTTGGGGAAGTTGCAAAGCTGAGAAGTGCGCCTAAAATCAAGCCAAAAGCTAAAAACCCAAATGGTTCATTATATTCCTTTGAAAAAGATGTGTTTTGGGAAAATTTCTCAGCAATTAAAGCAGCGCTAAATCCTGCAAGACTGCCAAATAAAACTGTATTCTTAATTCGTTTATTTCCTTTATCAGTTAAGCCTTCCATACTTCGCGATCGCCAGCTTATCCCTTCACATATACCTGTAGATAGTCCAACAATGCACCAGACAAAACGCTTGACGTCTCCGGCTGATAAGCTTGTCAGTTCATAAAGAGTAAAAGTAAAGATTGCTGCACATAGACCAGCGATCGCACTCCATAATATAGTTTTAAAAAAATAGCTGCGTAGTGTCTGAAAATTATTTCTATATCGGGTAGGATTGCTGAGAAATATTTCTGTAGCTACCATGCTAATAGCAAAGAAAAATGCTAAAAAAGGCAATAAGATAAAGTCGGGTCTAAATGGCAAAGTTCCACCACTGATATTTCGTGCTAATTCCAGCAGAATCTGCGAAATATCCCAACTGACTAAGGCAGCAACAATACCTGATAGGATGTATAGTGTCAGTCTTTCTGGTCTCACATTTTACCTCTTATTTTTATATATTTCAAAATTTTGTACACAATTTTTAAATTCTTCAACTTCATTTTTATTCGCACAATTTTGCAGATTTTTTAATATTTCTTGAAAAGGTTCTTTCCTTTCGATAGATTGTTGCAAGTATTTTAAAATATTTAAAACATATTGGTCAATTTCCTTATTTTTTTGTAACTTTAAAACAACGCTTGAATTGATGAATTTATTATTTTTAATAATATACCGATATGTTTCTCTTTCTCTCAATTTATCTTTCTCCTCGTCAGGAGTTTCGCTTTTACTAAGCCGACTAAGTTTATCTATTTCGCCTGGCAGTAATCTTTCTATTTCTTCCTCACATCTTTGTAGTTGCTGTTTTTTATCTGAATATTGATTCGTATTATTGTCTACATTTTTGCACTTATCAATACTTTCTTTTAAAGATATATTTGAAGGATTTGACAAATGCAAGATGCTGAAAAACTGAAACAAAAAAATTAGAAAACCTAATGTTAAAGTACCTAAAATAAGACGATTTCGCCATATTCTTAAATGATATCTTTTTTCTTTAGGAGAAACATGCAAAATTATACTTATCTTGTTTTTATGATTATGCTCAAGCTTTGATAAAACATTATAAGGAATATTTTTTTCACTATACTGATAGCAAATTGCTGATAATAAATTAACATCTAGCAGTTGTTCTTTGTATTGTTTAGAAAAATAGTTAATTTCAGTTTCTACTCGTTGGGATAAAAGTTTTGCTAAATTTTTATACCCTGGCTTATTTGTAGTTACTTGCTCATTAAATAAATCACTCCTCAGTTTGATTAAAAATTCTTGTGTAACTTGTCCACTAAAAACACCTGACTCATTAGAAGGTTCCCTTTCCCTATCCAAAAATTCTACAATGTTTGCAACATAGTTATTCAGAGAGATAGACCAAATATTATCTTTATGTGTTACTAACAGCCATTTACAAAGTTTAAAAATACTTGTATTATTATATAATACTTCATTTAATAAAATCGAAATTCCATCGTATATACGCTTATAAACTACTATCTTTTGCGATTTATTTTGAATAAAATCGACTATATTTTTCTGTGTTTCAAACGAAATTATAATATGTTTTTTATTCCTTGTTCCTCGTAACCATTTCAACCATTTAACAATTTCTTCAGGAATTAAAAGAGGCAGTAGAGCATAATATTTCACTGATTCTTTTCGAGGATCAGTATCTGTTTTGAGGTGTTTGATGTGTTGATTTTCTGCAACAAAAAAATTACTCCAATTTAAACCTTCTTCATTAGACAATATTTCGACAATAGCACTCGCTTTTTCTGAACGAGTGTTAGCATTGTACTCACTATTAGCAAATACAAATTCGTCTAATATTTTCGCGATTGACTTTTCATTTTCAGCTAGATAATCTCCATCTATTCTCTTTTCTATTGCTATTTGTGGAGTTGCTAGAGTATCTTCCTTGGTGACACCTTTTGTTGCTAATTCGCGCTCAATGGTTTGTTTAGCAGCCTCATTTTCACACCAAATTGCAACATACATTTCTGGAAAATAAAGCTTGCGAACATTCCAAGCCCATGCAAGTGGAAGCCCAGCTTTTTTGGCTGCTTCAACAGCCTGAGTGTGCAATTCGCGTCGAATATCTCCTTTGTAGTTAGCTAAGGTCAGAATGGAAGGATAAATAGAATATTTTTGTTGGTAACTAGAATTAATATCATTACTAGAAATGTCTTCTATATACTCATCGCAAACTAACTTATTTCCTGTAAACGACTTAGGATTCATATCAAAGACGTTGGGATTCTTCAGCCACCAATTTAGTAAAGTTCCTACACCATCTAATTTGAAGTGTTTATTAATTTCAGAATTTTTATCTAACCAAAAGTAGCGATATCCGACGATCCCATCTCTTCCTGTATTATCTTTTCCTTGGTAATTAGCAACTGCTAAAACACAATAACGATCATCTATAACTCTAGCAATTAGTGCTACTTCCTCCGTAGCAGGTGCAAAACCAGTGGGTATTCCGAAGATATTTTGGTTATTGTTGATAAATTGTTGAATGGGAGCGGGTATTTGTCTGTTATAATTGGAACGGTCAATTGCATTTCCAAAACCGCCGGATATCCATCGATCCTTTTCACATACTTCACTAAAACCTCTAGAAAACTCGTATATTTCAACTTTCCCACTGTAGGCATTTAAGGAACACATAACTCAACCTCTACTATGCTTATCGCAATTGATGATCGTCTTTACCTGTTTGCAACCAGTATATGGGAGCAACTAAACCAAAGGGTTGCCAAGCTTCTGGTTGCCTTAAAGTATATGCCGCACTACCCTTAACTTGCCTACAATTAGGCTGAAGTGTATCACCAATAAAGCCAAATGCAGAACACATAAAAAAGTTCATTGAACAACCCCAAGTTTGCCGCCAGTTATGTAAGTTTGAGAAAGTGTTAGAAAACTTGAGTTCGGCAAACTCTTTAGGTTTATTACGATAAACATCATTCTGTTCACCTTTAGTAAATACAACTGCGATTCTGTGTCTTCTCAACCTGCGGCGATTTCTCTGCACTCCGATAATATTTCCTAGTTCTCTTTGTAAGTTAGCAATTGCCTTTGCATAATCTTTATCTCGTTTAGGAGTAGTGCTATCAAGCATAATCATGAGCCCGACTACAGAAGCACAATCATTAAGGGAATCTTGGGTAAAATTCCCTGCAATTAAATTCTCAATCAATTCTCCAGTAGGTGCGGTTATAGATATGTTCAACCTGAGAGGTTTTCTTCGGATTGTCGCAATTGGATTCATGAAGAATTTTGGCTTCAGCTTGATAGAAAACCTACAGGAGTCAGCGTATTCACTTGCTGGCATTTCAAGCCCATTTTTTAAGACATTCTCAGCATTGGCTTGGAGATGTTCAGCCCCATACCCATAGGGATCAACAGATATGATACGTCCTTCTAGGTAGTTCTCAGCTTGCAAACAGATAGATAGCGCTGCAAGGTAAGATGTTTTACCCGCGTCGCGAGTGCCAATCATGCGGATGTCACCACCTGGTAGATTAATAGGAGTTGCGCTGAGGATGTTGAAAAAATTAAAGAAATTCATTGTGTAACTTTTCTGCTGTACCCAGCCAGTAAATTGGTTCAATTACACCGTAAGGATTCCAGTTATCAAAATCTCGCAAGCGAGCACGATACTCTGCATGAGTGCCATCATCTTCAGTATAAAACCGATTGGGGCGCGGGTCATATTTTCCTAAAATGCCATAGGCTGAACAAGCAAAAAAGTTAACTTTTTTCTTTAACCTGTTTTTCAGTAAGTTATAAGTCTTGGGTAATCGAATTTTGAATAAGTCTGCTTCTGGATCAAGACGACCACCCCAAATTTCACCACGTTCACATTTAGACATGACAACGGCAACTCGTAGGGTTTGTATAGACTTTGTATTACTTTTCTCGTCTATGCGATCGCATAACCATTTAAAAACTTCAAAAAACTCTTTGTCTTTGCCAGTCTGCCATTCTGTAAGCATAAACATCCAACGGTTTAATTTTAAACATTGAGTGAGGAATTCCCGAACGTCGCCCTCAAGCTCTTCCTTTTCTTTTGGAGATTTTGAGAGACCACGATTTATAAAGGCATTAAAAATCCGGTCAAAACGTTCTCCAGAAAGATCCTTAGCACTCAGTTGTATCTTGTTAGCTTGACGAAAGCGTTTAGCATTCTTGATAGAAATATCAAATCGATAATCATATTCTTCGTTTAGATCTGTTGGAGGGACTGCTTTTTTTTGTTGAATAAAGTTGCTAATTATATCTTCAAGTTTATGTATCCTCAATCCCCCGGATCTAATAGCATTTCCATCTTGTTCGTTTAATCCAAGAGCAAGCAAGGATGCCAGGTAAGTCGTTTTACCTGAAGCTCTAGGTCCCATAATACACATTTCTATAGGTATAGATTTGTTTGTAGGTATCATTTATATCTCTTCATCTAAACTAAGATATGTTCCCAAACTCAACCAAGGAATTTCTAGTAATTTACGATCTTTCTTGGTAGTGATAAAGAAGCTTAATTTAGAAGCACCAGTTTGGTTAGCATTAAACTCCTGAATAACATCTTTAGCAACCCTAAAATAGCGAGTTATAATGCGATCTAAATAAGTCCCAAAATCATTGTTTCCTGAGGGATTATATTGCCATTTTGAACTCTCCTCTTTGTAATTACAAAAAAGATCAGCTTTGTGAAGACAAACAAAGAAATGCTTGACTGATTTGCAATTCTTTTTCAGTGTTTCTAGATTTCTTCTCAGATTTTTGACCCATACATCACGAGGATATAAATCTTCTTCTTTGTTTACTCTATCAAGAGGATTATGTTCAGCTTTTAAATATTCTTCTCTGACTAACTCTTGATACGGGTGCAGAACTAAAATAATGTAACGAGCTTTACCAATCTTTTGCATAAAGTCTTGGTAAGCGCTCGGAAATTTATCCTGAGGACTCTCTGTTGCCTTTATATCTCCCCAAAATTCCCCACGAGTATCGATTAGATCAACTGTAATTTCTCTAGGTCTTGGTAGTCTTAAATATAAAGAGAGCGAATGCAAATTGATAGGATTTTCTGTGGGAAGTACTTTTCCGTCAGGACTTAGTTCCTCTTTAAGTCTCCTGCTATCATCCTCGTCAACAACAACATAGCGCTCTTGCGGAGACGGTTCGCACAAGCTCAAGATCATGCTGCTCTTACCAACTGCTCTATCACCAATTACGATCACACTCATAAAATTGTACCTTCTGGCTCTACTCTTCACCCTCAATCGGAAAACCTGTATAAGTCAGGAGTGCATCATTAACGATCCACTCCTGACGCGGAATATCTTTCAGATCGGCTTGCACAATTCGTCCTGACAAAAAGTGTAGCTCTTGATTACGTGAACCCCGCAACACATCGTCACCTGATTGTTGTTTTTGAAAAAGACCATCGATTAATAAATCGACGTGCTGCAAGAGATCATCAGCACCTTTTACCCGACCTGAGTGTAATTGTTCTAAGCGGTATCCTGTCCAGCAAACTACAGTTTTACCAGCAGATTGAACAAGACTAGCTAATTCTGCTAAAGCTACCGCTTGGGCGAACGGTTCACCACCAGAGAAGGAAATACCCGCTAAGTCAGGTAGTTGTTGGAAAACTTGCCACACAGTATCTACAGTCAGAATCTGATTTATGCGAAATGCCAGAAAGTCTGGATTTTGACAACTAGGACATCGAAATGGACAACCCTGCACCCATAATACCATCCTCGTTCCGGGACCATTAGCACAAGAACGAGGTAGCCATGAAGCCAGATTTAACAGATACTCTTTTGTCATTATTAATAGCTTTCAGTTTCTAACCGACGTTTAGGAGACTCTTGGACTGGCGGTTCAACTTTTAAAGTGGCTACATTCTGTGCTGAATATACCTGTTTATATTCTTCTGGGACAGGCTGCTCGTCTAAGCTATCCCACTCCAAGTAATATCCTTGCTCTTGAAAGATTTGCAGTGCTTTTCCAGTTCTAGCCGCGCAGTCTGTAGTCTCTTCACGAGGTCCGAATAAATCAATTTGCTGTCCATCAAATTGCACTCGCATAACTGTGTTGACCTTTTCTCCTGTGTCTTGATTTTCATGAGTTTCAATTTCCACAATAACGTCACCATCATCAATGCCTATAATTTGAGATTTGTAGTCAACGGCTCGACTTTGCCATGCTTTCACTAAATTTTCTGCTGCGTCCCAAACCCTATTTGCCTGCAATTCTGCTGCGGTTATTTGCTGATGAATTGCTAGCAACTCTGGGTCAGTGAATGGGCGATCGCTTCTACGTATTCGCTCAATCTCAGTTTCTAAATCTTGAAAGAGCTCTTTTGGTAAGTGATCTTCTATAGCATCCAGCCGTGCTTGGGCATATTCAGCTTCAGATTGCAGTTGCGATCGCAATTGCTCAAATGCTTCTATTCGAGCATCATCCAGTGCTTGCAGATGTACTTCTGCTGCTGCGACATTTCCAGAATCAAGTGTTTGTTCAACATTTCGTAGAGCTTGCAAAACTGTTAACTCATCTAGCAACTCTTGCTCTATCAGCCTTTGATACTCTTCTCGAATTCGTGGTAAACGAGATTTCTGTTCGCGAATTTTGATTTGTAAATCTCTGGAGTTGAATTCTGCATCATTGTTAACAGGTACATTCGTAAATATTGGCTGAGAACGTGTTTCAGGTAATTTTACAATTGTCTTATTCCTGGGATAAGAACGTCGAGCCTCAGCAATTTGGCGTTGGATTTCTTCTTCTTGCTGTATGGCTTTTTCTCTTTCTCTACGAAGTCTTTCCTGATATGCTTGAACCGATTTAGCAGCCATAACCACAGCTGCTCCTGTTGCCATAACGCCGGATGCAACAACAAAGCCTGCTACAGCCACTCCTGCTGCTACAGCTTGTGCTGCCAGTGGTGTAATACCTGATACTGAATATGTCTTTGTGCCACTCATTTTATGACCTTTCAGATCTATATACAAAATTTATAAAATTAGCTGATTTAAAAAACCTTCTTCAATTGATGAAGCAGGCATTCCTCCACCATCTTCCAAAAGTTTTAGATACTTTTGAAGCAACCTTTGCATACTTCCAGTCCGATATTGAGGATTCATTTTTGATAGAGCTTGCTCCCAATTACTATCAGTTGGTGTACCTTTAGAACCAGCTAGATATTTTGTCTCTTTCACTAATTTATCTAACTCAGCCCCAGAAAAACCTGCTGTTGTGCGCACTAATTGTTCTACAGTAAGGTTATCAAGAGGTAATAGTTTATGTGTCTGAATACACTTCTCAATTATTTCCCTTCGCTCTTGAGTATTTGGTGGCATAACGATGAAGATTTCATCGAAACGACCAGCACGAAAAAGTTCAGGAGGAAGCTTTTCCCTATCATTGGAGGTGGCAATGAAAAATATAGGATATTTATGATCGTTCAACCATGACAAAAAAGTACCAAACTGGCGCGTACTAACTCCAGAAGTGTCAGTACCTGTACCAGAAAAAGCCTTTTCAATTTCATCCATGAACAGAATATTAGGCGCAGAGGCTTCAATAGCTCTTAGAGCATGGAACGTATTACTTTCTGACTCTCCCACAAATTTAGATTGGAGACGGGAAATCTCAAAGTTGATTTGTGGTACGCACCATTCTTGAGCGATCGCTCTGGCGATGAACGTCTTACCACACCCAGGAAAACCTTCTAGTAAAATAGCCCGTGGGCGCATTTCTGGTTCTAAATCCTGCTCAAACCAAGCTTTACGATTTTCAATCCAAGCTTTAACATTTTCTAGTCCACCTACACCTTTTAGCCCTTCTCCCTGAGGAGCATAATATTCTAGAACACCTGTTTTTCTAATTTCCTGCTTCTTGACTTCTAGCAACAATTTACCCGTAGCTTCTGGGTTGGACCACAAATTACGGGTAGTGACTAACCTTGCTGCTTGAATAGCAGCTTGTAGTGGTATACCCTGAGCTAGTTCCGCTAGCCGTTTTGCTTCTGCTTCCAATAGTTCGTATTTGTGTGATGCAACACTGAAGACCTTATCGTAAAGCTCCTTTCCTGTGGGTAAAGCTAGATCGAGAATATGAACGTTATTACGAAGAATTGTGGGAATTGACCAGTCTGCACCGATAACAATCAATGTCATGCGTGGACGGGGTATTCTATCTTCAATATCTAGAAGTAATTCTTTTAGCCTACGTGCTATTAAGTGATCGTCAGATCGTATTAAAGCTGACCAATCAGGAAGAAGATAGGTATATTGTCTATCTGGATTCTTGATTGCAAACTCCTGTAACTGTCTGTGTAAAATATCGAGGGCTTGAATAACAGCATTGGTATTGTCTGGTGATGGATTAGCTAACTGCTCCCACCTTGTTTCTTCAACGCCTTGTTTCCCTAATAACCGTTTTTGGAAACCACTTGTGCTATCCCATCGACACAGATCCCCTTCCTTGATGTTTATTCCATCTATGCATGTGTCATGTGAGCGGATGGCACATCGAACAGCGCGGTTTTCTTCAGACGAGCGCAAAAAAATTAAAGTATACCGTGATCGTAAAAGATCTCGGAGTTCCAGCCAACATTTTTCGTAGAGCTGCTCGGCAGAAATAGTATCATACTCTTCTTGGGCGTTAGGGTAGGCACTCATCACCCTTACATACTCCAATATATTTTAAACTTGGTTTTCAACAGCTTCAGTTGCACAACTTAATAACCATTTGTTGAAGGGAGAATCAGACTTTCTCTGAAATCTTCTTCTATAGCCGATTTTGGTTTTCCACCTCCTTCTTATATATAAGTTCTGGATAATCTTGTAATAGCAGCCTTCAGCTTTAACCTTTCAACAGCCCAAGATCTAGAGAAAAAGCCATTTATTTGATTGGGCAGCAAGTACTGTCTTAGCTTTTATTTATTTTTTCATATAAGTTGCTAGGATAATATCTTACCATAAAAGCAATATACTTAACTATATACATCTCTACAAGTTTCATCTGCAGAGCCAATCTCACTACACAAAAATTCCACTGTGTTCATGCTTGACGTGACAAGCTTTGTTGCAGAAAAATATGTATGTCTAATTGTTAGTTTCTCTAAATTATTTGTGATAATATGTAACAATGGATATACATCGGAAATAGAATTTAAAGTATATTTTTATCCCATTACTGTGAATATTCACCAAGTCAGTTCAGCACAATGTATCTATGAAATCGCCAGAAAACCTGGCTTTTTCTGCTTGCGAATTAGTGAGAAGTATTTTGACAAGTATGTTTACAGCAGCACTGAAGACCTTAAGTTAATTATTGTTTAAACAGCCTCAAATACCAGTGTCTGGAGAAAAAGCATGACTGAACTTGTAAGTGGAGGATGCCTCTGTGGTCAAGTGCGATACGAGTATGATGGTGATATAGGTCCAGCAAATTATTGCCACTGCCAAGACTGTAGAAAAACAACAGGTAGTGCTTTCAATATTGGAGTTCGTCTTCAGTCAACGGCTCTTCGTGTTGTCGCTGGCTCGGTTAAAAGTTACACGAAGATAGGCGACAGTGGCAAGGCCATTACTCGCGAATTCTGTCCGGAATGCGGTTCACCTTTGTTTACGAAAGCATCTACAAAACCTCAGTATATCTGGGTTAAAGCCGGAAGTCTAGATGACCCGAAGTGGGTTAAACCAATAGATCAAATCTGGACTGACTCGGCAGTACCTTGGGCTTATATAAATAGGGAGTTACCTGGCTTTAACCGAAATCGTAACCTTTTGTAAAGGACTCAGTGATCAGGGAGCATCAAACATTGAATTACTGGCTGGACAAAAAGATTTATTTGCATTTTCCTGCATTCAAATCGCGTAACTTTCGACTTTTCTTTAGTGGACAAACGCTTTCCCTATCAGGCACTTTCATGACCCAGGTAACGATTTCCTGGTTAATGTATGAATTGACACATTCTGCTTGGTTATTGGGTTTAACCGGATTTCTTCAATTTTTACCCACATTAATACTGGCACCGTTTTCTGGGGTTTTTTCTGATCGCTGGAGCCGACGCAATTTGCTGATCTTAGTGCAAGTATTAGGCTTTTTTGTTTCCTTTCCCCTTACCACTCTAACTTTTTTAGGGTTCGTAGATTTTCGGGTACTGATGGTTGTCGTTATATTGGGGGGATTATTAAAGGGATTGGATATGCCCGTGCGTTATGCGATCGTCAAGATGAACAACCTTGCTGCATAGATGAACTGAGTTTGTGAATTCCCATACACTTTACGAAACAGTTTTGAGAAGGAATCAATAAAAATGACCATTTCATTTGATCGCGTTTCTGATATCTACGATGCGACACGTGGACTACCCGCTACAACAGCTGAGCAAGTTACGGATACTATCCTGAACCTAGCTTCAGCAACACCAGATACTAAATTCTTTGAAACTGGTATCGGTACTGGCAGAATCGCTATACCTATCGTTCAAAGAGGTTATTCTTATACTGGTGTAGATATTTCAGAAAAGATGCTGGCTGAACTGCAACGAAAATTAGAAGGCATATCGCACCGACTCACAGTAGTAAAAGCAGATGCTACGTCCCTACCATTTCCAGATAACTCTTTCGATGTCGCACTCACTGTTCATGTGTTTCACTTAATTTCTAATTGGCAGCAAGCCCTAGCAGAAATTCGTCGAGTCTTAAAGCCTGGGGGTATCTACCTTTACACTCATGGCTATGTGGACAATAACAGCTCTGATTTTGAGCAAAAATTGCAAGCTATTATGGCTGAGTATGGTTATCCTCTACCCCGTTATGGTGCAATAGAGCAAGAAGTTTTAGATGCTTTACGAGAACAAGGAGCAACTTTGGAAACAGTTATAGCAGCTAAATGGCCATCTGATTTGACTGTAGGGAAATTGATCGAACATCATCAAAACAAAGTTTCTCGCCATACTTGGCATCTTCCAGATGACATTTTTGCTCGTGTTATTCAAGATTTACGGGATTGGGCTGTACAACATTATGGCTCTCTAACCCATGATTTATCTGGTGAAAGAACGTTCAAAATTGTTGTAGTACGGGACTGGGCTTAGGACTTACGATCAGTTATCAGTTAGCTGACATCTTGCACCATTCTAATTTAGCCCGATATCCCGCCCAGAACTTAAGTTCCGGGCTAATAGCGCGCATTCCATTGAAATGGACTCAAATCCTTTCTCAGTCCTCTTGAGAGGACTTTAACTATCAGCCAGCGATTTAAATCGCTGGCTGACTGATAACTGTTAATGAATAGCTGCCTTCTTCAATTCAGACGCTTTGGTGTAATTGTTTCATATGATTGAGACGGAAGTAGTGCATCCTTAATATTTATATTCCGAGGAATAATTTTTTCCTGAAAATAAAAATCAGCTACCCTTTGTTGTTCCTCAATGATTGCAGGTGTCAGTTTTCTTAAGCGAAAGGTACGTCGGCGTGCTACCTTTTCTAAAACTGGTACTTCTAGTTTGAGTTCGGGTGCAAAAGCTTTAGCTACTTCAGTGGGGTTTTTTTCTGCCCATTCGCCCACCTTGTCTGCTTCTTCTAAAAACACTCGCGCCAATTCAGGATTTTGAGTGATAAATGCACGTCTGCCGAGATAGAATCCGCCCAAGGTATTAATTCTGGCTGCATTTCTCAAATTACGAATTGGGATAATGTTTTCCACCAATGCTAAAAAGGGATCACTCGCTACCCAAACCTCTACTTTATTTTGAATAAAAGCGTCGCGGGCTTCTGATGGAGTTAAACCCACGATTTGCACATCAGTAATTTTTAAGCCGACCTCTTGGAGAGCTTTTGCTAGTAAATAGTGTGCATTTGACCCTCTTTGAAAAGCAACTTTTTTACCTTTAATATCAGCTAATTTTTTAATAGGGGAATCAGCTCTAACTACGATACCTTGATTTTCCCCCTGACTGGGTGTACGTCCAGCAATATAGATAACCTCTGTAATACCGGCGGCTTGGGAAAATATTGGGGGTGTCTCTCCCACTGTACCGATATCAACCTTACCTGCATTCATAGCTTCTATCAATTGAGGTCCAGCTGGGAACGGTCCTACCCAATTTACTTTGACACCCAAAGCTTTAAAACGTGGCTCGACAACTTTTTTTACCTTAACAATATCCCCAGAAGTTTGATAAGCCAAATTGATTTCTTTGGCCGTAAATTTGGGTTTTGTCTGGGCTTGAGTATTTTGTATTAAACTACCGGCTAAGGGAGTTGATAAAGCGAATAATCCTAATACTGAGTATTGGATAAGACGTTTAATAAATGTGCGACGTTGGTAACTAAATGGTATTTTCATTGCTGGGATATTTGTTGGCTAAAAAATGGGGATTGCTCTCAAGAATACGACATCAGTATGAATCATAAGACATCAAAAAATTTCCCATGCCCTATGCTCAATCTCCACAAATGATGTTTTTCAAAAACTTTTTTCAACTTTATATCTGCTACTCCAACCGTTTTGGTGTGAGTGCTTGATATTGTTGAGATTCTAGTAAAAATTCTTTAATATCAATCTTACGCGGGAGGAGTTTGGCTTCAAAGTATTCATCCGCAACTCGTTGTTGTTGAGTCAGCACAGAAGGCGTGAGTTTTTTCAATCGATAAGTGCGGCGGCGTGTCACCTGTTCTAAAAGAGGTACATCTAATTTCAATTCAGGAGCGAGAATTTTGGCTACTTCAGTTGGGTTTTGCTCTGCCCATTCCCCTAGCTTATCCACCTCTTCTAAAAAAACTCGTACTACCTCTGGATTTTTAGTGGCAAACTCACGCCTTGCTAGATAAAAACCTCCTTGGGTAGAGATTCCTGACGAATCTCTCAATACCCTAGCACCTGCTTCTCTTTGTACGAAAGCCAGATTAGGATCCCAAACAGCCCAAGCATCTATCTTTTTTTGCAGGAAGGCATCACGAGCTTCAGCCGGAGTTAAACTGACCGATTGAATATCACTAATTTTTAAACCTGCTTCCTTTAAAGCTCTCAACACTAAATAATGCGCAGATGATCCCTTTTGGAAGACAACTTTTTTACCTTTGAGATCCGATAATTTCTTAATAGGAGAATCTTTTTGAACGATGAGTGCTTGTCCTCTACCCTCGCTGGGTTTGCGTCCAGAAATATAAACTAGTTGCGCCCCTGCGGCTTGAGCAAAGATTGGTGGTGTTTCTCCCACAGATCCAATATCCACCCTACCAGCGTTCATCGCTTCTAACAGTTGTGGTCCTGCAGGAAAAGGAATCCAATTCACCGTAATACCTAACTTTTTCAGTTGTGGTTCTACTGCTCCTTTGATTTTGACAATATCGCCAGAAGTTTGATAAGCTAAGTTGACTGATGTTGTATTAATTCCTGGTCTGTTTTGCGCCTGGGTTCTTTGTATAAAACTACCTGCAAAAGACGCAGATAGGGCGAATATTCCCAGTGTGGAATATTGGACAATACGCTTTAATACTGTGCGTCGTGATTCTAGAAAAGGTATTTTCATAGTTACAAAATTTCTCTGTTTAGACTGGGATTCTAGTGTCATCAAATTTGGTGAAGGTAAAACCGTTAAATTGCTGGTTGTATCCGAGTTTTTATCTGTGAGGATACGTTAGCTATTCATCGTGATTGACAAGTTATGTCAGAGAGTATGATTTAGAGGCTATCTATACATACATCTACTGACTCTCAATCTGTAACTGAGAATTTTTAAGACAAAATCAGTACTGAAACAGCCTTCGGCAAAGCTTTTTCAGAATCTTTCGACTCTGGATACTGGCGTCTAAATTTAAAATCATCACAAAATACTGTAAAACGATTAATTTACAGTATTTTACATTAAAATAAAATTTCCCACAAAAATCTAAAAAAAGCAAGATGTCTTGCTCAAAAAATTTGCTAGTACTGCAAAGCAGAGGTCAAATGCTTTTCAAACAGTTCTTTAACTGTTGCGGCTAGTTTGTTCCTCTAAGAATTGTTTTAGGTGGGGCTGATCTAATTTCAGGTTAATTTCTTGAGCTTTGGCAATAATTTCATCTGGTGTCGAACCTTCTTGAATTGAACTAGCAATTAGAGCAATGGCACTTGCCCTAGCTCCAGCAGCACAGTGAATTAAGATTGGTTTGGGTAAATCCTCGATTTCTCGAATTGCTTTATCTACCAACTCTTGATTTGCTTCGGAAGGATTTAATGGAATGTTGATATAATCAACTCCTGCGGCTCGTGCCTGTTCCTGTTCGTCAGCTAGAAAGCCAGTTTCGTGAGGAGAACGCAGGTTTACTATAGATTTAAACCCTTCTTTCGCTAGTTGTTGTAATTCTTCAGGAGTGATTTGTCCTGATGCACTAAGTTGCTCACTTACTTTTTTGATGTCTGTCATCTCTAATTAGTTATCTGTCAAGGTTACTACCGTTCTAGAGCCAAGGCACTTCTTCTCGAGCATAACGAAAAGCGCGAAAAATTGAATTTTGCTCGCCATGAGCTACTACTGAGTTCTCTCCAGGAATTTTACGAACCGCAAAGTAAGGGTTGATATATTCCCAAACTATTTCTCCTGTAACTGTCACCTCAAATATCCGCCCGAACGCACCTTCGGTGATTAAGGTGTTACCATTTGCGAGACGCTGTGCGCCAGATATATAGGAACTGAAGAAATTTTGTGGTGGGTTATCAGTATACTCCCAAACTGTACCACGACGACGAATGGTATTTTGGTCAACTGATGTCGTTGCGATCGCCATAATTTTCAATGTATTTGGGGACTATTGGATTCAGCTAGACTTTCTTATAATCTTGTGGGACGAGCAATATGCCCGTCCCTTGTATTCAACGCCTACCCCAGAAGAATTATCCTTTTATAAAGAAGAACTCAGGAGCCACAATTCAGGAGTCAGAAGAATAAATACTGGTTAAAACCACGCGTTGACTCGTTACCGAGACAGGGGTTGAAACATATCTATAAAACACCATCCCTTTATGGGTGGGGTATTCTGACTTCTGGCTCCTGACTCCTGACTACTTTTTATTGGACAATGCCAAAACTACAAACCCAAAGCTGTTTTTAACTAACAACCAAGTTCTTGGTGATGTTAGCTACTTTAGATTCGACTGCTGTACCCTTGAAGAAGTCGGGGTTTGCTTGGGTGTAGAACTTATAGGGGTTACCAAATACATAGGCTTTGAAATCGTCTTCCGAAATCACCCCTTCTACAACGAGATCCCAACTTTCTGCTAGAGGATCTGTCAGATCGGGTACATCCCAGTGACCAACATCCGAGGAGTAAATGGCGTTGATTTTCACTCCTAAAGGATTGGCTTTATTGTTGAATGCTGCAGCAATGGTGCGATCATCAGACTCAGAACCAAAGAAGAAGCTGTTCACCCAGCGATCGCGGATGTCTTCGATTGATTCGATCCCAGCTGCAGCAAAATCTTCTAGTTCAGTACCTACTGGCTGACGGCTGTGACGAGTGAAAGAAGAACCAAGTACAGTCTTGGTCAATTCTTCTTTACTCAAGGAATATCCCTTAGTAATTTCGCCACCGAAACGTTCAAACAACTCATATAGCTGATCAGAATCCGTCAGATCTGGATTGTAGTTTTGTAGCCCTTTGATACTACGCTTGGAGAAGCGGTCTACTAGATGTATGTAGACATGAGCGCCCCAATCTGCGCCACCTTCAAGCATACCTACACGCAACTGTGGGAAACGTTTGGTAACACCACCGAAGAACAGCGCCTTAGCAAATGCTTGCGAACCATCAGCAAAGTGACCAATATGGTTGTTCATGTAATTGCTGATAGAGGAGCGTCCAGTCCAACCTTGACTACCATAATGGGTAGTAATCGGTACACCTAGCTCAACAACTTTAGCCCAGAAAGGATCGTAGTCGTATTCACTATCTAAACCAAAAAAGTCGATGTAAGAGGCGTATTTAGCAATTTCAGGGAATTGATCTGCTGGATATTTATCGGCGATCGCTTTAATCGGTCGCTTGACACCACCAGGAATATTAATGACTTTTAAGCCTAGTGTTTTTACGGCAAATTCTAACTCCTCAATTGCTTCTTGGGGAGTATTCATAGGAATACCAGCCACTGGTGTTAGGCGATCGCTATATTTCCGGTAAATATCAGCATGATAGTGATTCACCGCCCGTTGGAGGAGTTGGCGAGATTCGGAACTAGCTCCTGTTGGAGCCAGCACGTTATTAGGAAATAGTACCGAATAATCTGAGCCTTGCTCTGCCTGACGCTCATAGAATAGTTCAGGTAAAGTGTAGGTAGCTAGATCCAAGGTGTTGCGCGTAACTCTTGCCCACCAAGGAGAGCGAATTGTCCGGTAGTATTGACGTTCTTCTGGGGTTTGTTGATACCAGTCCTTACCATTGCTTTTGGAGTTGAGACGAGAAGATTCTGCTTTACGTAACTCGTCTACAAGTTTTGCTCCACCGTAATGAGCGATGTAATCCTCAAATGCTGGTGTAAAATCGTTAGTATGAACGTCAGTGTCAATTATTGGGTAATCAAGTTTGGATTTGATTGCAGCGGATCGCGAAGTTTTTAATCTGCTATACTCAGTCATTTTTTTGCCTTCAAAAATTACAAAAATAGTGCTGAGAAATAAGTTATGAATCAGCTACACCCTCAAATACTGTGGGAGCTGAGTAGGAAGTATTTTCAGTTAGGTCAATAAGTTAGTTTTTTAGCTAACCAATTTACACTTGGATATTGGGGATTAGCTGTGGGGTATCAGGTATTAAGTATGAAAAACTTCTTTATCCTCAGCCACTAGTCTTTGTTGGTGAGGATGTGTAGCACAATGATTCAGATCTGTAAGTCCTATTTCTCTAGCTTTGACTAGGTGGTCAGCTATAAGGCTAGTATTTGATTTTTGAAATACATATACATAAGTCGGGCATAACCTACCAAGACTATAGACACCAAGATCTTTTCAAAAATCAAACCAAATTCCTATAGTCACGAAAGTGCTTTAGTGCATTCATTACTTAAGTACGATAAATTTATTGATTTATCGTACTTTGTCTACAATCGACTATCTCACACTTATAAACAAAAAACAAGTACTGCTTAACACAAATTCATTTGCTAAAAAATTTATAACACCAGAGTGGAAATTGTACCCCATTGTCCAGTAAATACAAATTCTTTTAATGGTTTACGGATCCGGGGTGCTAGTTCCCTTTCTCGCAGACCATCAGATAGATTCTGTGGATCGCCAGCATAACCAACTACAATTGCAGTTGCTGGTTCATAACCCTCTGGAATCCGGTATTCTTTCCTAGCCGCATCCACGCTAAATCCTGCGATTTGATGCACAGATAATCCAAGAGCAGTTGCTTGAATCACTAGGTTCTCAATCGCGAGTCCGACATCATGAAATGCATGTCGATTGATCTTCCCATCATCATTATGTGTTTTCGCAACTGCCAGTATTAGTACTGGAGCGTTTTTCGCCCACCCTTGATTGAACTCAACTAGAATATTGAGGAGACGGCTATATTCCGTTGAATCGTCTTTAGTAGCAACGATAAAACTCCAAGGCTGATGATTGTAGGAAGAAGGTGCCCAACGAGCAGCTTCTAACACGGATAGTAATTTATCCTGCTCAACAGGGCGATCGCTAAATGCTCTAGGACTCCAACGACGACCAATGAAGTCATGAACCGGATATTGTGTTTGCGCGAGTTTTTCAGTCATCTTAATCGGTTTCCTGGATTATATTTGTTTAAGTTTGCTGTAAATAAGCTGTACACACCTGCACTACCGATTGATAATTCATTGTCAGTGGGTTTCACAGGCTTTGCAGTATTGAAAAAACCCTTTTTCCAACAAAGGAGTTAAATAATACTGTAAATAGATAGATGATAAGTTTGTTTACTTATGGTAGTGCATAAACGAGAATTGAGTCAATCAGCGCGGGAACGAACGATTTCTGGCTTTCTTTCCCGCTTGTCTTATAGCCCTATAAGTCTTTGTTATTTTCAGGATAATTGGCAAATTACAAGTACAACAGCAAATACCGGCACCAATAAACGATAAATTTGCACCACAACTGTGGGTCATCTGTCAACTCACATCGGATATATTTACTTATGTAGGATATGCCATCACTAAGTAGGTTCTCCAGCAAAATCAAATGGCTCAGAATCTGCCGTTTTATGTTCAGTAAGGTTTACGGAAAGATTTATTAACGCGTAGTTTTATCAAGATTTTATGGCTTAAGAACCATGAATATAAATTTCAAAAGACTAAATTTAAACCAATTCAAGCAATACACGCTTAAGCTTGATAACTGGTTGACTCAACGGCATATACATTTACTAGACGAAGCATACAAAGAAGCGCAAGAGATTAAAGCACTCGAAGATAAATATTTTAATGGAGGTAAGATTACTTATACATCTCAACAAAGTAAAATATTTTTTGATTATGTGCAAACCTTGCGCGATCGCCAACTTTGGAAAATACGGTTAAATCTCGCTCAATTTGGACTTTATAGTTATGTTTTACACAATAGATACTTAAAAAAGAATACTAGCTCAAAAGATTTTGGAGAACCACTAATTATCACCGAAAGTGAAGAAAAACAGCCTGTTAGAACGATGAACGATCACTTAGAAAATGTGATTGTAGAAAAGCTAAATTTCATTGATTCAGTAATTTATAAGTATCGCGAAACACCACAAACTGAAGTAGAAACCCCAGCAGTTCAACCGCTAAGCGCCACCACGCCCACACAAATTGTTAACCCTATTCGACAAAAAAACGAACAAGCAACTGCCAGAACAATTGATATCGCTACCATTGAAGCTGATTCAAATCAAAACAATCAAAGCTTAAGATTTGATTTTTTTAGGAATTTATATGCAGTAGGTAAAGAAATTAGCTCAGAACATGAACAAGAAGTCATTAAAAATTTACGACTACGACGTAAGAAGAATAAAATAGCTGTTCGGTGGCTATTCATATTACTAATAGTTCCTATTGTAGTCCAGATTATTACTAAAAATGTCATCTTTGAACCATTAATTACTAGTTATAGCGAGAGGGATCCTACAAAAGTAGAACTGTCTCAAGAAATTAAGGAACACTTTTTGAAGGAATTTACTGAATTCAAAGAAGAACTAGAAATTAGACAGCTACTGGAACTACGTCCACCAATGACTGAGGCTGAAGAAAAAAAAAGGTTTAAGGAAGTCGCCGTTGATCTCTGGCGAGAATCACGCGAAGAAGCCCGAAACGGTATTCAAAATCTTTTAGCTGATAGTGTAGCATTGGTTGTTTTTGTTGGACTGGTCTATTTTAATCGTGCCAAATTGTCTGTAATCAGAAATTTTTCTAACCAGACTTTTCTAAATTTAAGTGATCCCTTAAAGGTGTTTTTTTTCATTCTGGTTACAGATATGTTTGTCGGGTTCCACTCGGCTGAAGGATGGGATGTGTTGTTACAAAACTTTACTCATCACTTCGGTCTTCCCGAAAATGAGGCAGCTATCAAAACATTCATTGCTACAGTCCCTGTAATCATGGACTCCTGTATCAAGTTTTGGATTTTTAGTTATTTAACCCGCTTCTCTCCATCTGCATCTGCAATTTTTGAGCGTATGAATAGTTAGATAATATTTGGGATATTCAAGCATTGTATACAGAAACATGGCAGTACTTTAGCTCAAATAAATAATGTTTTTGAGCAAAAATACTGCCATGAATTCTCTTTTAAAGCTAACGTTATATACGAAACTGTTTAATTGGTGTTATTTTGCGGTTACTCACTCCACGCCTTGCTACTTCTGAAAAACGTTTTTGCTGTTTTAACTACGTGGAGAATTATAAACTCCCCAATATTCAATACCCTGATTGCGCAGTATTGTTTCAGCGCGATGAATTCCTTCCTCTGTGTCTTCTAATATGAGCAAATAATTACTCTGTTGAAACAACTATCTAAAGAGTCCCCCATAACGGTATCTATTTTATTAGCAAAAACCTCCCTCCAACGAAAGGCTTGAATTTTAAAATTAATGGTGAGGGACAATACAAACAATTGTCGGCTCAGGGCAAAAGCATCGGGAGTCTGCCAATGAAACGGTAGTAGGAGCCGTAAACCTCTTTACTTTATTATGGAGTCCGTGACCATTTTTCGGTCAAATTAATGTAGAATATCTAATAATTAGATTTTCTAAGCATATATCTGGCTGATGGATATGGTTATTTCTTCGTTCAATTCAATTTACCTCTGGATGGGGAAAAGGAGAAATCTAGCATAATGACATCCACCGCACTCATTGTTGGAGCTGGAACCGGACTAAGTGCATCCATAGCGCGTCTATTTGCGAAAGAAGGTTTTAAAATTGCTCTGGCAGCACGACAAGTTGATAAACTCGGTTCATTATCTGAGGAGATAGGAGCCGTTAGTTTTGCGGCTGATGCGGCAAAACCTGATGATGTCAATCGGCTCTTTAATGAAGTCGAACAAGTATTGAGTGCGCCAAGTGTAGTTGTGTATAATCCGAGTTGGCGAGTCAGGGGACCGTTTATCGAAATTGACCCCGTTGATGTTGCTAAAACGCTAGAAATCACTGCATACGGAGGTTTTTTGGTGGCACAGGCAGCAGCTAAACGCCAATTAGCCTTAGGCGGTGGAGCCATCTTTTTTACAGGTGCTTCCGCTAGTGTTAAGGGTTATCCACAGTCTGCACCGTTTGCAATGGGTAAATTTGCTCTACGGGGTTTGGCTCAAAGCATTGCTCGTGAACTAGCTCCTAAGAATATTCATGTGGCGCATTTTGTTATTGATGGAGCTATTCGTTCAGATACCCGTGTGGAACCAGCAGACAAACCAGATAGCTTACTCGATCCGGATGCGATCGCTCAAACCTATCTCAACATTCTCCGTCAACCTCGCAATGCTTGGACGTGGGAAATAGAATTGCGTCCTTGGGTGGAGACTTTTTGATTAGTTATTACCTAAGTATTGAAATAAAAATATACACGAGGTAAAGATGATTGACCTTTATTACTGGACAACCCCCAACGGACATAAAATTACCATATTTCTGGAGGAAGTTGGTCTACCCTACAACCTCATCCCTATAAACATCGGCAAAGGAGAACAATTTCAACCAGAGTTTCTGAAAATTTCTCCTAATAATCGCATTCCTGCAATTGTTGATCGTGAACCGGCTGATGGCGGGGAACCAATTTCTATTTTTGAGTCTGGGGCGATTCTCCTTTATTTGGCTTCAAAAACCGGAAAGTTGATTCCATCAGATATTAGAGGGCACGCTGAAGTGCTGCAATGGCTGTTTTGGCAAATGGGTGGACTGGGACCAATGGCAGGACAAAACCATCATTTCAGCCAATATGCACCCGAAAAAATTCCTTACGCAATCAATCGGTATGTGAATGAAACGGGACGCTTATATGCTGTCTTGAATAAACGATTGAGCGACCGTGAATTTATCGCCGGAGATTATTCAATTGCCGATATCGCAAGCTATCCCTGGATTGTACCCTACGAACGCCAAGGACAAAAATTAGAGGATTTCCCCAACCTGCAACGCTGGTTTGAGGCAATTAAAGCACGTCCAGCAACCATCCGAGCTTACGAGAAAGCCGAAGCATTAAAAAATCAGCAAATTAGTCCCGATCAAGCCCGAGATTTGTTATTTAATCAATCCGCCAGCACCGTAAAATGATAAAAGAATTGACACGCCGACAATTTATTACAACTGCTACGATCGCAACTGGTTTTACTTTAGCAGTACAACCCATTTCGTCAGCAACAGTTATCAAAACTGATAGCAAAGGATTGGTTGCAGGTGCGGTAAAAATCCCGGTTAAAGATGGTGAAATTCCTGCTTACAGAGCGCAACCTGAAACAGGGGAGAATTTTCCCATTGTCCTAGTCATTCAGGAAATATTTGGTGTCCACGAACATATTCAAGATATTACCCGTCGCTTTGCCAAGTTGGGATATTTAGCGATCGCGCCTGAATTGTTTATCCGTCAAGGCGATGTTTCTAAGTTAAGCAGCATTGACGAAATACGCCCAATTGTTGCTAAAGTACCCGACGCCCAAGTATTATCTGACCTTGACTCTACCGTGAATTGGGCTGCAAAGTCTGCCAAAGGTAATCCTAATAGAGTAGGAATTACAGGCTTTTGTTGGGGTGGTAGGATCACTTGGCTGTATGCAGCACATAATCCTAAAGTAAAAGCCGGGGTAGCATGGTATGGGCGTTTAGTTGGCGATCGTACAGCACTTCAACCTCAGTACCCCATCGATATTGTCTCGAAGCTCACAGTCCCCGTTCTCGGACTCTATGGTGGACAGGATACAGGTATTCCTGTTAACACAGTTGAACAGGTAAGGGAAAAGCTCAAATCTAGCACCAGCAAATCGGAAATAGTTGTTTACCCCGATGCTCCCCATGCATTTTTTGCTGATTATCGCCCCTCCTACCGCGAAGCTGATGCCAAAGATGGTTGGAAACGACTTCAAGCATGGTTTAAACAGCATCAGCTTTGACAGGATTCAGTTATCAGTTATCAGGAAGAGCAGCAGCATACTTTGATCACTGATAACTGTTTACTGTTCACTGATAACTGTTAAAGTTATGGGTCGAATTGTTTTGACAACCATCGGATCTTTAGGTGATCTTCACCCATTAATTGCAATTGGGCTACGTTTACGCGAGCGGGGTCACAGTGTTGTTTTCGCAACAATACAAGACTACCGCTCCCTAATTGAGTCATTGGGATTTGAATTTTATAAGCTTCGCCCTGATTATATTGCAATGGATGACCCCGAAATGATTGCGCGGATGATGAACATCCACAAGGGAACGGAGCATGTCGTCCGGGATTATCTTCTTGCGAATTTGCGCGATACCTATATTGATCTAATTGGACGCAGGAGAACCCCCGATTATTTTTACACTTGGCTCTGCTGCAGTCTTTTCTTCTGGGGATTTTTATCGAGAAAGCATTGAAACAATAAAGCTGTTGAATCGACGTGCTGTATTACTGATCGGCAAAAATCAACCACCTGAGAACTTACCTGAAAGCGTCGTTGCATTTGATTCCGTCCCCTATTCAGAAATCTTCCCTTATGCTGAAGCCATCGTGTTTAGCCATTTATTTTCTCGAAGATGTACCTCACAGGTACTTCTGCCTTAGCTAAAATAGATATTGCTTGGTTTATTTGTTTTTCAGAGACGTGAGAAAGCACTATCAATTGCTAACCCACAGCAAAATCTGTATATTGCCTTTTATAAGGTGAATGAAATCCTATAACAATATCTTCTTTGTTCACCCCCATAGAAACTAGTTCTTCAGCAATATTTACCTCTGTTCCATTCCACTGAATCCAAATTTTTTCATTTTTTATATCTATGTGCATTGAACAACCATAAACGCGATTTTTATTTTCCCAACCGACATGAACAAGTTGGTAATGATCGCGTATAGTATCAAATATTTGCTCTACTTCTACATCTCCATATGAAGGTTTATAGCTACCATGTTTTGTTAAAAATCGCTGAATGTATTCTCTATATTTTTCTAACTTACCCATCTTACTATTTCCTCAGTTTCAGTATCATAAACTACTAGTTTTAATTGAAATTCTTGAATTTGAAGTTGTATAAATGGAAGTGTAAAAAAATCATTATTGGTTTCTGTATCAACAGCTAAATATAGCTTACGTTCTGGTTCTTTTACTCTAAGAGCAGTGCGGTAGTTAAGGAACTGTCCCAGAGCAAGATGAAAATCAGTGATAGCTGATGGACTTAGAAAGCTTTTTATTTCAACAGCAATTTTTTCTCCTGATTTTTCTGCTGCAAGTAACTTCTCTGCCCCCAAATCGATACGCATCTGAACTTTACCAACATCAATATATAGGGGATCATTTGTAATAGTCCACCCATCCTTTTTCAAAGCTAATCTCACAGCCTCGTGAAATTTGTCTTTTGCTGACATAACTTAATTTATTCACTTGGGAGTACTATAATTTTACACTATAGCCCAAGGCAAACGCACCTAAGTTCAAGCGTCCCCGATCTAAAGAAAGAGTCGGGGATTTCCGCTAGAAACACAAGTTAACCAATTATTGATACCGTGATCAATACCCAAAGGCCTTGATTTATTAAGTTCCGTTTTTCAGTACTTAGTATGTTAAAAGTATACTTAAAAAAGGCATACTCTTAAATATAATACATGGTACTACCTTGCCGATATGTATCCCGTTTTTCACACAGATCTTGAATAGTATAGCGTTTGAAAATACCTTGAGAGGCTTGGTTGGCTTGACCCCAAATTTCATAAATAACGCTTTTTTCTACATTTGAACCGTCGTATCCCTCAATTTCTCGTGACTTTTCCTCACCTTCCACAATTGCGATCGCCTCTTGCAAAGTCATCTTCCAAGGTTCTCGTACCAGCACATAACCACCTTTAGCACCTCGCATACTTTGAATAATTCCCTCCCTTCGTAAAGCCGAGAGAATTTGCTCTAAGTATCGTTCTGGTAACGAATGACGCTCTGCTATTTCGCTAATCTTGACGGGATTTTGCGTTTTGTAGTTATCAGCTAGCTCGATTAAAGCTAAAAAGGCATATTCCAATCTCGAAGATAATTCCACGGCAATAACTAAATTAAAGTGTTCCATATTAATATACTACGGCTATCCGATAGCATTTTAGATTTTTGGAAAATTCTTACAACAAAGGTTCTACGAATGTCAAGTTATACCTATTCACTGACAATGTAGACTATTTTTTATACTCTTCTAAAGACCCTAATCTACGCATTTCTGGCCACATGTAAGCTGCCAATATTGCTACTAAAACTGTCCCGATTCCCCCACCTACAACAGCAATTACGGGGCCAAAAAAAGCCGCAGCTAAACCAGATTCAAAACGTCCTAACTCATTTGATGTACTAATAAACACACTATTAATTGCTGACACTCGACCACGTAAATGATCGGGAGTACGAATCTGTACTAAAGTATGCCGAATAACTACGCTGATTGCATCTAACGCACCGCTAAAGGCTAACATTAGCAACGATAACCAATACCAACGGGATAAACCGAAGATAATTGTGACTACGCCGAAGCCAATCACCGACCACAATAAAGCTTTGCCAGCCTTTCGTAATGGTGGTAAATGTGCCAAGCTCACCGCCATAATGAACGCGCCAATAGAAGGTGCAGCGTCTAAACATCCTAATTCAAATGGTCCAACCCGCAGGATGTCCTTAGCAAAGATAGGTAATAATGCTACTGCTCCCCCCAACAATACGGCAAACATATCCAAACTTATTGCCGCTAAAATTAGTTGATTCTTCCAAACAAATGTTGCACCAGCACCAAGCGCTTTTAGCGAGATTGGTTCTTGTGAAGGAGTAAATTGTGGCTCTGAAATTGTGGTGATTAATATAAAACACAGCAAACCTGCAAATCCAGCTAGCAAATATACACCTGTTGCACCTTTAAAAAGTGCGATCGCGAATCCTCCCAAAGCTGGTCCTACTACCGACGCAATCTGAAAACTAGTACTGTTCCAAGTTGCAGCATTGGTAAACACATTGACAGGTATTAACTGAAACATCAGTGCATCACTAGCAGGTTTGAGGAAAGCCTTGGCAACACCTGTTAATACCAAAATTGTATAAATCACAAACACTGCATTTGCTGGGTGAGTGTAGGAAATGACTGCTAAACCCAACGAACAAACCGCTAACACCATCAACGACAGAAGCATAATGGGTTTGCGATAAAATTTATCTGCTACATGTCCAGTAACTAAAGTCAGTAAAATTACTGGTAAAACTTGCGCCAATCCAATACCACCCAAAACCAAAGCCGAATGAGTGCGCTCATACAATTCCCAACCGAGCGCGACGGTTTGCATTTGTCCCCCTGTAAATAACAGGGTGCGTCCAATTGTAAATAATCTATAATCTCGAAATCTCAAGGCTGCAAAGGCATCATGTTGTGTCGCCTCAGCCTCACGGAGCTTTTTTAACTTCTGATTGCTCGAAGACATTTTTGAGTAGAATTAACCCTTTTTCAATTTGTGCTATTTCCGTTTCCATCAGACCATCTAATAAGTCTGCAATATGAGTGCGAGTTTCTGCTTGGGTTTGCTCAAGATGCTGTATACCGCTATCTGTGAGGTTTAAGACCACTTTTCGCCGCTCTTGAGGATTGTCTGTGCGTTGCACAAAATTACGTTGTACTAGTCGCTCTATAGTTGTAGATGCCGTAGCACAAGTCACACCGAGATGTTCCGCTATGTCAGATAATGAAGCTCCTGGATTGCGTTTGAGAAATGCTAGCGATCGCAATTGCGGTATGGATAAAGATGCTGCGCTATTTTCTCGCATATCCGCTCGAATAAACCGCATCACCAATGGAACAGTGTCCATTACTTTATTTGCACATTCTTGAGACGGTTTATTCGATTTCATAGGCTGATTTTCTCCTGTTTACATAGCCACCCGTGGATAAAGTTTGCCACAGATGAAGGTCAAGCCTACTAATGCTAGCAAGAGAATCGTACAATCTAAACTAAACCCGTAGAGACTAGTACCATCTAAAAGCATCTTACCACGTAAAGCGTCAACTTCATAGGTCAAAGGATTTATATGGGAAAGAAACTTTAACCATCCAGGCATTAGAGAGATTGGATAGATAGCGTTGCTAGCAAAAAAGAATGGCATGGTAATTAGTTGTCCGATCCCGGTCATTCTTTCTCGTGTTCTCACCAGACAGCCAATAATTAACGAAAATATACAAAAGCAAGCTGCTCCCAGCATCACAATCAGTAATACTTCGAGAAAGGCGATCGCATTGAGATTGACTTTAACACCTAACAAAAATGCTAACCCATAAATAATAAATACCTGGGATAGACACCGCACACCACAAGCCAGCGCTTTACCCAAAACCAGTGCCACACGAGGAGTGGGACTAGCTAAAAATTTATGCACAACCCCTAAATCTCGTTCCCATATGAGTGTCATTCCACCCGTAAAAATCGCTACAAATAGAACACTCTGAGCAAGAATCCCCGCCGACATAAAATCTAAATAGGGTAAGTTTCCTGTTGGGATGGCGCGAGTTCTGGTAAAGACTTGCCCAAAAATCAGCAACCACAAAGCAGGTTGTACAGTTCTTACAACTAAATCAGTAGGATCGTGGCGCAGTTTACGCACTTCCAACTCAGCAACAACAAGGGTTTTGTTAAAAATTTCAGTAATTCGAGAAATAAAATTAGGTTGGCGCTTCTGGGGAGCATCAACCCAACCGTTGAGCGTCGCGCCTGGTTCTTGAGATTTCACGGTAGCTGACTCCTGATGTTATTAATTGATCGCCTGTGTAGTAAATAAATACATCGTCTAAAGTTGCACCTGGTTTCTCTAAAGATGCTTTCAACTCATTTGGTGCACCAGTGATAATTTCCTTTCCGCGTTGCATAATTGTCACGCGATCGCACAAATTATCGGCTTCTTCTAAAAAGTGTGTTGTTAAAAATATAGTTGTGCCAAACTCTTCACGCAATTGCTGTACCAATTGCCAAACCTGAGTCCGCGCAATAGGATCAAGTCCTACAGTTGGCTCATCCAAAAACAAAATCTGTGGTTCGTGCAAGATAGATTGGGCGATTTCTAACTTGCGAATCATTCCACCAGAGTAATTTCTTACTAGGCGATCGCGCACATCCTGCAAACCCATAAACGCGAGAACTTCGCGGATACATCGCTCCCGGCGTTTAGGGGGAATATCGTACAACTTGGCGAAAATTAAAAGATTTTCGTAACCTGTAAGATACCCATCTGCTGATAAAGCTTGCGGTACGTAACCAAACACTCTCCTAACCGCAGCAGATTGATGGGTTACATCATAGCCTGTAAGTGTCGCTTTCCCCGCACTCAATGGTAGCAAGGTTGTCAGCATCTTTATAACTGTACTCTTCCCTGCACCATTCGGTCCGAGTAAACCAAAAACTTCTCCTTTTTTTACAAAAATATCCAGAGAATCAACAGCAACGAACTTGTCAAAACGGCGCGTCAGTCCCTGCGTTGACAAAATTATCGGAACTTCCTCACTATTGTGCTGTTCCGAGTATCCTAATTGTCCTGTAATCGTGGTCACGGTTTTTATGCAACCCCTATTATTTAGATAATCTAATTATTAGCTTATCGTTATTTTATGTCAGTAGTTTATTTTTGACAATCAGAGATAAAAAAACAGCATAATTACTGATAAAAGATGATTTTTGGATAAAATACTTACCTTTACTCTTTCAAATTCATTTTTGCTTTGTATTCGACTGTGTAGCGATAGATTGTACTTTGACGCCTGTAAATACTTAAAAAGTACTGTATCTCGATTGATTTTTTGTATTCTTTGTAGTAGATTAAGTTTTAGTTAATTGTTCGTACAAAACACAACTCAGCCGATAAAAAAGGTTCGATAAAGCAATAACGCAGGTAAGGGATTTGGATTCTAGGTGATGGTAGCTAGGTTCAACCCCCATCTGAATTATCTCCGCATCACCACGTCTGAAAGTCTCCGCGCCTCTGACTTGAACTGTCCCCCCATCGCACAAATATAAGGACAAAAAAAATGGGCTTACCACCATTTGAAAAAGAATCGCTGCATGATGAATATTGGTCGTTATGGCAACCAACAAAATTACCATCAGATGTTGAATTATTGGCAGACGACAAAATAAAGCGAGATCTTTGGGAATATGACAATCATATGGAACGACCAAGATTATCCCTCAAAACGCTGATAAAAAAACTCTTTTATGAACTACCCCACCGTAAAGACGGATGGGGTTTCTAAATCCCCATTCGTCTTATTGATAGAGTTTTGACGCTTCATTTTACCAAGTTGCTTCATCGATCCAGTATGCTTACGCTTCTTGGTCGAG
>JAESFG010000406.1_pt1 | contig 44208 bp, 37 predicted proteins | sample 9269371 | NCBI WGS metagenome assembly JAESFG01 (sample SAMN14506227, study PRJNA617093) | algae metagenome | isolation source: Aetokthonos hydrillicola CCALA 1050 (B3-Florida) and co-occurring... | place: USA: South Carolina | collected 2013-01-01 | reverse complement strand
TTCGTCTATGTCTGGCTGCCCTACATGATCCTGCCGGTCCAGGCCGCACTGGAGCGGGTGCCCAGCAACCTGATCGAGGCAAGCTACGATCTCGGCGGCTCGCCCAAGAAGACCTTCCGCCACGTGATCCTGCCGCTCGCGCTGCCGGGGATCATCGCCGGCTCGATCTTCACCTTCTCGCTGACGCTCGGCGACTACATCATTCCCGGCATCATCGGGTCTTCGCGGCTCTTCATCGGCCAGGCCGTCTACACCCAGCAGGGTACGGCCGGCAACATCCCGCTCGCCGCCGCCTTCTCGGTCGTGCCGATCCTCATTATGGCGCTCTATCTCTGGGTGGCCAAGAAGAAGGGGGCCTTCGATGCGCTCTGACCGGATAAACGCCGCGCCGCTCACGCTCAAGATCGCCGCCGGCGCCGGCCTGCTTTTCCTGCAATTGCCGATCCTCTTGATCTTCGTCTATGCGTTCACGACGGAGGAGAAGAGCTTCAAATGGCCGCCGCCGGGCTTCACCCTGCAATGGTTCGGCCGCGCCTGGGACCGGCCGGACGTCTGGGCGGCGCTGACACTGTCCGTTCAGGTCGCCGCCATCGCTACGGCCGTCGCGCTGGTTCTCGGCACGCTCTGTGCCGCAGCCGTCGCCCGCTCCAACTTCTTCGGCCGCGAGGCGATCTCGCTACTCGTCATCCTGCCGATCGCGCTGCCGGGCATCGTCACCGGTATCGCGCTGCGCTCCGCCTTCGGCCTGATGGAGATCCCCTTCTCCTTCTGGACCATCGTGCTCGGCCACGCCACATTCTGCGTCGTCGTGGTCTACAACAATGCGGTGGCGCGCTTCCGCCGCCTCTCCGGCAATCTCATCGAAGCGAGCTATGACCTTGGCGCCAACGGCTTCCAGACCTTCCGCTACGTCATCCTGCCGAACATCGGCACGGCGCTGCTTGCCGGCGGCATGCTGGCCTTCGCGCTGTCTTTCGACGAGGTCATCGTCACCACCTTCACCGCCGGCCAGCAGGAAACCCTGCCCATCTGGATGCTGGAGGAACTCATCCGCCCGCGTGAACGGCCGGTCACCAATGTCGTGGCGATGCTGGTCGTGATCGTGACCTTCCTGCCCATTCTGGGTGCCTACTATCTGACCCGGGACGGCGCCGAAACCGCCGGCTCCGGAAAATGAGGGAGAAGACCATGGATACCGAGATGCTGATCGGCGCAAGATTTGAAGCCGGCACAGAAGCCGAGGAACAGATCCTCAACCCCAAGACCGGCGAAACCGTGCTGCAGCTGCCCGAAGCCTCGACCGCCCAGATCGATGCTGCCGTCGATGCCGCCGAAAAGGCCTTCGTGAGCTGGTCCGCCACCACGCCGGCACAACGTGCCGGCTACCTCCTGAAGATCGCGGATGCGATCGAGGCCGACGCCCAGGGCTTCGCCACGCTCGAATCGCTGAACTGCGGCAAGCCGATCAACGCCGTGCTGAACGACGAGATCCCCGCCATCGTCGATTGCTACCGCTTCTTCGCCGGCGCCGTCCGCTCGATGCACGCCCCCGTGTCCGGCGAATATCTCCCGGGCTTCACCTCGATGATCCGCCGCGACCCGGTCGGCATCGTCGGCTCGATCGCGCCATGGAACTACCCGCTGATGATGATGGCCTGGAAGCTCGCGCCCGCCATTGCGGGTGGCAACACCGTCGTCTTCAAGCCCTCCGAACAGACGCCGCTGACGGCGCTGAAGCTCGCCAAGGTTCTCGCCGACATCCTGCCGGAAGGCGTGGTCAATGTCGTGCTCGGCCGCGGCGAAACCACCGGCAACCAACTGATCAACCATCCGAAGATCAACATGGTGTCGATCACCGGCGACGTGGCGACGGGAAAGAAGGTGCTGGTCGCCGCATCCAAGACCGTCAAGCGCACCCATCTCGAGCTCGGCGGCAAGGCGCCCGTTATCGTCTATGACGACGCCGACATCGAGGCCGTGGCGGGAGCGATCCGCACCTTCGGCTACTACAATGCGGGCCAGGACTGCACGGCCGCCTGCCGGATCTATGCGCATGCCAAGATCCACGACCGCTTCGTCGCCGATCTCGCGAGCGCCGTCTCGACCATCAAATACAACCAGGCCGACGACACCGAAAACGAGATCGGCCCTCTGATCTCGCGCCGCCAGCGCGACCGGGTGGCGAGCTTCGTCGAACGGGCCGCCGAACTCGGCCACATGCAGATCGCCACGGGCGGCAAGCTCGGCTCGGAAAAGGGCTTCTTCTACCAGCCGACCGTGGTCGCCGGCGCCCGCCAGGACGACGAGATCGTCCGCCGCGAAGTCTTCGGTCCGGTCGTATCCGTCACCCGCTTCGGCGACGACGACGACGTGATCGCCTGGGCCAACGACAGCGACTACGGCCTCGCATCGTCGGTATGGACCAAGGACGTGTCCAAGGCCATGCGCGCCGCCTCGCGGCTCCAGTACGGCTGCACCTGGGTCAACACCCATTTCATGCTGACCAACGAGATGCCGCATGGCGGTGTGAAGCAGTCCGGCTACGGCAAGGACATGTCGGCTTACGCTCTGGAAGACTACACGGCAGTACGGCACGTGATGATCGCGCACTGACCTCGAAGGCGCGGCCCCGAAAGGGCCGCGCTTCGGAGCGCCGGCCCGGGCAGGCGCTCTCCCGGAAATGGCATATCGATCCCGCGGAGACCGCATCCCAGACGTATACGCCCGACGCAAAAGGGTGTAAGATTTGAGGCGGCCGCAACCCGAGGGCGTTTCCATGAAAATCGCGTTCTTGCTCCGCATGCTCGTGGTCTTCATCCTGCTGTTCGGCGGCGGGGCAGCTCCTCTCATCGCGCAGGACAAGCCTGCACAGACGCAGCCGACGGCGTCTCAGAAAGCCGATGCGGCGACCGACGATGCGGTTGTGACACCCGGTGTGAGTACACTGGGCAAGACGACTCCCTCGGACAACACGGTCCTTAAGGCGATCCGGAAAACCTCCGCCGAAGTCTGGCTCGGGGCACAGGTCATATTTCTCTCGGTTCTGTCTCTGGTCATCCTCTGCGTGCTCGGTCGGAAAAGCGACTTCAACGCCGACTTCCAGAAGACCTTTCTCATCATCGTCGTCATATCCGCCGCCTCGTTCCTCATTGTGGCGGGGTATACCGACCAGCAACTCGCGCCGATGTTCAGCCTCTTCGGGGCAATCGTCGGATACCTGTTCGGCAAGGGTGACCGGCCCGCAGCGCCGGCTGCAGCAAACAATGGCCCGCGGCAGGATTGACGTGGACCTGGGCTAGGAGCGGAGGACAGTGCATGCAACGCGTGGTCCTGGCAGCTTTGCTTTTCACTATCACCGGCGGCATGTCGGCGGCACAATCGCCGGACATGTCGGAGCGCGACGGAACAGTGCTCTTCGGCTACAAGGGGGCGCTCCGTTTTCAGCAGCCGTGGGCAAATTGCCCTTGTATCGGTGGGCCTGATAAGAACTTCATGTATCCGGGCTTCCTTCCCTTCGGGACGCAGTCGGGCACGATCGCACAGGTGCCGGGCCTCGCATACCGCGATGACGATGACCCAACAACATCAAGCTGGACGACCACCTGCGAGCTTGCGGGCAAGGAGCTGCAGGGTTCGGCAGAGCGATTCTCACTCTGCAACGCTACCCATTCTGGCGTCGGGGTCGAGATCATCGAGGCGGACAATACGCTCGACATCGTCCTCGGCCCCAATTCCTTCGTATCGATCCGTGCGAAGACTGGCGGAACCCGTGTCGTCGTCGAAGGGCGAACCGAGCGGTACGGCGTCATCAACGGGCGCGTCTATTCCCTCGAGGCGGCACTGACCGGCGAAGTGACGCTGAACCAGTTTCCCGTGCCTTGAGGGTAGTCACCGACGACTCACATCGGCGTTGCCGGCTGCGGCGATGCCTCGTAGGCGCCCCAGATCGACTGATCGAAGCAAATGACGGAGCCGGTCATCAGCCCGGATTCCGCCGAGGACAGAAAGACGCAGGCGCGTGCCACTTCCGCCGGATCGACGAGCCTTCCGAAGGGCTGCGCCGCAGCCGCCTTTTCCAGCCAGTCGGAAGGCGCGCCGTGATAATCGCGCTGGATGCGATCCTCGCCTTCCGAGGCCATCCAGCCGATATTGAGGCCGTTGACGCGGATGCGGTTGCGAAGCAGCGCATAGGCCGTGTTTTTGGTCAGCGTTTCGAGTGCGCCCTTCGAGGCGCAATAGGCCGATATGAAGGGCTGGCCGGCCATGGCCGACATGGAGCCGATATTGACGATCGTGCCCTCGGTCTTCTCGCGCCGCATGATCTTGATCGCGTCCTGCATCAGGAAGAAGGGCGCCCGCACATTGGTCGCGAACATTCGGTCGAAGAGCTCAGGCGAGGTGTCGAGGATAGTGCCGCGATCGGTGATGGCTGCGGCGTTGACCAGCGCATCGATGCGCCCGAATTCCCTGTCCGCCCGGGCGATGACGGCCCGGCAATCCTCGACTTTTGCAAGGTCCGCCTGCTGATAGATCACCCGGGTCCCTGTCGCCCTGGAAATCGCTTCCGCCCTGGCCTCGCCCTTGGCGGCGGTGCGGCCGCAAATGACGATTCCCGCCGCGCCGCGTTCGGCGAATGTGCGGGCGATGGACGCCCCGAGACCCTGGGTGCCGCCCGTGACGACCGCGATCTTGCCGTCCAGTCGTGCTGCATTCGATGTCATCGATGATCTCCAGCCTGAAAATGGGAAGCCCCTTTCCCTGCGGGCAGGGAAAGGGGCGGGTTTGCCTTGGGAGGCGGTGTCACGTTCGCTTCTTCTCAGCCTGCTGGGCGAGTTCCGCGGCGAATCGGTCGGTCGCCCAGCCGGCGTCGAGCGCCTCCAGGAAAAGGGCCGACTGGGTCTTCGGGGCCATACCGCCCTTGGGCGGATCGCGGTCGAGATTGGTCGGGAAGGAATAGCCTTCCGCCGTCGAGGCGATGGCATTCTCGGCCCCGGCCCTGTCGATGCGGCCATCGGCCAGCATCGCCTTGAGCACCGGATAGAGCGTTGCACTCATCTTTTCCCGACCGACCGATTCCATGGCGCGTCCGAAAGCCGACGAGACCTGCAAGAGGTTCGCCATACGGAAGATGTCACGCGACCGGTTGGTGCCGGCGGCATGGATCAGCGATGGATTGAAGAACACCACGTCGCCCTTCTCGAGCGGCAGCTGCACATGATGCTCATCGAAATAGGCCTGGAATTCCGGCCGGTTCGGGACGAGGTAGCCGAGCGGATAGAGCTGGCTGAAGGGCAGGAACAGGGTGGGGCCGCTTTCGAGCGGCATGTCGCAATGCGCCACCGCGCCTTGCAGAGTTAGGACCGGCGACAGGTGGTGGACATGGGCGGGAAAGCGTTCCATCTCGGCCACCGACTGGAAGCCGAGGTGATAGTCGCGATGCGCCTTCTGCGCCGCCCCGCCCGGATTGACCCGATTGACCTGCGCCGTCATCTGGTAATGCGGTCCGAGCCACGCTTCCGAAGCGAGCGCCACGATGGCATTGGCATAGTAATGGGCGAAATTCTCGGGATCGGCGAGACAGTGTTTTTCCAGCGAGTTCCAGATCCGGTCATTGGCGCCGGGCTTGGCGAAGTGGTCTCCGCCGCCGACCTTTTCGCGCTTCTCGTCGAGGATGATTGCGTCGAAGACAGCGCTGGCCCGGTCGATCATGGCAAGGTCCGTATAGGCCCGCTTGAACACCGCGACGCCAGGTCCGCGCGCGAAGACGTCGCAGATCTCGGCCAGAACCGCCTTGCGGCCATCGGCGGTCGCCGCGGCAGCCACCACGTCGGCAGCATCATAGATCAAGACATTTTGTTCGACCGCCCTGGCATGCGGATAGTCGGCGAGATCAGTCTTGCGGGCGATCAGGGCGGCGAACTCCTCGATGTCGCAGGCAGCCTCGGTATACCAGACCCGATCGGTGCGCTGGATCACGGGATTGTCGGTCTTCATGGCGTCCTCCTTCCGATGTTGGAGCCATGATAAGGCCGGCTTGCCGATGCGACGAGATATGATATCCATCAAAAATCCATCAGAATGTAACGGCGGCGCAGCATGGCGCATGACTTTCTCGTCAAGGACATCGCCTTCCAGGCCGGCCTGAGTACGGCCACCGTCGACCGCGTTCTAAATGGCCGGGGCGGCGTCCGGCGCCAGACGGTGGCGCGTATCAGGGCCGCGATCGATGAACTCAGGCAGCAGGAAGAGGCGGCTGGGCAGCGGGGACGAACGTTCATCCTGGACGTCGTCATGGAGGCACCGGACCGCTTCACCCGCGCCGTTCGCTCTGCTTTCGAAGGTCAGGCGGCGGGCTTTTCTCCGCTGTCAGTGCGTCTCCGCTTTCACTTCGCCGAGCAGATGCGCGACACGGACCTCTCGGGCCGGATGGCCCGGATCATCAGGAGGGGAAGCCACGGCGTGGTGCTCAAGGCGCCCGACACGCCGGCGATACGGCGCGCCGTCGGCGACATGGTTCGGGCCGGCATGCCCGTCGTCACCCTCGTGACCGACCTGCCGGACAGCGGCCGGCTCGTCTATGCCGGCTCCGACAACCGTGTCGCGGGTGAAACCGCTGCCTACCTTGTCGGCACCCGCCTCGCCGGCCAGCGCGCATCGGTTCTCGCCACCCTGTCCTCCAACCGGTTTCGGGGAGAGGAAGAGCGCGAAGCGGCATTTCGGACATGGCTCGGCGCCCGCTACCCAGATCTCCGGATCGTCACCGTCAGCGAAGGGTTCGGCAAGGACTGGACGACAGGTGCCCAGGTCCGCGCGGCCCTCGCCGACAACCCGGACATCCGCGCGGTCTACTCTATCGGTGGGGGAAATCGATCGATCGTCGAAGCCTTCGAAGGGGGCGGCCTTACCCTGCCCGTTCATGTCGCCCATGACCTCGACGACGACAACCGAGCGCTCCTCAGAGCCGAGAAGCTGTCTTTCGTCCTGCACCACAATCTCGAGGCGGATGCGGCCGAGGCGATAGGCGCGCTCCTCTCGGCACATGGCGCATCGCCAAAAACAAAACGACCAGCGCGATCGGCGCTGGTCGTCATCACTCCGTTCAACGTCCCGGCCTGACGGCCGGGTCCACGGATGCCGTCAGGGTTTCACGGCGACGAGGTCGTAGCCCTCACCATCCTCGCCTGCCCAACCGCCGCCGAGTGCCTGGCAGAGCGTGATATAATTGAGGCTCAGTTGATACTGCGACACGGCGAGCTGCAACTGGGCGCTGTAGAGCGACGCCTGTGCATCGAGCACGTCCTTGAACTCGGTGGTACCGGCATTGTTGAGCTCGCGCGCCAGCTGCTCCGCACGCGTCAGCTCGCTGACCGCAGTCGCGAGCCGCGAGTAGCGAACCTGCTCCTGACGTAGCGCCACCATAGCATCTTCAACCTGGCGAACCGCTTCGATGACCGTCTGGCGATACGACAGATATTGCTGGCGGGCCGTGGATTTCGACAGGTCGACGCTGGCCTTGAGCGCGCCACGGTCAAAGATCGGCAGGTTGACGGATGGTCCGAACGACCAGTTGGCGACACGCCCGGCATTGGCACTGCGCGAAAGGCCGACATTGCCCGACAAGGTAAGCGAGGGCCACAGATCGGCTTCGGAAACACCGATATCGGCCACGGCTGCAGCCAGCAAACGCTCCTGCTGACGGATGTCGGGCCGGTTGCGCAAGAGGTCGGCCGGAATGCCTTCCTTGAACCGCTCACGCGGGAGACGCACGGACCGGTATTTGGTGAACAGCGAATCGAGTTCGGCCGGCGTCTTTCCGAGCAGAGTCGCGATCTGATTGGTATAGAGCTCGCGCGACTGTTCCAGCGCCGGAATGTCGGCGGAGGTCAGCGCGGCATTGGCGCGGGCGCGAGTCGAATCGAGCGTGCTCGCCGAACCCGCCTCGACTTTCGCCGTCGTGATCTGGGAGGTCTCGTTCTGCACGGCGAGCGCGCGCCGCGAGATCTCGAGCTGGCTGGAGTAACCCTGGACGCTGACATAGGCGTTCGCGACGGCCACGATGATGTCGAGACGCGCCGCGTAAAGCGCTTCCTTCTGTGCCGCGATCTGCTCCTGCTCACGCTCCTTGGTGCTCTTCCAGGCGAGCGGGTTGATGTTCCACGAGCCCTGCAGGCCCTTGGATACGCTGGATGAGTTGTTGGTGTACCACTTGCGCTCGGTGGTCGGAACGGTCAGGCCGCTTGTCGGGTCAAGCGTGAGGCCTGTCTGCCGGGTCTGCTTGTCCCGCGAGCCGGCCACCGACGCGGACGCCACCGCGGCGATCTGCGGCAAATAGGCGTTGCCGGCGATCCGCGCGCTTAGCCGCGCTGCAACGACGCGCTCCCGGGCGGCCTCGATCGTCAGATTGTTGGCAAGCGCTTCCTCGATCAGGCTGTTGAGGTTGCGGTCGCCGAAGTTCGCCCACCACCGGGTCGCCGGATTAATCGTTTCACCACGACGGCCGGTCCGGTTCTTGTAGTTGTCGGTGAGCGCCACCTCGGGCCCCGGCTTGAATTTCTCGGCGGAGCAGCCAGCCAGGATCGTGCCGGCTGCGAGGAGGACGATGACGTTTCTCATGGGCGAACGAACTCTATGAATGAACGAGTCCTGACGACCGTCATGATCGTCAGGCCGGATTTTGACCGGCAGTGCGCAAAACGATGGAAGACGCCACGCGGCCGTGGCGGATTCCCCTGCCCGCGGGGAAGCATAGACATAACGGCGCGCCGAAACACAAGCGCCTTAACAAAAATTTACGAACTGGGGCGGAAAGGGCACGCTAGGGGCAAAAAGCGGCAAACTTTCGGCGATTTGTTGCAACATTAGCACCCGTTATCCACAGCGCTGGCAGCTTGACGACCTGGCGCGGCGCGGAGATCAAGTCCGACGCCGCGCCCTGGACTGTCTCAGGAATGCAGCTGCGGCGGTCGATGCTCGACCAGCCTGTGGATGGCCGCGTTCACTTCCGCGGCCGTCGGAAAGAGCTGTGCGTCGAGGTCCATGACATGGAACTTCACAGCGATGAACCGGAGCTTTCCGTCCTCCGGGACAGCGATGCCGACGGGCTCGCCGGCATATTCGATAACTTGCTTGTTCATGATGCGAATCCCTTCGCTCCGGGCTTGCAGGCCCGGCATCTTGAAAAACTGACATTGGAAAAAAGCGCGCCTCGTCTCAGGCGCGCCGACACCGGAAGATTCGCCATAGGCGCGCATCGGCGCCGAGCTTCGGGGAGGTTTGGAACACAAGGCGGTACGACAGACGCATCGGGCTCCTCCGGTTGCTGCGTGGACAAGAAAACGGGGACTGGCCCCGCCGCGGCCTGGATATGGTTCTCAATACCGGCATTTCAATGGCGCCTCTAAGACGGTGTCTCGCGGCGAAAACTAAGATTATGATTTAGCGCTGTTTTTAGCACGTCCGCGGTTGGACGGGCACCGGTCAGCACCAGTCGCCCTGTTGCGAAAATTCATCACCTGCGGAAAATCATTCGCATTTGCGAAAGCTGCCTTATTTTCCCCGGCTTTGCACCATCTCCGGTGTTGTCAGAATGGCGGATTTGGTGTTCCTCTGAATCCATCGATCGTTCAACGGGCAGGCCGCGCGGGCCGCTCCTCGACCATCGATCCTTCGACGAAAAACGGCGATGCGATCAAGACCGTGTGGCAGGGTGGTCATGGGGAATTGCGCGACGTGTGGGATCGGAGCTGACGACGGGCGGCCATGGGCGGCGCAACCCGGTCGGCAGCCCGACGGACGGGGAAGCTCAGAGGGTGGCGGAACCACGGGCCGGCCTCAAGCGTTCCCGATACCGTTCATCCCCGGTACAGGCTTGTATCGTTACGACTTCGAAAACTGAAATACTGTCGCAGAACGGACGACACATGAGCATGAACATGCATTCCTCTCCCAAGGATCGCGCAATTTCCGGAAAGAAGATTCTTCTTTACGGGATGAATTTCGCTCCCGAGATCACTGGCGTTGGAAAATATACGGGCGAGATCGCCGACTACCTGACTGGTCAGGGAGCGGAGGTCACTGTCGTCACGACCCCGCCGCATTATCCCGGCTGGAGCGTCCGCGAAGGTTACACCAACAGTTATTCGTCCGAGCGCAGTAAGGGTATGAAGATCTTCCGCGTGCCGCTGTTTCTCAAGGAGAATATGGGCGGTATCTGGCGGCTCATCGCCCCTCTGAGCTTCGCGGCGACATCGGCGCCGGTCGTGCTCTGGAACATCCTGCGGCATCGCCCGAACTTCATCATCTGCATCGAGCCGACGCTGTTTGCGGCACCGCTCGCAGTGCTCGCCGCCAAGGCCGTTGGCGCCCGGACCGTTCTGCACGTGCAGGATCTCGAAGTCGATGCCGCCTTCGCCGTCGGACACATCAAGGCGGTGCCGCTCCTCAAGAAGGCGGCTTATCTTTTCGAGAAGTACACGCTGAAGGGCTTCGATCGAATCATCACCATCTCCGAGCGCATGTCGGCCCGGCTCGCGGAGAAGACCGGCAAGCCAGAGCAGGTCGCGATCGTACGCAACTGGGTCGACCTGGAGCATATCTACCCGCTCGGTCGCAAGTCGGCCTATCGTCAGGAATTCGGCTATGCCGATGATGATTTCATCGTCCTCTATTCCGGCAATATCGGTGCCAAGCAGGGGCTCGATACCCTGCTCGATGCCGCAGCGAAGCTCGAGCAGCAGCAGAAGATCAAGTTCGTCATCGCCGGGGAAGGCCCGGCCAAGCGGGGCCTTGTCGAGAAATACGGCCGTCTCGCCAATGTGAGCTTCGTGCCTTTCCAGCCCTATGAAAAGTTCAACGAGTTCATGAACCTGGCCAGCCTGCACGCTCTGCCCCAGGAACGCGGTGCCGCCGATCTGGTTCTGCCGTCCAAGCTCGGCGGCATGCTGGCATCCGGTGCTCCTGTCGTGGTCACGGCCGACCAGGGCACGGAACTCGCTAATTTCCTCGGCGACAGCGCAATCATCACCCCGCCCGGCGATGCCGACGCCTTGTCGCGCGCCATCGTCCAGGCCTCGAAGGGTGACCGCGAGGAATACAAGGATCGTCGGGCAGACCTTTCACGCAAGCTGTCCAAGCAGGATGGTTGCATCTCCTTCATCAACGCCGTCACCGGATGACACCGCCCTTCATGCGGAAGCTGTCTCAGCAAGGCGCCTTCCGGCGCCTTGTCAATTTGGGCCTGCTGGTCGGCGGATTCGGCTTGGGACAGGGCTCGATCTTCCTGATACAGACCTGGCTGGTGGCGACGGGGGAAACGGCGCTCCTTGCCCGCTTCGGCACGCATTTCTCATTCGCGATTCTCGGCATCGTGGCCGTCGAGGCGGGATCTCTGACAATCCTGTCGGCCCAGATCGCGCGGCAGGTCGAAAGCGCAGGACAGGGCGCGAGCGGTGCCCGGGCCGCCGTCTGGCGGAGCTACTGGGAGACGACGGTCTTTCGGTTGGCGGTCGCTGCCCTGCTGGTCTTGTTGGGCCTCGGCGTAGCATTGGCCTGGCCCCTCCCCGACTTCTCGCGCGCCTATCTCCTCTGGTCGTTGCCGGCCCTGGTGTTTTGGGCCTGCAACGCCGCAGGCTTTCTTGACGGCCTGCAGCGCAGCGGGGTTTCCGGTCTCACCGGGTCGATCGCCTATGTGTCATCGGCGCTGGCGCTGTTCCTCGCCCGTGACCTTCCGGACGCCCAGGCCGGCGTCTGGACGGGTGCCGCCTTTTCGCTCGGCTATCTCCTGACGGTCCTGTGCCAGTTCGCCGCGCTAGCCGGTTTCGGCTGGCGCCCGGCTTGGTCTTCGCCGTCGCGCGATGGCATGCGCCGCGCCTTTGTCGAGGAAGGGTCGATGCTGGCCGGTCTCCTGCCTGGCCAGCTCTATTTCCGCGCACAGCTCGCCATCGCTGCTGTCTTCCTCGGCAACGAGGCGACCGCCATTCTCGTTTACGGCAAGCAGATCGTCGGCGCCGCGAGCCAGATCGCCGGATTCGCTCGTCGGGTGGAGTTTCCCCGCCTCGTTCAGGCAGTCATGGAGAATCCTCGACTCGGCATCGGCAGCACCCTGCGGATTCAGCGGACGAGCCTGGTCATCGCCGCGCTCTTTGCGGGCCTGATCCTCGGCGCGGCACTCGTCGTGATGGCAACAGCGCAGGGATTTGCCGTCGAGGCCTGGCACTTCCTTGCGCTCTTCTGCGTGACGGTGTTGACGGAATCGGTAGGGCAGGCGCTGGTGCAGGGCCTTTTCGCACGAAGCCGCTACCACGGCGCTGCGATCGCCCGGATCACGGCGGTCGCGCTTGCGGTGCTTTTCGGCTACCTTTCTGCCGGCACTCTCGGCGTGACGGTCTTCGTGCTGTCCGACCTTCTTTCGCACGGGGTGGTGATCACCGTCTCGCTCTGGTGGCTCAACAAGGCAGTTCACGCATATGACGACAGCAATCCTGTCTGACCCACCACGGGGCGCACGTGCGGCAGGCCGTCTCGGCCTCGACCGGTTCGGCCTGTTCATCCTGGGCTTCGTCGCACTCTACGGGATCATCTCGCTTGCGCTCGAGCACGGCGCCGGCATGGTCGGCTTTGCCAAGACGCCCTATCTCAACGCCGGCGCCTATGTCTATGCGCTCGCCTTCGCCCTTCTGAGCTTCGTTCTCAACCGCGTGACGATCCGGGCGGCCGTGCCGCACCCGATCGCGCTTCTGCTACTCGCATCGGTGCTGATCTCGGCGATCATAGGTGTTGCGAACGAAAATGCCCGCCAGTATATCCTGGCCTGGTCGCTCTATCTCGTGACTGGGGTCCTGATGTTCCAGGTCTTCCGCTACCGTCGTGACGAAGACAGGTCGGCGGAGACGATCGCCGCGCTCTACTCGCCGGCCTTCATCGCTACGGTGCTGTTCTTTGCGGCTCTGTCGGTGTCTGCCAAGGACAATCACTATCAGTTCGTGCTGTTCGAGGTGCTGGCGCTCTATGGCATGCTGTTCCGCCGCAGCGTGATCGAGAAGGTTGCGAGCGCCATACTCTATCTGCTGATCCATCTCGGCTCCAACGACGGCTATGTGCAGGTCGAGATCAACCGAGCGTCGATCCTCGCGGCCGGCGCCGTCGGTCTGATCTATCTCCTCTATCGCCGCTACCTCGTCACGCTGTTCTTCCTGGTCATCGCCGCCGTGGGACTGATCGGCTTCGCGCTGTCGCTCGACGGACCGACCGTCGACCGATTGCCGCGCAACATCCGTGAGGCGATCCTTCTGATGAAGGGCGACGACATCTATTTCCACGTCTCGTCCTACCAGCGGATCTACGAAGGCGAGAAGGTGATGGAGGACTACCAAACGGCGAGCGACGCGGAATGGCTTTTCGGACGCGGCCTCGGCCGCACGGTGGACATGACGGGCGCCGCCGACAAGACGCCGGGCCAGCACGCCCTGCTCGGCGCGCTTGAGGTCCACAACATCCATTTCCTCCACTATGCCGTCTTCCACAAATTCGGCCTGATGGGGCTCGGCGTGCTGGCACTGCTCGCCGGATCGCTCATCTGGATTTTCGCGGCTGATCTCGCCTCGGGGCGGCTCGACCACATCAGAATGTTCTTCTACTTCTACCTCTTCTACAATCTGGTCTTCGCCCTGCCCGCGTCCAACTTCCTCATCGCCAACCCGTTCTGGCCGGCCTTCCTCGGCGTTCTCTGCGCGATGAGAGCCTCGGACAACCGCTCGGCGGCGCCCCTGAGACAGCGTTGATGAAGGGACTTGCGTCTGGCAGCCGTCGGGCCTTATTTCACGCACAATCTCCGTCTTGATGCCCGCAGGCACGACGGGAAAACGGCAGAACGGGCGGCGCCGGCTCGCTGCCGGACAAAAGACACGCGGCACTCCGGGAAATGTCCATGAAGTTCATGATCGTCAACGCCTTTGGCCGTTCCAATCGGGGCGACTCGGTCCTGCTTGACGAATGTATCCACGAGATCCGCGCACGCTTCCCAGATGCCGAAATAGCGGGCGCCGTCTTCGAGGGGATCGACGCTGCCCGTGCGGTTCATCCTAACGTCGCCTGGTCGGAGCGGATCGGCAATGCGAAGGGCGGCCTCGGCGGCCGGCTGCAGGCGATGCTATACCTGCTGGCTGCGTGGTTCAGCCCGTGGCTGCCCTTTCTCGCGGGCCTGCTCCCCGAAAAACAGCGCCAGACGCTCGATGCCATCAGACGAAGCGACGTGGTCATCTCAGCGCCCGGCGGCTACATACACGACACCAATTTCGCCTATTTCATCGCATTGCTGCATATCCATCTCGGCACGCTTTTCCGCAAGACGGTGATCCTGGCGCCGCAGAGCGTGGGACCCATCGAGAAGCCGCTGGCCCGGGCCGTTGCGCGCCACGTGCTGGGCAAGGTGCCGTTTCTTTGCGCCCGCGAGAGCTACAGCTGGGACTTTCTGGCGCTCGATCTGAAACTGCCCGAGAAAAATGTCTACCGAACCGGCGACAGCGCCTTCTGGAACACCCATGTCGAGGACGATCCGGCGCTGGTCGATGCCGTGTTCGACAGCCTCGGCGTCGACAGGAACGCGCCGATCTTCGGAATGACGGTCGTGCGGTGGTCGTTTCCGAAATCGAAGGACCCTGCCGGCGACCTCGACCGCTACACGACAGCGGTCGCCCGGATCGCCGACCACATGGCCGAGACCTACCGCTTGCAGCCGGTGATCTACAATCAGGTCTCGGAAGACCTGCCAGCATCGCTCGAGGTGGCGCGCAAGGCGCGCTGCAAGGTGGTGGTCGACCAGACCAGTCGGGAGCCTGACGTGCTCCGCGCAATGATCACGCGTGCAAAGGTCTTCCTGGGGACCCGCTTCCACTCCTGCATCTTCGCCATGATGGCGGGACGGCCGACCTTCGCCATCGCCTATCTGCCGAAGACCGAATACATCATGAACGATCTCAAGCTGCCGCACCGGCATACGCCGATCGACGCCATCGACTATGACTACATGCTCCGCCGCCTCACCGACGACTATGATCGGCTGCCGGACGCCGAAGCCGAAATCCGCAACGCGGTCAGCACTTATCAGACCAACTACACCCGCCTGCAGGATATCCTCGGGCTGATCGGAGCGCGAAGATGATCCGTCGCATCGCGCTCGCGCTGCCCACCATCTCCCCCCTGGGCGGCGGTGTCGCAGAAGCGGCCCGCCTGCATCTCAAGGCGCTCGCATCGGCCGGTTTCGAAGAGATCTCGGTCCATACGCTCGATGATCGCAGCGACAAGGTCGATCCTGCTCAGTGGCGCTCCGCGACGCTTCACCGGCACCGTGTGCTGGGCCCGGCGAGCTACAGTTTCGCGCCGGGCATTGTGGCCTCGTTGATGCGGGCGAAGCCGGACATCGTCCATGTCCACGGCGTCTGGCAATTTCAATGCGCAGCGGTCCAGGCCTGGGCCGCCGCGAGCGGCAAGCCCTATGTGATATCGCCGCACGGGATGCTGGAACCCTGGATCCGTCGTCGCTCGCCGGCACTGAAGCGCGCCGTCTCGACGCTGTACCAGGATCGCTTCCTTCGGCGCAGCAGCGGCTTCCATCTCCTGACCGAGAAGGAGTGCAGCGATGTCGCCGAATACCTGACCGGCCAGCCGGCACCGGTCATCCCGAATTTCGCCGAATCCTTCGAGAGCGATGGTGGAGCGCCCGGCTGGTGGTTGCCCGAGCATGAGGGCAGGCGCGTCTATCTTTTCCTCGGCCGCCTGCACCAGAAGAAAGGCGTTATGGAACTCATGGATGCCTGGGGCAGGCTGTCGAGCGAAGATCAAGGCTTCCGCAATGGCGCATTGCTCGTCTTCTGCGGCTGGAACGACGGCATCGACGGCTTCGAGGCCAGCATCAACGCGTTGCGCGGCGCTTTCGGCAATGTGGTGTTTGCCGGACCGCAATACGGCCCGGACAAGAACCGCTCCTTCGCCAAGGCCGACTTCTTCCTGCTTCCATCCAAGAGCGAGGGCTTGCCGATGGCAATCCTTGAGGCCTGGTCGGCGGGGGTGCCTGCGATCATGTCCGCAGAATGCAATCTCGACATCGGTTTCGAGCGCGGTGCAGCTTTTCGGACCGGGTACACCGCCGAGACGATCTACCCGTCGCTGCGAATGGCGCAGGCGCTGTCGGAAGCCGACCGCCGGACTGCCGCTGACGCCGCCCGCGTTCTGGTCGCCGAACGCTATTCGGAGGAGAGCGTCAGGACGGGTCTTCTGTCACTCTATCAACAGGCAGAGCTATGGAGGGCCGCCCGATGAGCCTGCTCGATGCAGAGAAAACCAATGTCCGCGAAGGCGGTCCGAGCTTCTCGTTGAAGCATCGTCTGTTCCGGGCAGCGTGGAACCTGACGTGGGCGATCGCCGGACGCTGGACGCCCGTGCCGTTCTATTCTTGGCGGCGGCTTCTGTTGAACGCCTTCGGAGCAAAGCTCGCGCCCCGAGCCCGGATCTATCCCAAGACGACGGTCTGGTATCCGCCGAACTTGACCATGGAGGACCATGCGCTCGTCGGGCCTGGCGTCATCCTCTACAATATGGGCCCGATGACGATCGGCGCCTATGCCATTGTTTCCCAACGCGCCCATCTCTGCGGCGGCACCCATGACGTCGATGACCCGCATTTCCAGCTCCAGCCCAAGCCGATCACCGTCGGCCCGAAGGCATGGATTGCGGCCGAAGCCTTTGTCGGGCCGGGCGTGACGGTCGGAGAAGGTGCCGTCCTCGGCGCCCGCGGTGTCGCGGCCAAGGATCTCGATCCCTGGTACATCTATGCCGGTAACCCCGCCCGCAAGCTCCGCGAGCGGCAGCGATTCTGATTGGCGGCAGGGAGGCTGGCGCCACGTCAGCCAAAGGCGTGGACCGGCAGCGCCAGGATCGCGGCATAGCTCGCACCGGATAGCGCCAGTAAGGAAAGCGCTGCCGCAGCCATCACCCGTCCGCCCGCCGACAGCACCGCGCGCAGATCGACCGAGAGTCCCAGCCCGGCCATGGCGACGACGGTCAGGGCCGACGCCGCGGCGGCCGATGCGGCCGCCCACTGTTCGGGCACCACGCCGAGCGTGCGCAGAATGCCGAGCAACAGGAATCCGAGGATGAACCAAGGCATCAGCGGCGCGGGCCGAACCGTCGAAGCGCCGCTCCGCCGCCGTTCGGCGATCCCCAGCACCATGATGACCGGGCCGAGCATCAGCACCCGCAAGAGCTTGACCAGCGTGCCGGTCTGCATGGCGATGAGCCCGCCCGGCGCAGCAGCGGCAAGCACCTGGGGCACCGCGTAGACGGTGAGCCCCGCCATGGCGCCGTACTGCGCCACATTCAGGCCGAGGCGATCCGCAACGATTGGCAGGCCGATGACGACGGCAATGCCGAGGACCGCCGTGAAGGCCAGCGCCGACGCCACCTCCTCGCGCCGCGCCGCAATGACCGGTGCCACTGCTGCGATGGCGGAATTGCCACATATGGCATTCCCACAGGCAACCAGCAGCGAGAGCCGTGTAGAGAGTCCGAAAAGCCGCCCGATCGCGAACCCGACGGCAATCGAGGAGATGACAAGGCCAGCGACGACGAGCAGCACGAAGCCGCCAGCGCCCGAGATCTGCCTGAGATCCATCGTCGCGCCCATCAGCACGATGGCAAGTTCCAGCAGGGTCTTGGAACTGAAGGCAATCCCGGCTTCGCTCTGCTGCCTCACGCCAACGACCGTGCGCAGGAGAACGCCGAGACCGATGGCGAGGACCAGAGGTTCGATCATCATCTGGAACGACAAGTGCCGAAATCCCCAGCTGCCCGCCTCCGCAAGCAGTGCGACGAAGAGACAGAGAACCAGTCCAGGAAGGTAGGAAATACGGGTCGAGCGCTGCATTGCGACTGTCCAGTAGCGATGCCTAACAATGCACCCATTGATCATACGCCTCCATTGAATATTATAGCATCAAATGTTCGGAGAAATCGAATGATCAGAATGACCCTCGAACAGCTGTCGATCTACATAGCCGTCGCGGAGCGGGAGCATCTGACCCGCGCGGCCGAGGCGATCAATTTGACGCCATCTGCCGTCAGCGCGTCCATCAAGGCGCTCGAGCAGCGCTACGGCATCACGCTGTTTCACCGCGTAGGACGCGGGATCGAGCTCACCGATACCGGCCGCATCTTCCTCGCCGAAGCCAGGGCAACGGTCGCACGGGCCCGCTCGGCGGAACTCGTTCTGGCGGAACTTGCCGGGCTGATGCGAGGAACGCTCAGCGTCCAGGCCAGCCAGACCATCGCCAGCTACTGGCTGCCACCGCGGCTGATGGCCTTTCGGGCCGCCCATCCCGGCATCATGGTGACGCTGACGGCCGGCAACACGCGCAGCGTTGCCGACGCCGTGCTCCGCGGCGACGCCGATATTGGCTTCGTAGAGGGTGCGTTGGATGAGCCTGCTCTTGGGGCAAGCGAGGTTGCGCGTGACGAGCTCGTCATCCTGGTTGCGCCTGGCCATCCCTGGGCAAAGGGCGAAGAGCTGGGGCTCCCGGAGCTCAGCGCGGCACGATGGCTCATGCGGGAAGAAGGATCCGGCACGCGCTCCGTCTTCGAGCGGGCAATCGAAGGATTCGGGATCGATCCGCGCCTGCTGGATATTGCGATGGTGCTGCCATCGAACGAGGCAATCCTGTCGGCACTCTCAGGCGCTCATTGCGCCGCGGCAATCTCGCGTTTGGCGGCACAGAGCCATATTGACGCCGGTCACCTTTTCCCGGTGCCCGTGTCGCTCGGGAGCCGGCGGTTCCTCGCCCTGCATCACAAGGAACGGCATCGCAGCCGGGCGGCTCTGGAGCTCGGCCGGCTCTGCGGTGCCGGGTGACATCAGCGACGCGCGATCCGACGCTGGAAGCTTGCCCGAGATCCCGCTGCCGCATAGAGCGGCAGCTGGGCGAGATTTGCCCGTGTCAGCACGGTTCCGAGCAGCTTGCCGCGCACTTCGGGCTCTGCCGCAAGGAGGTCATCGACGAATTGCGGCGTCGCCACGCCCCACGGAACCGTCAGGACATAACCGTCGACGAGGCTCGCCGCGGCGCGAGCGTCAGCCGCGCGGGAAAGTGCGGCGAAATCTACGATGATATGCTGATATTGCGAGCGCAGCGCCTCGAAGAAGGCGGGAGCCCGGGCCGATGCGAAGAGCGCTGACGGCTCGACCAGCCGGTCCCCGCCGGTCACCAAGGGCAACAGCGACAGGTTGGTCCTCGAATCGTAGAGCACGCTTTCCTCGAGCGGCTTGTCCTGCAGCAGGGCCTCGACGAGCCCCTGCTCGGCACCGGCACCCAACCACTTGCTGAGCCGTGCCTCACGGCTCTCCGCATCGACGAGAAGAACGCTCCGGCCGAGGCTGGCGAGATGGGCGGCGACATTGGCAGCGAGCAGGAACGTCCCCTCGCCCGGCAGCGCCGCAGTCAGTCCGGTGATGCATCCGCGCTCGCCTTGCGAACCCGCGAGGATTGCCGCCCCCACGGCACGCACCGTTTCCCCGAAGACCGAATGCGGCTCGACGACGACCCGCCGGGCCGCGTCCGGCAGGGCCCCCTTGCCGAGCGTGACGTCGCTTCCGGCGCGCGCCGCGCGCCGCGGCAGATAGCCGAGGAACCGGATGCTGGTCCGACGCGCAAGCGCATCGCCGTCCCGGATACCCCGGTCCGCCAGTTCCCGCAGTCCGGCGAGCGCACAACCGAGAACAGCACCGATGACGAGGCCGACGGCGGCGAGGAAGCCGGCTCGCGGCGAGACGGGTGCGGACGGCAGTCGCGCATCGGTCAGCACCAGCCCGTCGATGCCAGGCAGCGCACGCGAGACGATCGCCTCCTGCAGGCGGAGCTGCAACGCCTCCTTGGCCGGTCCGGTCGCACGATCGATTTCGCCCTGGATGGCCGTGCGCAGGCGCGAATTTGCGATGTCGTTCTGCTCGGCCAGCTTCTGCTTCAGCGCCTCGGCATAGGCCTGGGCGATCTTCTGCGAGACGGCAGGGTCCGGATGGCTGTAGGACATCGACATCACATAGGTGCGCCCGACACGAAGCACCTTGATATTGTTGAGAAGCCGCGCGATTGCCGCCTCACGCCCGAGCGGCGCCGGCTTGGCGTCGCCCCGGCCGGTCAGGCGGTAGATCCACTGTTCGAGGCGCGACTTGCCCTGCGCTGCGAAAGCAGGATCGTCCCCGAGCCCAAGCCGGTCGGTCACCATCGTCGCGACCGAGGTTGAGCGCGCCAGTTCGAGATGCGACAGGAACTGCCCCTCCTCTTCTGGTGAGGTTGTTTCGACCCCTTGGCGGAGCGGATCGACCGCAGGCCCGGTGCGTACCATCACCGCAGCATAGGTCGCGTAGGTCGGCACTTGCGACAGGGCATAGAGATAGCCGAGGCCGAGGCCGACAAGGGCGAGCAGGACGACACTCACCCAGCGTCGCCGCGCGATCGCCAGAAGCTGTTCGAGAACATGGATGTCGGTATGGGCAGTGGCAGGCTGGTTCAAGGGGGCACCCGCTCGAAAAACAATGTGAATGCAAGCCTATAGTGAGGGCTTGTGGCGCAATCAAGTTCGATTGAGGCGGCCAGGTCGCACCGCCTCGAAACCGTCAATGCGCCAGCCGCCGCCTTCGTTCCATGGCGAGACCCAGCGAAGAGGCCGCGAGAATGATCAGGGCGCCCAGCCACAAGGATCCGCTCGGCGCATAGCCGAAGAACAGCCACCCCATGACGACGTTGATCGGAAGCTTGAGATCGTCGAAAGGCTGGACATAGGAGGCATCCGCCGTGTCGTAGGCCCGCGCAAGGCAGTATTGAGACAGCGCCATGATCAGGCCGGAGCCGACGAGCATGGCAAGGGCACTCGCGGCCGGAACCTGGAACCCGGCCACAACCGAAAACACGCCGTTGATCGGCGCGAGCAGCAAGAGCAGCCAGAGCGTCACCGTCGAGGACCGCTCTTCCCTGAGCAGTGCCTTGGTGACCAGCGACGTCGCCCCCCATAGAACCGCGGCGATGACGGGCAACAGCGCGGATAAGGTGAAGGCATCGGACCAGGGTCGGAGGATGATCATCGCGCCGGAAAAGCCGAGCGCCACGGCAAGCCACCGCTGCGGGCCAACCCTCTCGCCGAGAAAGAGTGCGGCACCGGCCGTGACGAAGAAGGGTGAGGTCATCACGAGCGCAATCGCCTGCCAGATCGGCACGCCCTGGGCAAGCCCCGCCACCCAGGCCTGGACGCCGAGCACGGCAAGGCCGACCCGCGCCAGATGGGCGAAGGGGCGCCGCGTCCTGATCGCGGCGAGACCGTTGCGGAGGAGCAGGGGCGCCGAGAACAGCAGCCCGAAAAAATACTGCCAGAAGGCGTCCGAGGTTGAGGACAGGCCGGCGACCGTCGTGACATGCTGAGTGACGATGTTGACGATGGCGAAGCCGATCCCCGCAGCCACCATGTAAGCCGGAGCGACAATGGCTGGGGTCAGGCTGAGCATGTTCCGGCTCTGATTCATGGTGCTTCCTCGGTGGATCACACGGAATCAGGACGCGCGGGCCACGTCAGGCCGCCGGAGCCCGCAAGCCCCGCGGTCGTCATGGTCGCTCTCTTCCATCCGGACTATCACCGTCGGCCCCGGAATTGCACCGGGTCTGCTGACATCCGGCAGAGCCGGACCGCTCGCGGGCTTCAGGGATGACCTGTCACCGCCGGTGGGGATTTTCACCCCGCCCTGAGAACGTGCCGGCTCTCGCCGACGAAGATGGTGTAGCGGCTCGCCTTCGCACGCGCAACACCGAAGCGGAAGCACACGCGAAAAAGCCCGGGCGGAGTGTCCGGCCCGGGCTTTGACGATGCGTCCGAAAGGGATCAGCCGTTGACGGCGTCCTTCAGGCCCTTGCCTGCGGTGAACTTCGGCACGTTGCGGGCGGGGATGTTGACCTTCTCGCCCGTGGAAACGTTGCGGCCGACAGAGGCTTCGCGACGGCTGACGGAGAAATTGCCGAAACCGACGAGGCGAACGTCGCCGCCCTTCTTCAGTTCGTCCTGAACGGTGTCGAACACAGCGTCAACGGCCGAGGCCGCATCGCTCTTGCTGAGACCCGCCTTCTCGGCGACCGCGGCCACGAGTTCACTCTTGTTCATGTTTCCACCCCTTTCTAGCTGGTATGAAACGACTCGGTTTGTTCTTGGGGCAGTTAATGTATTCGTCCGCCCGACCGCAACCCTGATAACGATCTTTCCCGAGAAATCCAGTGTGTTTACGCCGATTTCCATAAAGAATTGGCCGGTCTTTCGACCGGCCAATCAGCATTTTTGATCATTTAGGCAAGTGCGACACATTCGCCGCACAACCACTCAATGTGCGATGGAAAGACCCGCATCGTCCACCGCGCCGGCCTTCGCCGGCGTCGGCTCGAAGGACTCGTTCCACTCGATCGGCACCGGCTGACGAACCAACGCGTGCTCAAGCACCTCGCTCATCCGCGAGACCGGGATGATTTCCATGCTGTTCTTCACGTTGGCCGGGATATCGGCGAGGTCTTTGGCGTTGTCCTGCGGAATCAGCACCTTCTTGATGCCGCCGCGCAGCGCCGCCAGGAGCTTCTCTTTCAGGCCACCGATCGGCGACACCCGACCACGCAGTGTGATCTCGCCGGTCATCGCGACGTCATGGCGGACCGGAATTCCGGTCATGACCGAGACGATCGCCGTGACCATGCCGATACCGGCGGACGGACCATCCTTCGGCGTCGCACCATCGGGCACATGGACGTGGATGTCACGGCGCTCGAAGAGAGGCGGCTCGATCCCGAAGTCGATCGCACGAGAGCGGACATAGGACGCCGCCGCCGAGATCGATTCCTTCATCACGTCCTTCAGGTTGCCGGTGACGGTCATGCGGCCCTTGCCGGGCATCATGAGCGCTTCCACCATCAGCATCTCGCCGCCGACTTCCGTCCAGGCGAGACCGTTGACGACGCCGACCTGGTCTTCCTTGTCCGCCTCGTCATGGCGGAAGCGCGGAATGCCGAGATACCTGTCGAGATTGTCCTTGGTGATCTCGACCTTCAGCACCTTGTCGCGCAGGATTTCGGTCACCGCCTTACGGGCGAGCTTGTTCAGCTCGCGTTCGTAATTGCGGACGCCGGCTTCCCGCGTATAGGCGCGGATCGTCTCGAGCAGGGCCTCGTCGGTGATCGTGAACTCCTTCGGCTGCAGCGCATGATCGCGCATCGCCTTGGAAAGCAGATGGCGCTTGGCGATCTCCAGTTTCTCATCCTCGGTGTAACCGGCGATGCGGATGATCTCCATGCGGTCCATCAGCGGGCCAGGGATGTTCAGCGTGTTGGCCGTGGTCACGAACATCACGTTGCTGAGGTCGTACTCGACTTCGAGATAGTGGTCCATGAAGGTCGAGTTCTGTTCCGGATCCAGGACCTCCAGAAGTGCAGAGGACGGGTCGCCGCGGAAATCCATGCCCATCTTGTCGATCTCGTCGAGCAGGAAGAGCGGATTGGACTTCTTGGCTTTCTTCATCGACTGCACGATCTTGCCGGGCATCGAGCCGATATAGGTCCGGCGGTGACCGCGGATTTCGGCCTCGTCACGCACGCCGCCGAGCGCCATGCGCACATACTCGCGGCCGGTCGCCTTGGCGATCGACTTGGCGAGCGAGGTCTTGCCGACGCCGGGAGGACCGACGAGGCACAGGATCGGCCCACGGATTTTGGTCGAGCGTGCCTGCACCGCGAGATATTCGACGATACGCTCCTTGACCTTGTCGAGACCGAAATGATCCTGGTCGAGGATCTTCTCGGCATTGTTGAGGTCGGTCTTGACGCGGCTCAGCTTGCCCCAGGGCAGACCAAGCAGCCAGTCGAGATAGTTGCGCACGACGGTGGCTTCCGCCGACATCGGGCTCATCTGCTTGAGCTTGCGGAACTCCGCATCAGCCTTTTCGCGCGCTTCCTTGGAAAGCTTCGTCTTCTGGATCCGGGCTTCCATTTCGGCCATGTCGTCACGGCCGTCCTCGTCGCCCAGCTCCTTCTGGATCGCCTTCATCTGCTCGTTGAGATAGTATTCCCGCTGGGTCTTCTCCATTTGGCGCTTGACGCGCGAGCGGATGCGCTTTTCGACCTGAAGAACGGAGATCTCGCCTTCCATGAAGCCAAGTGCCTTTTCGAGCCGGCCCTTCACGGAAACGGTCTCGAGCATCTCCTGCTTGTCGGTGAGCTTGATCGACAGGTGCGAGGCGACCGTGTCGGCGAGCTTCGAATAGTCCTCGATCTGGCCTGCGGCGGAAACCACCTCGGGCGATATCTTCTTGTTGAGCTTGACGTAATTCTCGAACTCCGAGACCACGGAACGCGACAGTGCTTCGATCTCGACGGCGTCTTCGTCGGGCTCGTCGAGCACAGCGGCTGCGGCCTCGTAATAGTCCTCACGGGCGGTGTAGTGGTCGATGCGGGCGCGCGCGCGGCCCTCGACCAGAACCTTGACGGTGCCGTCGGGGAGCTTCAGCAGCTGCAGGACATTCGCCGCGGTGCCGACCTCGAAGATCGCCGACGGCGGCGGATCGTCGTCGGTGGCGTTCTTCTGCGTCACAAGCAGGATCTGGCGATCGGTACCGATCACTTCCTCAAGGGCGCGGATCGATTTCTCCCGGCCGACGAAAAGCGGAACGATCATATGCGGGAACACCACGATGTCGCGAAGCGGCAGGACGGGGTAGTTCTGCTGGGTTCCTTCAGCCGGGGAGGTTTTCTTGGTCATTTCTTTCCCTTTCAAGTCCAGCCTTTGACAAGGCCAGGGCGACAGTCCCTCCAATAGGCGACGCCGACCTGTTTGAGCCCGCTGGCTCGGCAATACAGGTGGCGATCCCGGAGGATCAATTCAAGCCTGCATCCGCCACCAGCGCCGACGGTCGTCACATGCCTGTCACAGTCCTGCAGAACGCTAGCGGTGCGGCATGTCGCGAAGCTTGCGGGCAAGATCGCCGAGCGCCGGAATCGCCGCTCAAAGTGTCGAAGGAGTTTGCCCCCGAAGACCGCGCCGCGCAACGAAAAATGCCTGCGGCCGCGGTGAAAAAAGCATTGCTTGCAATGCAAAAGGCCCGGGAAAACCCGGGCCTTTTGCATTGTCGGAACGGAAATGCCTCAGGCGGTCGCGGGGGCCTTCTCTTCGCGACGGTCGGCATAGATGTAGAGCGGGCGGGCATTGCCCTTCACCACCTCGTCGGAAATGACGACTTCCTGGACGCCTTCCAGCTGCGGCAATTCGAACATCGTATCGAGCAGGATCTTTTCCATGATCGAGCGGAGGCCGCGGGCACCGGTCTTGCGCACGATGGCGCGCTTGGCGATCTCGCGCAGCGCATCCTCATGGAAGGTCAGTTCCACGTCTTCCATCTCGAACAGGCGCTGATACTGCTTGACCAGCGCATTCTTCGGCTCGCTGAGGATCTGGATGAGCGCATCCTCGTCGAGGTCCTCCAGGGTCGCGATGACGGGAAGACGACCGATGAATTCCGGGATGAGGCCGAACTTCACCAGGTCCTCCGGCTCGAGGTCCTTAAGAACCGCACCGACGCGGCGCTCGTCCGGAGCCGCCACCTTGGCGCCGAAGCCGATCGAGGTCTTCTCGGAGCGCGCCGAGATCACCTTGTCGAGGCCGGCGAAGGCGCCGCCGCAGATGAAGAGGATGTTGGTCGTGTCGACCTGCAGGAATTCCTGCTGCGGATGCTTGCGGCCGCCCTGCGGCGGGACGGAAGCGACCGTGCCTTCCATGATCTTCAGCAACGCCTGCTGGACGCCCTCGCCCGAGACGTCGCGGGTGATCGAGGGATTGTCCGACTTGCGGCTGATCTTGTCCACTTCATCGATATAGACGATGCCGCGCTGCGCCCGCTCGACATTGTAGTCGGCCGCCTGGAGCAGCTTGAGAATGATGTTCTCGACATCCTCACCGACATAGCCGGCTTCCGTCAGCGTCGTCGCGTCCGCCATTGTGAAGGGCACGTCGATGATGCGGGCGAGCGTCTGGGCGAGATAGGTCTTGCCGCAACCGGTGGGGCCGACAAGCAAGATGTTCGACTTGGCGAGTTCCACGTCCTGGTTCTTGGTGGCATGTGCCAGCCGCTTATAGTGGTTGTGCACGGCGACCGACAAGATGCGCTTGGCCTGGCTCTGGCCGATCACATATTCGTCGAGCACCTTCATGATGTCCTGCGGCGTCGGCACGCCCTCGCGGGACTTGACCATCGAGGACTTGTTCTCCTCGCGGATGATGTCCATGCAGAGCTCGACGCATTCGTCGCAGATGAACACCGTCGGGCCGGCGATCAGCTTGCGGACCTCGTGCTGGCTCTTCCCGCAGAAAGAGCAATAGAGGGTATTCTTGGAGTCACCGCCGTTGCTACCGCTGACTTTGCTCATTGTACTTTCCTTCCACAACGCCCGCGGCACCAACATGAGTACACGGGGTCAAACATGCCACGACGGCATTGAGCGGACCTTGTCGCACCTGCCATCGGGCCCTGGGGGCGCTCGAGCCACATCAAGCAAATCACATTTGCCGGGTGGCGGCAACGAATCCCCCTCGTCTGAGGGAGCCTATGTCATATTTCTTGAACATAGGCTTAATGTCTACAGATAACGATTGAGAGCCCCACAGCCTAGCCCTTTTCCGAGACATTCGTGTCAGGAAATGGGCGAAGCTGCCGACAATGTGACGCATCAGGCTTCGTTATCGCCTTCGGCTTCCGCGCGGGTGGTGATCACCTGGTCGATGAGACCCCAGTCCTTGGCTTCCTCGGCCGTCATGAAATTGTCGCGATCGAGCGCCCGTTCCACTTCATCGTAGGAACGGCCTGTATGCTTTTCGTAGATCTCGTTCAGGCGGCGCTTCATCTTGAGGATGTCACGCGCATGGCGCTCGATATCGGACGCCTGTCCCTGGAACCCGCCCGAAGGCTGATGCACCATGATGCGGGAGTTCGGCGTGGCGTAGCGCGCGCCCTTGGCGCCCGCCGTCAGCAGGAGCGAGCCCATAGAGGCGGCCTGACCGACGCAGAGCGTCGAGACCGGCGGGCGGATGAACTGCATCGTGTCGTAGATCGCCATGCCCGCGGTCACATAGCCGCCGGGGGAGTTGATATAGATGGCGATTTCCTTCTTGGGATTTTCCGATTCGAGGAACAGGAGCTGGGCGCAGGCGAGTGCCGCCATCGTGTCATCGACACCGCCGATCAGGAAGATGATGCGCTCCCGCAGCAGCCTCGAGAAAATGTCCCAGCCACGTTCGCCGCGGTTGGTCTGCTCGATCACCTGGGGAATGATCGCCATCGTGGTTTCAATCGGATCTCTCATATCCATCCTTCGCAGCAAGTTCCGGCGGCGCGCGAGCGCCCGGAATCATCGGAAATTCTCATTCCCTACATAGAGTGTGACCACCCGTCACTTCAAGCCATGCATGGTCCTCGCCTGCCCGTCCTTGCAGATTCGCGGTTAATGCGGCCTGAGCCCGAGGATGGGGCCAGACTATATTCGGCCGGAGAGTGAATATTGTGTTCATCTGCGGGTCCCCGTACGGATGCCCTTTCCGGGAGACGCCGGTCGCGCTAGTGCTCGGGCATGACAGACATTCCGAGCTATTTTCACTTCGACCCCGCAACCCGGCGCCTCTCGCTCGATGCCCGCGACCCGGCCTTCTATCGCAATCCGAACCGCGCCTATGCGGCGATGCATGCGACCTCGCCGACGTTCTTCTGGGTCGAGGAAAACCAGTGGTACTTCACCGGCTACGACCAGGTGAACGCCATCCTGCGCGACCGCCGATTCGGCAGGCAGATCACCCATGTCATGAGCCGGGAGGAACTCGGCTGGCCGGAGCCCGCCTCGCACCTCGCCGATTTCGAGCGCTCCGAATCCAAGTCGCTGCTCTCCATCGAGCCGCCCGAACACACGCGCCTCCGTACCCTCGTCAATCGCGCCTTCGTCTCGCGCAACATCGAGCGCCTGCGGCCCGAGATCGCCGACCTGGCCCACCGCCTGATCGACGGTTTCGAGCGCGACGGCGGCACTGAACTGCTCACGCGCTTCGCGGAAATCATTCCGGTCACCGTCATCGCCCGGATGATCGGCGTACCGGACGCGATGTGCCGTCAGCTCCTCGACTGGAGCCATGACTATGTACGCATGTACATGTTCGGCAAGACAAACGAAGACGAGATCAGGGCCAATCGGGCGGCGCGCGAATTCGCCGACTACGTCAAGACCCTGGCTGCGGAGAAGCGGAGAAATCCCGCAGACGACCTGCTCACCGTCATGCTGTCGCCCGGTCGTGACGGCCAGTACCTCACCGACGACGAAATCGTCTCGATCACCATCGTGCTCCTCAATGCCGGGCACGAGGCGACGGTCCATCAGATCGGCAATGCCGTCAACGTGATCTTGCAGACCGGCTCCGAGCCCAAGGCGCTCTTCGCGGACGCCCGCGCCACGGAACTCACCGTCGAGGAGAGCTTCCGGATCTCCGCCCCCGTCCACATCTTCAAGCGCTGGGCGCTGGAAGATCTCGAAGTCGGCGGGCTGAGCCTGAAGCGCGGCGACGAAATCGGTCTGATCCTCGCCGCCGCCAATCTGGACCCGCTCAAGTACAGCGATCCGCTCGCCTTTCGTCCGTCACGAGACCAGGGGCTGAGCCTCTCCTTCGGCGCCGGCATTCATTTTTGCATCGGCGCGCCGCTTGCCCGGCTCGAGATGAATATCGCACTGCCGATCCTTTTCGAGCGCCTGCCGGGATTGCGGCTTGCCGCCAAGCCGGTGGTCAAGGACGTCTACCATTTCCATGGCCTTGAGACGCTCGATCTCGAATGGTGACCCGAGCCTATACCGGAACCAGGCATAGTCCCACGATCAGACCCGGATCACATAGTCCTTGCGTGTAGTTTCAAGCACTTCCCAGGTACCTTTGAAGCCCGGCCGAAGGATGTAGCTGTCACCTGCCCTAAGGTGAACCGGCTTGCCTCCGTCTTCCGTCACCACGGAGTGACCGTCGAGAATGTGGAAATACTCCCATTCCTCGTAGACGATCCGCCACTTGCCGGGCGTCGATTGCCAGATCCCGGCATAGAGGCCACCCGGCGCCTCCTCGACATTCCAGGTTGTGAACTGCGGATCGCCCGATATCAGCCGGTCCGGCGCGGGCGATCCCGTTTCCGGCGTCGCTGCCGATGCGTCCAGCCTCTTTCCGTATTCGACCATATCCACGCTCCTCGTCATCGATTGACCTGACCTCCCCCGCCCTCGGCGGCCGATCCTTATGCTTTCTTTATGTCCCAGTCACCTCTCTCGAATAGATTCTTTATCCGCATTGCCGCTAACGCCGACTTCGACTGTCGCTGGCAGATGAAGCCCACGCGCTGGACCATGTGGAAAACGAGATGAACGAAGACGCTCCCGCCGCCCGGCCCGGCAAACTGCTCGCGCTCGCCCTCGGCTCCATCGGTGTCGTCTATGGCGACATCGGAACGAGCCCGCTCTATGCCTTCCGGGAAGCGTTGCGTCCGGTCGCCGCCGATGGGATATCCGAAGGCGACGTGATCGGCCTGGTCTCGCTGATGCTCTGGACCCTGATCATCATCGTCACGGTCAAATACGTCATCTTCCTCCTGCGCGCCGACAATGACGGTGAAGGCGGCACCCTGGCGCTGCTGGCGCTTCTGTCCAAGAAAGTTACGGCAGAACGGCAACGGGTCCTCCTCGTGCTCGGCCTGGTCGGTGCAGCGCTTTTTCTCGGCGACGCCATGATCACGCCTGCCCTGTCCGTGCTGTCGGCCGTCGAGGGCCTGAAGCTCGTGGCTCCCGGCCTCTCGGCTGCCGTGATTCCGCTATCGGTGATCATCCTGGCGGCACTCTTCCTCGTTCAGGCACGCGGAACAGGCACCGTCTCGATCGCCTTCGGGCCGATAACCCTCGTGTGGTTCCTGGTCATGGCCGCAGGCGGACTCCTCCATGTCGCCGACGATGTCAGGGTTTTCGCCGCCTTCAATCCGTGGAACGCCATCTGGTTCGTCCTGAACGGTGGCTGGGCCGGCTTCGTCGTTCTCGGGGCGGTCTTCCTGACGGTGACCGGCGCTGAGGCGCTCTACGCCGATCTCGGACATTTCGGCCGGCGACCGATCCAGTGGGCGTGGTTCGTCGTGGTCTTCCCTGCCCTCGCCCTCAACTATCTCGGTCAGGGCGCGCTCGTTCTTAAGGATCCCGCCATGGCGAGCGACCCGTTCTTCCTGATGTTTCCCGCCTGGGCGGTGCTATCGGTCGTCATCCTTGCGACCGCTGCCACGATCATCGCGAGCCAGGCGGTGATAACGGGTGCCTTTTCCATGGCGCAACAGGCCATGCATCTGGGGTTTCTGCCGCGCATGGAGGTGGTCATCACTTCCGCCTCGAACCGCGGCCAGGTCTATCTCCCGGCCATCAATACCGTGCTGCTGTTCGGCGTAACCCTGCTTGTGCTGATATTCCAAACCTCCGAGTCGCTCGCGACCGCCTACGGAATATCGGTCACCGGGGCCATGGTGGTGACCACCGTGATGTTCCTGGACTTTATGCGCCGCGTGCGGAGCTGGTCGCTGGCCGCGAGCCTCATGATCGTCGGCCCGCTCATTGCCTTCGAACTCGTGTTTCTTTCAGCCAATCTCCTGAAGATCCACGACGGTGGCTACGTTCCGATCATGATCGCTGCGGTCACCATCGTCATGATGTGGACCTGGAGGCGCGGCGCCGCCATCGTCGCCGAAAAGGCGGTGCGCGACCACATTCCGCTCTCAAGCTTCGTGGAGTCGCTGGTGAGAAAGAGCGCGCATGGTCCAAGCCGGGTCCGGGGCACCGCCATTTTTCTCACCTCGCAACCAGAGGCGACACCGCCGGCCCTGCTCCACAACCTCAAGCACAATCACGTCCTGCACGATCACAATGTGATCCTGACTGTACGCACCGAGACCACCCCCACCGTGCCGCGATCGCAGCGCGCGACGGTCGTTCCCCAGGAGCATGGCTTCACCACGATCACGCTGCGCTTCGGTTTCATGGAGGAGCCCAATGTCAGCGAGGCCCTGGGACAGTTGCGGCGCGAGGGATTCAAGTTCGACATCATGAGCACGTCGTTCTATGTCGGGCGCCGCAAGATCGTCTCGGACCCAAATTCGGGCATGCCCGCCTGGCAGGACCGTCTGTTCATAGCGATGGCCGCCGCAGCGGCGGATCCCTCCGACTATTTCAGGCTTCCGGCCAATCGCGTCGTCGAGATGGGGGCCCAGGTTTCCGTCTAGGCTTCACGCGGTAACCGACCGGGACGATCGCAAGCATCGACCGCCCCGGCCTCGGTCATCGTAAGCTCACGCGTGCTCCAGCGCCTGTTCGAGGTCGGCAATAATGTCCGAGAGATCCTCGATGCCGACGGACAGCCGCACCACATCCGGCCCGGCGCCTGCCGCGACCTGCTGCTCGGGCGCGAGCTGGCGATGCGTGGTCGAGGCCGGATGGATCACCAGCGAGCGTGTGTCGCCGATATTGGCCAGATGCGAGAACAACTTGAGGCTTTCCACGAAGTTCTTGCCCGACTCGTAGCCGCCCTTGAGACCGAAAGTGAAGACGGCGCCGGCCCCCTTCGGCGAATACCTCACCTGCAGGCCGTGGTTGGGGTCGCTGTCGAGACCCGCATAGTTGACCCACGCGACCTTGGAATGGCTCTTCAGCCACGTGGCGACGCCGAGTGCATTCTGGCAATGGCGCTCCATGCGCAGCGGCAGGGTCTCGATGCCGGTCAGGATCAGGAAGGCATTGAGCGGTGCGAGGGAAGGCCCGAAGTCGCGCAGCCCCAGCACCCGCGCAGCAATCGCGAAGGCGATGTTGCCGAAGGTCTGGTGCAGCACCACCCCGGCATATTCCGGCCGAGGCTCTGACAGCATCGGATACTTGCCAGACTTCGACCAGTCGAAGGTGCCGCCGTCGACGAGGATGCCGGCCATCGAATTGCCGTGGCCGCCCATGAATTTGGTCAGCGAATGCACGACGATGTCGGCGCCGTGCTCCAGCGGCCTGACGAGATAGGGTGTCGCCATCGTGTTGTCGACGATCAGCGGCAATCCATGCCGGTGGGCTATGTCAGCGATTGCCGCAATGTCGGTAAACGTACCGTTCGGGTTGGCGAGGCTCTCGATGAACACCGCCTTGGTCTTGTCGTCGATCAACGCTTCCATCGTGGAGGGGTCGGCCGTATCGAACCAGCGGACATTCCAGTCGAAGCTCTTGAAGGCATTGCCGAACTGGTTGATGGAGCCGCCATAGAGCCGCCGCGCGGCGATGAAATTGTCACCCGGTCGCATGATCGTATGAAAGACCAGGAGCTGCGCCGCGTGACCCGACGAGGTGGCGAGCGCTGCCGTGCCGCCTTCGAGCGCCGCAACCCGCTCCTCGAGCACGGCATTGGTGGGGTTCATGATGCGGGTGTAGATGTTGCCGAACGCCTGGAGGCCGAAGAGTGCCGCGGCATGGTCTGAATTGTCGAAGACATAGGCGGTGGTCTGGTAGATCGGCGTGATCCGTGCCTTGGTGGTCGGATCGGGCTGAGCGCCGGCATGGACCGCAAGCGTCGCAAATCCCGGATTGTCCTTGGTCATGGTGGTCTGCCTCCCTTTTTCGTTGGCGCGGATGATAGCGATTTCGGCGCCGGTGGAAAGTGCGTGCAGCATTTCGCGTCCACCCGCCCCCCGCCGGCGGCGACCTCAGTTCCGCCGCTGACGACAGTCACCAAGGTGAAATCACTGGCATTTATTCTGCCGGATGATAGCAAGGCATCAGAGAAACAGACTTCGAGAAAGCAGCCTATACATGGAACAGCGCGCCCCAAAGTCCCGGCTCGCGGAGAAAATCGAACCCGTCGCCGTGCCGCCGCGCGGTCCCCTAGTCGGATACGATTCCATTGCGCGATGGATGCTTGTCCTCGTCATTGCCGCCGGCGTCTATTTCTTCCACGGTTTTTTGGTTCCCGTTCTCGCCGCCCTGGTTATCGGCTTTGCCAGTTGGCCGCTCTACCGCCGTCTCCGCACGGCACTCGGCGAGCGCGACACCTGGTCGGCGACGGTCGCGCTGGTCCTGGTGCTATCCTTCATCATCGTTCCGATCGTCTTCACCTCGCTCTATGCGATCCGCGAGGTCCGCGTCTGGGCAGCCTGGGCCATCGAGGCGAACAAAGTCGGAGCCTCCGTACCGCTCTGGATTGCCGACCTTCCGATCGTCGGCGCCGGCGCGGCTGAACAGTGGCAGCGCTATATCGGCCATCCGGGCGGGCTCGGGGAGCTCGTCCAGGCGGTCAGCGGCTCCAATATCGGCAATATCTATCGTGGCCTTCTCGTGGTCGGGTCATCCGCATTCCAGGCGCTGCTGACGCTGCTCTTCCTGCTGATCACCCTTTTCTTCGTTTATCGGGACGGCGACCGGCTGGTTGCCCAGATCGACAGGCTCGGCGAGCGCATCTTGCCCGACCGTTGGGAACGGGTGTCGCGCATCGTGCCGATGACGATCAGTTCGACGGTCATGGGCATGACCGTCATCGCCATCGGCGAGGGCATCGTGCTCGGCATCGCCTACTGGCTCGCCGGCGTGCCGTCACCGGTGACGCTCGGCATCATTACGGGGGTGATGGCGCTTATCCCGGGCGGCGCACCGCTCAGCTTCACGCTGGTATCGATCTATCTCGTTGCCAGCGGCCACCTAGTGAATGGCGTCGCACTGCTTGTCTGGGGTTCGACGGAACTGTTCATCGTTGACAAAACACTGCGGCCGCGGCTGGTCGGCGGGCCGATCAAGCTCCCCTTCCTACCCACTTTCTTCGGCCTCATCGGGGGGGTCAAGACAATGGGATTCCTCGGCCTTTTCGTCGGACCGGTGCTGATGGCACTTCTTGTGTCGATCTGGCGGGAATGGGTCTATGAGGCCAAGGCCCAGGACGAGCGGGATCGCAGCTGACGATACAGCTTGGCACGTCCCCACGCTCCGGTCATTGAGCGTGGGCGCTGGAGCATCGATCCGAAACGATGCAATCACAAAGCCTTGTCATGGCGCCGCCGAGCGCGCAGGAACCCGAAACAAAAAAACCCTCTTTCGAGGGCGGCCAATCAGTGCTTATTCGTCGCGGTAGACTTTTTCGCGGCGTTCGTGGCGCTCCTGCGCCTCGATCGACAGCGTCGCGATCGGTCGGGCATCGAGGCGTTTGAGGCTGATCGGCTCTCCCGTCTCCTCGCAGTAGCCGTAGGTGCCGTCGTCAATCCGCTGCAGCGCCGCGTCGATCTTGGAGATCAGCTTGCGCTGGCGATCGCGAGCTCTTAGCTCGATCGCCCGGTCGGTTTCGGAGGAGGCCCGGTCGGCGAGATCCGGATGATTGGCACTTTCTTCCGCAAGGTGATCGAGGGTCTCGCGCGCTTCCCGCAAGATCTCGTTCTTCCATGCGACCAGCTTGGACCGGAAATAGGCCCGTTGCCGGGGATTCATGAATTCTTCGGTTTCAGAGGGAACATAGTCCTTAAGATCGATATTCTCACTCAACGCGATTCTCCTGAAGAACATCCCGCACGCGCAGCCCTATACCGTTACAAGTGTGTTAATTCAAGCCGAAAGCGCGGTCCGGAGCCTTTTTACGACTGTCGAGATTTTGGGCTAAGTGGTTATTTTTTGGTACTATTCAGCAATGTCGTCAAATCTGTCGGCGCCCCTTGACAGGTCCAGGAGCGGGCGTCGGTTCATCGTCTCGATTGACCTTTTCGGGGACACTGTCTACGCAAATGAAGCATAGCTGTTCCATTCATCCGCGGTCCCCCGATGCCGAGCTCCAGCATGGCGACGTTCAGGCTCTATCTCGTTCGGCATGCCCATGCCGCCTGGGCCGGTCCCGGCGTAAGCGACTTCGAACGCCCGCTCGACGACAGGGGCCGGTCGGAGGCGCGCGATATAGCCGAGCAAGCGATGCTTGCCGGCTTCGTGCCGGCTGCGATCATCACGTCGCCCGCGCGGCGGTGTCGCGAGACGACCGCGGCCTTGCTCGACGTGTTCCGCGCGCTGCGTCCGATCGAGGACCGCCAGCTCTATTCGGATGGGCCGGACGCCTATTTCGCCCATGTCAGGTCTCATGCCGCAAACAGCTCGCTTATGCTGGTCGGCCATAACCCGATGATCGAGGCGGTCGCCCACCACCTCGCGCGCCCGTCCGACGTGATGGCGCCACTGGGACTCGGCTATCCGACAGCGGGACTGCTGGCACTGGATCTCGATCTCCCGCTTCCGGCATCGCTTGGCCAGCATGCCGAGGCCGTCGGCCTGATCACCCCGACTTTGACCTGAGGCCGATCGCACCTATATTGCGAGAGACCCGCCTCGCCATGGATGCCACGATTGCCACCCTCCCCTATCACCGTCGCAGACGAAGCGATGCTTGCCCTCGAGACTCTCGCCGAGCGGACAAGCAGCCTCGTCAATCCGTCGCTGCGGCTCGGAGTGACGGGCCTTTCGCGCGCCGGCAAGACGGTCTTCATCTCCGCCCTCGTGCACAATATGCTGCATGGCGGCCATCTGCCGCTCTTGGAAGCACACCGGTCCGGGCGCATCCGGACGGTCCGGCTCGAGGAGCAGCCGGATGACGCCGTTCCGCGCTTTCAGTACGAGGACCATATCCGCACGCTGGTTGAAAAACGCCTGTGGCCGGACTCGACCCGCGCAATCTCCGAGCTCAGACTGACGATCGAATATGAAAGTGCGTCCGCCTGGGGCAGGCTACTGTCACCGGGCCGGCTCGCCATCGACATAGTCGACTATCCCGGCGAGTGGCTGCTCGACCTGCCTTTGCTCGACCAGGACTACAGGACTTTCTCCGAGCGTGCGGTGGGCCTTGCAGCGAGCGGTCGCCGCAAGGAACTGGCGCGCGACTGGCTGAAAAGGGCTGGTTCCGTTTCGCCCGCTCAACCGGCCGACGAGACAACCGCTCGCGACCTCGCGGCGGCCTTCACGGCCTATCTCAGGGAGTGCAAGGACGATGCCCACTCCTTCTCGGCATTGGCGCCCGGCCGCTTCCTGATGCCTGGCGACCTCGACGGTTCGCCTGCCCTGACCTTCGCGCCCCTGGCCGGGCTGCCGGCCGGCCGGCCGGCCCGCGGCACCCTTGCGGCGATGATGGAACGACGTTTCGAAGCCTACAAGGCGCATGTCGTCAAGCCGTTCTTCAAGGAGCATTTCGCCCGTCTGGACCGGCAGATTGTCCTGGTCGACGCGCTGCAGGCGCTCAACCATGGTCCCGAAGCCCTGGCCGACCTCGAAAACGCGCTGGTCGACGTGTTGGGGGCCTTCCGGGCAGGCACGACCAACTTCCTGACCGCCCTCTTCTCACGCCGGATCGACCGGGTCCTGGTCGCCGCCACCAAGGCCGACCATCTCCACCATGAAAGCCATGACCGGCTTGAAACGCTGGCGCGCCGTCTGGTCGATCGCGCCACTGACCGCATCGGGCGTGCCGGTGCCGAGATCGCCGTCATGGCGCTCGCCTCCGTGCGCGCCACCCGCGAAGCGACCGTCTCGCGCGACGGCGAAGACCTGCCCGTCATCGTCGGTACGCCGATCGCAGGCGAGCGCATTGCCGGCGAGGTCTTCGACGGCCGCCGCAAGACCGCCGTTTTCCCGGGCGACTTGCCGGAGCGCGTCGACGCCTATTTCCGGCCGCGCGGCTCGGTCCCGGATGCGCCGCCCCTGCCGCAGATCAGCGTTGTGCGCTTCCGCCCGCCCGAACTCGAGGAGAGCAGCGCCGGGCTCAAGCTTTCTCTGCCGCATATCCGGCTGGACAGAGCGCTGCAGTTTCTTCTCGGAGATCGCCTCGCATGAGCAAGGAGCCCAGAAAGCCCGTGAGTTTCGCAGTCGAACCGCCGGACTTGCCCGCGACGCCTCGGGTCCGGGTGCCGGCTGTCTTCGACACCGGGATCACGGTGACTCCCGATGCTCTCGATCCGTTCCTCGGTGAGACGGATCTGGCGCCTCCCCCGCCGCCACCGCGCCGGGTGCAGCTCCTCTCGATCTTTCTCGGCGCCCTGGGCGCGGTGCTCTCGATCGCCTTCGGTCTCTGGCTGGACGGACTCCTGCGCGCGCTCTTCAGCCGCGCGGACTGGCTGGGCTACACGGCGACGGCCATTGTCGGCCTCGGCCTTGTCGCACTTCTCGGCATGGTGGTCCGCGAATTCGCCGGAATGCGCCGCCTCGCGGCGGTAAAGGTACTGAGGGCAGATGCGGTCGCCGCCGGCCTCGAACGGACACCCGCCCAGGCCCGGGCGGTCGTTGCCCGGCTGGAGAACCTCTGCCGGGACATGCCGGAAACAGCGGCCGGTCGGGCGGCTCTGGGGCGGACCAGGGGTGAGGTCATCGACCCAGAGGGCCTTCTGTCGCTGGCCGAAATTGAGCTTATGGGTCCGATCGACCGCAAGGTGCGGCAGTTGATCCTGAACGCAGCCAAGCGCGTCTCCGTCGTCACGGCTGTAAGCCCCAGGGCGCTGGTCGACCTCGGCTATGTCATCTTCGAGGCGTCACGCCTGGTCCGGGCCGTAGCCGAGGCCTACGGCACCCACCCCGGCAAGCTCGGCATGATCAGGCTGTTTCGCGATGTGGTTGCGCATCTGGCAGTCACCGGCTCGATTGCCGTCGGCGACAGTCTGGTGCAGCAGTTTCTCGGCCATGGCATCGCCTCGAAACTCTCCGCCCGCTTCGGCGAAGGCGTGGTGAACGGGCTGATGACCGCGCGGATCGGCATCGCTGCCATGGATCTCCTGCGCCCCCTGCCCTTCAAGGCGCTGAAGCGGCCCGGAATCGGCGACTTCCTCGGCGACATTGCGGGCGGCAACAAGGGTTGAGGGCAGGCGCAAGGCGCGTTTCCTGTGGCCAGGCGCGAGCGATTGGTGTATCTCTTTTGCAATAGCGCCGCCGCTTCGCCACGCCGGCCGGTTGCGAAGTGTTGCGAAGCACTGCGCGCAGCCGCTAGAAGAAACCAGCGGTTAACCAATATCGGCGAAAACTTTGCCGATAGTCGTGCCGGTGCTCAGGGGATCTAAAATGCTTTCGCGCGTCAAACTGCTTGCTTCCGGACTGTCGGCCGCGCTCCTCGTCGTCGGCCTGGCCACATCCCCTGCAGCGGCTGCTTCCCGTGACAAGGCGTTCTTCGACGGCGTCCAGGGCCAGTGGTCCGGCCCCGGCGAGATCGTGGCCGGCAAGTACAAGGGCACGAAGTTCACCTGCAACCTGGCTGGCTCGTCGGTCGAGAACGGCTCGGGCATGGTGCTCGATGGCACCTGCCGGGTGGGCATCTTCAAGCAGCCCATGAAGGCCGTGATCAAGAATGCCGGCCGCACCTACCGTGGCAAGTTCCTCGACGGCGCCGAGGGCAAGGGACTCGACATCGTGTCGGGCAATGTGAGCGGCCAGAAGATCGTCGTCGGCATAACCCGGGCCAAGCTCAACGGGGCTATGATCGCCCGACTGCAGGGCAAGAACACGATGACGGTGACCATCTCGGTCAAGGTCGAGAACACGATGGTTCCGGTGATCGGCATGAACCTCAATCGCCAGACCGACGAAATTTCGGTTGGCTCGGTCGACTGACGCCTCCCATAGCATATCAACGGATCGGCGCCGGCCATGTTTGATGCGCGCTGGCGCCGACGCGCTTTTCGGTGTCTTCGTGCTTTCCAAAAAGTGGTGCGGACGACGGGAATCGAACCCGTACGATCAAGGATCGAGGGATTTTAAGTCCCTTGCGTCTACCGGTTCCGCCACGTCCGCTCGCCGCCGGATATCGGGGAAACGGCCGGTCTAGTCAAGCGCCTTCGGTCGGTCCGCTGTCGAGCGGCTTTGATGCGACAGGGCAAGATGGCGGTCCCGCGTCAGCTCGAGATAGACGCTGTCGCACCAGGTGTCGCCCACGAGAATCGTGGCCTGGGCTCGAGAGGTTTCGACGAAGCCGAGGCGCGCCAGAAGGCGAAGAGACGCGGTGTTGCGCGGATCGACATCGGCCTTGACGGCGGCGAGCGGAAATTTCACGAAGGCGCGCGCGATGAGCGCGCTGAGACATTCGCCGGCGAAACCCCGCCCCCAGTAGTCGGGATGGAAGATGTAGCCGATTTCGGGCATACGCCAGAAGCCGGCCTTTCCGATGACGTGGCCCTCGAACTCGACCACGAAATCGTCGCTCTCTGGCGACGGCGATGCCATCATGTCCTTCAGCCATTCCCGCGTGCGATGCAGCGAGGCATGCGGCGGCGTCGACCAGTATCGCATCGCCCGTTCGTCCGACAGAACAGCGTGGAGTGCGGCGAGGTCGCGGCCCTCGGCGCGGCGCATGACAAGACGATCGGTCTTGATGATGTCTCTATCGCCCATCTTGATGTCTCCGCCGAAGGCGGCGCGACAGTTAGCCGACGTCCCGCCTAAGGGCAAGCGACCAGCTCGCCGCGCCCGGCTCTTCATCGACGAAAGTTTCCAATTCACTAAAACATGAACGAATTTTTCAACACTCGGTGCAGCGCCGTCCGATAGAATGACGAGGGTCGAGATGGAAAAGGCCGATGGTCCAGATTGTCACAGTATCCGCCAACACCGCTGCCTACGCGGCCGAGGGACTGAAGCCCTCCGCTCGCGTCAGCGGCGTGTCGCAGCCGGAAAAGGCGGTCCACGCGCTGGCCGCCGAGGCGCGCAAGAGCGGTGACCCGGAGCAGCGAGCGCTTCTCAATGTGGTGCAGCCACCTTCCATCGCGCTCTTCTTCCTGACCGCCGAAAAGCAGCCCGACGGCACCTACCAGCAGGTTCATGAGGAATATCTCGAGGCACTCGCCGAATACCGGGCCGAACATCACCCGACAGAACCAACCGAGGAGCATGAGGACAACGCAGCCGACTGACGCGACGGCGACATTTCCTGGAGCAATCGCGTCACGCCTCTTGCCAGGAGACCCCAGGCGCGGCTATGAAGACGAACATCGCTGGGAGAATCTGCATCGTCCCGCAGTGCCGAAGGAGCAACCGCCCCGGAAACTCTCAGGCCAAAGGACCAGCGACAGGACTACGGACTCTGGAGAATGGCGCCGCTCGACGCGGGCGCCTGCCGAAGGGATAACAATCTCAGGCGAATGGACAGAGGGGGCTTGAGTTGCGCGGGTGCCTGACGGCCCCGTCCTTGAGCTGAGCGCTTTAGCGCCGAACCCGGAGGCCGCCTTGTGGACGATTCCCCTCTTCTGAAGACACCCCTTCACGCCCTTCACCTCTCTCTCGGTGCCCGAATGGTACCCTTCGCGGGCTACGACATGCCGGTCCAGTATCCGGCCGGCGTCCTGAAGGAACATCTCGCTACGCGCACGCTCTGCGGACTGTTCGACGTCTCCCATATGGGCCAGGTCGCGATCCGGCCGAAATCCGGTCGCATGGAGGATGCGGCGCGGGCCCTCGAAAGCCTCATTCCGGTCGATATTCTCGCCCTGAAGCCCGGCCGCCAGCGATACGGCTTCTTCACCAATCCTGATGGCGGCATTCTCGACGACCTGATGGTCGCCAACCGCGGCGATCATTTCTACATGGTGGTCAACGCCGCCTGCAAGGATGCCGATTTCCGCCATATGGCCGACAATCTGTCGGACCGCGTCGATTTCGAAATCCTCTCGGATCGGGCGCTGGTGGCGCTGCAGGGTCCGCATGCCGAACATGTGCTGGCCGAATTCTGTCCGGAAGTGTCCAGCATGAAGTTCATGGATGTCGAGGTCGACGACCTGCACGACGTCGACTGCATTATCACACGCTCGGGCTATTCCGGCGAGGACGGCTTCGAAATCTCGATCCCGGCCGAGGCCGCGGAACTCGTTGTGACGCGGCTGCTCGACCACCCGGATTGTGAGCCAGTCGGCCTCGGCGCCCGTGACAGCCTCCGGCTCGAAGCCGGCCTCTGCCTCTATGGCAACGACATCGATACCACGACGAGCCCGGTGGAGGCGGCCCTCGAATGGGCGATCCAGAAGGCACGCCGCCGCAGCGGCGCGCGGGCCGGCGGCTTCCCCGGCGCCGAACGGATCCTGGCGGAGCTCGAACACGGCACCACGCGGCGACGCGTCGGTCTGAAACCGGACGGCAAGGCACCGGTGCGCGCCCACGCGCCGCTCTTCGCCGACGAGGGCGGACAGATCCAGGTCGGCGAGGTGACGTCGGGCGGTTTCGGACCATCCGTCGATGGACCCGTGGCCATGGGCTATGTCACGACGCCACAGGCCGAACCGGGAACACGGATCTTCGCGGAAGTCCGGGGCAAGTTCCTGCCGGCAGCAGTGACCACCCTGCCCTTCGTCACGCCGACCTATAAGCGGTAGCAAGACCATGCGAACTGCCCCTCATCCCGCTGTCGCCACCCTCTCTCCGTTGTCACGGGGAGAAGGGACTTGTGGCACAGCCGGCGCCCCGAGCGTCCCCTCTCCCCGAGCGCGCGGAAAGGGTCAGGGTGAGGACCCCCAAACTTTGCTTCAACCTTCCGGAGGACCGACCAAATGCTGAAATTTACCGAAGAACACGAATGGCTGAAGATCGAGGGCGATGTCGCGACCGTCGGCATTACCAGCCACGCCGCCGAACAGCTCGGCGACCTGGTCTATGTCGAACTGCCCGCGGTTGGCGCCACCTTCGGCAAGAACGACAACGCCGCCACTGTGGAAAGCGTCAAGGCGGCCTCCGACGTCTTCTGCCCGCTCGAGGGCGAAATCGTCGCTGTCAACGAGGCGATTACGTCAGATCCGTCGCTGGTCAATTCCGACCCCCTGGGTGCCGCCTGGTTCTTCAAGCTGAAACTCGCCAACCCCTCCGACGCCGACGCCCTGATGGACGAAGACGCCTATCTGAGGATGATCGCATAATGGCCCTTCCCAAGGACTTCACCTTCACCGATTACGATCCCTACAATTTCGCCGACCGCAGGCATATCGGCCCATCGCCCGACGAGATGGCCGCGATGCTCGACGTGGTGGGCTACGAGAGTCTGGACGCCCTCATCGATGACACCGTACCCTCGTCGATCCGGATGAAGACGCCGCTCAAATGGGACAAGCCGCTGACCGAGCGAGAGGCGCTCGACAAGATGCGCGAGACGGCGAACAAGAACCGCAAGCTCGTCTCCCTGATCGGCCAGGGCTATTATGGCACGATCACGCCCCCTGTGATCCAGCGCAACATCCTCGAGAGCCCGGCCTGGTACACCGCCTATACGCCCTACCAGCCCGAGATCAGCCAGGGCCGGCTCGAAGCGCTCCTCAACTACCAGACCATGGTCAGCGACCTCACCGGCCTCGACATCGCCAATGCGTCGCTTCTCGATGAAGCCACCGCCGCCGCCGAGGCGATGGCCATGGCGCACCGGCTGTCGAAGTCGAAGTCGCTCACTTTCTTCGCCGACGAGAACTGCCACCCGCAGAATATCGCACTCCTCAAGACCCGCGCCGAGCCGCTCGGCTGGACTGTCCTCGTTGGCGACCCGTTCCGCGATCTCGACGTCAACAACGTGTTCGGCGCGATCTTCCAGTATCCCGGGACCTACGGTCACGTACATGACTTCACGCCGCTGATCGAAAAGCTGCACGGCGCCGGCGCGCTCGGGATCGTCATCGCCGATCCGCTGGCGCTCTGCCTGCTCAAGTCACCCGGCGAGATGGGCGCCGACATCGCGGTCGGCTGCACGCAGCGCTTCGGCGTGCCGGTCGGCTATGGCGGACCGCACGCCGCCTATATGGCGGTGAAGGACGAGTGGAAGCGGTCGATGCCCGGCCGGCTCGTCGGCGTTTCCGTCGATGCCCGCGGCAACCGTGCCTATCGCCTGTCGCTCCAGACCCGCGAACAGCATATCCGCCGCGAAAAGGCGACCTCCAACATCTGCACCGCCCAGGTTCTGCTCGCCGTCATGGCCTCGATGTACGCGGTCTTCCACGGTCCCAAGGGCCTGAAGGCGATCGCCCAGAGCGTCCACCAGAAAACCGTCCGCCTGGTCAAGGGCCTGGAAAAGCTCGGCTACACCGTCGAACCCGCGACCTTCTTCGACACCGTCACCGTCGAGGTCGGCAAGCTGCAGGGCGTGATCCTCAAGGCCGCAGAGGCCGAAGAGGTCAACCTCCGCAAGATCGGCAACGACAGGATCGGCATCTCGCTCGACGAACGCTCGCGGCCGGTGACGCTCGAAGCGGTCTGGCGCGCCTTCGGCGGCGATTTCCACACCGACGACGTCGAGCCGGACTGGCGCCTGCCGGAGGACATGCTGCGGACGAGTGCCTATCTCACGCATCCGATCTTCCACATGAACCGCGCCGAGAGCGAGATGACGCGCTACATCCGCCGCCTGTCGGACCGCGACCTCGCGCTCGACCGGGCGATGATCCCGCTCGGCTCCTGCACGATGAAGCTCAACGCCACGGCAGAAATGCTGCCGATCACCTGGCCGGAATTTGCCGAAATCCATCCCTTCGTTCCCGCCGACCAGGCGCTGGGCTACAGGGCGATGCTCGACGATCTCTCGGCCAAGCTCTGCGACGTCACCGGCTACGACGCCTTCTCGATGCAGCCGAATTCCGGTGCGCAGGGCGAATATGCCGGCCTGCTCACCATCCGCAACTATCACCTGTCGCGCGGCGACAGCCACCGCACCGTCTGCCTCATCCCGACCTCGGCCCATGGCACCAACCCGGCCTCGGCGCAGATGGCGGGCATGACGGTGGTGCCGGTCAAGGCGCGCGACAACGGCGACATCGACCTCGACGACTTCCGGGCACTGGCCGAAAAGCATGCGGAAAACCTCTCGTGCGTCATGATCACCTATCCCTCGACGCATGGGGTCTTCGAAGAGACGGTGCGCGAGGTCTGCGAGATCGCCCATCGCCATGGCGGCCAGGTCTATCTCGACGGCGCCAACATGAACGCGATGGTCGGCCTGTCACGCCCCGGTGACATCGGCTCGGACGTCAGCCACCTCAACCTGCACAAGACCTTCTGCATTCCGCATGGCGGCGGCGGCCCCGGCATGGGCCCGATCGGCGTCAAGGCGCATCTGGCTCCCTTCCTGCCC
>JAESFG010000405.1_pt1 | contig 44420 bp, 53 predicted proteins | sample 9269371 | NCBI WGS metagenome assembly JAESFG01 (sample SAMN14506227, study PRJNA617093) | algae metagenome | isolation source: Aetokthonos hydrillicola CCALA 1050 (B3-Florida) and co-occurring... | place: USA: South Carolina | collected 2013-01-01 | reverse complement strand
GGTGGCTCCGCCGAACGCCCTGCCGAAGCCCAGTCTCTCGGCAATCCAGCAATGGGGGCGGGGAACACACCGGATGCCGGCGGGGCCGTGACGGCCCCGACCGTCACGAGCCGTTCGGAGACGCAGAGGAACCGGAGTTGCGCGGGGAGACACCGAACGGGGCACGGAAACGGGCCTTACCGGCTGCCGCAAGCCGGTCATCTAACGTGGCACGGTTCCGTGCCCCGGCCGATCCTTGCTGCGACAGCGGAAGGGATCGGGGACGTGCAGGATCAAACCACGGGGCGGAACGGCCCGCGTGAACGGGAGGGCGTGTTCGATGAGGTGTTCTCGATTTCGCCGGCTTCCGCCCTTGACGGCGCGGGCACACCCCTCACCAAGCGCGCCCAAGCCTTCGCCTTCGGCTCAGTCGGGCTTGCTATCCTCTCCCACAGGGGGAGAGGTAGCGTGCTGCGCTTACCGGCCTCCCGTGGGGCAACGAGGGTGCCGCGGGTCTACCTCTCCCCTTGTGGGAGAGGATAGTGAGCCCATGCGAGGCGCAGCTGAGCATCTGGGCGCACTTGGTGAGGGGTTTTGTCGCCTGTGCAGCGACCGCGGCCTGCGCTCTACCCGACGCCGATCAGACGCGGGACGCCGGTGTGTCCACCCTATCTCTCCCCTGTCCGACCGTCGGCTGCGGTCGCCGGACAGCAGACATCAAGGGACACAAATCACGCAGGTGGCGAGGGGTGTTCCCCCACGCCGCCTGCGCCAATCCGCCAACGACAAAAAGCCCGGACGAGCCGGGCTTTCGACCTACAAGCGATGCGGGCTCGATCAGATGCCGAGGCCGGAGAAGCGCTTGTTGAACTTGGAGACGCGGCCGCCGCGGTCCATGAGCTGCTGGTTGCCGCCGGTCCAGGCCGGATGCGACTTGGGGTCGATGTCGAGGTTCATCACGGCGCCCTCGGAACCCCAGGTGGAGCGCGTCTCGTATTCGGTGCCATCGGTCATGACCACCTTGATCATGTGATAGTCGGGGTGAATCTTGTCTCTCATGATACCGTCCTGCCGTCACAGTAGTGGTCTTTTGCCGCATGACTTGCGGCATCGGAGCCAAACGAATAAATGAAGCCGCAGTCCGCGCGGGGGACCACGGCTTCGTTTGATGGCGAGGCCTATACAGGAAGCCTTTCGAGATAACAAGGGCCGGCGCAACAAGATTCGCGCGGGAACCGGTAGCAGGAGCCTGATGTGGCGACAGACAAAGACGACAGAACCGACCGCACGCTCCGGCCGCTCGCCCACCTCCTGCCCTATCTGATGCGCTACCGGCGGATGGCCGCAGGCGCGCTGGTCTTCCTGTTCCTCGCCGCGGTGACGACGCTCATCCTGCCGACCGCCGTGCGCCGGATGATCGACAACGGTTTCGCCCAGGCCGATGCCGCCTTCATCAATACCTATTTCCTGATGCTGATGGTGCTGGCGGTGGTGCTCGCCGCTGCTTCGGCGCTCCGCTACTATTTCGTCATCACCCTCGGCGAGCGCATCGTCGCCGATCTCCGCCGCGACGTCTTCGCCCAGATCACCCGGCTGTCGCCGTCCTTCTTCGACGTCAACCAGTCGGGCGAGATCGTCTCGCGGCTGACCGCCGATACGGTGCAGATCAAGTCGGCCGTCGGCGCCACGGCGTCGCTCGCGCTGCGCAACACCATCCTCTGTCTGGGCGCCATGGGGATGATGATCTATACCAGCCCGAAGCTCTCGTCGCTGGTCCTGATCGCCATCCCGCTCATCGTCTTTCCGCTCGTCGGCTTCGGACGATCGGTGCGCAAGCGCTCGCGCGAGGCGCAGGACAAGCTCGCCAAGGCTTCGGCCTATGCCTCCGAGGCGATCGGCGCCATCCGCACCGTCCAGGCCTTCAACAATACAGGCGAAGCCAATCGCCGCTTCGCCGAGGCCGCCGAGAATGCCTACGAGGCCGCCCGAGCTTCGACGCGACAACGCGGCTGGCTGACCGGATTCGCCATCACCATGGTCTTCGGCTCGGTCGTCGCAGTGCTGTGGTTCGGCGCACGCGGCGTGCTCGAAGGCACGATCACGCCCGGCACGCTCAGCCAGTTCCTGATCTATTCGGTGATGGCCGCCGGCTCCCTCGGCGCGCTCTCGGAAGTGTGGAGCGAATTCAGCCAGGCCTCGGGTGCGGCGTCGCGGCTGATCGAACTCCTTAATGAGAAACCGGCCATCGCAGCGCCCGATCATCCGATCTCCCTGCCGACCCCGCCGCGCGGCAAGGTCGAGTTCGACCATGTCCGCTTCGCCTATCCGACGCGTCCGACCCAGTCGGCGCTCAAGGATCTGACGCTGACCGTCAGCCCGGGCGAACGGGTGGCGATCGTCGGTGCTTCGGGCGCCGGCAAGACCACGATCTTCTCGCTGCTCCTGCGCTATTACGATCCCGACGGGGGGCGCGTGCTGGTCGACGGCGACGACATCCGCCAGGCCGATCCGGAGGCGCTCCGGGCGCGGATCGCCATCGTGCCGCAGGATGTCACGATCTTTGCCGCCTCCGTGCACGAGAACATCGCCTTCGGCGCGCCGGGTGCAAGCCGGACGGCGGTCGAGGCGGCGGCGCGCGCGGCGCATGCCGAGGAATTCATCGCCCGGCTCGAGCATGGCTACGACACCGAAGTCGGCGAGCGCGGCGTGATGCTGTCAGGCGGCCAGCGGCAACGGATCGCCATTGCCCGGGCCATCCTGCGCGACGCGCCGATCCTGCTGCTCGACGAGGCGACCTCGGCGCTCGACGCCGAGAGCGAGACGCTGGTGCAGACGGCGCTCGACGGGCTGATGCAGGGCCGGACCACCATCGTCATCGCCCACCGTCTCGCGACCGTGCTGAAGGCCGACCGCATCCTGGTGCTGGACGGCGGCGCGATCGTCGAGGAGGGCACGCATCAGAGCCTGATCGAGAAGGGCGGTATCTATGCCCGCCTCGCCAACCTGCAGTTCGGGGTCGACACCGGCCGGCATCTCAGGCTGGCGAAATAGGCTCCGGCCGGCTCAGCCGGCGAGGCCGGACTGGTGGCAGAAGCCGGATTGGCGGGCTATGTCGCGCTCGACGATCTGATGGATCCGCGCCTGCTGCGGATTGTAGACCGGTAGCGGACCGGGGCACTGGATCGAGAGCAGCCGGCCGGCGGCGTCGCGGATATGCACCCGGACACGCTCGCCCTTGCTGGAGCGGCCGATGCGGGTCGCCACGACCCGGCCGTAATAGATCGCCGAGCCGTCGTCGAAATGGCTGGTGCCCTCGTCGTCGGTCAGCGTCTCGCCGTCCCAGTGGATATCGAAGAAATAGGTCTGCATCGGTCGGCCCCGTGGACCGGTGCTGCGTCTTCCGGTCATGGTGACAGAAGACCACAGGTCATCCGAACCGGTGCTGAACTCGGCATTCACCTGCGGTTCAGCTTCGTGAACGCCGTTCGGCCGGATTCTCACGCAAAGGTGACTGGCCTTTTGCCGGCTCTGCGCCGACACTTTCGACTCGATGCTTGGCGGACTTGGCTGTGAAATGTCGAGAATGGTCGTGACGCGTGATCGAAGAGGAGACGAGCGATGAAGACGACAGTGCTTGCGGCAGCGTGTCTCGCTGTCTTCGCCATGCCTGCCTTTGCCGAGGATGCGGCGCCGGCCGACGAGACGGTCAGGATGTCGACGGTCGATCCGGCAACGACGAGCGCCACCACGCCCGGCCAGAGCGACATGAAGACCACGACGGTCCGCAAGCACGGCTGCATGCACAGCCAGTCCGCCGAAATGATGTGACGTAGAACCTTTCCGGTGGCACGTGGTGCAGATCCGGGCAAGCGTCTATCCGGGCAAGTCCGTAAATCGTCCCTGTGACTGCGCCGGTCGTCAGGCCTTCGGCACAGGACGGTTCGCCACCTCGACCAGCGCCTTCTGGATATGCTCGTTGCCGGCGAGGATCGAGCCGCCTTCGATGAAGTCGGTGCCGCCCGAAAGGTCGGAGACGAAGCCGCCCGCCTCCTTGATCAGCACGACGCCGGCAGCCACGTCCCAGGGCGACAGGTATTCGTCCCAGAAACCGTCGAGCCGGCCTGCCGCGACATAAGCGAGGTCGAGGGCCGCAGCGCCCATGCTGCGGATGCCGGCGGCTTCGCCCATCACATGCCGGAGCTGGACGAGGAAGCGGCCATGCTGGCCTCGGCCAAGATGCGGCACGCCGCATCCGATGACGCTGTCGGAGAGATTGCGCCGCGCCGAGACCCGCAGGCGCCGGTCGTTGACGAAGGCGCCGCCGCCCTTCTCCGCCGTGAAGAGCTCGTCGCTGGCTGGATTGTAGATGACGCCGGCGACGATCTCGCCCGAGCGCTGCAGCGCGATCGAGGTCGCGAACATCGGGATGCCGTGCAGGAAATTGGTGGTGCCGTCGAGCGGATCGACGATCCAGCGATGCGCGCCGTCGGTGCCCTTGATCTCCTCGCTCTCCTCGCCGAGGAAGCCGTAGGTCGGGCGGGCCTTCAGAAGCTCCTCGCGCACCACCTTTTCGGCACGACGGTCGGCCTGGGTCACGTAGTCGCCGGGCCCCTTGAGCGAGACCTGGAGGTTTTGCACCTCGCCGAAATCGCGGGTGAGCGACTTGCCGGCCTTGAGCGCGGCCTGGACCATGACGTTGAGAAGGGCCGAGCGGGCCATGGGGATCGTCCTCTAAAATCGAAGCGGCCCCTGACGGGGCCGGAAGCGTGGAAGGCGGCCGGCGGGTGGCGCGGCGCGATGTTGGCGCCTCAAGACCACAGAATCCGGCATTTTTCAAGCTTTATCGGCCGGAGCCGTCAGCCGCGGCGGGCCGCGAAGGCGTCGGCGCGGGCAATGCCCTCCTTCTGCGTCGCTTCGTCGATGCCAAGGAAGAAGTCCTCGAGTTCGAGATCGGCAAGGCCGGCCTTGCGCGACAGGACGTACCACTTCGTCGCCTCGATCGGATCGGGCGCCGTGCCGATCGCGTTGACATAGAGCTTGGCGAGCTTGTTCTGCGCGGCGACATGGCCGCGATTGGCGGCGATCCGCATCCAGCGGAAGCCCTGTTCGAAATCACGCTCGCCGGCGACGCCGTTGATCAGCCACATCGCCATGTCGTACTGGGCGGTGTCGTAGCCCGCCAGCGCCGCCTTCAGCAGCCAGTCGCGGGACTGCATGCGCTTCTCGCGCGGCAGGTCCATGTGATAATAGAGCTGCGACACCGCATACTGGGCGTCGGGCACGCCCTTCAGGGCCGCCTTCTCGTAATAGGGCAGCGCCTCCTTCAGCCCCTTTTCACCGGGGCTCTCGGCGACGAGGATCTGGGCGATGTTGAATTCCGCCTCGCGGTTGCCGCCATCGGCGGCCTTGCGCATCATCTGATCGGCCGCCTTCCGGTCCTGCTTCACATTCTCGCCGGTCAGCAGCATCAGCGCATATTTATACTGGGCGTTGGCGTCGCCCGCCTTGGCCGCCTGCTCGTACCAGAAGGCGGCGTCGACCGGATTGCGGCGGACACCGAGACCATTGTTCAGGAGCTCCGCCACAAGCGTCTGGGACGCGGCGTCCCCGAGCTGGGCCTTGGGCAGGGCCAGATTGAGGGCAGAGAGATAGAGACCGCGCTGGAACGCGCCATAGGCGAGGTCGACCTTGCCCGTGAAGGGCTTTTCGGGCGGCAGGTCGGGAAGGGACTGACCCATGCGCTGGAGAAGCGTCAGGCCCTCGGAGGGCTTCTCGCCGGACGTCTGGTCCGACGGCGCGGCAAACAGGGTCTGGTCCTCGGTCAGCCCGGCCGGCGGCAGCCGCTCGCTCTTCTGCAGCCGACCGCTGTCGACATCGCCCTCGAGCCGCTTGCGCAGGATCTCGGCGGGAGACGGCGTATCGGCAGCACGGACGGGCGCTGCGGCCGCCACGAGCATGGCGCCGCCCAAGATGATCGAAATCCAGTCCCTCGAGCCAGGCATGGCGATCCTTATAGCGGGAAGCGTGGCGCTTTTTCGTCAAGCAGCGCATTGATTTCCTGAACGACCGCGGCAGCACGGCCGGGATCGGCAAAGACGGCGCGGCCGAGCGCGGCGAACTCCGCCCCGGTCTCGGCGATCGCCAGTGCCGAGGCGGGATCGAGACCGCCCATGACGAGGCAGGGTATCTCGACCATCGACGCCCACCATTCGGCGAGCGCGAGGTTCTTGGGATGCGCCTCCGGCTTGATGTCGCCGTCGAGCTTGCCGAAGAAGATGTAGTCCGGCTGCAACTCGCCGATTTCGAGCGCATGGTGGCGGTCCTGGGCGTTGCCGCCTCCGACGATCAGCTTCGGCGCGTGCCTCTCGATCGCCTCGGCCAGATCGGCGACACCGCCCGGAATATGCAGGCCGTCGGCACGTGCCCGTCCGGCGACGCGGGAATCGCCGGCGACAAGTGCTGCCGCGCCCGCCGCCTGGATCACCGGCACCACAGCCTCGGCCTGCTTCTGGAACCGCGCGTCGTCGAGCCCGTATTGCGGCAGAATCACCGAGGCCACGTCGCCGCCCTTCAGCGCGTCGCCGACGATGCGGACGAGCGCGTCTGCGTCCGGGCTCTCCGGCGCAACCAGTACCAGCCGCAGTCGCTCTTCAGTTGTTGACATGTCGCAATCCCATCGAAACCGGCTTTTGTCGCGGGCGCGGGAACGTTAAGGTCGCGCGCGCTTCTCTCCTGTCCGATAGACCCTCGTGTCTTCCGGATCAACCTTCTCAAGGTCCTCGCCTCCATGGATGTGACATTCTACGCCGTTGCCGCGCTCGCGGTGATTCTCGTCGGCTTCGGCAAGGGCGGAATGGGCGATGCACTCGGACTGATGGGCGTGCCGATCCTGTCCTTCGTCATGCCGCCGGTCCAGGCCGCGGCGATCCTTCTGCCGATCCTCATCGCCATGGACATGGCGGCCTTGTGGTCCTGGCGCAAGCACGGCGACCGGCAATTGCTCCTCATCATGCTGCCGGGCGGGCTCGCGGGCCTCGCGCTCGGCTGGGCGACCTGGTCGATCGTGCCCGACTATGTGATGCGGCTGCTGATCGGCGCGGTGGCGATCGGTTTCACGGCCCGATTCTTCTACAACCGCTACCTCGGCGGCAATGTGGAGCAGCCGGCGCGCCCGCACAGCCTCGTCCGCGCCGGGTTCTGGAGCACGCTTTCGGGCTATGGCAGCTTCATCGCCCATGCCGGCGGCGCGCCGTTCCAGGTCTATGGCCTGCCGCTGAAGCTGCCGCCGCGCGACTATACCGGGGCCGCCGTGCGCTTCTTCGCCATCCTCAATGCAATCAAGCTCGTGCCATATTTCGCGCTCGGCGCCTTCGGCACGTCCAACCTGATGCTGTCGGCGATCCTGCTGCCGCTCGCTCCGCTCGCGACCTTCGCCGGCGCTCGCGTCGTCAAGCGGATGCGGCCCGAAACCTTCTATCCCTGGATGTACGGCATGTGCGCGCTGGCGGGCCTCAAGCTCGCCTGGGACGGTATCCGGCCGTTGCTGGCGGCTCTGGGCTAGCCGTTGATGCGGCGCAAAAATACTTGGCTGCGCCGCACAAAATCGCTTGTCGAAGGCCGGGCTCTGCCGTAGCGTTCGCGCCATGAGTGTCGATCCCTTCGCCGCCATTTCTGACCCGAACCGACGCTTCCTGCTGGAGGAGCTCAGGCGCGCGCCGAAGACCGTCAACGAACTCGCGGCCCTCCTCCCGGTCTCGCGGCCGGCGGTCTCCCAGCACCTCAAGGCGCTTCTCGACAACCATCTCGTGTCCGTGACCGCCGAGGGAACGCGACGCATCTACGCGATCAACCCGCAGGGCTTCCGCAAGATCGGCTTCTGGCTGGATCAGTTCTGGGCCTGACGGAAGTGCAGTCCCCCTCAAAAGGTTCGGCCGCCGGTTCCGCCCTGGCCACGATCACCCAGTTACCGGATCGTGGAAGGCGGCCCGACGGCCGATGGTACGCAAACCTTTGTGGAAATCAATGTCGGGTCTGGCTACGAAGGCGCTCGATCTGGTCCTTCACGCGGAGCTTCTGTCTTTTCAGTTCGGCGATCTCGGCGTCGCCTGTGGAGGGATGCAGCATTGCGGAGTGGAGCGCCTGTTCTAATGCTCCATGCTTCTTTTCGAGCGTTTCGATATGAGCCTCGATGGTCATATGTCATTCCTTCCCATATTGCCCACATCCGACCATCCACCCGTCGGATGCTTCAGGCTGCAACGGAGAAAGTGTGCCACGCGAATCGGCGTTTGTCGAAGAACAATTCGGTGAAAGGAAAACTTCCCGTAAAGGTCTCGAATGTGATAGGAGCATTGCGATGCTTGCGGGGGGAGTGGGGACTTCTCCGCGCTTTCAGATACGGGGACAGGACGGAATGCCAGATCAGGACCAGGCCGAATTGCGGTTGTCGGCGGCGCGCCTTCGACAGGAGCACGAAGATTACGACGCGGCCATCAACGCCATGATCGCCACGGGCTGCGACGCGCTCCGGGTCCAGCGGATGAAGAAGAAGAAGCTGGCGATCAAGGACAAGCTGGTCCAGATCGAGGACCAGATCGTCCCCGACATCATCGCCTGACATCGTCCGCCGACGACAGCCTGCCAGGAGGGTCCCTGCCGCATGCCGATTTCCAAGCCTCCCGTCGCCATCATCATGGGCAGCCAGTCCGACTGGGAGACGATGAAGAACGCCGCCGACACGCTCGACGCGCTCGAGATCGCTTATGAAGCCCGGATCATTTCAGCACATCGGACGCCCGAACGCCTGTTCAACTTCGCCCGATCGGCGCGCGACGAGGGGTTCAAGGTGATCATTGCCGGCGCCGGCGGTGCCGCCCATCTTCCCGGCATGACCGCGGCGATGACGCCGCTGCCGGTCTTCGGCGTGCCGGTCCAGTCCAAGGCGCTGTCCGGCCAGGACAGCCTGCTTTCGATTGTGCAGATGCCGGCCGGCATTCCCGTCGGTACACTCGCCATCGGCCGTGCCGGTGCGGTCAATGCGGCCCTGCTGGCCGCTTCCGTGCTGGCGCTTTCCGACGACGACCTTGCCGACCGGCTCGACACCTGGCGCGAGGAGCAGAGCGCCTCGGTCGCCGACTATCCCGTGGATGCCTGACATGACCATCAAGACGATCGGTATCATCGGCGGCGGCCAGCTCGGCCGCATGCTGGCGATGGCCGCGAGCCGCCTGAACTTCCGCACCGTCATCCTGGAGCCGCAGCCCGACAGCCCGGCCCTGCAGCTCGCCAACCGCCAGATCGTGGGGGCCTATGACGACGAGGCGGCGCTGGCGGAGCTCGCCGGTGCCTGCGACGTCGTCACCTACGAATTCGAGAACGTCCCGGTCGGCGCAGCCCGCTTTCTCGAAGCGTTGAAACCCGTCCATCCGCCGGCAGGGGCGCTCGAAGTCGCGCAGGACCGGCTGACCGAAAAGACCTTTCTCAACCGGGCCGGCATCCCGACCGCCGACTTCCGGGCGGTCGACAGCCAGGCCGATCTCGAGGCGGCGCTCGCCGAATTCGGCGGGTCGGGCGTTCTCAAGACGCGGCGTCTCGGCTATGACGGCAAGGGGCAGATGGTGTTCCGCCCCGGCAACGATCCCGCGGGCGCCTATGATCGGCTCGGGGCCGTGCCGCTGATCCTCGAAAGCTTCGTCGATTTCGCCGGTGAAGTTTCGGTCATCGCCGCCCGCGGCGCCGACGGAACCGTGCGCTGTTACGACCCGGCGGAGAATGTCCATCGCAACGGCATCCTCTTCACCTCGACCCTGCCGGCGGCGATCTCGTCCGAGACGGCGGAGGCGGCCCGGACCGCGGCCGAACGCCTGCTCGCCGCGCTCGACTATGTCGGCGTGATCGGCATCGAGTTTTTCGTCGCCCGCGACGGCGGGCTGATCGCCAACGAGATTGCGCCGCGCGTCCACAATTCCGGCCACTGGACGGAGGCGGCCTGCGTGATCAGCCAGTTCGAGCAGCATATCCGCGCGGTGGCCGGCCTGCCGCTCGGCGACCCGGTCCGGCACAGCGATTGCGTGATGCAGAACCTGATCGGCGACGAGATCCATGACGTCGCCCGCTGGGCCGCGGAGCCGGACGTGCTCGTCCATCTCTACGGCAAGACCGAGCCGCGGCCCGGCCGCAAGATGGGCCATGTGACCCGGCTGACAGGACGGCGCTGACGCGCTGCGCCGATGGCGCGGCTGCCGCACGGCGCCTCCGGCCGACACTGCGCTTGCCAAGGCCCTGACGATTGTGACAGTTTCTGCCGCGACTTATCCACCGTCACGGATTTCAGGGGAGCCACGACCATGACCACGCGCCGCAACCTTCTCATCGGCCTCGCCGCCTTCGCCGTGCTTTCGCCGCTGGCAGCGCATGCCGCCGACCTGCCCGATCTCGGCGGCCGCAAGGTCGTCGTGGTGACGGAGAACGCCTATCCGCCGCTGCAGTTCGTCGATCCCAAGTCCGGCCAGCAGATCGGCTGGGAATACGATGCGATGAACGAAATCGCCAAGCGGCTGAATTTCAAGGTCGAATACCAGAACACGTCGTGGGACGCGATGATCCAGTCGGTCTCCGACGGCCAGTACAATATCGGCATGACCGGGATCACCATCAAGGACGACCGCAAGGAGAAGGTCGACTTCTCCGATCCCTATATGCGTTCGGAACAGTTCATGCTCGTGCGCGGCGACGAGAGCCGCTTCACGGATGCCAAGAGCTTCGCCGAGTTCAAGGATGGCCTGGTCGGCGCCCAGCCGGGCACGACGCCGTTCTACACCGCCGTCTACAGCGTGCTCGACGGCAACGAGCAGAATCCGCGGATCAAGCTGTTCGAGACCTTCGGAGCGACGGTGCAGGCGCTCAAGGCCGGCGATGTCGACGTCGTGCTGACCGATGGCACGGCCGGCAAGGGCTATGTCGACGCCTCGGCCGGCGGGCTCAAGCTGATCGGCGGGCCGCTCGGCACCGAGGATTTCGGCTTCATCTTCCCCAAGGGCTCCGATCTCGTGGCGCCGGTCAATGCGGCGATCGCCGCGCTCAAGGCCGACGGCACGCTCGATGCGCTGAACAAGAAGTGGTTCCTCGACTACAAGATGGGCCAGTGATCTTGCCGGTCACCGACCGCCTCCCTTCCGAGGCGCCGGGCGCGGACATCTGCGCCCGGTCGCTTCCGGCGACCCGTCGCGGCGGCGCCGGTCCGGCATGACGGCACCCTACGCCAACGACCGCAGCGGCGAGGGCGAGTTTCCCTGGTGGCTCGTCGCGCTCGTCCTGTGCGGGGCTGTTGTCGGCGGGGTCATTCTGCTGAGCGGCCTTTATGCCCAGGTGTTCCTGACTGTCGTCAAAGGTCTCGGCATCACGATCCTGGTGACGGTGATCGCGTTTTCGCTCGCAGCAGGCCTCGGCCTCGGCGTGGCCCTGCTCGGCCTGTCCGGCTCGAAGGCGCTCCGGCAGGCGGCGCGGTTCTATGTCGAGGTGATCCGCGGCATCCCGATCCTGGTGCTTCTGTTCTATATCGCCTTTGTCGGTGCGCCGGGCTTCGTCGCCCTCTGGAACTGGGCGACCGCGCCGCTCGTCCAGGCCGGGCTGATCGAGCCGCTCCTGGTGCGCGACGTATCGCTGATGTGGCGGGCGATCTTCGCGCTGACCATCGCCTATTCCGCCTTCATCGCCGAGATCTTCCGGGCCGGCATCCAGTCGGTCGACAAGGGCCAGATCGAGGCGTCGAAGGCGCTCGGCCTGTCGCGGGTGCAGCGCTTCCGCTTCATCGTCTTCCCGCAGGCGCTGAAGGTCATCTTCCCGCCGCTCTCCAACGACTTCGTCTCGATGGTCAAGGATTCCTCGCTGGTTTCGGTGCTGGGCGTCGCCGACATCACCCAGATGGCCAAGGTCTATGCGGCCGGGTCCTTCCGCTTCTTCGAGACCTATTCCATCGTCGCCTATGTCTATCTGGTGCTGACGATCGGCCTGTCGCTCGGCCTCCGGCGGATCGAGAAGCGGATGCGGGATACGACCCAGCGCCGGTAAATCCGGCGGCGGAGCCGACGGTCGGCGTGCCTTGGCTGCGCCGGCCCAAAAGACAAAACCCGGCGCCGTCGTGAATTGCGGCGACAGGGGAGGTCGCTTGCCGCAATTCACCGAGGACGCCGGGCTTTGCTTTGGGGAGGGGCGTTGCAGGCTTGGTGTGGGGTCAGGACCGCCCATTGCAGGGGAGGGAGGGACCGGGCGGCCCTGACGACTGGGATCAGCAGACGCGGACGCGCTTGACGTAGAGGTTGCCCCAGGCGTCGTAGCGCTTGACCTTCTTCACGAAGCAGTAATCGCCATAGTAGCGGGGGGAGACGACGACGACGCCCCAGTGATTGTGATGGCGCCAGCCGTGGTTCTTCCAGCGCCAGCCGGCGTCGGCGGTCGAGGCGATGCTAAGGGTGGCGACGAGGGCGGCGGTGGCGCCGATGACGAACTTCTTCATGGGGTCTCTCCTGGGGTCTCTGGTTTCTGGTCAATTCGGTTCGGACATGTCTCTCGTCCGTTGATGTGGTTATCCCACGCCCCGACGCCCGCCGCTGTTTCCAAGGGAACAGGGTTCGGCGACCGGGGCACCGTCGAGGATTTTCGGCAAGCCCCTTGGCGAAGGCCGCCGTTCTTTGTATGGAGGAGGCAGTGGTCCCGTAGCTCAGCAGGATAGAGCACCAGATTCCTAATCTGGGGGTCGCGCGTTCGAATCGCGCCGGGATCACCATAAAATCAATGATTTAGATCAGTTTTTAGTGCCGGTCATGTTGCATTCGTGTTGCAACTGGAGTTCCGTGATTTCCAGCGGTTTCCATTGACCGGCGGCTGTTCCATGCAACATGATTTGCAACATGGTTCGGCCCGGGAACAGATTGTATGCGGCACATTCCGGAAAATCTTGAAGATGACCCGATCCGGCAGCACGCGAACTCAATCCTTCATCTGTCGAAGGAAGATGCGGCGCGCCGGCACATCGAAGCGGCGGTAAAGAGTTGGCATGACGGTGATTTCGATATCGCCATAACTCTCGCTGGCGCTGCAGATGGGATGACCAAGGGTGATGTGGAAGACACTCTGTATCGGCAGCTTATGGCTCGGCTCCCGCCTGGTCTGGACCAAAAGCAGGCGCGCGAAAACCTCAACGCTTCGAGGAGCTGGCTCAAGCACACCACGCCGCACTTGCAAGCCTCGCGGTCCTTCACGTTCATTGAGAGTGGGCTGCATATCATGTTTGCAGCTAACAGGTGGGGATTCAACGACAATCCATCAGTGCAAGCGATGGCGTCGCTATGGGAGTTTATGGTTCGGTTCATGTTGGAAAATGGGGACGCACCACTGTTGGTCGAACGTATGGCCGCTATTGAGCGCACGATCTGACCTCCCCTCGCCAAAGGGTATTCGCTTGCGCGCGCCGGAAGCTATGCACGCGCTTCGTCACTGGTTTGCGAGCTGGTGCATCAACCCGAAGGAAGACGTCGGTCTCGGTTTGCCGCCAAAGATCGTTAAGGAACGCATGGGGCACTCGACGATCGCGCTGACGATGGACCGCTGTTCGCACCTGTTCCCCGGGACGATGATTCCGACGAACTGGCGACGGCAGAGCGCGCCTTTTTCAGCTGACTGCAACATCACTGCGACATGGTGAGCCCCAGCCCTTGGAATTCTCGGCACGGTACCGGCTTCCTAATCTGGGGGTCCTGTCTCGACGTTCTATGTCAGCCCCAGCGCCATGCGGAACCATCCCGGACGCCGGGCATTAGCCGGACATCCGATCCATGAGATGGAGGTTAGAATGAAGACGATCGCAATCACTGCCGCCGCCCTCGTCGCGGGCCTGACGCTCGCATCCGCCGTCCGGGCGGAAGAGCCCGATGCTACCACCCAGGGGACCGTTGCCGGCGCAGCGACGGGTGCGCTGGTCGGCGGCCCGGTCGGGGCCGTGGTCGGCGGCGCCATGGGCATGACGACCGGCGCCATCATCGACGACGCCAGCAAGCCCAAGACGGAAACCGTCATCATCAAGAAGCAGCAGCCCGTCGTGGTCGACGAAGGCCGCACGGTCACGCTCGAAGAGTGACGTTCTGCGTCCGCTGTCCTGACCCCGTTCGAGGCGAGGGTCGGGACAGCAGCTCATCGCGAGCCGCGATCACGGGAACCGATGGGACGCAAGACCGGGCTTCCCGCTCATGGGCGGTCTTACCGTCGCCAGAGCAGGAAGCCGGAACAGAGTGTGCGATATATCGCAGGATATCCACCGTTCGCTGCACGCTCGCACCGGGCGGTCAGTCACGTCGCCGGGAAACGGCCAGACGTGCCGGGCGGACCGGGATCCGCCCTCGAGGGAACCGTGTCGGGTTCCGGCGTGCAATCAGCAGACGCGCTTCTTGTAGACATTGCCCCAGGCGTCGACCCGCTTCTTGACGATGCAGGGCGCGGCATAGACGCGGACAGCGGGACGGTAGACGCGGACGCGCGGCCGGACGACGACGACCGCGGCCGGGCGGCGCCAGCCGGACTTGTATTTCAGCACGACGCCGGCGTCGGCGGTGGTGGCGAAGGTGGCGGCGGCCATGATGGCGGCGATGCCGCCGACGATCAGCTTCTTCATTGCAGGACTCCTGTGGGTCTGACCCGGGAACGTGGTGTCGGCTCACTTCAGCGATTCTTGCTTAACGTCCGATGAACGAAACGGAGCCGTAGTCCGGAATGGCGCTGCGCCTGGGCTTCCTGGACTATTCGTCCTTGCGCCAGAGGCTTCCGTCCGCAAAGCGGATTTCGCCGTCGCCAACGCGGATGTCGACGAATCCGTCCCTTCCCTCGCGCCAGAGCACCGCATGACCGTCGGAGAGGGTGATGCTGCCGGCGGCTCGATGGGTTTCGTCGTCGCGGCGCTGGACAAGGGCCACATGCGCCGTCCGCGGCACGATCCGCCAGGTCCCGCCGTCATAATCTCCGGCCAGGGCCACCATGCTTGCCCCGGCACGCGCCTTGATGCTGTCAGCCACGCGGGCGTCGGGCCTGAGCGAAAGGATGCCGACGAAGCGGTGGTCGAGGCGCGGGTCGTCGAGGTCTTGGGTGTCGGCGAGTTCTCCGACCGATCTGCTGAGGAACAGGACTGTGTAGTTGCGCGCCCCGTGCCGGTCGAGCGCCGCTGCGAGGTCGAGGAAGCTCTTGCGGTCGAGCCCGAAATCGGCCGCGAAGCCGGGTGGGCCGTCAGCGAACTGGCCGAGATTGTGCTGGGAGTTGGAGAGCGCCAGGGTCTTGGGCTCGTCCGACCGGAGGAGCGCGGACAGCCGCCCCCAGAGCGCCACGTACTTCGCGTTGACGCGATCGATGTCGCGCTGCCAGCCGTCGGCGAGACGCAGCCTGTCCTCGGCGAGCGGGTAGTCGTGCCAGAAGAACATGCCGGCTGCGGCAATCCCCTCGCGGCCCTCCTTCGGTTCGCGGAAGGGCGTGGCCCCGTCTTCGTCGTGGCGAAGCGACTGGCCGTCGCTGTCGAGAGCAGCCAGGAGCGCCGCCCGCGGCGTGATGTTGAAGTCGAACGGCATGCGCCGCGTGGACGGATCGATCGCATCGAGGATGAAGCGGGTCTGGCAGGAATGCCCGAGCGAGATCAGCATGTGATTTCCATCGATCCGCCGTCCGACACCGAGACGGCTCCGTCAGGTGTTGCGGACGAAGTCCTCGCCGAATTCGGCCAGGAGGAAGGCATCCTCCTCGGCATGCAGGTCGGCGGCAGCCTTGACCACGGCGTCGGGGATCTTCAGCTTGAACGTGGTGTGGATCCGCTCCTCGAGCAGCTTATAGCCGTCATAGCGGGAAACGCCGACATGGTCCTCGACCCGGGCGATGAAGCCCGCGGGATCGCTGCGCATCCCGCCATAGGGCAGGACGAGCATGCTCTCGGCGCCGAAATGCTTCCGCCAGAGCGGTATGCCCCGGCTATAGGCGCCGCGGCGTTCCTTGCCGACCATCTCGTGGAAGAGCGCGAACCATTCCGCCTCGTCCTGGGGGATGTCCGTGCGATCGTCGCGGGTCGCCCACATCCTGAGCTGCGACAGGAAGCGATCGGCCGGGCGCCTGACGATCAGGATGAGTTTCACCGGACCGAGAAGCTTGCGGGCGAAGGCGATCTCCTCGTCCTCGAGCTCAAGGTAGCTCGGGGTGATGTCGCCCTTGCGGACATCCGCCTCGACTGGGAAGGAATAGGCTGTCTCGTACCAGCGCCGGGTGACCTTGCCGAAATCCATCATCCGCTCGACATAAGCGATGTAATCCCGGTCGGCGGCATCGCCCCTACGCTCCTCGCGGGCGATGGCGCGCCGGGCGAGCGTGAATTGCCGGGGGCGCAAGGACGCCTTGCGGGCAACGCGGTCGAAGAAATGCAGTTCGTTGACCGGCGGCATGAAGATCTTCGGATTTTCGAGCAGCACGTTGTTGAGCCAGCTCGTCCCGGCCTTCTGCGCGCCGATGCAAAGGAAGTCCGGCAGTCCCACGTCGTTCTCCTCGGCAATCTTCGATGAACAGCCGCTGGATAGCATCGCTTGGACGTGGCTCCAAGCCCGAACCGGCGGAATCGCCCTGCTTGGCCAGCTGGCGGCCGCGGCATTGCCGCCGGCGGGATTTCTTGCCGACTTCCGCGATAGGCTGTAGGTAAGGCCGATCTCACATCGCAAACCATTCGACCGCCGGCCATGACCAAACGCATTACCATTCTCGGTTCGACGGGCTCGATCGGCGTCAGCACGCTCGACGTGGTCAGGCAGCTCGGCGAGGACTATGCCGTCGACGCGCTGACCGGAAACGGCAATGTCGCGCTTCTGGCCGATCAGGCGCGCCGGGCGGGCGCCCGCCTCGCGGTCACCGCCGACGAGGGCCGGTACCAGGACCTCAAGGAAGCGCTGTCCGGCAGCGGCATCGCGGTGGCGGCCGGCAAGTCCGGGCTCGGCGAGGCGGCTGAGGGCTATTCGAACTTCGTCATGGCGGCGATCGTCGGCACGGCCGGGCTGGCGCCCACGCTCGCCGCCGCCCGCCGGGGCGCGCATATCGCGCTCGCCAACAAGGAATGCCTGGTTTCTGCCGGCGACCTGTTCATCCGCGCGGTCAAGGACGGCGGCGGCTGGCTGCTTCCCGTCGACAGCGAGCACAATGCGATCTTCCAGGTGCTCGAGGACGGCCAGCGGCATGCGCTCGAACGGATCATCCTGACCGCGTCCGGGGGGCCGTTCCGCACCTGGACCCGCGAGGCGATGGCGGGGGTGACGGCGGCGACGGCGCGGGCCCATCCCAACTGGTCGATGGGCCTCAAGATCTCGATCGATTCGGCCTCGATGTTCAACAAGGCGCTGGAGATGATCGAGGCGCGCCATCTCTTCCACCTCCGTCCCGATCAGATCGAGGTGATCGTCCATCCGCAATCTGTGATCCATTCGATGGTCGGTTACAAGGACGGCTCGGTCCTTGCGCAGCTGGGCTCTCCGGACATGCGCACGGCCATCGGCTATGCGCTCAGCTATCCGTCCCGGCCGACGCTGGATGTGGCGCGGCTGGACTTTGCCCGGCTGGCGCGGCTGGATTTCGAGCCGCCGGACGAGACCCGTTTTCCTGCGCTGGCGCTGGCACGGCGGGCCATGGTGGCGGGCGGGTCGCAGGGCGCCGTGCTCAATGCCGCCAAGGAGGTCGCCCTCGACGCCTTCATCGAGGGTCGCCTCGGGTTTCTCGACATGGCCGTCATCACCGAAGCGGTGATGGATCGACTGTCCGGCCTGCCGGCGGCGGGTGCGATGGAGGATGTCTTCGCGATCGACGCGCAGGCGAGGGCCTGCGCGGCAGAGCTGATTCGCGACCGGGCGGCGGCCTGACGGGCGCCTCTCAGGCGGCGTCCCGGGCATTCCACCAATGCAGCAGGGGCGGCAGCGCGCCGATCACGACCCCGGCGAAGGAAAGCGACATCAGGAGGATCAGCGATTCGCTGTCCTCGGGCACGATCGTCGTCTGCAGCATGCCCGACACGAGGATGCCGGCCGCCCCCACCACCAGCGCCAGGACGAGGCTCGCCTGTGGCGCCGCCCGCCAGCGGGCATAGCGCAGGATGATGCCGAGCCCGATTGCCGGCGCCAGGACGAGTGCGGCGGCAAGGCCGAGAAAGAGCTCCATCCATACCTCGTCCGACGCGGCGAAGCGGAAACCCTCATAGAGAAAATTGCCGGCTATGACGGCGATGACCACGAGGCCTATGCTGGCCGGTACGAGGCAGACGATCGCGAGAAGGATCCGCAGCACGACCGGACCGTTGCCGGCCGGGACCGGACCGTTGCCGGCCGGGACCGGACCGGTCATGGTCGGGGCCGGACTGCTGCCGGTTGTCGCGATGGCTGTTCTGTCGGGTGTGGTCACGGTTGGGCCCTTGGCGGCACCGGCGCCGGCATCGGCTTTGTCATTGCCCAGTGCAGGAAGGGCGGCAGCGGCACGAGAAGCAGCATGACGATGCAAACGGCCTGCAGCAGGATGATCTCGAAACTGTCCGCCGAGCCTTGGGTGTCGGAGAAGACGAAATAGGTGGCGACGATGAAGCCGGTGCCGGCGATCGAAAGCGCGAGGCTCGCGAGCGGCGCCAGGTGCCAGCGCAGGAAGCGAAGGAAGAGGCCGGCAAAGAGCAGACCGGCGCCGATGGCCCCGGCGGCGATCACTCCGAGGATCCAGCCGACGGCGCCCTCGATGCCGTGAAAGCCATGAGCATCGGTTGCCCAGTCGTCGAGGATGGTGGCGTAGAGTGCCGCGCCCGGCAGCGTCAGGCCAAGCGACAGGACGGCACAGATCACCAGCACGACGATGCGCGCCGTCGATCCTACCGTGTCCGGGCTGTTGTCCATCCTGTCCCCCTCCGGCGCAGCATAGCGCGTCCTCGCCGCGCTTGCATCTTCGATGTTGCAGGGACGGAGAGAGGGGCGTGCTTATTCGGAGGGGTGCCGGGGCACCCCTCCGCAGGCGGCGTCAGACGGCGCGTACCGGATCGAGCGTGATCTTCCAGAGCTCCTTGTCGTCGCGGTTCATCAGGCGAACCGTGAGCTGTTCGGTGGTGCCGTCGATGTCGACGAGGCCGAAGAACTGCAGGCCGGCCGACGGCGGCAGGTTCTGGCCCTGCTCCTTGGTCGGGGCGGCGACGAACTTCACCTCCGGGCCGAAGGTCATGTCCAGTTCGTTGGGGCCGAAGGTGCCGGCATGGATCGGGCCGGAAACGAATTCCCAGAAGGGATCGAAGTCCTGGAACTTCGCCTTGTCGGGATTGTAGTGATGGGCCGCGGTGTAGTGGACGTCGGCGGTGAGCCAGACCGTGTTGGTGATGCCCGAGGTCTTGATGAAGCGCAGCAAGTCGGCGATTTCGAGCTCGCGGCCGCTGGCCGGACCCTGGTCGCCGTTCGCCACCGCTTCGGCGCCCTTCATCTCCTTGAAGTTGTCCCAGACGATGAGGCCGAGCGGCATGTCGCAGGCCATGATCTTCCAGGTGGCGCGCGAGACGGCGAGTTCGCGCTTCAGCCAGCGCAGTTGCTCGGCACCGATGATGCGTGACTTGTCGTCGAGGACGGTTTCCTTGTCCTCGCCGTTCGGGCCGCGATAGGACCGCAGGTCGATGACGAAGACGTCCATCATCGGGCCATAGGAGATCTTGCGGTAGACGCGGCCGGGTTCCGCGGGCGTGTAGCGGATCGGCGTCATTTCGTGGAAGGCACGGCCGGCGCGGGCGGCGAGGAGCTCAATCGACTTTTCGGTATAGCGGTCGTCGGCCATCAGGTTCTTGGAGGCCGACCAGTTGTTGGTGACTTCGTGGTCGTCCCACTGGAAGAAGGTCGGACAGATGGCGTTCAGCGCCCGGACATGCTCGTCCATCAGGTTGTATTTCCACTGGCCGCGATATTCGGCGAGCGTCTCGGCGACCTTGCGCTTCTCGTCGATGACGACGGTGTTGACCCATTTGCTGCCGTCGGCGAGATCGACGCTGTCTTTCAGCGGACCGTCGGCATAGATCGTGTCGCCGGAATGCAGGAAGAAATCCGGCTGGTGCTTCGCAATGGTGGCATAGGTCTTCATGCCCGTCGCGTCGATGCCCCAGCCCTGGCCGGCGGTGTCGCCCGACCAGGCGAAGCGGATGTTGCGGCGCGACGCGGGACCGGTGCGAAAGCGACCGGTGATCGTCTGCGACACGACATTGATGTCGGCGAGATCGGCGGCGGTGAAGCGGTAGAAGATCTCCTGGTCGGAGGGCAGGTTCTCGACGAGGCGCTTGACGGCGAAGTCGCTCTCCGGGAGCGCGTCGACAGGTGCAAGGCGCACGGCGTCGCGGAAGCTTTCCGAGGTTGCGATTTCCATCATCACCCGCGCCGGCTTGTCGAGTCGGGTCCAGATCATGCCCGACGTGGCGTCGACGTCGCCCGACTGGACGCCGTGGGTGAAGATCGGTGCCGCGGCAGCGCGGGCATAGAAGGGCGTGGCGAGGCTGGCGACGAGACCGGTCGCTGCGGTCCCCTTGATGAGTGTCCGTCTCGAAAGCGTCGGTGTGATCCTGGACATGCGTCCCTCCTTGCTGTGCCTCATGCGGGCTCATCCCGTCGGCGGCACTCAATCAGAGCGAGATGTCAGAAGGGTAATGGCTGGATGACGATTGGATGATGGGCGCAGCGCGTCATACCGGCATGTCGACGTGGCGCTCGTAGAGCGTTATCGGCTGGCCGTTGTAGCGGGCGGGGCCGTGATCGCGGAAGCCGAGCTTGCCAGCGAGGCGGATCGAGGGCGCGTTGCCGGCATCGATGATCGCGGTCATCCGCCGTCCGGCAAAGCTTGCCTCCGCCCAGGCGATAAGGGCCTGCATCGCTTCGTAACCGTAGCCCTGCCCGTGGGCGGCCGGCGCGAGCGCCCAGCCGGCCTCCAGGGTGCCTTCGATGGAGGGCGAGATGTCGCGCTTGAGATCGTGGAAGCCGGCTTCGCCAAGGAAGCGGCCAGTCCGTCCCTCCTGGATGACGAGAAAACCGAAGCCGAGATGCTTCCAGAGACCGGCGTGGCGTAGAAATCGCATCCAGCTCGCCTCGCGAGAGAAGGGCTTGCCGCCGATGAACCGCACGACGTCGGTGTCTGCCCAGAGCGCGCAATAGGCGTCGAAATCAGACAGCGCATGCGGCCGGAGCGTGAGGCGCTGCGTTTCAAGGGTAATCGTCATGCTGGCCCCAGCCCCTTCCTGCCCGGTCGACGTTCAGCGGATCGCGCCGATCCGCTGCAGCGCAAGCACGATGCCGACGACGTTGAGGCCGACGAGCCAGGGACTGACCGACCAGCCGTCGAGGACGGCGCTCATCATCATGCCGAGCAGGTAGCCCAGAATGACGAGCGGCAGGATCGCAAGCGCGACGCGGGGCGAGAGAAGTGGATGCATGACCGGCGTTCCAGGAAGCTCGAAAGCGCCAGTCATGCCATGCGACGGTTGTGTGAAGCTGGGCGCGGCGGACCGCTGACGGCTTTCGGCCGCCGGCGGGATCGTCAGGCCGCCAGGCCCTTCTTCCTGAGCATCGCCTCCGGGCTCGGCAGCTTGCCGCGGAAGGCCGTGTAGGCCTCTTCCGGATCGACGGAGCCGCCGACGGAATAGATGTTCTCCTTGAGGCGCGATGCCGTCTCGGCATTGAAGGGGTTGCCGGTTTCCATGAAAGCCTCGAAGGCGTCGGCATCCAGCACTTCCGACCACATATAGGAGTAGTAGCCGGCGGAATAGCCGTCGCCCGAGAAGACGTGGCTGAAATGCGGGGTGCGATGGCGCATCACGATCGAGGACGGCATGCCGATCTCCGCGAGTACCTCCGCCGTCAGCACCATCGGATCGCCGCCCGGCGGACGGGTGTGGAAGGCCATGTCGACGAGCGCGGAGGAGGTGAATTCGACGGTGTTGAAGCCGGCATTGAAGGTGCGGGCGGCGAGTACCTTGTCGAGGAGCTCCGCCGGCATCGGCGCGCCGGTCTCATGGTGCAGGGCATAGTCCCTGAGGATATCGGGAACGGTCAGCCAGTGCTCGTAGAGCTGAGAGGGCAGTTCGACGAAGTCGCGCGACACCCCGGTGCCTGACACCGAGGGATAGGTGACATTGGACAGCATGCCATGCAATGCGTGGCCGAATTCGTGGAACAGCGTGCGGGCGTCGTCGAGCGAGAGCAGGGCCGGCTTGCCGTCCGCGGGCTTTGCGAAGTTGCAGACATTATAGATGATCGGTATCTCGCCCTGGGCGCCATTCCTGAGCGGCAGCTTGTGCTGGCTCTGGAACGCACTCATCCAGGCGCCGGAGCGCTTGGACGGCCGGGCGAAATAGTCGCCGAGGAAGAGCGCGACCAGCCTGTCCTCACGGTCGCGGATCTCGTAGACGCGGACATCGGGATGATAGCCGGAGACGTCAGGGCGGCGCACGGCCCTGATCGCGAAGAGCTTGTCGGCGACGGCGAAGCAGGCATCGATGATCCGCTCGAGCTGCAGGTAGGGCTTGAGCTCGCTTTCGGAGAAATTGAAGGTGCTCGCCCGGACCTTTTCGGCATAGTAGCGCCAGTCCCAGGGCTCGACGGCGTGGTTCCTACCCTCGGACGCGATCAGCCGGGCGAGGTCCGCCTCTTCCTCGAGCGCGCGGAGCCGGGCCTTTTCCCAGACCTGCATCAGGAGGCCGTTCACCGTCTCGGCGGTCTTGGCCATGGTGTTGTCGAGCTTGAGCGCGGCATAATGGGGATAGCCGAGCAGCGCCGCCTTTTCGGCGCGCAGCGCCACCGTCTCGGCAATGAGCTCGCGGTTGTCGGTCGGTCCCGGATTTTCGCCCCGCGCGGTCCAGGCGCGGAAGGCCTGCTCGCGCAGGTCGCGGCGGTCGGAGAAGGTCAGGAAGGGCTCGATGATCGAGCGCGACAGCGTCACGGCATATTTGCCGGCCTCGCCGCGCGCCGTGGCGGCCGCGGCCATGGCATCGCGCAGGAAATCGGGCAGGCCGGCAAGTTCGGACTCGTCCGACAGCAGCAGGAACCAGGTCTTTTCATCGGCGAGAACGTTCTGGCCGAAATTCGTGCCGAGGCTCGACAGTTTCTCGTTGATCTCGGCAAGCCGCTGCTGTTCGATTTTCGGCAGCTTGGCGCCGGACTTGACGAAGCCCTTCCAGTGGCGTTCGAGGACGCGCTGTTCCTGCGCCGTCAGGCCGAGGCTCTCGCGGGCTTCCCACAGCGTGTCGATGCGGCGGAAGAGCGGCTCGTTCTGGCCGATCTTCGAATAGTGCCGCGACATGACCGGCGAGATCTCACGCTCCAGCGCCTGGATCGTCTCGTTGGTATCGGAGCCGGCCTTGTTCCAGAACAGGGCGGAGACGCGGGAGAGCTCGTCGCCGGCGATTTCGAGCGCGGTGATGGTGTTGGCGAAGGTCGGCGGCTCGGGATTGCCGGCGATGGCATCGATCTCGGCCTCATGGGCGGCGAGCGCATGGTCGAAGGCGGGCTTGAAGTCCTCGTCCCTAATGGCGCCGAAGCGGGGCAGGCCATGCGGGCCGTCCCAGGTGAAGATGGCGGGATTGATGGGCTGGTCGGTCATGGCTGGTCCTTCGACGGATGCGGGAATCAGGGACGTGGCGGCAATATAGGGACTGAGGGGGGCAGAATGCCAGCCGGCGGAGAGGGGTCGCCCGGGGTGGCCCGTCGCAAGACCGGGATTGAAACTTGCGATCGTCCTTGCCATATAGTAAGGCAGCCTTATTATTAAGGATGCTTATCATATGCCGCTCAAGACCGATCCCGATTCCCTCGGCTTCCTGCTCAGCGAAACGTCACGCCTGATGCGTGGTCACTTCGAACGCCGGATTGCCGGCATCGGCCTGCAGATCACGCCCGGCGAGGCGCGTGCGCTGATCTATATCGCAGCCAACGAGGGCGCGCGCCAGGCAGCGATCGCAGAGCGCATGGGCGTCGAACCGATGACCGTCTGTGGCTATATCGACCGGCTGGAGAAGGGAGGGCTCGTGGTTCGCCAGCCCGATCCCGCCGACCGGCGCGCGAAGAATGTCCGCACGACGGATGCGGCCGACGCGATGATCGCGGCGATCCGGGCCGAGGCGCGAACGATGGTCGAGCAGGCCCAGGCCGGGCTCGACGCCGACAGCCGCCTACTCCTTCTCTCGGCTCTCAAGCTGGTCCGCGGCAATCTTCTCGAACTCGCCGACCGCCCGTCGATGGATGTCCCGGCGGTCGTCGCGGAGATGGGAGCATGACTGCCGGCCGGATGAGCGAAGCCAGGACCAGCGTCATCGGCGCCTTTCTCGTGGCGCTGGGGCCGATTTCGATGGCACTCTACACGCCGGCCATGCCGGAACTGGTGCGTGCCTTCGGGACCACCGAGTCGATGATCAAGCTGACGCTGTCGCTCTATTTCGGCGGTTTCGCCTGTGCACAGCTGGTCGCCGGCACGCTGTCGGACGCCTTCGGCCGGCGGCCGGTGACGATCGGCTTCATGCTGATCTATCTCGTCGGCAGCCTGATGTCGGCCTTCGCACCCTCCGTCGAAGTGCTGATCGCCGGCCGGCTGGTGCAGGGCGTGGGCGCGTCGGCGGGCATGACCGTGGCGCGCGCGATCGTCCGCGACCAGTTCACCGGCAACAAGTCTGCTTCGATCATGAACCTGATGGGGATGATGCTGGCGATCGGGCCGGCGCTCGCGCCCACCATCGGCAGTATCTCGCTCGAAACGCTCGGCTGGCAGTCGATCTTCTTCATCATGGTCGGATTTTCCATCGCCGCCTGCCTCATGGTGGCATTCGCGATGGCGGAAACCAGCGTGCCCGATCGCGCCAAGGCGCGGCCGGGGCCGATCCTGGCGGGCTATGCCGAGATTCTCACCGACCTGCGCTTCATCTCGGGGAGTCTCGTGATCGGCGGGGCCGTCGGCATCCTCTACACGCTCGCCTCTGTCCTGCCCTTCGTCCTGATAGAGCGGGTGGGCCTGACGCCGCTGCAATACGGGATCGGCATGCTGCTGCAGTCCGGGAGCTACATCGCCGGCTCCATCGTCGTGCGGGCGCTCCTGAAGCGGACCGGCGCGGCCGCCCTGATGGTGCCAGGACTGGTCATCGTCGGGCTCGGTTGCGCGGCGCTCTGGGGCGCGATCCACTTTCTGCCGCTGACTTTCCTGTCGGTGATGCTGCCCGTCGCCCTCTGTGCTTTCGGCATCGCCTTCGTAACGCCGTACATGATGACAGCCACCGTCGCGCCTTTCCCGCATATCGCCGGGACCGCCGCGGCGATGATGGGTTTCGTGCAGATGGGCTCGGGCCTGATCGGCGGAATGATCTGCGCGGCGATCGGCGCGCCAGTCCTGGCGCTCGAAATGGTCATTCCGGCCTTCGGACTGGTCGCAGCGGTAAGCTATCTGGTCTATCTCGCCGCGCTGAAATCGCGGCCGCCTGATCTCGTCGTGCCGGCGCGGGTCGAGGTGGAACCTGCGGAATAGGCCTGTCGGCCCCTTCTGTCCCTGCAGGCGTTTCGACTGCCGTCAAAAGAAAGGGGCTCCGGCGGCGACGACCGGAGCCCCGACCCTTCCGAGCGAGCGTGTGCTCAGCCCTTGAGGTTGCGCTTGCCCAGCGTGCGCAGACGCAACGCATTGAGCTTGATGAAGCCCGCTGCGTCCTTCTGGTCGTAGGCGCCCTGATCGTCCTCGAAGGTGACGAGCTGGTCGGAATAGAGCGACTTCGGGCTCTCGCGGCCGATCACCATGACATTGCCCTTGTAGAGCTTCAGCGTCACTTCGCCTTCAACATGTTCCTGACTCTTGTCGATCAGCGCCTGCAGCATTTCGCGCTCCGGCGAGAACCAGAAGCCGTAATAGATCAGCTCGGCATATTTCGGCATCAGCTCGTCCTTGAGGTGGGCGGCACCCCGGTCGAGCGTGATGGATTCGATTGCGCGGTGGGCAGAGAGCAGGATTGTGCCGCCGGGCGTCTCGTAGACACCGCGCGACTTCATGCCGACGAAGCGGTTCTCGACCAGGTCGAGGCGGCCGATGCCGTTGTCGCGGCCATAGTCGTTGAGCTTTGCGAGCAGCGTTGCCGGGCTCATGCGCACGCCGTTGATCGAGACCGCGTCACCCTTCTCGAAGCCGACCTTGATCACGGTCGCCTTGTCGGGCGCGGCTTCCGGCGAAATCGTGCGCATATGCACATATTCCGGAGCCGCCTGGCTCGGGTCTTCGAGCACCTTGCCCTCGGACGAGGAGTGCAGGAGGTTGGCGTCGACGGAGAAGGGCGCCTCGCCCTTCTTGTCCTTGGCGACCGGGATCTGGTTCTTCTCGGCGAAGTCGAGGAGATCGGTGCGGCTCTTGAACGACCAGTCGCGCCAGGGGGCGATGATCTTGATGTCGGGATTCAGCGCATAGGCGGAGAGTTCGAAGCGGACCTGGTCGTTGCCCTTGCCTGTTGCGCCGTGGGCGATGGCGTCGGCGCCGGTCTTCCGGGCGATCTCGATCAGGTGCTTGGAGATCAGCGGACGGGCGATCGAGGTGCCGAGCAGGTAGACGCCCTCGTAGACGGCATTGGCGCGGAACATCGGGAAGACGAAATCGCGGACGAATTCCTCGCGCACGTCCTCGATGAAGATCTCCTTGATGCCCAGCATCTCGGCCTTCCGGCGCGCCGGCTCCAGTTCCTCGCCCTGGCCGAGATCGGCGGTGAAGGTCACGACCTCGGCGCCGAGTTCGGTCTGCAGCCATTTCAGGATGATCGACGTGTCCAGGCCGCCCGAATAGGCGAGCACGACTTTCTTCACGTCCTTGGGAAGCGCCATGATGAGCAATCCGTTGAGAGGGTTGGAATTGCCGGTCTTTTACCGCGATTGGCGGCAGTTGCAAGCCCTCCGCCCGTGCTCGTCCCGTCAATCTGTCCGCGGCACCGGGTGGTGCGGTCCGGCCTTGGCGATCGCCAGGAAGCCGCGCTTGACTTGGTTGAAAAGACCTGGCGGCAGCGGGCCATAGTAGCCGTCACCGGTGTCGAGGGGTCGGATGTCTGGGCCCGGCCATATGAAGCGATTGCTTTCCGTCAGCACGATCCAGGAACGATCCTCATCCAATTTCAGGCGGTGCTTCACGGCGACTGGGATCTCTATGGCCTCTGCCGGATCAGCTGGCGGCGAATGCGTGATGGGCAGCACGCGAACGATCTTTCTGCCATTTTCATCGGTGCGCAGCAGTGCGAGGACGAGGCAGGGCCGATCCTTGTCCCCATCCCGTCGGCCCTGCTGATGCTGGTGGTGCCAAAGGTAGGAATAGCGGAAGATGTAGCCGACCTTGATGTCAGCGGGGAACATCGGGACGCCCGAGCTCCGCATCCAGATAAGTGAGGGATTCGTCCATTTCGGATTTCTCGACGGCAAGCAGCTCATCAGCCGAGAGGTCGTGGGTCAGGTCCACGCTGCGTTCCAGTTGCGAGAGTCTCAGGAAATCCGCATAGGCCATCAACACGGTGCGCGGTTCCCCGTCCTCGGTGATGATGACGGGCTCCCGCAAGGCGTCGTGCTGATAGGCGCTGAATTCCCGCGAAACCTTTGCGGCAGAAACAGTCGAGGCCACGGTCGATCTCCTTTGAGCCTGAATCTATAAGAAACCAATAGTTCGTGCAACAAGTCGGCGGGTTGCCTCGTCTGCATTTGTCGATAAAAGACGGATATCGTTTTCAAATCCGGGTGACCGTCCCATGAGTGCCCTCCATCCCGTCTTCCAGTCCGGCAACACCGCCGTCGTCACCGGCGCCGCGTCAGGCATCGGCCGGGCGGCGGCGATAGATTTTGCCCGCCGCGGGCTGAATGTCGTGCTGGCCGATCTCGGCAGCGAACGGCTGACCGAGGCGGCCGCCGCCGCGGCGGCGGTGTCGCCGCGCGGCGATGCGGCGGTGGCGGCCATACCGACGGATGTGAGCCGGCTCGAGGATATCGAGATCCTGGCCGAGGACGCGGGGCAGCGCTTCGGCAACGTCCATGTCGTGATGAACAATGCCGGCATCCAGCCGGGCAGCGCGCTGTTCGGGCCGCTCGAGAACTGGGAGCGGGTGTTCGCCGTCAATCTCTGGGGCGTGATCCATGGCAGCCGGGTCTTCGGCCCCCGGATGCTGGCGCATGGCGAACGGGCGATCATCATCAATACCGGGTCGAAGCAGGGGATTACGACCCCGCCCGGCGATCCCGCCTACAACACGGCCAAGGCCGGGGTGAAGGCGTTCACCGAAGCGCTTGAGCACGAGTTGCGCAATGTGGACGGTTCGAAGGTCTCGGCACATCTGCTGATCCCCGGCTTCGTCTTCACGCGGCTGACGGCCGGCAATCAGACCGAGAAGCCGGCCGCCGCCTGGACGCCGGAAGAGACCGTCGATTTCATGATGACCTCACTCGGCCGCGGCGACTTCTACATTCTCTGCCCCGATAACGACGTGCCGCGCACACTCGACGAGAAGCGTATCTACTGGGCGGCGCACGACATTATCGAGAACCGGCCGCCCTTGTCGCGCTGGCACAAGGATCATGCAGAGGCGTTCAAGGCCTTCGTCGAGAAGGGACGCGCGTGATGGACTTCCTGCCCGACCTCGGCACTTTTCTCGCCTTCACCGTCGCAGTCTGGATCCTGGCGATCACGCCCGGACCCGACATGACGCTCTCCATCGCCCGCTCGCTGAGCGACGGCAAGCTCGGCGGCATGATGGTGGTGCTCGGGACCTCGACGGGGCTGGTGATCCATACGTTGCTGGTGGCGCTCGGCATCTCCGCCCTGATCATTGCCTCGCCCACCGCCTTCACGATCCTGAAGACCGGCGGTGCCGCCTATCTCGTATGGCTGGCGATCCAGGCGATCCGTTACGGGTCGAGCCTCTCGGTCAAGCGCGCAGACGGGCCGCGTCGTTCGGCTTTCGCCAATTACCTCAACGGCTTCTGGGTCAACCTGCTCAATCCCAAGGTCATCCTGTTCTTCATGACCTTCCTGCCGCAATTCGTGACCGCGACCGATCCGCATGTCACGGGCAAGCTGATCTTCCTCGGCCTGTGGGCGATCCTGATGGGCATGCCGGTCAACACGGCCGTGGTGTTGATCGCAGAACGGCTTTCGACCTGGCTGCAGAGCAACCGGCGGGTGCTGCGCGGAATCGACTACACCTTTGCCGGGGTCTTCTCGCTCTTCGCTTTCAAGATCTTCATGGCGCAGGCGAAGTGATCATGCCTTCGGTCGTGCCCCGCCGTTGCTTCTCGCCGCGGCAAGCGCTCGGTTCTCGGCAATCCTGAGCCGGATGATCCGCCTGACCAGGTCCTCCGGCAGCGGGTTCTCGGCCGTGAACCGGATCGTGCCCTTTGCGAGCTTGAAGCCTTCGAGATCGTCCTTCAGCGCGGCGTGATGCGTCGTGCTGCCGGGGAAGAAGGACATGTGATTCTTGAAGGCGGCGAAATGGACGAGATTTCCTGCGAGCTTGTAAGTCGGGATGCCGTAGCCGATCGTCTCGATCGCCTCGGGCGCTTCTTCGCGGATGATGGCGCGAAGGGCGGAGAGATGGTTGCGGAAAGGTTCCGGCACGCAGGCGAGATAGGCGTCGACCGCATCGGGCTGCATGGCCGTCATCCTTCTTCCGGTCCGTCCGTCGCGTAGAGCGCGAGTTTCTTGCGGAAGAAGCGTCGCTCGGCCTCGCTTTGCGAGAGGTCGTGCGCCAGCTGATAGGCGAGACCGGCCTCCGCGCGACGGCCGAGCCGGGCGAGAAGGTCGGCACGCACGGCGTGGAACGGCTGGTATTGCGCCAGCATCTGCGCCAGCGGCGCCAAACGAGCCAAAGCCGCCTCTGGCCCCTCGCGATAGGAGATAGCGACAATGCGGTTGAGCTCGTAGACCGGGTTCGGTGACATGCGGCACAGCACGCCGTAGAGCAGCGCGATTTCTTCCCAGTCAGTCTCCTCGAAACTCGGTGCGTCGGCATGGATCGCCACGATCGCGGCCTGCAGCTGGTACGGGCCGGGGCGCCCGCGCTTCAGCGCCAGTTCCACCATCGAGCCGCCCTCGGCGATTTCGCCGCGGTTCCACAGGCTGCGGTCCTGATCCTCGAGCGATACGACCGCGCCGTCGGCATCGAGGCGGGCGGCATGGCGGGCATGGTGCAGCAGCATCAGCGCCAGGAGGCCTTCGATTTCCGGCTCCTTCGGCCGCAGGCTGTCGAGCAGTCGGCCGAGACGGATGGCTTCGACGCAGAGGTCAATGCGGATATGACGCTCGCCCGAGGATGCATAGCCTTCATTGAAAATCAGGTAGACGACCGCCAGCACGCTTTCCAGCCGTTCGGTCCAGCCTTCGGGTCCCGGAACCTCGAAGGGAATGCCGGCGGCGGTGATCTTGTGGCGGGCGCGCACGAGGCGCTGGGCCATCGCCTCGCGGGTGTCGAGGAAGGCGTCGGCGATCTCCTCGGTGGTAAGCCCGCAGACCGAGCGCAGCGTAAGCGCCACCCGGGTCTTGGCGTCGATCGCCGGGTGGCAGCAGGTGAAGATCAGCTTGAGCCGGTCGTCGGCGATGGGCGGAACCGCGTCCTCGTCGCGATCCCGGCTGTCCATCTCGATCAGCTGGGCGATCTCGGCTTCCTTGGCGCGGAAATTCGCGGCACGGCGCAGCCGGTCGATGGCCTTGCGGCGGGCGGTCTGGAGCAGCCAGGCCGCCGGCGTCCGCGGCAGGCCGTTCCGGCGCCAGTGGACGAGCGCCGATTCGATCGCGTCCTGGAGGCAGTCCTCGGCGAGCTGAAAATCCCTGAGGCTGCCGACGAGGCTCGACAGGAGCCGGCCGCGATCGGTTCTGGCGATTGCATCCACCGCCGCACCAACCGTGTCCGGACCTGTCGCGCCATCCTCCATCAGCGGTCGAAGACCATGATCGGCCGGACTTCGACGGCGCCGTTGTGGGCGCCCGGGATGAGCGCGGCGTAGCGGATGGCGTCGTCGAGATTGGCGCAGTCGAGCACGTAGAAGCCCGCGAGCTGTTCCTTCGTCTCGGCGAAGGGTCCGTCCATCGTCTCGGTCTTGCCGTCGCGGACCCGCACCGTGGTTGCGGTGGAAGCGGGCTGCAGCGCCTCGCCCGACACATAGACGCCGTCGCGATGATAGGTCTCGTTGGCATTCTTGTAGCCGTCCATCATCTTGCCGAAATCCGGCGAACCCGGCGGGGTCATGCGGGAGGGGTCGGTGTAGATCAGGGCCATGTACTTCATGTTCGCTTACTCCGTTTCCAAGCGCACCATGCGATTGGTGACCGATGACGAACGGCTTGCAAGCGGATCGACATGTCGTCCAAGACTTTTTTTGCCTATTCCATCAACGCGCGGCGGATCTTGCGGATCACGGCGGCGCGGGCCTTGTCGTCCGCGGCCTTGCGGAGCTCCTGTTGCAGGTCGAGCATGAGGGACTGGTAGTCATTGTGCCAGTCTCGGCGGCCGGTCTGGCCCTCGTCGATCCGCGGCGGCGGCGCAAGCGGGGACAGGTCGCGTGGCGCGCCCGGCTCGAGTGCGAAGACCGAATCGAGATGGGGCACATAGACCCGGTCCGGACCGACGAGATCGGCCGCGCGTGCCCGCATGCCCGCGAGCGCCTTGGCTTCGCCATGCACGAGGAAGACCGCCTCGGTCACCGGCATCCGTGCGCGCAGCCACGCCGCGAGCTCGGGGCCGTCGGCATGGCCGGAATAGAGGTCGAGCGAGCGGATCGCGGCGCGGACCTTGATCTCCTCGCCCTGAATCTTCACCACAGGGGCGCCGTCCTGGAGAATGCGCCCGAGGGTGCCCTCGGCCTGGTAGCCGACGAGCAGCACCGTCCCCTCGTCGCGCCAGAGCCAATTCTTGAGCCGGTGCCGGATCCGGCCGGCGTCGCACATACCGCTCGCGGCGATGACGATGTGGAAGCCCTTCATCAGGTCGAGCGCCCTGGACTGTTCGGCGGTTTCGGTGAAGCGGATGTTGCGGGCCTTCATGCCGCGGGCGAGCAGCGCGCCCTCTTCGAGTTCGCCGGCATGGTCGAGGAAGATCCGGCTCGCCTTCATCGCGAGCGGCGAATCAATGACGACCGGGCAGGGCGGCACCTGGCCCTGTTCGAAGAGCCATTGCAGATCCGTGATCAGTTCCTGCGCGCGTTCGACGGCGAAGGACGGGATGAGAAGGGCGCCATTCGGGTTGCGTGCCGCAAGCACGACCTCGCGGAGCGCCTGCCGCCGGCCCTCGACGGTCGCGTCCTCCCGGTCGCGATCGCCATAGGTACTTTCGCAGACCAACCAGTCGACGCCGGCCGGACCGGTCGGATCGAATTCCAGGAGCTTGTGGGACGGGCCGATATCGCCCGAGAACAGGATGCGGCGGGGCGTGCCGCCGACTGACAGTTCCAGTTCGACGGAGGCCGAGCCGAGCATGTGACCGGCATTCCAGAAGCGGAAGCGCAGGCCGTCCGCGATCGTCTGCCAGGCGCCGAGTTCGACCGAGCGGAACAGCGTCAGCGCCTCGGTCGCGTCCTTGGCGGTGTAGATCGGTTCGACGGGATCCCGGCCGCGATGGCGGTTGCGGCGGTTGAGCTGCTCGACTTCGCTTTCCTGGATATGGCCGGAGTCGGGCAGCATGACGCCGCAGAGGTCGATGGTGGGCGGCGTGGCGAAGACCGGCCCATCGTAGCCCGCCTTGTAGAGTTTCGGCAGCAGGCCGGAATGATCGATATGGCCATGGGTGAGAATGACAGCGTCGATCTCTCCGACCGCGAAGGGGAAGGGGCGGTAATTGAGTTCCCGCTCGGTCTTCGATCCCTGGAACATGCCGCAATCGACGAGGATCTTCGACCCCCTTTGCTCGAGCATGAAGCAGGAGCCGGTGACGGAGCCTGCCGCACCGTAGAAGCGGAGGAGGGGCGCATTCGTGTCTGGCATGATCGATCCTTAGCCGGCGAAGCCGCCGCTCTCGAGAAAGGCGCGCTCCTCGGCCGTCGTCTCGCGGCCGAGTGCCAGATTGCGGTGCGGGAAGCGGCCGAAGCGGACGATGATGGCGTGATGCTCCTCTGCATATTTCACCCATTCGCCGCCGAGCGCGCTAAAGCGCTCCACCGAGAGACCCTGGTCGGCGAGATCCTCCGAATGTTCGAAGGGCAGGTAGAAGAAGGCGGCGAGGTCGCCCTCCACCGCCCGGTCGTGACCGCGTTCCAGCGCCTGGCGCGCATACATGCGGGCGAGCGGATCGGTCGCGAACATATGGGCCGTGTTGCGGAAGGCGTTTCTCGGAAACTGGTCGAGCAGGATCATCAGGGCGAGCGCGCCGTCGGGCGTCTCCATCCATCCGTCATGCTCACGCCGTGCGGCGGCATAGTGCAGGTCGAGGAAGCGTGCACGGAAATCGGCGTCGAATTCCGCGTCCTTGGTGAACCACTTGTCCCACCCCGCTTCGACCCAGAAGGCGACACAGTCTGCGGCTCGGACTTCGCTCATTTTATCAGATCTCCCATTGCCTCCCAGACAATGGTCTTCCGGTGCTGCCGATACAAGGGCCCTACCCCGCGAAGCGATAGTGCCCGGTGATGTCGAAGGCAAAGAGGATGTCTTCTTCGCGTGCGCCCCGACCGATATTGTGGATCATCAACGGATGCCGGGTGGCGTCGTCCAACCGGGCCGAGACGATGCCGATATGCGGGCGGCCATCGGGGAGCTTGTGGGAGACGATGTCGCCGGGCCGGTAGTCGGCCACTTGCTGCCCGATCGGCAGGGCGGCGCCCTGTCGTTCGAAGAAGGTGCGGAGATTGGGCACGCGGCGATGGTCGATATTCGGGTCCGTGGCGGCAAGTCCCCAGAGCCTGGGATAGGACGAGAAGGCGCGTTTCATGTCCCGATGGACCAGCGCCTGCAGGTCGATGCCGAGGCCATCGCGATAGGCGCGGACCACGACATCGGTGCAGACGCCTGTCGCGCGCGGCACATCGCCGCCGGGATAGGCGATCGGCCGATAGGCAGGGTCATAGCCGAGCGTGACGCCGATCTGGGCTTCCGCCGCCGCCACGAGCTTCAGGGCCCAAGGTTCAGCGGCGAGCGTCGGGCTTGACCCGATAGCAGGCCGGAGCGACATCCCGCCCGTTACGATCAGTCCGAGCCCGAGGCCCGAGGCGAAGACCCGACGAGAAATCATGGTGCCCCCGACTATCCGTTCGGGGACGATAGACGCGGGTGAAGGCGGCGGATTTGCGGCGCCGCCGGCGCGAGCCCCATCAGTCCTCGCCGTGATTGGCGATCATCATTGCCTCGAAGGCGAGACGTTCGGTCTTCTTCATCCGTTCGGATTCGGATTTCAGCTGGCCGCAGGCGGCAAGGATGTCGCGGCCACGCGGCGTGCGGATCGGCGAGGCATAGCCGGCCGCATTGATGAAATCGGCGAATTTCTCGATCGTCTCCCAGTCGGAACATTCGTATTTCGAACCGGGCCAGGGATTGAACGGGATCAGGTTGATCTTGGCGGGAACGCCCTTCAGGAGCTTCACGAGGTCGCGCGCATCCTCGAGACTGTCGTTGACGCCCTTGAGCATCACATATTCGAATGTGATGCGACGGGCATTGGATAGGCCGGGATAGGCCTTGCAGGCGGCGATCAGCTCCTTGAGCGGATATTTCTTGTTGATCGGCACCAGCTGGTCGCGCAGGTCGTCGCGGACGGCGTGGAGGGAAATCGCCAGCATCACGCCGATTTCCTCACCGGTGCGGAAGATCTCGGGAACGACGCCCGAGGTCGACAGCGTGATGCGGCGCTTGGAGAGCGAGAGCCCGTCGCCGTCGGAGGCGATGAGCAGCGCGGTCTTGACGTTGTCGAAATTGTAGAGCGGCTCGCCCATGCCCATCATGACGATGTTGGTGACCTTGCGGCCCTCGGCCGGCATGATCGCTCCGGCAGGCGTGTCACGGTCGGGGAAGTCACCGAGCCGGTCGCGCGCGAGCAGCAACTGCGACAGGATCTCCTCGGCCGTGAGATTGCGCACCAGCCGCTGCGTGCCGGTATGGCAGAAGTCGCAGGTCAGCGTGCAGCCGACCTGGGAGGAGATGCAGAGGGTGCCGCGGTCTTCCTCGGGAATATAGACCGTTTCGACCTCGACCGGCCGGCCGGCACCGCGCGGCGGAAAGCGCAGAAGCCACTTTCGTGTGCCGTCGCGCGAGATCTGTTCCTCGACGATTTCCGGCCGCTGGATGGTGAAATGGGCGCGCAGCAATTCGCGAAGGTCCTTCGACACGTTCTTCATGTCGTCGAAATCGGAGACGCCGCGGATATAGAGCCAGTGCCAGATCTGCTGGACCCGCATCTTCACCTGGCGCTCAGCGACGCCCTTCTCGATCAATGCAGCGGCGAGATCCTCGCGCGACAGGCCGATCAGCGACGGCTTGTTCTCGAGCGCTGCGGGCGAGAAAGGGGCGGTGGGCTGCGCGGCTGCGCTCACGGCTTGCATGGTCGTCATTGCTGTGTCCGGTGTTCCTGGGCGCCGTCGCGTGCGGTGTCGGCCGCAAGGCGCATGCCCCCATATGGGGTTTTGGCGGCGCATTACCATGGTTTTGGCACAGAGTCACCACCACATGGATGGGCCGTCCGGGAGGGCATTCTTGCGAGCCCGACTGTCTTGTGCGATATGTCGTCCATGAAGCCGGTGAGCTACGCGCGGTCCGCGCAGAAGGCCCTGAAGGCGATGCCGCGTACGACCGCCGAACGGATCGTGTCGAAAATCAATCTCTATGCGCTGGACCCGGCGCTCCTGGCCAACAACGTCAAGACCTTGAAGGGCGCGTATGCCGGCCTCGTGCGATTGAGGGTCGGCGATTGGCGGGTCATCATGGACGACAAGGGACAGGTTCTCCATATCATAGAGGTCAAGCCCCGAGGAGGCGCCTATGAATGAGATTCCGAAGGGCCAGCTGATCGTGGCTCCATCCGGAGAGCGCATGGTGGTTCTGCCCGAGGCGGATTATGCCGCGCTGGTCCAGAGGCTCGAAGATGCCGAGGATATCGCCTCGGCGCGCGTGGTTCTTGCCAGAATCGACGCCGGCGAGGAGGAACTCGTGCCTTCCGAGGTGGTAGAGCGCCTGATCGCCGGAGAGAACCCGATACAGGTATGGCGGGAATACCGGGGGATCGCGGTGCCCGATCTGGCGGAAGCCGCTGGCTTGCCCGCCTCTGCGTTGTCCGAAATCGAAGCCGGGATTCGCGAAGGCCGCGCGGGCGAGCTCCTCCGCATGGCAGCCGCATTGTCGGTCGATCTCGACGATCTCATGGTCGAGCCGATGCCATGAAAATGGCCGGCCGGATCATGCCGGGCCGGCCATAGCTGGCGTAAGGCTTTCGCCTACTTGCAGCTTTCGATCTTCTTCAGCGCCGCGGAAATGCCCTGCAGGGAGAAGACGTAGCCGGTCTTGGTGCCGCGCTTGGAGACGGCGCCCATGCTCATCGCCTTGCCCGAGCGCATGGCTGCGACGAGCGCGGGTTCCTCGGCGGCATTTTCCAGCCAGGCCGAGCGACCCTTGGTGAACATCACGAACTGCTTGTCGTCGACGGTGACGGTGACCTTGGAGCCGGCCTGCAGGTCATAGCCGAGCATCGCCTGCGGTTCGTAGGAGATGTTCTGGCCGGGACGCTGGGTGACCAGGAAAAACACGTCGCCGTGGTCGACCTTCGCTGGCACCAGCTGCTTGGGATCCGGAACGGTCAGCACGTAGCAGACCTTGCCCGCGCCGCCCTGGAAAAAGTAGGCACCCCAGGCCTTGAATTGCTCGATGCGCGTCGGGGACTGCGCGAATGCCGACGTGGCAAGGGCCGAGACGGCCAGAAGGGCGGCAGCCAGTTTCTTCGCGAACATGTTTTCCTTCCGGTTTTTCATGATGACGGCGCGCAGCGGGGGCGCAGCGAGTTTTGCGTTCATTCTGACTTAATTCAGGTTACCAAACCGTCAACGGCCGGGTATTCCTTCGACGTTGTTGCGTCATCCGGGGACGGAGTCCTAACCGTTGTTCCCCCCTGATGCAACGGACGCCATGCAGAGCCGATGTCCGCCGTTCTATGCGGAGACAAATCGGGCAGGATTTTGGCGGGCTGAAGAGGCCAGGGGCGTTCCGCGGCTTCGCTCCGGCCTCAGCCGTCGAGGTCCGGATCGGCGAGCGCCTTGTCGGCGCGTTCGTAATGTCGCGGCAGGAGATGGGCACGGACGGTGCCGATGGCCGCGGCGAGCACCGCAAGATCGTCCGAGAAGCCGACGACGGCCAGGAGATCGGGAACGGCGTCGAAGGGCAGAATGAAATAGGCGAGCGCGGCGAGAAGGACGCCGCGGACTCGACGGGGCGAGGCCGGGTCGATGGCGCAGTAGAAGGCCGCGACCACGTCGCGCGCGAAAGGCAGGCGCCGCGAAGCGCGCCGGAAAGTCGGCCAGAAGCCCGCCTTGACCTTGCGGGCCCGCTTCTCCTGCTCGGACTCCTCGCCCGGCAGAAGAATTTCGCCAATCTTGACGTCGTCCATCATCGTCTCCGCTTCGTTCTGCGACTTTCGATATGGTGCGGCGGCCCCGCGATTCAATGGCGGGCGGCAGCGTCCATCCGTCCGGCGAGATCGAAGTCGAGTTCGGTCAGGCCCTTGGCCGAATGCGTCGTCAGTCTGACCTCGACGGTACGATAGACATTGCTCCATTCCGGATGATGGTCGATCTTTTCGGCATGAATCGCGCATTCGGTCATGAAGGCGAAAGCCTCGGCGAAGCTCCCGAAGCGGAAGGTCTTGCCGATCGACAGCGCGTCGTCGGAGAGGGCCCAGCCGTCGAGCGCTTGAAGCCGCCGGGCGATCTCGGTAGGGGAAAGTCTTTCTCTTGCCATCGATTCACTCCTCGGGGCCCAGCATAGCATGGAAACAAGACGCGTGCTCTTCGTCTGCGCCGGCAATATCTGCCGCTCGCCACTCGGAGAGGGCCTGCTCCGGCACCGGGCGACGGAGCGCGGGCTCGGCGATCGCATCGAGACCGCCTCGGCGGGGACCGGCAACTGGCATCGCGGCGAACCGCCCGATCCGCGTTCGGTGGCTGTCGCACGCGCCAACGGCGTGGATATTTCCCGCCAGCGGGCGCGCCAGATCGCGAGCGACCATTTCTCGCGCTACGACCTGATCTTCGCCATGGACCGGGACAATCTTCGCAACATCGTGCGCATCACGCCGCACGATTCCGCTGCCGATATCCATCTCTTCATGGATTTCGTCGGAGGCGGCGCGCGTGACGTGCCGGATCCATATTACGGCGATCGCGCGGATTTCGAGCGGGTCTACGCTATGGTCGACGCGGGATGCCGGGCGCTGCTCGACATCCTCTATCCATCGAAAGCCCGCTCCTGATGATCAGCCCGCGGCGCAGTTCCGTGCCTGATAGGCAGAATTGATCGCCTGGACTTCGCCCTTCGCCCGCGCGACATCGGCCTCGCGGTCTTTGCCGGACATCGAGCCGATCGGAACATGGATCACCGCCATGGCCGCCGCATCGTGGTCTGCGGTGGCCTTCTGCTCCTTTTCGAGCTGCGCCAGTTCGGCTTCCTTCTGGAGCTTCAGCGTGGAGAGTTGCGGGCACTGCATCTGCATATAGGAATCGGCGGCGACGGGCGACGCCATGATATCCTCGGGCCGCTTGGCGCAGCCGGCAGCGAGCAGCATCGCCGCGCAAATGATGATCTTTTTCATCTTACCTACCAGAATGATCGCGGCCTCTTGCGGGACGCTTCCTGAACGTCGCCATATGCCGTCAAAGCCGTGACCGAGGCAAGAGGGCCGGCCGGCCGAATGTCGCCGATGCCGCAAGTTTGATGCCGCCGTAGCAGCTGGGACGCAGGATGGGGGTGATCAGGGTCTCAGTTCGATGGGCGGGATATGGGCGGGAAGCGGGCGAAGGAGCGGATATTCCTCCTCGACCACGTAGGGGCCGCCGCCGACGGAGTCGCGCGAGGACATCAGCAGGAACTTCGTAACCGGAAAGGGCAGCGCCAGGAAATCACCCCGGCCCGTGAGATAATGGACGACGTCGTCGACGCGGGCATTCTTCAGCCGGGCGAGCGTGACATGCGGCGTGAACTTGCGGGGCTCGGGTGGCAGGCCGAGACGCTGGCAGACCCGTTCGAGATCGGCCTGCAGCGCCGCGAGCTCCGGCGCCGGCTGGACGCCGGCCCAGATCGAGTGCGGCTTCTTGTTGCCGAAGAAGCCGGTGCCGGTGAGCGTCAGCATGAACTGTTGGCGTCGCACCCGATCGAGCGCTGCGGCGATCTCGTCGGCCGTGCGGTGGTCGACATCGCCGATGAATCGCAGCGTGATGTGGAAGCTCTCTCGATCGATCCATCTCGCCCCGGGGACGCCACCGCGCAGGAGCGAGAGACTAAGGGCCGCGCTCTGCGGGATTTCGAGGGCAGTGAACAATCTCGGCATGGCGAGCTCCCCGAATCGAACTGACACCTTCAACGAATCATCGATCGCTCAGAGGTGCAATCCCCAATATGATGTGGCCGATACCATAATAATTCATTTCCGCAGCTGCGTGAGAAACTGCGCGAACTCGGGAAAGAATCGCTCTGCCATCACCTTGGTTCCCGCGCCGTTCGGATGCATGCCGTCTTCGAGCTGCAGGCGGCGGTCGAGAACCACCCCATCGAGGAAAAACGGGTAGAGCGGGACAGCGTGTTTCGCCGAAAGCTCGGCGAAGATCGGATTGAACCTCGCCTCGTAGTCGGCGCCCATATTCGGAGGGGCGAGTATGCCCGCCATCAGCACCGGGATCTTCCGCTCCTTCAGCCGGGTAAGCATCGCATCGAGATTCTTGCGGCTCTCGTCCGGCGACAGTCCGCGCAGCGCATCGTTGGCACCGAGTTCGAGGATCACGCCGTCGGTGCCGTCGGGTATCGACCAGTCGAGCCTGGCGAGCCCGTCGGCCGTGGTGTCGCCCGAGACGCCGGCATTGGTGATGGTGACGTCGAGACCCTTGGCACGGGCAAGCGCCTCGAGCCTTGCGGGGAAGGCTTCTTCCGGCGGCAGCTGGTAGCCGGCGGTGAGCGAATCCCCGAAGGCGACGATGGAAAGCGTCCGCGCCGAAGCGGTGGCAGCCAAAAAAAACACCGTGAGAGCAGCACAGAAAGCGGCAGCGAGAACTTTAAATGTCAATCCGTGGCTCCTAAGTTGCTGTCGGCGCGTAGAACAGGTGAGCGAAATATAGGATTCGAACTTCGTGGATGAAACCATCATCGAACTGAAAAAGGCCGATCTCACGCTCGGCCAGGGTGCAAGCGCCGTCCACGTCCTCAAATCAATCGACCTGACCGTCGCGAAGGGATCTTCCAACGGCATCACGGGACCGTCGGGCTCGGGAAAGTCGACGCTGCTCATGGTGCTGGCCGGGCTCGAACGGCTGGATGCGGGCGAGATCCACATTGCTGGTACGCCGCTGCACGATGCCGACGAGGACAGCCTCGCCGCCTTCCGCGGCCGCACGATCGGAATCGTCTTCCAGTCCTTTCACCTCATTCCCAACATGACAGCGCTGGAGAACGTCGCCGTGCCGCTGGAGCTCGCCGGCAATCGCGACGCCTTCCGGATCGCGGAGAAGGAATTGCGCGCGGTCGGCCTCGGCGAGCGGATGAGCCATTATCCCGGACAGCTGTCGGGCGGCGAGCAGCAGCGCGTGGCGATCGCCCGTGCGCTGGCGCCGCAGCCGAAGCTCCTGATCGCCGACGAGCCGACCGGTAATCTCGACGCCGAGACGGGGCGCCATATCGCCGACCTGCTCTTCGCCGAACAGGCCGAGCGGGGCATGACCCTGTTGCTCGTGACGCACGATCCGGCGCTTGCGGCGCGTTGCGGACGGCAGATCAGGATCCGGTCGGGTGAAATCACCGATCCGGGGCTTTGACGATGCGCAGCGCCACCGTGTTCTTCGGCCACCTGCCGCTTGCCTTCCGCCTCGCGCTCCGCGAGATGCGCGGCGGCCTCGGCGGCTTCTACATCTTCATCCTCTGCATCCTGTTGGGCACCGCAGCCATTGCCGGCGTCAATTCTGTGGCGCGGGCGATGACCGGCGCGATCGACGCGCAGGGCCGCGAGATTCTCTCGGCCGACATCCGCTTCGGGCTGAAAAACCGCGAGGCCAATCCCGCCGAGCGCGCCTATATCGACAGCCTCGGCCAGGTGCAGGTCTCGACCAACCTGCGTTCGATGGTCCGCAGCGACGACAAGGCGGCGCAGGCGCTGGCCGAGCTCAAGGCGGTGGATGGCGCCTATCCGCTCTACGGCACCTTCACCGCCGATCCGGACCAGCCGGTTCAGGCGCTGCTCGCCGAAAAGGACGGGGCCTACGGCGCGCTTGCGGCGCCGTTGCTGCTCGACCGACTCGGGCTCAAGGTGGGCGACAGGATCCTGATCGCCGACATGCCGCTCGTCATTCGCGGCACCATCGTCAGCGAACCGGACGCGCTGTCGGACGGCTTCACCTTCGCGCCGCGGCTGCTCGTATCGCGCGACGCGCTGCTCGCGAGCGGCCTGATCAAGACCGGCAGCCTGGTGGACAATTTCTACCGCGTGAAGCTCGACGACCCGGCGAAGGCGCGGCGGGAAATCCGCAAGGAGGCGGAAGCGAAGTTCCCCGAAGCCGGCTGGTCGGTGCGCGGGGCGGCGAATGCGGCGCCGGCGCTTTCGGAGAATATCGAGCGCTTCTCGGAATTTCTGACACTGGTGGGACTGGCCGCGCTCGCGGCCGGCGGCGTCGGTGTGGCCAATGCGGTCAGCGCCTTTCTCGACCAGAAACGGCAGGTGATCGCCAGCTTCAAGAGCCTCGGTGCGCCGGGCCATCTGATCGTGATGATCTACATGATCCAGATCCTTGCAATCGCAGCGGTTGCGATCGTCGGCGGTCTGGTCCTCGGCGCTGCGGTGACGCCGATCGCGACACATTTCCTCGAGGGCTACGTCCCGGTGCCGAAGGGCTTCGCGCTCTACCCGGCGGCGCTCGCCATCGCTGCCCTGTTCGGTTTTCTCACCACCATCGCCTTTTCCGTCATGCCGCTCGGTCGGTCCAGGCTGATCCGGGCGACGGAACTCTTCCGCTCCCAGGCCTATGACGGCTGGCGGCTGGTGCCGTGGCGCTACTATCTCGCCGCGGTCGCCGCCTTCGGTGCAGTGGCGGCGCTTGCGGTGGCCACGTCCGAGAACCGATCCATCGCCCTCATCTTCATCGCCGCGACGGCCGGCGCCTTCGTCGTGTTGCGCCTCGTGGCGGCCGGTGTCTCGGCGCTCGCGCGGCGGGCGCCAAAGGTCCATTCGCCGGCGCTCCGGCTTGCGATCGGCAACATCCACCGGCCCGGCGCGCTCACCTCCTCGGTCGTTCTGTCGCTGGGGCTCGGGCTGACGCTGCTTGCCGCGCTGGCGCTCGTTGAGGGCAATCTGCGCAACAATCTTTCGGGGGCGATGGCGGAGCGGGCGCCGAGCTTCTTCTTCGTCGACATCCAGGGGCGCGACCTTGACGGCTTCCGCAAGGTGCTGAAGGAGACCGCGCCCAGGGGGACGGTCGTCGAGGTGCCGATGCTGCGCGGCCGCATTCTCGCCTTCAACGGCGAGGATGTGCAGAAGCGCGACATCGATCCGAATGCGCGCTGGGTGCTCCAGGGCGACCGCGGCATCACCTATTCCGAGGCAATCCCCAACAATTCGACGCTCAAGGAGGGGACCTGGTGGCCGAAGGACTATGCGGGCGAACCGCTCGTCTCGTTTTCCGCCGAGGAGGCCGAAGAGTTGCGGCTGAAGGTCGGCGACACGGTGACGGTCAATGTGCTCGGCCGCAACATCACCGCCCGGATCGCCAACTTCCGCAATGTCGAGTGGCGATCGATGTCGATCAATTTCGTCATGGTCTTCTCGCCCTCGACCTTCAAGGACGCGCCGCATGCCTGGCTCGCCACCCTGACCGATCCCGGCGCGAGCCGGGCGGAGGATGCCCGGGTGATGCGCGACGTCACCAATGCCTATCCGGCGATCACCTCCGTCCGGGTCAAGGATGCGCTGGACATGGCCTCGACGGTCATCGGCCAGATTGCCGTCGGTATCCGGGCGGCGGCCTCGATCGCGATCGTGGTGTCCGTGCTGGTCCTCGCCGGCGCCATCGCCGCTGGCAACCGTGCGCGCATCCATGACGCGGTGGTGCTGAAGACGCTGGGCGCCCGGCGGACGATGCTGGCGCGCGCCTATCTCTACGAGTATTTCCTGCTGGGGCTTGCGGCCTCCGTCTTCGCGCTGGCTGCCGCCACCGCCGCGGCCTGGTATGTGATGACGGAGATCATGGACCTGCCCTTCAGCTTCCTGCCGACGACGGCGGCTTCGACGATCGGGCTCGCGCTGCTGGTGACGGCCGGCACGGGTCTCGTCGGAACCTGGTCAGTGCTCGGACAGAAGGCAGCGCCCGTTCTGCGTGAGCTCTGACGGCGGGGCCGCCGGATACTGTCCGGCGGCACCCCATGCAAAGATGACGCAAATGTCATCAACCGGCTCTTGCCTCGCCTTTAAACCTTCCCCATATTCTCCAGTAGCTTGCTGAAGCTCCGCAGCGGCGCACGGGCAATGACCGCTCCCCGGCCTATGGTCCGACACCGTGATTTCAACGAAATCGGAGCTTTGATAGAGGAAACCATGGCTGACTACAGAGATTTCCAAGCCCGGGCAGTGAGTGCCGGCACGGTTCGGACCGATGCCGACATCGACCAGGGCCTCCGCTCATACATGCTCAAGGTGTACAACCTGATGGCCGTTGGCGTCGCGCTGACCGGCCTCGTGGCCTATGCCTTCGCCGAGATGGCCGGCACGCGTCAGGCACTGACGCCCTTCGGCGAGGCTATCTATACGGGCGCGCTGAAGTGGGTGATCCTGTTCGCCCCGATCGCGCTGGTGTTCTTCCTGAGCTTCCGCATCGAGAAGATGACGGCCTTCTCCGCCCAGGTGACCTACTGGATCTATGCTGGCCTGGTCGGCGCGTCGCTGTCGAGCATCTTCCTGGTCTATACCGACGCCTCGATCGTCAAGACCTTCGCCGTGACCGCCGCCACCTTCGGCGCGCTGTCGCTCTACGGCTACACGACCAAGCGTGACCTGTCCGGCATGGGCACGTTCATGATCATGGGCCTGTTCGGCCTGATCATCGCCTCGCTGGTCAACATTTTCCTGCAGTCCTCTGCGCTTGATTTCGCGGTGTCGGTGATCGGCGTCCTGGTCTTCGCCGGCCTGACGGCATGGGATACCCAGCGCATCAAGGAAATGTACCTGGAAAGTGCTGGCGACGAAGCCGTGAACAAGATGGCGA